>Ga0209014_10001800_pt1 | contig 12647 bp, 11 predicted proteins | sample BarGraNGADG00212_FD_184491 | JGI IMG/M metagenome (GOLD analysis project Ga0209014, IMG submission 184491) | Arctic peat soil microbial communities from Barrow, Alaska - Barrow Graham LP Ref core NGADG0002-212 (SPAdes) (version 2) | ecosystem: Environmental > Terrestrial > Soil > Wetlands >...
GAAAACGAGGAGTACGAGCTGTTCGTCGACGCGGTTGTGATACTCGAGTAGGCCAACACTCTACTGTGACTGTGAGTTTGGCCAAATAAGGGAGATCCTTGTGAAGCATTGCATCGGCATGGGTTCAGCCGAGAGGCTCCTCAATAGTAACAGGTTCTTATCAAACAAACTCAACAGGGAGGTGAAACAATGAAAACTTTGCAAGGAATGATATTCCTGGTCGTGGTCGCCGTAGTATTTGCGGCGGTTGCAGGTGTCGCAATCTCACCCGCGGCTGATGTTTTGCCTGCTCCGAACGGATTGGTATTGCCCGATGGTTACAAAAACTGGCGGATCATTGCTTCGTCGCATCGTACGGACAACAATACCCTGCGAATCATCCTGGGAAATGACAAGGCCATTGAAGCAGCGCGTACGGGCCGGATCAGTCCGTGGCCCGATGGCTCCGTCCTGGCCAAACTGGTCTGGAAAGATACGACACATCCCGAGTGGCCCACGGCCACCATCCCTGGCAATTTCGTGCATGCGGAATTCATGTCGAAGGATGCAAAGAAATTCGCCTCCACCGGTGGCTGGGGATTCGCCCGATGGCTCGGGCTGGAGAAAAAACCATACGGAAAAGACGCCAACTTCGAGCAGGAATGCTTCGGCTGTCACCTTCCCGTCAAGGATAACGATTATCTGTTCACGCGGCCGGCTGTCCTGCCATAGATCGCATCGATGGAGAGGTGCGGGGCGTGCCACATGACTTTGGAGGAGCAAAGGGAGGGCTCCTAAAACGGAGAATTCTAAAGTGCATCAGTGTGGATTCTCCCCAGGTGGAGTCAATCAGAAACTCATTTTTAAAGAGGAGGCAAAAATGTATAAGAAGGTATTGGTTCCGCTGGACGGCTCAGATTTGGCCGGGTGCGTGCTTGATCATGTCAAGGCCTTGGTCAAAGAGGGTTCCGCGGGGGAGGTCACGCTGTTCAATGTCGTCAAGGTGGATGTCCGCTACGCCGAACTGTACGGGCAGAATTTTGATATCAACGCGATGAGGGAAGCGCTCTTTGCCTCGGCGAGGAAGTATCTTGCCAAAATCGAATCCCAGCTTAATTCCGAAGGTATCAAGGTAAAAACGGAGTTTTTGGAGGCGAACAGTCCTGCCTATAAAATCACGGAGTATGCCCAGGAAAACGGCATGGAGCTGATTATCATGGGGACCCACGGTTATACCGGACTGAAAAAGATGATCATGGGGAGCGTGGCTTCCGGAGTTCTCAATTCGTCCCCCGTTCCCGTACTTTTGATCAGACCGGAATCCTGCCGCCTTTAGTCAATGCCCTCTGTGGAGAACCCCTCAGTTTTACCGGGGGGTTCTCCAGGGCAAGTTCGGGAGGATGCTCCGATAGATAAGGGGGAGAAAATGGCAAACGATGCGCTTTTAAAGCCTATAAAGGTTGGACAATATGAACTTCCAAATCGTGTGTTCATGTCACCGATGACACGAAGCCGTGCGAACAACCCTGAAAACGCTGCAACACCACTCATGGCCGAATATTATTCCCAGCGGGCCTCCGCCGGCCTCCTCATAACCGAGGGCTCCCAAATCTCAAAACAGGGTGTCGGTTATATCAATACCCCGGGCATTCATAGCGAGGCCCAGGTAGAAGGCTGGAAGCAGGTTACCCGCGCGGTGCATAACAAAAATGGGCATATCTTCTGTCAACTCTGGCACTGCGGCCGGATGTCCCATCCTGATTTTCATGGCGGCGAGCTTCCCGTCGCACCCTCCGCAATCAATCCTAAGGACAAATCCTTTACTCAGGAGGGTTTCAAGGACACCGTAACGCCGCGAGCCCTGATTGTGCGCGAAATTCATGACATTACAAAGGACTTCAAAAAGGCGGCTGAAAATGCGATCTCCGCTGGCTTTGATGGTGTAGAAATCCATTCAGCCAATGGGTACCTTTTTCATCAGTTTTTTACCAACTGTTCCAATATACGGACAGACGAATACGGCGGCAGTCACGAAAACAAAGCACGCTTTTTCTTTGAGACGCTGGAAGCCGTAGGTGGCGCCATCGGATTTGATAGGGTGGGAATTCGGTTGAATCCCTCGGCACATGGTTTCTTCGGCATTACGATTGACCAGAATACTATCCCTACCTTTGAGTATATCGTGGAACGATTAAACGATTACCGAAATCTTGCATACATCCATCTTGTTGAGCCCATGGTCCCCGTGGATCAAGTACCCTATGCGGTGAAGGAAATCGCAAAACATTTTCGCCCGCGTTACAGAGGCACACTGGTGATCAACGGTCGTTTCAATCGTGACAGCGGCAACCGGATCTTGGAGGAAGGTCTTGCAGATGCGGTCGCTTTTGGTAAACCCTTCATATCGAATCCTGATCTTGTAGAACGCATCCGTCGAGGGGCAGACTGGGCAAGGTGGGATGAAAATACTTTTTACACGCCCGGATCAAAAGGCTATACGGACTATCCACACCTTTAACGCAGGATTAAATCTCAGCTAATCCTCTGACGTAGTCAGGGGTGGTGCGTGGGGGCGAAGGCCCCACACCTTTAGTGAGCCAACATCGTTGGCGAGTTTATGAAGAAAAGACCTTCCGCTTAAAGCCACCGACAAGGTCACCACCGAACAGTTGTAGGTGGCACCAATAACCGGCGCATGTCTTTTTTTCTTCGACCTCACCTCCGCAGTGCGGATTGAAATCTGCTACACAAACGCATTCCCCAAAAAATCGACTTCAATAAACAATCAATAAACTATCAACATGATAGAGTTTATTGATAGGCAGGTGAAAGAGCATTCGCCTGAAGTTTATAATACCTTTTCAAATCATAAAGTACGCGAGAACCGGATGAACCCGTTTTCAAGCCCGGTCAGGCCAAGGCGTAAAAATTGATCAGGCTGCCGGCCAGCAGGATTTCCCGTTCCGCCTGGGGCAGGTTCTTGAGCTCCAGGGCCAGCGGGATGATCCGGCCGTCCCCCTTCAGAATCAGCGCTTCGATGATCTCAGCCCCGTTCAGAACCGCCTTTCGGAGAGAGGGAAAGAACACCGCATCCTGGACTGCAAGCTTTTCTTCGCCCTTTTCCGCCGTGGTGAACGGCAGCATCCCCCAGTTGATGAGGTTGCTCCGGTACCTCTTGGTGGCGTACGCGTTTGCGATATTGACCCAGCCCCCCAAAACCTTCTGACAGGAGGCCGCCTGCTCCCGCGCCGAACCGTCCCCCGGCTTCCGCGCGAAGACGAGGCTGCCGAGGCCCGTTGTCCGGAGGAACTCCTCGATAGAGATGCCGGGGGCGAACACGGCCGCCCAGGGTTTGACGGCCTCCAGCAGCCGGACATCCGTCTTGCCGTCTTTCAGGAAAGCGAGCCTCATTTTCTCCAGTGCGTGGGCTTCACCGGCGCGTCTCACATACTGCGGATCCTTCCGGGACAGCGTGAAGGAGGCCAGTTTCAGCGGGTTTGACCGGTAGGAGGAGGTTTCCCCCGAGGGGATCAGCTCGTCCGTCGTGGTCACCGGATCCGTAATCACGGATGCAACGATCAGGCAGAGATGATCCGGCAGGGCTGACATGGCGGGCCAGTCAATGATGTTCGGCCCGAAGCGCAGGGGGATATCGGGTTTCGCTTTTCCGTAGCCCTGATAGACCCGGTTTCCGTAGACGTCTGCCGAAAAATGGTATCGCGCGCGGCGGGGGTGAAAAGAGATCTCGTCCGCACCGGTCAGAAAGCCCCGGTTCAGCGCGGTTGCTGCGATGGAGCGGGCGTCCATCAGTGCGACGGAGGCGATCTGGCCATCCTGGGGGCGGGAGCCCTCGCGATTCGGGAAGTTGCGTGTCGTGTGGCGAATGCTGAGTCCCTGGTTCGGCGGCACATCCCCCGCGCCGAAACAGGGGCCGCAGATGGCCGTCCGCATGGTAGCCCCGCTTTCCAGAAGGGATTCTAAGATGCCTTTGCGCGTCAGCTCGATCAGGATCGGCTGGCTCGCCGGATAAAAGCTCAGGGAGAATTCCTCATCACCGATGGAATGGCCCTTCAAGAGGGCCGCGGCATAAATGATGTTCTCGAAGGTTCCTCCCGCGCAACCGGCGATGACCCCCTGGTCCACTTTCAGTTTTCCTTCGACGACCTTGTCCGTGAGACAATATTTCAGGCCGGGGTTTTCGAGCTGTTTCAGGGCCTCCTTTTCCGTTTCCCGGAGAATGTCCATCAGGTCCGTCTTCAGCTCGCGGATGGCGAAGGCATTGCTCGGGTGAAAGGGGAGGGCGATCATCGGCTCCACCCGGGAGAGGTCTACCCGGATCAGGCCGTCGTAATAGGCCACGCTCCCCGGTTCGAGTTTCCGGTATTCTTCTTCCCGGCCATGTGTGCGGTAGTAATCCGCCACTTTTTCATCGGTGCGCCAGATCGTGGAAAGGCAGGTCGTCTCCGTGGTCATCACGTCGATGCCATTACGGAAGTCGATGGAGAGATTTCCGATCCCCGGACCGACGAATTCCATGACCTTGTTCTGCACAAAGCCGTTCTTGAAGACGGCCCGGATGATCGCGAGCGCCACATCCTGCGGTCCCACGCCGTCACGGGGCTTCCCTTCCAAAAAGACGGCGACCACATCCGGCCAGACCGTGTCGTAGGTCCGGTTCAGAACCTGTTTCACCAGTTCCGGACCGCCCTCGCCGATCCCCATGGCGCCCAGTGCGCCGTAGCGGGTGTGGCTGTCCGAACCCATGATCATCTTTCCACAGCCGGCCATCCGTTCCCGCACGTACTGGTGCATAACCGCCTGGTGGGCCGGTACATAAATCCCGCCGTACTTCTTCGCCGCCGAGAGGCCGAAGAGGTGATCGTCTTCGTTGATCGTGCCGCCTACCGCGCAGAGGCTGTTGTGGCAGTTGGTCAGCGCGTAAGGAACGGGAAAGGTCTTCAACCCGCTGGCCCGGGCCGTCTGAACGATGCCGACATAGGTGATGTCGTGGGAAGCCAGGGCGTCGAAACGGATTTTCAGACCTTCGCTCTCCGGTCCCCGCTGATGCGCGGAGAGGATGCCGAAGGCCATCGTGGCCCTCCGAGCCTCTTCTTTCCTAAGCATCCGTTCCGTCCCCCGAAAGGAAGGGACGATCCTCCGCACATCCGCCGGTGTCATTCCTTCTGCATAATGGATGGTCTCCTTGCCGTTCACAAGAAGTATGCCCTGGTTCTTTCGCAATTCGATCATGATTCAGCCCTTCCTAAAGGAGATTGGACAACAGAGATCGCTTGACCTTATAACAAAATCACCCTAATAAAGCTATGAAATCGAATCAGGCAGGAGGCCGATCATGGGGACGGAAATCGAAAGAAAATTTCTCGTCAAGGGTGATGACTGGAGGTCGCCTGCCAAGGGGGCGGCCTGTCGGCAGGGATACCTCAACAGCGCGAAGGAAAGGACCGTCCGTATCCGGACGATCGACGAGAGGGCTTTTCTGACCATTAAGGGACTCACCGTGGGGGCGACCCGCGCCGAGTACGAGTACGAGATTCCCGTTGCCGACTGCGACGCGATGCTCGATGCCCTGGCCGAGAAACCGATCATCGAGAAGAAACGGTACAAGGTTCCATTTGCGGGCCTCACCTGGGAGATCGACGAGTTTTTCGGCGACAATGCGGGGCTGATCGTGGCCGAGGTGGAGCTGGAGGGCGAGATGCAGATCTTCGAGAAGCCGGAGTGGGTGGGTGAGGAGGTGACCGCCGACCCCCGCTACTTCAACTCCAACCTGATCAAACACCCCTACGGCAAATGGTGATCCGCTGCGGGTGCCGCCCTTCAGTCTGTTACGCGCAGGTTCTGCTGGAGGTATTTTCGGAACGCGCTGTAGTCGTTGGAGAGGAGGGCCGGCTCTCCCGACCGTTCGTCGATATCTTTCATGCTCTGCGGGAGATCGGGGTTGATCCCCAGAAGTTCCCGGATCTCTTCGGGGAACTTCGCGGGATGGGCCGTTTCCAGGCTGACGCAGAGGGGACCGTCGCCGAACAGTTCGAGATAGACCTCAAGTCCCCGCCAGCCCACGGCGCCGTGCGGTTCGAGAAGCACCCGGTACTGGTCGTAAATCCGCTTGATCGTCTTTTTCGTCTCCCGGTCGGAGATGCTCACGGAATAGATCTGTTTTCTCATCTCGTCCAGGTCCGGGGCGCGGTGGACAACGCCGGTACGGTCCACGGTGCCGCCGTAGAGGTCGAAAAAGCGGGCCAGATTGCTCGGGTGGCCCACGTTCATCGCATTCGAGAGGCAGGCGCGCGACGGCAAAACCTTCTCATAGACGCCGGTCTCCAGGAAGTGGGGAAATTCGTCGTTTTCGTTCGTCGGCATGACGAGCTTTTCCACGGGGAGGCCCATCCGCCGGGCGTACTCGCAACCGAGGGCGTCGCCGAAGTTGCCCGACGGCACCGAGAAGACGGCCGGCTCGCCGTCGCGTGAGAGCTGCGCCCAAGCCCAGACATAGTAGACGATCTGCGGAAGGATCCGGCCGAAGTTGATCGAGTTGGCCGAGGTCAGGTTGAAACCGCCCAGTTCCGGGTCCGAGAAGGCCTGCTTGACGAGATCCTGGCAGTCGTCGAACTTTCCGTCCACCGAGACGGTCCGGACGTTACCGCCGATGGTATCGAGCTGCCTCTTCTGGCGGCCGCTCACCTCGCCCCGCGGGTAGAGGATCGTCACGTCGATCCCTTCGACCCCCTTGAAGGCCTCGCCGACCGCGCTTCCGGTATCCCCGGAGGTCGCGACCAGAATGTTCAGCCTGTTTCCCGGATCGCGCAGGGCGCTCATCAGGCGGGCCATCATCCGGGCGGCGAAATCCTTGAAGGAGGCCGTCGGCCCCTGATCAAGGCGCATGATGTATTTGCGTGCAAAGACATTTTCCAGCGGCACCTCGTAGTTGTAGGCGTCGTCGATGATCCGCCGGAGCGTCTGTTCGTCGATCTCCCCGGCGAGGAAGGCCTGCGCCACAAGCATTGCGGCTTCCGTGTAGGGCGTCCCTTTGAGGGACTTGAAGGCGTCGACGGGAAGGACCGGAATCGCCTCCGGCATGAAGAGACCCTCGTCGGGGGCCTGTCCCATCAGGAGGGCCTCCCGGAAGGAGACCGTTTCCCGGAAGGGGGTGATGCCGGGTACGCCGTCCAGATGGCGGTTCGTGCTGTAGTACCGTAACTGCTCTGACATGTGGATCTCCTCTTGACGGCTGCAAATGTTGTTCCGGGAACCGTTCAGGCCTGCATATCACATTTTCATCGACTACGCAAAAAAAGTCCAGGCATCTGTTCGGTTCGTTCAGGCTCATTATGAAAGTGCTGGCATCCCGTTACGATGTCTGTTAGATTCCGCACCGGAAAGTCCCCAGGTTGGGGGTAAGGTGCAGAGGAGGTGATCCGACATGAACGAGGAGACAAGGGTGCGTCTGACGGAGACGGTCCACGGGGCCGGGTGAGCCTGCAAGATAGGTCCGGGGGACCTGCAGGAGGCGCTGAAGGATCTGCCGCTCATCACCGATCCGAACCTGATCGTCGGCATGGAGCACGCCGAAGACGCCGGGGTCTATCGTCTCCGTGACGACCTGGCGATCATCCAGACGGTCGATTTCTTCACCCCGATCGTGGATGACCCCTACACCTTCGGTCGGATCGCCGTGACCAACGCGCTCAGCGACATCTATGCGATGGGCGGCCGGCCGCTCACGGCGCTGAACATCGTCTGCTTTCCCATTCGGAAGATGGACGTCGGCATCCTCCGCGACATCCTCCGCGGCGGCCTTGACCAGATGCGGGAGGCGGGCGTCCTTCTGATCGGCGGGCACAGCGTCGAGGACGACGAGCCGAAGTACGGCCTCTCCGTGACTGGCGTCATCCACCCCGACAAAGTTCTGTTCAACCGGGGGGCGCGGCCCGGGGATCGACTCATCCTGACCAAGGCCCTCGGTACGGGCATCGTCAGCACCGCCGTAAAGGGTGGCGTCGCCGATCCAGCACTGGTGGCCCGTTCCGTCGCAAGCATGACAACGCTGAACAGGGAAGCGGCGGAGCTGATGGCGGAGAGATCCGATATCCACGCCTGCACCGATGTCACCGGTTTCGGCTTTCTCGGCCATGCGCTGGAGATGATCGAGGGGAGCGAGACCGGCATGAGGATTCGGGCCGCAGCCGTTCCGATCTTTTCCGGGATCCGGCCGCTCGTTGAGGAAGGGATCGTACCCGGCGGCCTGATCCGGAACCGGAAATTCCGGGAGAACCAGATCGAGATCGGTCCGGACTGCCCCGACTGGCTCGTGGACGTTCTCTTTGATCCGCAGACGGCGGGTGGACTCCTTATCGCGCTGCCGGAAGCGGCCGCGGCGGACCTGCTCGGGCGGATGCGCGCGGTGGGGATCGCCGAGGCGGCGGTCGTCGGCGAGGTTATCACGACGCCGAAGGGAAAGATCCGTGTCGAATGACCCGCCGCCGGTCAGTTATGTTCGAAGCGGATGCCCGTTCGAGGGACCGCGTGGGATGAAATACGCCGCTTCAAGGCGGCGTCGCACCTTTTGTAAGGGGTAAGGCCGGGAAAGTCAAGCCGATTTCCCGGGATGGGGGTTATCCATAGAAGAGAGAGGGCATGTGACCATGACAACAGGATTGAAATTCGAGGTGGCGCCGGGCTGGGAGCAGCTTCCGGCGGGGTATATCCACAAGGATGTGGACGGGGTGGCGGTCGATTCCAAAGACAACGTGTACCTGATGACCCGACAGGACGCGCGGGTCATCGTCTACGACCGGGCGGGGCGTTTCCTTCGCTCCTGGGGCGAGGATATCTTCACACCGCGCACGCATGGGATCGCCATCGGGCCGGACGACATGGTGTATACCGTGGACGACGGCGACCACACGGTGCGCAAATTCACACCCGAGGGGAAGCAGGTCATGATGATCGGCACCCCCGGCAAGGCTTCGGACACCGGCTACGACGGAAAGAGCCACAGCAGCGTCAAGCGCGGCGGGCCACCCTTCAACCGGCCGACTGACGTCGCCGTTGCCCCCAACGGAGAGTTGTACGTCTGCGATGGTTACGGCAACGCCCGGGTGCACCGCTTCACCGCCGACGGGACGCTCATCCAGTCCTGGGGTGAGCCGGGAACGGGTCCCGGCCAGTTCCGGTTGCCTCACGGCATCGGGATTTCGCCGGACGACCGCGTCTTCGTGACCGACCGCGAGAACGACCGGATCCACATCTACACCCGGGACGGACGGCTCTTGGACATCTGGACGCATGTCCAGCGGCCCACGGACATCTCCTTCGACAGAGAAGGGCGTGTGTACGTGTCCGAGCTTTGGTGGCGGCCCGGCCAGGAGTCATTCACCAACGGCCCGATCCGGTACGACCTGCCGGGCGGCGTGCGGGTGCTGGACCTTTCAGGCAATGTGCTGCTCCACTGGTGCAGCGCCGACCGGGAAGCTGCGGGAAACTTTGTTGCCCCGCACACCCTGTGTGTGGACTTGCACGGGGATCTCTACGTGGGCGAGGTCACCTGGACGTTCGGCGTGTCGCGCGGCGGCGTGCGCGAGGACGCCCACACCTTCCAGAAGTTTGTACGCAAATCCGCGTGATCGACAGTGGAAACGGGTCCAGATCCATTCGGTTCCGTCGGCCCGACCCCTCCCTTCTCCCTCCTTCCCGCCCACTGCGGGAGGGGAGGAGGGAGGGGCAGAATCCTCAGCCCTTCGGCAGCTTCTCCAGAAACGCCTCGTAATCCGCGAGCATCATCTTCAACAGGGACGGCGTGTCCAACTCGTAGGGGCACTGCTCGCGGCAGTGGCCGCACTCCTGGCACTCCCGGATCTTCGCCATGTCCCGTTTCCATTCATCCGTGAGGAAACGGGACACCAGCGTACGCCGGAGAAGGAGAGACATCCGCGCCGCCTGGGAGATGGGTATTCCGGCGGGGCAGGGGAGGCAGTAGCCGCATCCCCTGCAGAAGTCGCCGGCGAGTTCTGCCCGGTCCCTTGCGATGACCTGCCGCATTGCGTCGTCGAGGGGAGGCGGATTTTTTTCCAGGGCGATGAATTCGTCAAGTTCCCGCTCGAACTGAATTCCCCAGATCGGGACGAGCGTGTCGAACTGCCGCAGGAAGGCGAAAGCGGCGGCCGCGTTTGTGATCAGCCCACCGGAGAGCGCCTTCATCGCGATCAGGCCGATGTCCTTCTCCCGGCAGATGCCGATGAGATCGAGATCCTTTTCGGAGGAGATCATGCAGAGGGGGAACTGGACCGTGTCGTAGAGACCGGAGGCAGCGGCTTCGATGGCGACGTCGCGGCGGTGGGTGGTCATGCCGATGAAGCGGGCCATCCCTTTTTTGCGGGCCGCGAGTAGTCCCTGGTAGGGACCATCGGGATCATCCGGGTCGAGAGGCGCTTTGAGGTTGTGGAGCTGAAGGAGGTCCACGTAATCCGTTTTCAGATTTTTGAGGCTTGTCTCCAGCGCCTCCAGGACCTTTTGCCGGTCCGCCCCTTTGTTCTTCGTGGCCAGGAGGATCTCTCCCCGCACGTCGGCCAGCGCAAGGCCGATCTTCTCCTCGCTGTCCGTGTAGCTGCGGGACGTGTCGAAGAAGTTGATCCCGCTTTCATAAGCCTTCCGGAGAAGCCGGCCTGCATCGTTCTTGTCGAGCCGCTGGATGGGGATGGCGCCGAAGCCGCTTCGGCTGACCATCAACCCCGTCCGTCCCAGTCTGATCTTTTCCATGTTTGTCTCCCCTGATTCTAATTTTGTAAACAAAGGCCGATAAAGCCTTCTCACCGTCATTTTCGTTTTTCCCGGAGCCAGAACGAGCAGATCAGCGTCACCGTGAGCAGCATGCCGCCGGCCGCCGCGAAAGCCGTGGTAAAGCCGAGATGGTCGATCATGTAACCGACGACCGGTGTGAGGATCCCGCCGCCCTCCATTGCGGTGAAGTAGTAAATGCCGAGGATCGTCGACCGGCTGCCGACCGGCGTTTGATGAATGATGAAGGATTCCGAAGCGGACATCCGGGTGTAGATGATCACGCCAAAGAGAAGGAGCAGCGCTCCAAGCGCCCATCCAAACGGGACAACGGTGAGCAGGAAGATGGCCGGGCCGGCGATAAAGGAGACCGCAAGGATCATCCGGACGCTCCCAAACCGGTCGGCGAGATAACCGCCGAGCGGGCTCGCCCAGAAGACCGCCAAATAGGCGACCGAGAGGGAGCCGGCGGCCATCTCTTTGCTCACGCCGAAGTGGTCGACCATGAGCAGCGGGATGAAGGACATGGTGGAGCTGACGGTCGCCGATATGACCGTCGTGAGGATCAAAAAAACCACGAGGCGCCCTTTTCTAAGCGCGGCGGCGCGCCGTCGGCCCCTTTTACCGATCGTGGGACGGGTGTTGCCTTCTGCCGGGCGTTCTGGCGGCCGAGAAGGATGTAGAATGCGATGCCGAAGGCGACCGTGGGTATTCCCAGCGCGACATAGGCGTTCCGCCATCCCCAGGTGTTGGCAATGGCCACGGCGACGAGCGGCGCCAGGAAATAGCTCGCCCCGCCGCCGATGTTGTGGAACCCGAACGCCCTTCCCAGGTTTTCGGGCTTCACCGATGCGGAGATCAGCGGCGGTGCGGACGGGTGGTAGCCGCCGGCGAAGATTCCCATCAGCACGAGAAAGACGATCATCCAACCATAGTTTTGGGAAAGGCCGACCAGGATCCCGGCGAGGGCCACGCCGGAGATGCCGACGATCATCAGCTTGCGGGGGTCGATGCGGTCGGCGAACCAGCCCGCCGGGAGCTGGCCGAAACCGTAGGCGAGCGTGAAGGCCGAGACGACGAGCCCCGATTGCGTGTAGTCCAGGTTGAATGCGCTGCGGATGAAGGGGGTCAGCGGGACGGTGATCGCCGTCAGGATATGGTGGCTGAAGCGTCCCAGCACGAACAGGGGCAGCGCTCCCCCGAAGATTGCACGCAGATTCAATGAATGGTTCTCCTTCTGTCTGCCTTGTAAAGGCGATTCCGGCACATACCATAAACGGCCGGTGCAGGAAAGCAATGTTGCTGGCACCATTTGGAAAAAAGAAGAAAGCATTCATTTATTCTTGCCTTTTCCGGTCGATCGGTTTTATGATTCACCAATTTTTCCGGCAGAGGATAGCGTTTTCATCGGTTTACAATAATTACAGTGGTAAAAATGATAAAAGATGACCGTGCAGGACCACAGGAAAAAACCTCCGGGCTGCCGTTCTCTTCGGAATGGCAGCGCCTTGTTTTTTTACAGCAATCTACTGGCTGACGGCGCGGCTTGGGTTGCTTTTTGTCCTCCAGCCCGAGGGGGTGGCGTCCCTATGGCCGGTAAGCGGCCTGGCGCTGGCGACGCTGTTGTGGGTCGAGGACAGGGATCGCTGCAAGTATGTCGCAGCAATATGGGCGGCAAACTTTCTGGCCAATTTCACGGGCGGCAATACGGTCTTCGCCAGTCTGGGCTTTGCCGCGGCAAGCGTTGCGGAAGCGGCGCTCGGATGGTGGACATTTTGTCGTATTGCGGGACGACCCAAGGGCTTCAGCACCATCAAGGAGGTGTGGGCCCTTGTCGCGGCTGCTATTTTTGCAAACGGTTTGACGGCTTTGTT
>Ga0209014_10001802_pt1 | contig 12635 bp, 14 predicted proteins | sample BarGraNGADG00212_FD_184491 | JGI IMG/M metagenome (GOLD analysis project Ga0209014, IMG submission 184491) | Arctic peat soil microbial communities from Barrow, Alaska - Barrow Graham LP Ref core NGADG0002-212 (SPAdes) (version 2) | ecosystem: Environmental > Terrestrial > Soil > Wetlands >...
GCATGGTTCACGACAGGGGTGGCAGTTGTAGCGTCGGGGACGTGCCAGGCGCCTAATGCCGATTCTGCCAGAGGTCGCGCAGCCGCTCCAGAGCCGAGGCGACCGCGCCGTGGTCGGGCGGGTTGGGCGCCGAAGGGGCGTAACGCGCCTTCAGGTAGCTCGCCGTGATCTCACGCAGTTCTTCGCTGCCCGGCAGGGCGGGATCGGCCAGGAGCCGTCGCTCGTATTCCAGGGGGGTCTCAGCGCGGCGGCGTCCCATTCCCTGCCTCGCCCCCAGAGCCAGGAACTCCCGGTAGAGCGCACGGACGCTGCCGGGGAGGGCCCCGTTCCCGCGGGCCGCGGCGGTTGCGGCCGCCATTAGCCTTCTGGCCGGGCGAAGTCTGGCCAAGAGCCATTTCCACAGATCGGACAGCCAGCCCCACTCCCAGACGATATCCCTGCTCTCCTCGACCCCTTCGTCCTGCGATCCCCGCCCAAGCCGCGAGAGGGCGCGGGCAACGAACCAGAGGAACAGTATGGCCAGCGCCACCGCGATTACGGCCTTCATCACCATTATGGCATCATTGGGGATCGTGCCCGTTACCGTCTGCTCGCGCAGCTGGTCCAACGCCTTGAGGGGATCATCCTGTGGATTCGGCGCGGCCTTGTGTTGGGGGAGGAGGCTGAGCAGGAAGATCAGCAACGACACGACGAGCCCGACGGGTATCGCCAATATGTAGACGGCCGATTCCAGGAATGCAGAGACGGGCGAGCTGATGGCCTCCCACGCCTGTTCGATCCGCTGGAAGGTGAGCAGTTGGGCCAGCAGGAGGGTGGCGGCCAGGAGAAAAGCCACTATGCCGAGAAGCATAACCAGCCAGGATCCGCCGGGGGTGAGCCGTTGGCTGCCCCGATGGCGGGAGGATTCGGTGACCTCCGCCACGCTGGCCAACGGCATCTCCAGCAGGCTGGTGGCCAGGAACAGAAGGGTGGGGAGCAGCAGTGAAGCATCCGAGACAGCCGACGCCCGACCGGCCAGGGCGCTCATTGCCAGCAGCGCACACAGGCCAACGACCCCGGTGCGCAGCTGATCCTCCACCATGGAGAGGTTGGGGCGGGAGCGCCCCATGTTGACCCCTCGCCCCCAGACGGCCGCGACGAATATCGCGGAGCCGATGGCCCTGGTTCCGGTCTCGCCGCTCAGCAGCTGTCTCACCAACTCATCGGTTGGTTCGCCGGAAGAAAACGCGGGCAGTCCGGCGAGGGCAGTGCCACAGGCTGCCGCAAGCCCCAGTAAGGGTAGCAGGAAACGTCCGGCGCGTATTAGGCCCGGCGCCAACGACATCAGCCGGGTCGCCACCACGCCCATCACCAGCAGCCCCGCGACGGCAGGCAGCGTGATTGCCGGCCGAGAGGTGCGGTCCATCCAGGGCGCCACGGCCATAGCCCATGGGTAGATCCAGGCGGTGTTGCCCGCCATCATCAGGAGGATCAGAACCTCCTCAATGCCGAACCTCAGATGAAACGGTCTGTGGCTCATCATGCCGTGCCCACCGTGCGCAGAACCTCCGCCTCGTGCCACGTCTCGGGCGGCCCCACGCGGCGCACCACGATGCCGGGAGTCGTCGTCCCGTCCGCTTGCCGTCCGGTCAGTATCGCCACCACTCCGTAGCCGTGCCGGCGCAGCGTCACCGCCTCGGAGGCAACGGTTGGGGAGAGCCCCGCGGTCACCAGCACTACCGTTGCGCCGTAGGGCAACTGTCTCCCATGTAGCGCCAGCAGCTCCTCATACTGCTTGATCGCCGTTGGTTGCAGCCTCCCGAGGGAGTACAGGATCCTCTCCAGCTGCGCGATCCCGCTGCCTGGCTCCACCAGCGTCGGGCGATGGCTTCCGCGGTGAGTCCCGTTGGTGTAGACGCCGACCTGGTAGCCCCTATCCAGACCCCATCGAGCTATGGAAGCGGCCGTGCAGATCCCAAGCTCCATTACGTCGGAGTCGAAGCTGAAGCTCGGCTTTCCGTACTCGCCGGTGTCCAGATTCAGGAAGACCGCCAGTTTGTGGCTGGTGGTGGACTCGTAGATCCTGGATTGGAGCTGCTGGGATCTCGCGCTGGCCGGCCAGTGGATCCGGCGAAGGTCGTCCCCCTGCCTGTATTCCCGGGCTCCCGCGGGGCGGCTGACGTCCTCGAAGATCCAGCTTCGGGCCCTCAGATCCCCCAGCGGGTTGCGCGCCGGCAGTCCCAGCTCCCCCAGAGGCACCACCCTGGGGTAGACCACCACGGACTCCACGGAATCCAGGACGCGCTCGCAGGTCACGAAGCCGAACAGGTCGCCGGAGCGCAGCTTCACCGGGCCGATCAGGTGCTCGCCGCGGGTCAGGCAGGGAATGGTGTAGCGACGGCGGATCCGCTCGAAGGGTCGCATGGCGCAGAGGTTGCCCAGCAGGGACCGCTCCGGCTTGTGGGAGGGATGCAGGTGGACCCTGGCGGGTGCGAGGGCCAGCGGTATCTCGTCCTCGATCTCCAGCCAGGAGAGCGGCAGCAGCTTGCGGTTGACGATCTCCACCTTCAGCTCGATCTCCTCGCCAAAGGCTACCCGATGCTGGCTGAAGCGGCGGCGATACTCCACCCGAGTCAGGCAGAAGCGCTCCCAGAGTCGCGACAGTCCGGCTGCCACCAGGAAGGCTAGTGTAAGGAGAAAGAGGGATGTCTCGTGGGTGAGGATGCTCAACGCCAGCAGCCCGGACAGCACGGTGAGCATCTCGTTGCTGAACATGGGGCTACCTACCTTCCGGTACGCCGTCCTCTACGGGGACTGGGATCTTCTCCAGAAGGTCGGCCACCAGCCGCGCCCCTGCCTGGCCGTGTAGCGTTCCCTCCGCGCTCAGTATCACCCGGTGGCTCAGCATGGGGCCTGCCAGCCGCTTGACGTCGTCGGGGAGGACGTAGTCCCGGCCCTCCACTGCCGCCAGCGCCTGAGTGCCTCGAAGGAGCGCCAACGTGCCCCTGGGGCTGGCGCCCAGGGCTACCTCCGCGGCTTCGCGGGAGGCCCGAACAAGATCGACCAGGTAGTCCTCCACAGCCTCGCTCACGTACACCTTGCGGCAGGCTGCTGCCAGCACCGGCAGATCGGATGCGGCCAGGACCGGTTCCAGTTGATCCAGGGGATTTCCGTCCTGGAATCGCCTCGCGATCAGCTTCTCCTCTTCTCTGGAGGGGTATCCCAGGTTGATGCGCATGAGGAACCGGTCCAGCTGCGCCTCGGGCAGGGGGAAGGTGCCCTCCTGCTCTATGGGGTTCTCCGTGGCCAGCACCATGAAGGGTCGGGGCAGCGGGTGGGTCTCTCCATCCACCGTCGCCTGCCGCTCCTCCATCGCCTCCAGCAGGGAGGATTGAGTGCGGGGGGTGGCGCGGTTGATCTCGTCGGCCAGCAGGATGTTGGCGAAGACAGGGCCCGGCCGGAACTGGAACTGCTGGCTCTTCTGGTTGAAGTAGGAGAGGCCGGTGACGTCGGAGGGCAGTAGGTCTGGGGTGAACTGCACCCGCTGAAAGGAGAGATCCAGGGAGCGGGCCAGCGTCTTTGCCAGGGTCGTCTTACCCAGGCCCGGCACATCCTCCAACAGGACGTGGCCCTCGCACAGCAGCGCCACCAGCATGAGGGTGACGGCTTCCTCTTTGCCGACTACCACGCGGGCGACATTCTCGCGGACCCTGGTCGCCGCCTCGGCGACTGTGCCAACCATTGCTTCTACCATGGATACCAGACCTCACACAGATTAGGTGGATCACGACGGATGATGTCGGGGTCGGGTATGCCGGCCCTGGAGTCGACGGATTATAGCGCAAGGGCAAAGTCCCTGCAGAGCGAGCCGACACCGTGCCGGGCCCGTCGCGAATCGCGCGGCTCCCGAGCCCTCCCAGTCCGGCTCCACGACAGCGCTCACCGCGGCGTCCGCAACGTCATAACTCAGGGGAATTACCCCCACATCACCATCCAGATCCCCACGATCGACAGCGCGGTTCCGATGAGGATGCGCCGGTTGACCCGCTCCCTGAGTAAGATGATCGATAGTGGCAGGGCGAAGAGGGGCGAGGTGGAGACGAGAACGGCGGCTTTGGCGGCGCCGGCGTAGATCAGGGCGGTCAGGTACATCAGGCCGGTAACCCCATTGAGTGCACCGGCGAGCCCCAACATGGCGACCGACTTGCGGGTGAGCCCCGCCGTTATCCTTCCGCGGGAGTGGAACGTCTCCAGCACCAGGAGGAAGATCGTCGCGGCGCTCATCCGGACCAGATTCGCCACAATCAGGTCGACGTTGGCTATGCCTGCCTTCAGGACAATGGCAGAACCGGCATAGGCCGAAGCCGCTCCCAGCGCCATCAGGATGCCCAGCCGGTCTGTGCCTTCGGTCTTGTTTCCCTGCTGCTTGGGCTTCCCATAGGGGAACGCCAGCATATAGATCCCGCCCACCACCAGGAAGGTGCCGGAAGCGCCTATCAATGTTACCCGCTCTCCCAGGAAGACCATTGCCAGCGCCATGGTGAGGATCGGGTTGATGCCGGTTATGGGGAGCGCCCTGGACGCCCCGATCAGCTTCAGGCTGTTGATGAACATGCCGTCGCCGATGGCCTGTCCCAGCAAGCCGGAGATAATGATTGCGGCCAGCGCGTCCACGGGCAGGGTTACGAGATCGTGCGTTAGCCCCGCGGCGATCACTATGGCGGCCAGCACCAGCGTGGCGAAGCCGCAGCGGACCCCGTTCACCATCACCGGGCCGAGGCCCTTGGACGCCGCCTTCATGGCGGTGCTGATGACGGCCCAGCCCGCGGCGCAACCGAGGCCGTTTATTTCTCCGATCAACGTGCAGCAACCTTTGGGGACAGGATACGCGTGGGGTGTTGGGGCAGGTGACGTAGCGAGAGCTATCATAGCAGGGTCGTCTTGCCTGGCGCGACCCTCGCGGTCAGTTCTCCACTGGAGGGGCGCCGACCTGGCCGCGTAGGGCACCGATGTCGTCCCCCAGCTTCACCAGGCTATCGTGGAAGCTGCTCAGCTTCTCCTGCTCCGAGCGGACGAAGCGGAGGTAGGGGGCGATGGCCGTCTCGATCCGCTCCAGGGAGGAGTCCAGCTCCACCCGCAGCTGCTTTGATAGGGCATCCCGCAACTGCATCCGCAGCTCGTCGGTGCGCTGGTGGAACTGTTTCTGAACCCGCTGTTTCCGAGCCGGGATGATGTACAGCCCCAGGCCGGCGATCAGGGTGCCTGCCAGAATGCCCGTTACGTCCGCGGCTGCCGTGCCTATCAGCACCGCCACCAGCGTGCCGAGCCCCAGGGCGCTCACCTCTGCCAGGGCGGTGTGAGCCACCGCCTCGCGCATGGCATCCCCCAGCTTCCTCGCCTCGGACTCCCGATCGAACCCCGCCACCGTTTGGCGGGCGGCGCGCGCCACGTTCTGGATCAGATCTCGCCGGCTCTCCTCGAATTCCCCGCCGAGTCCGCTGGGTGTTCCGGTCCCCTGCAGCGCCTGCCGGCGCCGAGCCAGCTCCTCCGCCACCCCCTGCCACAGCTGGGTCTCTCTGCCCACCATCCACCGGGCGATGCCGTCCACGCTGCTGTCGATCCGCTCAGATGTGGTGGCAAGCACCGTGCGGTCGAAAGCACCCCGGATCCTGTCCGCGTTTACCAGGTCGAACACCCTGGCCAGCCGGAACGTCTCGTCGAAGAACCGATCGGCCCGCTCTGACAGTTCGTACACCAGGTTCTCAACCTCGTGGAGCCGTGGTGGGAACTGAGCCCGCATGTCCTCTCGATAGTAATCGAGCTGCGATTCCATGCTCTTGCCGGCCTTGGCATCGTCGGCCAGCAGCGACAGCCGCTCCAGCGCCACGCCGCAGTAGCTCTCCAGGATGCGGGATGCCACTCCCAGCGGGCTGGAAATCTTCAGCCTGATCCTGTTATCGGCCGTGAGAGTATCGGCGACGAATCGCTGTAGGCGGGCGAAGTCGGCGTCCGGCTGGCCAGCTTCTTGGCCGGCCGCCATGGCCTCCCCGGCACGGCGGGCCGATAGAGGGAAGACCCGGGGGCTGAATCCCAGCAGCGACTGGACGTTCTCCTCGACAAACCCCACGACCTGTCTCCGCTCCGCCCCGTCCCGCAGCAGGTCGACCTTGTTGATCACCAGCACCACCTTCTTGCCCCAAGCTCGGATCGCCTCCAGGAAGGCTCGCTCGCTCTCGGTGAAGGGGCGGTCGGCGGACGTGACGAATATCACCAAGTCGCTGCGGGGGATGAACTGCTCGGTCAGCTGCTGGTGGCGCTTCAGGATGGCGTTGGTCCCAGGGGTGTCCACGATGGCCATCTCTCGCAGGAGGGGGGCGTCGTACTCCCGCTCCAGCACGTCCTCGCTCAGCCACCGCTGGGTGGTGGACTCGCCGTGGCGGATGATCTGCACCGTGGCGGTGGTTGGGGTGACTCCCTCTTCCAGTAGCGATGCCCCCAGCAGGGCGTTGATGAGCGCCGACTTGCCGGCGTTGAACTCGCCCACGACCACCAGCAGGAAGAGGTCGTCCAGGTCGCGGGCAGCCTGGCGGAGGGTGTCCAGATCTGGCTTGGCCGCCCCGAAAGCGGCAAGCTCCACCCTTAGATCTTCCAGGGTGCCGAGGGCCCGGCTCCTTAGCTCGTTTTCTCTGTCGTTGAGCAGCGATGAGGGGTGGGGCAATCTCGTCCTCTCAGCCTTCAACCGAACGTGATAAGTTGGTCTCCACGCATCGTCCCCAGATTATACCACCGGGGCAGTTGGTCACTAAGCGCTCACCTCAGCAGGGTTCCTCCGCGGCCAGGATGGCGCCGATCTTGTTCCGCACGTCGTCGGCCGCCGTCTTGACGTCGGCATCCATGCTGAAGAAGTATATGCCTCCAAACAGGGTGGCCGCGGCGATCATGCTCATGAAGACCGGTTGCCTTATGGATAGGTCGGGGAGCCGCACGGAGCCGTGGGCAACGCCGCACCAAATGGAGGAATAGAGGCCTTGTCCGCGGTCTTCTTTCCGGGAGACGGCGCAGTCCCCGCCCGCGGGATCGTCTACCGGCTGATGTAGGTGGTCAACGTCTCGGCGTCTGGCTTGGATATGCCCAGGTTGGGCATCGGCACGCCGTAATCCTTCACCATCTGGGTGGCCGCGGCATCGCCCCGGGCGATCACCAGATCCGGCGAGGTGATGAACTCCACGATCCAGTCGTGCGAGCGTCGAGTCGCCACCCCCTTCAGGTCCGGACCAGCTTCCTTTCCGCCGCCGATGGTGTGGCAGCCACCGCACTTAGCATCGAAGAGCGCCTTCACCTTCGCGGCGTCCGCGGAGGGTGGGGCGGAAGAGGCCACACCTGCAGGCCCTGCCGCTGCCGCGACCACCAGACCCGTGGCCGGGAAGGCTTCCGTCTCCCACCGGAGAGTCATTACCGATATAATGGCACCCAGTGCAACCGCGCCTGCCACCAGTCCCAGACCGATGATGTGGACCGATTTCATTGTGTTTACTCCTCTGGAGTGGAGCCCTTTACCTGGTCGGCAGGGCGGGTCAAGGACGACCCGCCCTGCTGGGTGGATAGGCTACTGATAGGCCACGTAGGTCAGGTACCCGACGACAACGGACATCACCAACCCCGCGATCATGGCCAGTGGGCGCCGCCACGGGGCTCGGTTCGGCCCTCGGTCGTACACCGGGAGCAGTAGGATCACCAGCAGCACCGCCGATGGTATTACCACCGCCGCCACCCACTCCAGATTCCCCGGGAAGTACTTGAGGAACTGGAACAGGAACATGAAGTACCACTCGGGCCGGGGCACATAGGCCGTATCGGTGGGATCGGCAGGGCCCTCCGTCGGCACCCCTAAGGTTACCATCAGTCCGATGGTGCACAGCAGCACCAAGGCCGCCGCGAGGGTGTCCTCCACGATGATATTGGGCCAGAATTGGTGCCCCTCCCGCTTGAACCCCTCGTATCGCTGGTGGTACTCCTCTTCCCGAGTAGCAGCCATCGGAGTCGGCTCCCGGTGCCTTAGCACCGCGCGCACCCGCGGCGCGACGCTGTCCCACAGCCAGGGAGGGACGCTGACGCCGTGATGGACGATCAGGTAGAGGTGTGCGCCCAATAGCCCTGCCAGCGACGCCGGCAGCAACAGGACGTGGAATGCGTAGAATCGCGTCAGGGTGAGGGTGCCCACCTGGCTAGCCCCCCTGGCAACCCTGAGGACGAAGTCGCCGACGAAGGGCAGGGTGCCGGGGATATTCGTCCCCACCACGGTGGCCCAGTATGCCTTCTGGTCCCACGGCAGCAGGTACCCCGTGAAGGAGAAGCCGAGGGTGACCGCCAGCAGACCAACCCCCAACATCCAGGTGAGTTCCCGAGGATACTTGTAGGCCCCAAGCACGAACACCGTGGCCATGTGGAGGATCACCAGCACCACCATGACGCTGGCCGACCAGTGGTGGATTCCCCGCACCACCGCGCCGAAAGGCACCTGGTACATGATGAACTGTATGCTGTCGTAGGCGTGGTCCGGGCTTGGCGAGTAGTACACCGCCAGGAAGAGACCGGTGGCAGCCTGGACGATGAAGGAGAACATGCTGGCGAAGCCCAGGGTGTAGAGCCATCCCACCCCTATAGGGACTTTTCGAGCGAAGAAAGCTTCCCATATGCCGGTAGCGCCGGAGCGTTCGACCAGCCAGCCACTCACCTGTCCCAGTCGTCCTGCTGGCTTCGGCCCTGACGAAGGTGCGGTTGTTGTCATGCGAGCTCCTTCTGAGGAACGCCCAGCTGGAAATCCTGGTACTGGATCACCAGGTTGCCCTGGTCTATCCGCCACTCGAGGGTGTCCAGTGGGCGGGGCGGCGGGCCGCCCAACACCTTTCCGTCCAGGGCGTAGCGCCCACCGTGGCAGGGACAGTCGAACTCCATCTGGGCCGCGTTCCAGTTGTAAGCGCAGCCCAGATGGACGCACCGCCCGCTATATACCACGAAGGTACTCTCGCTCTGCTTGATCACCCACACCCCTTTGGACTCGCTCTGCTCGATCCAGCCGTCCTTAATGGTTATGCTAACGGTGGTCGGCTTCGGTTGTCCCGTGGTGAAGTCCGTGGTGGGGCCCACCGTGACCCAGTTGGACTCCCGACCTTTGAAGGCGGGCGCTATGAGCGATCCGACCAGCGGGATTCCCAGCACTGTCGTGATGAACGCCCCGGCCGCCACTATTATGTAGCCGAGAAAAGTGCGTCGTTCGACCTGCTGCTTTTCAGCAGTTTCACTTTGCATCGCGATCCACTCCTACGAGGGGATGTGAGGTTTGCTGGTCTCATTGGCCCCCCTCAACAAGGCGGGTCCAGAGCGCAGCACCTGGCGAGGTCTGGGGTGTCCCCAGAAACTCATACATTCTGTGTTGTACTGCCTAGTTTGCACTCGCGCCTGCTTCGATCCAGAGCCGCAGGTTCTGTACGTCCTGGTCGGTCAGTTTCTGCCCGCCGTGGGGCATCCTTATGCTGGGCTCTACGCTGCCTTGAACCACGGAGATCAGGGCGCTGTGGTCTGGGTCGCCGGGCACCATCACCGGACCGTGGTCCGTCCCCTTCATCAGCCCCTGGTAGCTGTCCAGTCGCAGCCCGTTGTCTGCCCTGCTGGGACCGTGGCAGGTCACGCAGTGGTCATTGAAGATTGGCTGGATGTTCTGTGCATAGTGGCCGTTCCAGACCGTCCTGGCCGCCGGGGTGGCCGCGGTCGGAGCCGCGTTCGCGGCCACCCCAGAAGACTGTCCGGCCTGGCAGCCCGTCATGACCGAGGCTACCAACACGAGGGAGAGTAGCCACAGGGCCCATGCTGTTCCAGTCCTGGGAGATCTCATCCTATTCCCCCGTCCGCTATTTTAACGATTGAACGTAGGCTACCATGTCGTTCAACTGCTGATCGCTGATCTTGCTGGCCGGGGAGGCGGGCATGCCCTCCCCACCGTTGCGCACCTGGGTCTTGAGCCGATCGGCGGTGATGTTCCTGCCCTTCAGTGCGGGCCCTGCTCCCTTGTCTCCGCCAGGATGGCAGGAGTTGCAGTTCTGGTCGTAGACCGTCTTGCCCGCCACTAAATCACCCGTGGCCGCGGCCGGCCCGGCCGGTGTCGCGGCAGTAGTTGCCCCCGCAGGCTTGGTTGCAGCCGGGGCCGATGTAGCTATGGGGGCAGAGGTGCCCGCGGGGGCTTTGGTTGCGGCCGGGGCCGCCGGCACAGCTGTGGGCGCCGGGGCGCTCCCCCCTCCACAAGCCGAGACTACGACAACGATGGGCACGAGGATCGCCAAAGTCAGTAGCGCCAGTTTCTTCTCCAATGTCCTTCCCTCCTAGTGTCTATATAGAGCCGTCCGTCACACTGCCGACCGGGGCAATGGACCCCGCTCCAGTACTCTCGACCGCTATATCAGGTACAGGATGGTGAGCAGCACCACCCACACCGCATCCACAAAGTGCCAGTAGAGCGCGCCGGCCTCCACCCCGATGTGATGCTCCGCCGTGTACACCCCCCTGCCTGCCCGCCACAGGATCAGCGCCAGGAAGATCAGTCCAACAAAGACGTGGGCCCCGTGGAAGCCGGTCAGGGTGAAGAAGGCAGATCCGAGCAATCCGCTGCTGAGGCCGAAGCCGGCGTGGGTGTACTCGTACGCCTGCCCTCCCAGGAATGCCGCACCCAGCACCATGGTCGCCACGATCCCGCCCCTTAGCACCGCCGTATCCCCTTTGCGCATGCTGCTGTGCGCCCCGTGCATGACCAGCCCGCTGGAAAGCAGCACTACCGTGTTCAGCAGGGGGACAAAGAGGTCCCTCGGCGGTGAGCCGGGTGGGGGCCAGCTGCCCAGCCGAACGCGCAGGTAGAAGTAGGATCCCATCAGCATCCCGAAGAAGAGCGCCTCGGTAGCTATGAAGACCCACAGACCAATGATAGTGGGGTTGAGTCGCGCTGTGAAGGGCCGCTCGGGCCTGCCCATCGTTCTAGCAATCATTTTGCGGCCTTCCCCACGTTATGAAACCCATGGCTGCCAGAGCCAGCCGATCACGGCCGCAAGGCAGAGGGCCACGCCCAACGCTACGATGGCTATCTGATGCAGCAAACCCACCCCAATGACCAGGATCCCCACGGCCAGCAGGAACGGCCAGGGGCTGTGGTCCGAGGCAGCGTGATGCTCGGCCTCCCTATGCTCCGCCCTGTCGAGGGTCGTTTCCTCGCTTGCGGGTCCCTCAGCTTTGATGCCTTCCACCAGGTCCAACCTCCAGAGAAGCTGTCAGCCGTCAGCCAATCAGTGTCTCGTCAAATAGTCCGCCCGGTCCGGGTTCTTTTCGTCCCACAGCGGCCTGCGGCTGCGCACCTCCGGCAGACGGTCGAAGTTGTGCTTTGGCGGCGGCGAAGAGGTGGCCCACTCCAGCGTCCACGCGTCCCACGGGTCCGGACCCGCCACTCTGCCGCTGCGCAAGCTGACCACCAGGTTCCAGAGGAACACAACAGTCGCCACGGCGATCACGTAGGCGCCCAGGGTACCGATCAGGTTAAGCTCGTTCCAGCCCATGTTCGCCGCAAAGGTGTAGATCCTGCGAGGCATCCCCAGCAGGCCCAGGATGTGGAATGACTGGAAGGTGAAGAGGAACCCGACGACCAGGAGCCAGAAGCTCACCGCGCCGAGCCGTTCGTCCATCATCCGTCCGGTTATCTTGGGGAACCAGTAGTAGGTGCCGGCGAAGACCCCGAAGGCCGTCCCACCGAACAGCACCGAATGAAGGTGGCCCACAATGAAGTAGCTGTCCGTCACCTGCCAGTCGAAGGGAACCACGGCCACGGCCATGCCGCTGAGTCCCCCGATGACGAAGAGGCCGATGAAGCCGAGGGCGAACAGCATTGGGGTGCGAAATCGCAGCGATCCACCCCACAGCGTGGCCAGCCAGTTGAAGATCTTCACGGAGGTGGGCACGGCGATGGTGAAGCTGGTGAAGGCGAAGGCAGCATCGGCCGCCAGCCCCAAACCCACGGCGAACATGTGGTGTGCCCACACGGTAAAGCTGAGCACGCCTATCGCGACGGAGGAGTAGGCGATAAAGGAGTAGCCGAAGATCGGCTTGCGGGCGAATACCGGGATCACCTCGGAAATTATGCCGAATACGGGCAGGATCAGGATGTACACCTCCGGGTGTCCGAAGAACCAGAAGAGGTGCTGCCACAGAAGCGGATCGCCGCCGGTGGCCGGATTGAAGAAGCTGGTGGCATAGTGGCGATCGAGAAAGAGCATGATGGCCGCGGCGGTGAGGCTGGGCATCGCCACCAGGATCATGAACTGGTTCACCAGCGTGGCCCAGACGAAGAGGGGCATGCGGTTGAACCCCATCCCCGGGGCACGCAATACCAGGATGGTGACCAAAAGGTTCACGGCGCCGGCGATGGACGAGACACCCAGCATTACGATAGAGATGCTCCAGTAATCCATACCGGCGGTTTGGGCGTAGGTGATCTCCGTCAGCGGGGCGTAGCTGAACCAACCCGCGTTGGGGGCGCCGCCGAAAAGGAAACTGCTGTACAGAAGGATGGCGCCGGCCAGGTAGGTCCAGTAGCTGAAGGCGTTCAGCCTGGGGAACACCAT
>Ga0209014_10001803_pt1 | contig 12634 bp, 7 predicted proteins | sample BarGraNGADG00212_FD_184491 | JGI IMG/M metagenome (GOLD analysis project Ga0209014, IMG submission 184491) | Arctic peat soil microbial communities from Barrow, Alaska - Barrow Graham LP Ref core NGADG0002-212 (SPAdes) (version 2) | ecosystem: Environmental > Terrestrial > Soil > Wetlands > Peat...
TCGTAGAGCCGCGTCTGTTTGTTGACCAGCGGGATTTCTTTGCCTTTGATGAAGAGGTACTTCACCTGGGTGGAGATTTCCAGCGGGTCGCCGGTGGTGACCATCAGGTCGGCCACTTTGCCTTTTTCCACCGAACCGATCTCGTTCCCGTGGCCCCAGATCTGGGCGGCGTTGATGGTGACGGCCTTGAGCGCTTCTTCGTAGGGCAAGCCGAACGCGACCGCGGTGGCGGCCTGGTAGGGGAGGTTGCGCACGAACTCGTTGTTGAAGGTGCCGAAGGCGAATTTCACGCCGGCTTTGTAGGCTTCGGCGGGTTGGGTGAAGGCGCCATCGTAGGGGTCGTCTTCCTGTTCGGGAAGCGCCAGCACGCGGCCGAGAATCACGGGGATGTTCTTCGCCTTGAGCTCGGGGCCGGCTTTGGCGATATCGCGCGGCTGGAGAATCACGATCTTGATCCCCTGCTTTTCGGCAAACGCGATGGCGTCGTGGATGACGCTGGCGCGGGCGGCGGAAACGGCCAGGGGCACCTTGCCTTCGAGGACCGGCATCATGGCTTCCATCTTGAGATCGGGTTTGAAGCCGGGAGCCTTGGCGGCGCGCTCCTTTTGATACTGGCGCGCGGCATCGAAGAACTCGGTGATCTTGGCGACCTGCCGATCGTAGGTGCGCTTGGCCGCGGTGAAACCGGTGGCGCCCGTGGCGCCGGCCGCGCCGGGGATTATTTCGAGAATCGCGTCCGGGGGTGCGCCGCCGCCGCCGCGTCCGCCGCGCCCGCCGAGGGTGGGAAAGATCAGGTGCACGGCCGCGCTGCGGTCGATGGCCATGTCTTCCCAGGTCCAGCCGTCGGTGTGGATGAGGGCCGCCTGGCCGGAGATGTACTGGCGTTCGCCGCCGCCGAAGCGGCCGCCGCCGCCGCCGGAGGAGGGGAAGGTCATGACGCTGGTGATGCCGTTGACACGGACCACGCCGAAGTGTTCGCTCTCCGGGTTGACGGCGCTGAGCGCGCGCAACTGCGGCATGAACTCGCCCAGCTCGCCGGTATCCACGCTCTCCCGCACCGCGGAGATTTCGGAGAGGCCGAGCTCGGTGCCGGAATCGATCATGCCGGGATAGACGCGCAGGCCCTTGCCTTCGATGATGCGCGCGCCCTTGACGGGTATGATTTTGGCGCCGATTTCGGCGATCTTGCCATCTTGCAGGACGACCGAGACGCCCTTGATTTCCGCGCCGTTCACCGGGTAAACATCGACGTTGCGGATGACGATGGTTTGGGCGGATAGGGCGATGGTGCAAGCGAGCAGAGCCGCGACCGTAAGGGAGCGGTTTTTCGGTATGCCGAGGAATCTCACTGTCCTACCCTCCTGGTGGCCGCGCCCTGCGGAGCGCGCTGCTGCTTTTCCTTGTCGATCAGCTTCTGCTTTTGGGCCTGCTTGGCGGGGCGGGCGCTGACTTCGTTATCGCGATCGAAGTAGACCGTGCCATCGATCAGCACCTTCTGTACCTTGGCGTAACCAGAGAGCGGGAACTTATCGTAGATCACGAGGTCGGCGTCCTTGCCGACTTCGATGGAGCCGACTCTGGTTTCGATACCGAGTTGCTTGGCGGGGTTAAGCGTGATCATGGCGAGGGCTTCGGTTTCGCTGAGCCCGCCGTACTTGACGGCCTTGCCGGCTTCGCTGTTGAGGTGGCGCATCAGTTCGGCGTCGTCGCTGTTGAGGGACACCAGTACGCCCTTCTTCTGCATGATGGCGGCGTTATAAGGGATGGCGTCGAAGGCCTCCACCTTGAAAGACCACCAATCGCTGAAGGTGGAAGCGCCGGCGCCGTGGGCGGCGATTTCCTTGGCGACTTTGTAGCCTTCGAGCACGTGCTGCAGGGTGCGGATCTTGAAGCCGTAGTCGTCGGCGATGCGCAGCAACATGAGGATTTCGTCGGCGCGGTAGCAGTGCGAGTGGACGTAGCGCTTGCCTTCGAGAACTTCCTTGAGGGCTTCGAGCTTGAGGTCCTTGCGCGGCGGGATGCCGGTCTGTTTCGCGTCGTAAGCGTCCCACTCGGCTTTGTAGACCTTGGCGTCATTGAAGGCCTCGCGGATGACATCTTCCACGCCCATGCGGGTAGCCGGATAGCGGCCCTGTTGCGCCTGGCCGTTGATGGCGCGTCCGGTGGGGTTGCCGGCGCGCTTGGGGTTCTCGCCGAGGGCGAACTTGATGCCCGGGGTGGCGCCTTCGAAGATCAGGCCCTCGGCACTCTTGCCCCAACGCATCTTGATGGGCAGGGTTTTGCCGCCGATGGAGTTGGCGGAGCCGTGCAGAATATTGGCGGTAGTGACGCCGCCGGCCAGCGCGCGGTAGATGGCGATGTCCTCGGGATTGAGCACGTCCTTGATATCGACCATGGAGGAGACGCTGATGCTGCCTTCGTTGACGCCGCCATCGATGGCGATGTGCGAGTGGCAATCGATGATGCCGGGGATCACGTACTGATTGGAGGCGTCGATGATCTTGGCGCCGGCGGGCTCCATGACCTTCTCGCCCACTTCGGCGATCTTGCCGTCCTTCACCAGGATGGAGCCCTTGAAGGTGCCCTTGGACACCGTCATGACGGTGGCGTTCCTGATGATGTAGGTCTGGGCGCACAGGGGCGCCGCGGCCAGGAGAGCGGAGACGAGTGAGAAGAATGCCCCCACGAATGGGGTCATGGCAGCCTGGAAGGCTACGCTACGGAGGAATCGTTTCATGATTATTTCACCCCCGGATCGGAAGCCGCGCCGCGTCCGCCCATGGGCGACGCATCGGGCGCCGGCACATACTTGCGGCCATCCACGAGAATCATTTCCACCTTGGTGCGGTCGTCGAAGATATCGCCGCGGGTGACCACCAGGTTGCCGATTTTGCCCGGCTCGATGGAGCCGAGGCGATTGGCGACGCCGTAGATTTCGGCGGGCGAGAGCGTGAGGGCGCGCAGGGCGTCTTCGCGGGAGAGACCGTTGTCGAGGGCCTTCTTGACGGCGCGCTGCAGGTCGCGGGCCTGATCGAGGCCATCGGAGTAGAAGGCGAATTTGACGCCGGCCTGCTGGAGAACGGCGGGCGCCAGGGCGGCCCGGTCGCGGGTGTCGAGGGTGCGCATGCTGTCCGGCTCGTCGGGGTCGGCGTCGCGCGACGCTTCGGGCCAGCGCATGCTGAGCAAGACGGGCGTGTTGAACTGCTTGAGCAGGGCGGCGGCCTCGGGGCGGAAGGTTTCGCGCCCGCCGTAGATGATGACGGGCTGTTTGAGATCGGCCGCGAGGTGGAGCATGCGGTCGATTTCCACCAGGCGATTGGCGGGCAGGAGGATGCGCGGCGAATCGAGCACGCCTTCGAGCGCGCGGTCGTATTCGGGGCGGGTCATGCCGACCGGGTTTTTCGCGTAGGTATCCTTGACGAGCTTATAGTGTTCGGCATCCAGGTAGATCTGGCGGAGGTACGCGATATAGCCCATGAGAGATCCGGGAAAGCCGCCGCCCATGCCGCCGCCACCGCCACCGCGGGCGATGGAGATGTACTGTCCGACGGGGGAAGCGACGATCATCTCGCCGGGTTTTTCCGCGGTGAGGAGGTCGATGACGGCGCCCTGTCCGGCGAAGATTCCGCGGGTGGGGAAGGTGACCGCGGTGGTGAAGCCGGCGCCGCGCGCGGTTTCGATGCGGCGATCGGTGCTATTGACCTCATCGGCGATTTTGACCCAACTGGTGGTCTGGGGGCGATCCTCCGGCCCGCGCGCGGGAATGGCGGCGGCTTGGGTCGCGGCGGTCGGGGTTGTGGTGGGGGTTGCGGTGGTGGTTCCGCGTCCGCCGCGGCCGGCGGTTGTGGCGGCGGCCGCGGGCGCGGCGCCGGGTTGTCCCCAAGTGCTCAAGGCGTCGATCAGGCCGGGATAGACGGTGAGACCTTCGCCCTCGACCAGCATGGCGTCGGACGGAACGGCGACGTTCTCGCCGACGGCTTCAATCAGTCCATGGCGAACCACCACCGTGCCCTTGTTGATGACAGAGCCGGAGACGGTCACAATCTTGGCGTTGTGGATGGCCACTGCCGGATGAGACTGGGCAAGGGCCAAAGCGCAACACAGAAATAGCGCTGTGACTAGGTTTTTCATAATAGCGATTGGGTGATACGGCGATAGCTTTGGACGAATGGTTACGCGTTGGGGACAGACAGGACTGCCAGCGAATTTCCGGCATAGTCAGCCAGAAATTCATGGCAGTCTTGTCAGTCCCCGGTTTGCGCGCACGCCGTATACTGGGATTTGTCCACTAAAACACCAGTTCGCTACCGCGACGCGGGCGTGAATATCGACGAGGCCGATCGCGCCGTCTCCTCCATCAAGAAGTTTGCGCGCCAGACGTTTACGCCTGGGGTGCTGGCCGAGATCGGCAGCTTCGGCGCGATGTACCAACTGGCGGGGTATCGCAAGCCGGTGCTGGTGAGTTCGGCGGACGGGGTCGGCACGAAATTGAAGGTGGCGTTCCTGACCGGACGGCACGGCACGGTGGGCGAAGATCTGGTGAACCACTGCGTGAACGACATCGCGGTGCAGGGGGCCACGCCGCTATTTTTCCTGGACTACTTCGCGGTGGGGAAACTGGATGCGGAGGTGGCGGCGGCAGTGGTCGGCGGGATTGCGCGCGGGTGCAAGAGGAACGGGTGCGCGCTGATCGGCGGCGAGACGGCGGAGATGCCGGGGCTGTACGCCGACGGGGAGTACGATCTGGCGGGCTTCATCGTGGGCGCGGCGGAGCGCGGCGAGCTGCTCACCGGGAAGGGCATCCGCGCGGGGGATGTGCTGCTCGGGCTGCCTTCGACGGGGCTGCACACCAACGGGTATTCGCTGGCGCGCAAGCTGCTGTTCGAGGTGGCGGGGTATGGGCCGAAGACGGTGCTGCCGGAAGTGGGGGCGACGGTGGGCGATGCGCTGCTGGCGGTGCATCGCAGCTACCTGAAGCCGATTCGCGCGCTGATGGCGGCGGGACTGTTGCGCGGGGCGGCGCACATCACGGGCGGCGGGATCACGGACAATACACCGCGCATGCTGCCCAAGGAGTTCGCGGCGGCGATCGAGACGGGGTCGTGGAAGATCCCTCCGCTATTCGAAGTGCTGCGGCGGATTGGCGACATTCCGGAAGACGATTACCGGCGCACCTTGAATCTCGGCGTGGGGATGATACTGGCGGTGCCGGGGCGCGCGGCGGTGAAGGCGGAGGTAGAGCTCGGTAAACTGGGCGAGACGCCGTTCCGCATGGGTAGCGTGGTGGCGCGGAAGCGCGGGGGGCCGCGCGTGGAGTACCGGTGAAGCGGCTGGGGATCCTGATCTCGGGGCGCGGATCGAACTTCGAGGCGATCGCGGAGAACGTGGCGAGCGGCGCGCTGGGCGTGCTCGGTGTCGAGATTGCGGTGGTGATCTCGAACCGGGCGGAGGCGCGGGGCCTCGAGGCGGCGCTCGCGCGCGGGATGAATGCGGTGTGCCTGCCATCCAAAGGTCTGGATCGCGAGGTGTACGACCGGATGCTCGTGGCGGAACTGCACAAGCATGACGTGGATCTGGTCTGCCTGGCGGGCTTCATGCGGCTGCTGAGCGCGGGCTTTATTCGCGAGTTTCCGAATCGCATTTTGAATATTCATCCCTCGCTGTTGCCGGCGTTCCCGGGGCTGGACGCGCAGCATCAGGCGCTGGCGCACGGGGTGAAGATCACCGGGTGCACGGTGCATTTCGTGGACGAGGATCTGGATGCGGGGCCGATCGTGATTCAGGCGGCGGTGCCGGTACTCGACGACGACACGGAGGAGACGCTGTCGGCACGGATCCTGAAGCAAGAGCATCGCATCTATGCGGAGGCGATCGGCATCGTGATCGCGGGCAAATACCGGGTCGAAGGGCGGCGCGTTCTGCTCACATAAGCCCGCTCAATCAAGGGCGTTGCGGCGCTGCTCGCGCAGGATGAGGAAGTGGGAGAGCTTCATGGGCGGTCCGGGGCCGGATTCCAGTTGGCGTTCCACGGCTCTCTGATATTGGCGAAGGATTTCCACACGGCGCAAGGGCAGTTGGCAGTCTTCGAAATCCAGCAGGAGATCGATTTCCCACGCTTCAAAGGTATTGCGAGTGGTCTCTCCGAGGATGAGTTCGCCAATCAGGCGTTTGAAGCGATTGAGCTGGAGTTCGCGGTGTTCGAGATCGTCTGCCGAGGTCACGATCAGTTAATCGGCGGAATGGGGGCGGAGCTTTAGGGGGCGGCAACTGGAGGCCACGTACACGTTTGGGATATGGTTGCGTCCGCACGGCACGGCATCGCCGGCAGAGCCGCGGTTTACTCGTGGCGCAGGGCGACGATCGGGTCCACACGCGTAGCGCGGCGCGCGGGGATGTAGCAGGCCAGAGCCGCGACCGCGGAAAGGACCGCGGCCACGGCGGCGAAAGTGGCGACATCCGTGGCCTTTACCCCGTACAACAGGCTGGACATGACACGGGTGACGCCGAAGGATGCGGCCAGACCGATCGTCACGCCGATGCCGGCCAGCAGCAGACCTTGGCCGACCACCAGGCGCAGCAACTGGCGCGCGCCCGCGCCGAGAGCGATGCGGACGCCCATTTCGTGGGTGCGTTGCTGCACCGTGTAGGACATGACGCCGTAAATGCCAATGGCCGCAAGCAGCAGCGCAACAGCACCGAAGATGCCTAGCAGGATCATGTTGAAATTCTGGCGGGCGATGGATTTGGCGATGACGCGATCCATGGTCATCAACTTGGCCAAGGGCAGGTCGGAATCCACGCGCAGCACTTCCTGCTGGACGGCGCGGCCCAGCGTCGCCGGATCGCCCATCGCGCGGACCGCCCAGGAAGACGGCAGCACGCGATTGCCGATCGCGATAAAGCCATTCGGCACCTGGCCGATGGGGACGTACTGCACCGCCGGGGGATCCCGATCGATGCCGCTTTCGCGCACATCGCCGACCACTCCGACCACCTCCCTGGGACGGTCGTCAAATTCCGGGCCGAGCCCTTTCCCGATGGTCACGGTCGCGCCCAGGGGATCTTCGTTGGGCCAGTACTTCTTCGCCATGGCTTCATTGATGACGATCGCCCAGCGGCCGGTACTGCTGTCGCGCTCATCGAACCAGCGGCCGCGGCGGAGCGGAATGCCGAGCGTCTGGAAGTAGTGCGCACCCACCGGGCGATACTGCTCGTCGCCGTTGAACGGGCCGCCGTCGCGCGGGGCTTTCCCGGCAATGTTGAACGGCAGGTCGGGGCCCAATTGCAGCGGCAACGCGAGGGCGTAGGTGGCGGCTTGCACCCCCGGGAGCGCCTCCAGGCGGCGGGTGACTTCCGTGGCCAGGCGCTCCACTCCGGCGGCGGTTTCATATTTCTGCCCGGCGAGCGAGGTGCTCATGGTCAGCACCGAAGCCGCTTGAAACCCGGGCTGCACGTTGCGCAGGGCCAGGAAGGTTCGGATCATGAGGGCTGCGCCCACCAGCAGCACTAAAGAAAGAGCGGTCTCGAAAACCACCAGCGCGTTGCGCGTGCGCTGCCGGCGCGCGCCGCCACTGGTGCGCCCGCTGCCTTCGCGCAACTCGGCGTTCAGGTCGGTGCGGGAGACTTGCAGGGCGGGCACGAGTCCGAACAGGATGCCGGTGAGAAGCGATACGGCGAATGCAAAAACGAGGATGCGCCCGTCCATCAGTCCGAGGAGGCCGAGGCCCTGGGCCGGGAGGCGGGGCAGTTCGGCCGGGGCGACGGCCAACAGAACCTGCAGTCCGATGGCGCCCAGGAAGACGCCGGCCACGCCGCCGGCGAGAGCCAGGAGCAGGCTTTCCGTCAACAACTGGCGCAGAATGGCGCCGCGACCGGCGCCGAGCGCCATGCGAAGGGCGATCTCCTTGCTTCGGCCGGCGGCCCGCGCCAGCAGCAGGTTGGCGACGTTGGCGCAGGCGATCAGCAGGACGAAAGCCACGGCTCCCAGGAGGACGAACAACGGCGTGCGCAGGTCGCCGATCAGCGGTGAGCCCATGGGCTGCGCCGCGAAACTCTCATCGGGCGAGATGACGGCGGGATAGAGCTTGCGGAAGCGATCGGCGATGACGCGCAATTCGGCGTTGGCCTGCTCCATGGTGACACCGGGCTTGAGCCGCGCGCCGAGGAAAAGGAAGTGGCCCTGGTTGGCGCTGTTGAGATCGGCCTGCTCGGCGAGGAAGAGGTCGGTTTCGGGTTCACCGGCGAAATCCGGACCCATCACGCCGATCACCGTGAAGGGCTCGGAGTTGATCCTGATGGCTCCGCCGATGATGCCTGGATCGCCGCCAAAGCGCCGCTTCCAGAGGCCGTTGGTGAGTACCGCGACGCGCGGGGCGCCGGGGCGATCCTCCTCGGACGAGAAGGTGCGGCCCATCACCGGAGCGACACCCAGCATGCGGAAGTAAGCCTCCGAGACATGGATGCCTTTGACTTGCTCGGGGTGGCCGGCGCCGGAGAGATTCATGCCTGGCCCCATGAAATCGTATACCGAGACCGCCTCGAGCAAGCTGGTTTGCCGGATGGCGGCAAACTTCGGTATCGACATGGAGGGGCTGGCGCCGGTCTTGAATTTCCGTTCGATATTCACCAGGCGATCGGCGTGGTTATAGGATAGTGGCCGCAGAAGCACGCGGTCGACGACCGTGAAAATGGCGGTGTTGGCGCCGATGCCGAGCGCCAGGGCGAAGACGGCGATCAGCGTGAAGGCGGGATTCTTCAAGAGCGTGCGAAAGGCGAAGCGGGTGTTCTGGCCCATGCCAATAAATACGCTGCGCGCACGGCGGAGTTCCAGAAAGATGGCTGGTCCATCCCGCGGCGAGATGGGAAGCGGCTGGGCTGGTACGCTCTGACCCGCGTAGCCGATGCGGCCAGAAATGAGGGTAACTTCCGAGGGTGCCGTAAACCGACCTAGCGGATCGGTAAACGCTTGGCGACTACTGGCGAGTAATCGACGGGCGGGCCCACTCGCCGGCCAGTTCCGCGAGTCGACTTTGAACCCAAGTGGTGCTGGGCACGGCTGGCCGACTAAAAAGTTATGGAGTCTTCACGATGATCGATACGCCAGTAGACGATGTTACTTCGCCGCTGGAAGCTCTCACCTCTAAGGCGCCCGAGGGTGCGCTCGCCGGGATTTGGATGGTGATCTGGTAAAGTCCGGCACTGCCCGCAGTGAGAAGCGAACTCACCACCTGCGCCTTAATTTCCCCGACCGTCACGGTAGGTACAGCCCCGGTGAATGGCGTGCCGGAAGCCGCCACTCCGGCCGGTACCGGGGGATTCGTTGCGCTAAATCCCGTGCCCCACAGTACGACGATATCGCCAGGATGGACTGGTGCGGCGGGATTGCCGACGAGAGAATAATCCGGCAATAGCGACGCGATCGCGTAGTTCGTTCCGGGGTACAGGAAGAGCGCGGGCGCGGTCGGCTGCAATTGCGCGGTTGCGGGCGCGCTGGCCGTGCCATTGTTGGTCACGACGACGTCGACCGGGCCCAACGTGTCGTCGGTCGGCGCCTGCACATTGATCTGGATGGGGCTGATGTAGTAGACGAAGGCCGGCTTGGCATTGATGGTAACGCTCACGCCATCCAGCACTGTGGGCATTTGTCCGCTCGCAATCTCGGCGGCCGTCCAAGTCCGCGCCGACCTGGTCAAGTTCGTGCCCTCAATCGTGATCCAGGAGCCGGATTCGATCCCCGGCTGAAAGCTCGCCCCATTCAGCACGGCGCTGATTGCAGGCGGCCCTGGAGTCGCGATCTTTGCGACGAAGGCATCGCCGAATTGGCCGGTTCCGGGTACCATCCCTGGTGTGACGGGGAAGTCGGCGGACCATGTCTGGCCCGCGATCACCACATAACCTTGCGGATCCAGTGCCAGAGCGAACGCGCCATCGTCCTGCGAGCCGCCCAGGTACGTCGAATAGAGCAGTTTGCTGCCATCTGCCGCGATTGCGGCTACCATGGCGTCGCCGCGGCCCGCATTGGCCAATTGCACAGGGTACACTTGTGGGAAGTCACTGGCTCGCGAGTTGCCGGCCACCACGACATTTCCCGCGGCGTCGAGAGCAACCGCAGTAACGCCATTCTGCCAGGTGATGGCGGCTCGTTCCGCCGGACCGTTGGCGACCGGCGCTTGTGCATCGTGGCCACGCAGATATGTCGAGTAGACGATGGTCGAGCCGTCCGGGCTGAGCTTGGTGAGGAATCCGCTGGTCTGCCGGTTCTGCACGGCCGCGTAGACGGTTGCGGTGTTGGAAGTGGGAACGATACTGATCACGTTCGTGGGAGCGTCCCGTTGGTAGGGTGACGGCGGAACCGGTGCGCCGATTGGCGTCCAACTCTGTCCGTGGTCGCGCGAAACGACCAGGGTGCCCCACACGATGGCTGCGTAGAGAGTACCGGAGGCGTCCACCGCAATCGGACCGAGCACGGGGCCGGTCGCAATAGTCGTATTGGACGACCCAGGAGAGGAAAGGGACGTCCACGTGACTCCGCCGTCAGTGCTGCGCGACGACAGCGCGTTGTAAACGATCGAGGGGGCGGTCGAAGCGTCAATGAGCATCTTTTCGGAGTCATCCGGCCTTGGCGGCACTTGCAGCCATGTGGCCCCGCCGTCGGCGCTATGCCAGATGTACTCCGGTGTCACGTCCGTCAGGCTCCTGGCGATTTCCGCCGAATATGCATACAGATTTCCGCTCACTCGGGGATCGAGCGCCAAGTAAGTAATCCAACTTTGTGGCAGAACAACCATACTCCAGGTAGCGCCGCCGTCCATGCTCTTGCGTGTGGTCTGGTTGTTCCACACGGCGTAGACAATGTTGGGACTCTTCGCATTGACTGCCAGCTGCAATACTCCCGCTGAGGCCGATGAGTCCGCCACGGTCCAATTGCTGCCGCCATTTACGCTCTTATAGATCACACCGGGCGCTATCGACGGATTGGTTGCGACATAGAGCGTTTGCGAATGCAGCGGGTCGATTGCAAGTGCCTGCAAATTGGTCACGGGGATACCGTTGTTGATCTTGCTCCAGGTGGCGCCGCCATCGGTGGTCTTCACAGCGCCCGCGTCGCTGGTTGTTGCGTACAGCGTGTCGGGCTCAGCCGGCTCGGCCAAAATCGTCTGAATGAAAGCGAACGGCAGATCGTCCAGCGGTGTCCACGTGTTCCCGCTGTCGGTACTCTTCCACAGCGGCCGCGCACCCAGTGTCTTCTGCAGCGGCTTCACAAGCGGGAAGTCGACGGAGGTGGTCATGCCGCCGAGAGATGCCGCGCCGGTGCGATCCACCGCGATGGCTGTTCCCTCGGTGCGGTCGCTGCCCCCGAGCGTGGTCTCGTAGATCTCGTGGGAACCGTCCGGGGACAGTTTAAAGGCGATCGCCTCCTCCGCTCCGGCGGGACCGAAACTGGTGTTTCCGGCGCCGCGATTGCCGATGCCTGTGACATACGCGCTTCCCGCCGCATCCACGGCAATTGCCGCCGCTGTACCGGCCGGGTGGAAGAACGAATAGACCAGCGATCCCTGTGGGTCGAGCTTGCTGACGAAGATCCCATAGCCTTTGGTGGACGACGGGAGGCCGGGAAATCCCGTCGCATCCTGGAGCATACCCGCGACGTACGCGCTCCCGGAGGCGTCGGTAGCCAGTGCCCAGCCGTAGTCATACATGGGCCCGCCAAGGAAGGTGGAGTAGAGCAGTTTCGAGCCGGTGGGGTCCAGCTTGGCAACGAAAGCGTCGTAGTTCGTTGCCGACACGCCATTGTTCAATGTGCCCATCAGCGGATGCGCTAACGGAAAACCGGGGGACCTGGTATATCCCGTCACCAGCACGTTACCGGTGGCGTCCAGCGCGATCCCGGTAGCGGCGTCGTCCAGTAGTCCGCCAAGGAAAGTGGACCAGACCAGCTTCCCGTCCGGCCCGAGTTTGGCGACGAAGGCGTCGCTGACGCCGCCGAAGGTAATCTGGAAGGCTCCGGGAGTGACTGGGAAGGCGGACGAGTAAGTCACCCCAGCCACATAGGTGTTGCCCGCGCCATCAGACGCTACGGCGTTCGCGTATTCTGTGCCGGGAGAGCCGAGTACCGCAGAGAAACTAGAACTGGCCGCATGACACAAAGAAGCGCTGAAGATCGCCACAGTGATTGGGGCAAAACAACCCCATCCGATGGAACCGCGCCTCCGCAAAGTCATGATTTCAGGGATCCTAGGCCCTGGCGTTAGCAAAGATGGAGCACCCCGACTGCCACAGTGAAGCGGACGCCTCGGTCCGCAACGAACTCGGCGCCACTGGTATCAGTACGCGAGCGCGAGGATCATCACTCGAACGAAAAAGCGCGACGCTGGCGGTCGAAGAGCCAGATCCTCCCTGACGCCGTAGTGTAGACCGATCTCCTCAATCCCCGGAGTTCGTCCACTCGGGAAGCCGCCCAAAACGGCGACTTGGAGAACGGCGAAAGTCGCCATTGGAGAAATCCGCTCCTACGGTTGTTCCTGCTCCACGATGGCCACGCCCCAGGCATCGAGCGCCAGCGCCCCACCTCTGGCCACCGGACGGTTCGAGAGCAGTTCCGTACCGCCGGCATAAGCATAGACCACCCGCCGCG
>Ga0209014_10001804_pt1 | contig 12628 bp, 6 predicted proteins | sample BarGraNGADG00212_FD_184491 | JGI IMG/M metagenome (GOLD analysis project Ga0209014, IMG submission 184491) | Arctic peat soil microbial communities from Barrow, Alaska - Barrow Graham LP Ref core NGADG0002-212 (SPAdes) (version 2) | ecosystem: Environmental > Terrestrial > Soil > Wetlands > Peat...
GCCGGCCGACATCGCCGCGCGGCTCGTCTCGAGCCCGCCGCTCACCTTCACGGTCGCCTCGACGAGCGGCGCGACGGCCGACATCCGCCCATCCGCGAAGCTGCGGCCCGGAACCCTGTACCGCATCTCGCTCACGCGAGCCGACGGCTCCGTCGAGGCGGCCTGGGCCGCCCAGACGGCCAGCCCCCTCGCCGTGACCGAGACCATCCCGGGCGACAGCGCCACCGGCGTCCCGCTCACCACGGGCATCGAGATCACGTTCAACCAGACCGGGGTCAGCGCCGTCTCCCTCAAGCAGCACTTCTCGATCAAGCCGGCCGTTGCCGGGCGCTTCCAGGTCGCCGGCCGCACCCTCGTGTTCGTCCCGTCGAAGCCCCTGGCCAAGGGCCGGGTCTACACGGTGACCGTCACGCACGGGCTCCCGCTCGCAGGCACCGGCCAGGTCCTGGCGCAGGACGTTGTCGTCCGGTTCGAGACCGCGGCCAAGGCGAAGTCCCCGGTGACGGTCAGCCTGAGGCGCACCTTCCTCGAGGCGAACCCGCGCGAGAAGGCCGCCATCGGCGTCCAGGTGGACGTGCCGGACGGCGCCAAGGCCCCGACCTCGATTCCGGTCACCGTCCACCGTCTCGCCGGCATGACGGCCGCGATGGACGCGTGGCAGGCTATCGAGACGGCGCCCGAATGGACGCTCGTCTCCACCGCGCCCCCGGTCCCGCTCGCCGGCCTGACCCGGGTCGTCAAGGCAAGCGTCAGGGTCCAGACCGTCGACCAGAGCTACTCTTGGATCCAGCTGCCCAAGCGCCTCTCCTCCGGCTGGTACCTGGTCACCGAGACCTGGGCCGGCGTCCCGCGCCAGGCCGTGCTCCAGGTCACCGACATCGCCACGTTCTCCATGCTGGCCACGGGCAAGTCGGCCGTGTGGGTCAACGACCTCGCCACGAGAAAGGCCGTGGCCGGTGCCACGGTGACGATCGACGGCAAGCGGCTGGGCACCACGGATGGCCGCGGGCTCCTGGTCGCCGCCACGCCGTCCTCCCTGGCGGCCGGCAATGAGCCGTCATCGGCCCCGATCGTCGTCGTCCGGTACGGGTCCCGGTCCGCGTTCCAGCCGGTCTCTTCCGGCCGGTACTGCGCCGCCTGTGCGAGCACAACCGGCGCTGACGGGTGGTGGCAGCTGTTCGCGGGCGACCGCTACCAGTACCGGTCGACCGATACGATCAACGCCTGGGGCGTCGTGAGGAACAGGGACACCGGCAAGGTGCCCTCGTCCGTGACCGTGACCCTGCGACCCGGCGAGGGTTCCACCGAGATCGACACCGCGATCTCCACGACCAGCGTCTCGCCGGACGCCAACGGGGCGTTCTCCGTGCGAGTCGCGCTCAAGGACCTCCCGGTCGGCGCCTACCGCCTGATGCTCTCGACGGGCAAGACGCAGCTGGGCGAGCTGTGGGTGCAGGTCGCCACCATCGTGAAGCCGGGCTTCCGGATCGAGATGTCCACGGACCGTCACGCGGTCCTGAACGGCGCCAGTGTGACCGCGTCCGTGGACGCCACCTTCTTCGAGGGGACACCGGTCGCGGGCACGGAGCTGTCGCTGTCCCCGGGTTCGGCGGGGGGCGAAACGAAGGTCAGCACGGATGCCGACGGCCACGCATCCGGGCCGGTCGCCGTGCGCCTGGACTCCGACGGGGACCAGTGGGGCGTGACAACCGTCGGGGCAAGCCCCACGCTCCCCGAAGAGGCGGAGATCTCCACGTCGAGCGACGTGGCCGTGTTCCGCGCCACGGCCCTCGTGGACACGACTGCCGCGGTCGCCGGGACGCAGGTCACCATCACCGGCAAGGTGAGCGATGTCGCCTTCGAGCGCTTCGAGACGGTCTCGCCGGCCAGGCTGTGGGAGGTCGACCCCCGAGGAGCCGGGCGCCCCAACGCTGCCGTACAGGTCCAGGTCGTGCAGCACACGCCCGTGCGCCACCAGACGGGAACCCGGTACGACTTCATCACGAAGCAGGTCGTGCCGCTCTACGAGTACACCGACCAGGCCGACACGGTCTCCAGCCAGACGGTGCGAACCGGCGCGGACGGCACCTTCCGCCTGGTGGTCACCGTCAAGGGCGGCAACCGCTCCTACGAGGTCCTGGCCACCTACACCGACGAGGGCAACCGACAGGTCACAGCGTCCACGGTGGCGGCCGGCCAGGAGGTGCTCTCCGACAGCCGGAACGCCTGGCTCGAGGCCGCCGACCCGGGCCACGAGTCGGGTCAGTACTCTGTGGGCGAGGCCGTGCGCGTCGCGTTCAAGGGCGGTCTCGAGAACGCGCCCGTCTCCCGCTACCTCTACGCCGTCACGCAGCGTGGGCTCACCTACGCCACCGTCGGAACCTCGCCCACGTTCCGCACGACCTTCACGTCCGCGTCCGTGCCGTCCATCGGGATCACTGCGGTGCGGTTCAACGGGTATGGCTACGACCTGGCCGTCACCGGCTGGCGGGCCGCCCTCCGGCTCGCGGACCGAACCCTGGCCGTCCAGGTGACCCCGGACAAGGCGCGCTACGCCCCTGGTGACACCGCGTCAGTGACCGTCCGGACCCTCGGACCTGGCGGGAGGCCGGTCGCTGCCAGCGTCTACCTCCAGGTCGTGGACGAGAAGCTCTACGCGATGGGCGCGGCGGAGCAGGTCGACCCGCTCGGGGAGCTCTACGGCAACCTGGACGACGGGATTATCGCGTGGGCCGCGTCGCACCGGACGCCGGCCGACGACCAGGGTGGCAAGGGCGAGGGGGGCGACACGACGGGCGGCGGTGGCGGGGGCGACGTCCGCAGCAACTTCCGCGACTGGCTGGTGGCCACGATGGTGACGACCGGCAGCGATGGGACCGCCAGGGTCACGGTGCCGCTCTCTGACGACCTCACCTCGTGGCACGTGAGCGCGGCCGCGGTCGACAGGGCTCTCGAGGCTGGCTCCGGGACCGGGCTCCTGGCGGTCGGGCTGCCGTTCTTCGCGGAGGCGACGATCGCGCCCGAGTACCTCGTGGCCGACCGTCCGATCATCCGCGTCCGCGGCTTCGGGTCCGGGCTCGCGACGGGCGAGAAGGTCACCTTCACCGTGACCTCGGACACGCTGCCGATGAGTGGCGTCACGGTGACAGCCGACGCGTTCAAGGCAGCGGAGGTGTCGCTGCCGGCGCTGTCCGAAGGCACGCACCGGATCCGGATCGCGGCCACGGTCGGCAGCGGGTCCAGCCTCCGCAGCGACACGCTGGTCCGGACCTTCGAGGTCGTCACCACGCGGACCTCCCGGCTGATGACGACATGGGCGGCGCTGGACGGGCCTGTGGCCGTCAAGGGCGGCGAGGGGCTGACCCGAGTCACGCTGGTCGATGCGGGCCGGGGCCGGGTCGTGCCGCTCCTCCAGGAGCTGGCCTGGACCGGCAGTGGCCGCGCGGACCGTGTCCTCGCGGCCGGGCTGGCCAACCGGGTGCTGGTCGAGCAGTTCGGCCTCGAGGCCCCGGCCATGACCGGGGAGACGGAGCTCGACCGGTTCCGTGGCGAGAATGGCGCGCTCGCGATCGTGCCCTACGGGTCCAACACGAACCTGGACGTGACCGCCCTGGCGGCCATAGCGGGGGACCCGCGCCTGGATGCGGCTCGCCTGTCCGCGTGGCTCCACGCCGTCATGGACGGTGGGGACCAGTACACCCGCGAACAGCGGCTGCTGGCCCTCGCCGGGCTGGCCGGCCTCGGTGAGCCGGTCCTCGCCGACGTCCGCGCGGCTGCCGCCCAGACCAACCTCACGGTCCCGGAGCAGGTCAACGTCGCGATCGCCGCGCTCTACGCCGGCGACGAGGCCCTGGCCCGCTCCATCGAACGGGACGTGCTCGCCGCGCACGGGCTCCGCCTCGGGCCGTGGGCCCGGATCGACCCGGGCCCCGGCGCGGATGCGGCCGTGCAGACGGCCCGTCTCGCCGTCGTCGCGGCCTCCCTGGGGGACCCGGTCGCGGCGGACATGGACGCATGGGTCGCGGCGAACCCGCCGACGACCACGACCGTGGACCTCGAGCGGGCGCTGGCGGCGCGCGGCTGGGCGCAACGGGTGGCAGGCGCCTCCGCCATTGCAGCCGTCACCGTGGACGGCACGCGTCGCGAGGTGACGATCCGGCCCGGCGAGCCGGCCTCCGTGGTCCTCACCCCTGCACAGGCAGCCACGGCCCGCCTGGAACCGGTGTCCGGATCCGTGCTCGCCGTCACCTCCTGGGATGGGGCCCTTGATCCTGCCAGCCTCACGCCCGCCAAGGGCCAGCAGTTGGCGCGGACCGTCACACCGGCCGGAGCCATCGGCCCCACCGACACCGTCATCGTCACGCTCACGGTCACCCTCGGGCCGGACGCCCGTGACGAGTGCTGGCGGGTCACCGACCTGGCCCCGTCAGGTCTCGCTCCGATCAGTGGCGGCGGCTCCTGGCAACAGGACGAGTTCGGCAACGCCATCTGGAGCGGCACGTCGCCGGACTTCGTGGACGGGCAGCGCGTCGAGTTCTGCGTCACCCGCAATCCGAAGCAGCCGGTCCAGACCCTGCGGTACGTGGCGCGGGTGGTGACGCCCGGGACCTACCTGTGGGAGCCGGCCGTCCTCCAGTCGGAGGTGGTGCCGGACCAGGGCGTCGTGCTCCCGCCCGCGACGGTGACGATCAAGGGGTCCGGAACGTAGGCGTCGCCCGGAGCGGGGCTCCCCGGCGGAGCCCCGCGGTCGCGTCAGGCGAGGAGGCGGTGCTCGAGCTCGCGCATCGCCGCCTCTTCGACCCGTTCCGCGTGGTCCCAGCCGCAGACGTGGAGCGTGCCGTGGGTCACGAGCAGGCGCATTTCCTCACATGCGTCCCAGCGCACGTCACCGGTCTGGCCGCCACGGCCGGCCTCCGCCTGGTCGATCGCCCGCTCCACGCTCACGATGATGTCGCCCAGGTGCGGGCGGGCGCCGGGCGGGAGGGCGAAGGCCATCGAAGCTGCGTCTTGCTCACCGACATCGGCCGCGGCCTTGCCCGGGTGCGGCGAGTACGCCCCCGGCGGCAGCAGCGGGAATGAGAGCACGTCGGTAGGCCCGGACTTGCCCATGTGGGCCGCGTTGAGCTCCGCCAGCTCGGCGTCGCCCGAGAGGACCAGGCCCAGCGACGCGGGCCGGGGCGCGCCGGCAACGTCCAGGACAGCGGCGGCGGCTCGCGCGAGCACGGTGGCGGGGAGCAGCCGTGGGACGTCGTCGCGCCACTCGACGTCGATCCGCCACGGTCCGAGGTAGAGGCTTCTCACCGGGCCTGTTTGTCCCCCGAGGCCCGCCGGGACTCCAGCTCCACCACCTTGTTCTGCGGGTATGCCACCCGCTGGTGGTACATCCCCAGGAGCTGCTCCACGAACGCCTCGCGGATCCGCTCGATGTCGCGCAGCGTCAGGTCGCACTCGCCGAACTGGTCGTCGCCGATCCGCTCGTCGAAGATCCGGGCCACCATCGCCCGGATCGCGGCCTCGTCGCGGGACGACAGTGACCGCACGGACGCCTCGACCGAGTCGGCCAGCATGATGATCGCCGCCTCACGCGACTGGGGCTTCGGACCGCCGTGGCGGAACTTGCGGACGTCCACGGCCTCGGCCGCCTTCCGCCCATCCGCGGTGTCCAGCCCGCCGTACGGCGCCGCGGCCGACTCCCTCGCCCGGGCGTAGAAGTACGACATGACCGCGGTCCCGTGGTGCTGCGGGATGAACGCGATGAGCGCCTTCGGCAGCCCCGACTTGTAGGCGATGTCGATGCCCGCGCTCACGTGGCTCTTGAGCAGCTGGGCGGAGGTCTCGGGGTCAAGCTCGTCGTGGAGGTTGTCTCCACCGGCCTGGTTCTCGATGAAGGCTGCGGGGTTGGAGAGCTTGCCGATGTCGTGGTAGTAGGCGGCCACGCGGGCGAGCAGCGGATCCGCGCCGATCGATTCCGCGGCGCGCTCGGCCAGGTTGCCCACCATCAGCGAGTGGTGGTACGTGCCGGGGGTCTCCACCAGGAGCCGGCGCAGGACGGGCTGGGATGGGTTCGCCAGCTCCAGGAGCTGGAACACCGTGAGGATCCCGAAGAGGGACCCGATCGCGGCAAAGCTGCCCACCGCGACCACCGCGGAGCCGCCCGCCGACACCACGGAGGCACCGATCAGCTCGAGGGTCCCCCGGATGTCCTGGTCCCCCAGCAGCGCGAACGTCAGGACCACGAGGGCGTTGACGATGAACACGGCGACGCCCGCCTGGACGAACACGGCCAGGCGGTCCCCACGGCGGACGGCCACGATGCCGGCAATCCCGCCCAGCATCACGTACGCCGCGAGCTCCAGGCCCGCCCCGTTGACGGCGGCCGCGAGGACGGCGATCAGCGCGGTGAGGACCATCGCGACGCCGCCGTCCAGGAGCACGGTGACCAGCATCCCGATCGCCGCCAGGGGCAGCGCGTACGGCAGCCAGGTCCGCCCGGCGGTCAGCTTCAGCGCGAGAACCGCGATCAGCAGCAGCAGGCTGAGCAGGAGCATGACGTTGTTGCGGTGCCAGAACTCACGGCGGAAGCGCCAGGTCCAGGTGAGCAGCAGGCAGATGACGAGGATCGACAGGACCACGAAGCCGGCCAGGCGCGCAACGTCCAGGCCGCCCTTGTTGAGCGCGAAGTACACGATCGCCTCGAAGGCCTCGGGGGTCACCCGGTCACCGGACCGGACGATGATGTCGTTCTTCTCCCAGGCCTTTTCAACGGGCTCCACGGCCGTGGCCGCCTGCTGACGGCGGGTCTCGGTGAGCTGCGGGTCGTAGGCGGAGTTGGCGACCACGAGCGGCCCGATGAGCGCGGCGGCCAGGGCCCGCTCGTCCACGTCCAGGTCACCCGCCATCCGCCCGGCGAGGTTGTCGCGGACGAGGGGGACCTGCGTGTCCTTGAGCTCCGTCCGCTCGACGGTGTCCAGGACACGGGCCGCCTCGGTGCGGACCGCCGTCCACCGCTCGGGGGTGAGGGCCTGCAGCGTGGCAGCCCGGTCGGCGGGCAGGACCGGGAGGGCGGCGCCCAGGAGGATCATCCGGTCTACGGCTGTCACGCCGTCGGCGAAGGCCGCGTCCACGGGCTTGACGAGACGCTCGAACGCCTGGGCCTGCTGGACCGCGATGGCCTCGGCCTGGGCGGCGGTGAAGTCGTACTGGGGGGGTACCTCGTTCCGCGCCGTCTCGCGCGCGGCGGTGGTCAGGAGCGCGCTCTCGTACAGGCCCGCGCGCGGCGCGAACACGTTGGACGGGGCGGGCTTGTCCACCTCGAGCTGCGTCTGGGCGGGCAGGAAGTCCAGGCCCAGGATCACGGACATCGCGACGACCAGCACCACGGAGGCCGCGATCAGGCGGCCCGCGTCGCGGCGGGTGAAGCGGATCGGCGCCTCCGGCGACTGGGCGAGCATCGGGCGGCTCCGCGGCGGCGGCTAGTGCCCGGCCCCGTGCGCGGAGGGGTCCGCGCCGGCGAGTGCCTGGGCCACCAGCCCGGAGACGACCTTGCCGTCGGCTCGGCCGCGGATCCTGGGGGAGAGCCAGCCCATGACCTTGCCCAGGTCGCGGGCGGTGGCGGCGCCGGTGGCGGCCACAGCCTCGTCCACCAGGGCACGCAGCTCGTCATCGGTCAGGGCTTCGGGGAGGTACCCGGCGAGGATCGCGATCTCGGCCTCCTCCTTGCCGGCGAGGTCCTCGCGACCGCCCTTGCGGAAGGCCTCGACGCTCTCACGGCGGGTCTTCACCTCGCGCATGACGATGCCCAGGATCTCGTCCTCGGTCAGGGTGACCTTCTTCGCCTTCTCGGTGTTGTAGATGGCGTTCTGGACCATCCGCAGGACGTCGCGGCGCAGCACATCACCCGACCGCATGGCTGCGGTCGTGTCGTCATGGAGTCGTTCGCGAAGGGTCACCGGATGGCTCCTCGGGCGTCACGGCTTCGTCGATCGCCGCCGTACCCGCGAGCTGCGCCGATGGTGGGGCTCCGGGACGGGATCCCGGTCGACGCCACGGGGTGGGCCTGGGAACCGCGGTGGTCCTGGTGACCGGCCGCGGGACCCGGGAGGCTCAGCCGTTGCTCGCGCGCGCGTTCTTCTTGCGCTTTGCTTCCTTCCGCTTCCGCTTCACAGAGGGCTTCTCGTAATGCTCGCGTCGGCGAGCCTCGGCGAGGATGCCACTCTGCTGGATCTTCTTGTTGAAGCGGCGGAGCGCGCTCTCGAACGTCTCGTTCTCACCCACTCGGACTTCGGCCAAACCCGGTTCACCTCCTCGGGCAGGGGTCTCGCACCCGCCTCCCGCGCGCGATGCCCGACGGCGCAGGGGGCGTCCCGGCAGCCATGCGTACACGAGGCACACCAAGCCGGCCGGCAGGCCGCCGGAGTGTACGCGTGCTCCGGGTGGGGGTCAAACCGCGCCAGGGTTAGGAGATAAGGGAACCCGAAACGCGCCGGTCCTCTGCTGGGCCGTGCGGAGTCTGCCTAACGTGGCGGCGATGAAATCCGCGCCCCGGAGGTGAACCACATGCCTGGCTCCGCAATCCGATGCCCAGCCTGTGGACACGCGCTCTCGTCGTCGACGAGCCCACGTGGCCGCTCCGCATTCCGGAACCACCACCGCCGGCCCGGGGCGAGCCTGAGCCGGCCGGCCGCCTCCTGCGTCGAATCGCCGAGGCGGCCGAATTGCTGGCGATCTCGCGGTCGTCGTTGTACCAGCTCATATCTGCCGGCGAAGTCCAAACGATGCGGCTCGGTCGGCTGGGGGCCATCGATCCGGCCGTCGCCGGGCTCAACATGGACAGGCCACCGAACCCCACACCGGAGAGCTGACGCCCAATGCTCTGGGACCTCCCTCTAGCGTGATCAGGCCGCGGTCGCGCATGCCCGCGAGACCCGTCAGGGCGTCGAGGACTGCGCGTCAGCGGCCTGATGCCGCCTTGACGACCGCCGCTGCACTTGGCGTGCAGGTCAATTCGGCGAATCAGCTCGCCTACGCCGGGGCGTCGTCCGTGCCGGCGCGTCGTCCGTGCCGGCGCGTGCGCCGCGTCCGCGCGGGGCCGCCGGTGCCGGCGCCCTGGTCACGACCCGATCTGCGACACCGTAGACCACCGTGGTGCCGGGGGAGTCGCCCAGCTGCTGCAGGATCCGGAGCTGGAGAAGCCCCGGGTTCTCGTCGAGCATGTGCCCCGCGTTTGCCAGGCTGCGCAGGGACGCGGTCTCGGCGCGGGACCGCTCGAGCGCCACCTGTCCCTCCTTGCGCGCGGCCACCACGCCGGCGAACGCCCGTCGAAGCTCTGCGGGGAGCATGACGTCGCGGACCTCGACCTCGAGGAGCTCCACGCCCAGCCCCGTCAGCCGCGGCGCGCACGCCTCCCGGACCTCGCTCCCCAGGACGCGGCGCGCCGCGAGCACCTCCTCCAGCGTCCGGCCCGCGACCGCGTCGCGGAGCGCCAGCTGGAGCAGGAGGTGGAGGGTCCGGCGGAAGTCGGCGTCGCGGGTCACCGCGGCGACGGCGTCCCCCACGACATACCGGGCGGTCAGGCTGATCTTGGCCGTGACACCGTCGGCCGTCAGGATCTCCTGGCCGTCCACGGGCACGATCGTGGGGCGGACATCCAGCAGCTGCATCTCGGAGAACGGCCGGACGGTCAGGTGGGAGCCCGTATTCGCGAGCCCCGTCAGACGCCCACCCTGGAAGCGGAGCCCCCGCTCATAGTCGTGGACCACCGTGACCGACACGAAGGTCCGGATCGCGAGAGCGACCACGAGGCCGATGACGAGCATCGCGGCGAGGACGACCAGCAGTTCCACCATCACACCTCGGTTCGAGACACCCGTGCGCCGGACCCCGGCCCGGCGGCGGAGGGCGCAAGGCCCTGCATGGCCGCCGGCCCGTCGCGTTGCCGCGGGCCCGGCGCGACGAGCGTGAGGCAGGAATCGAACCTGCTTCGCCACACGCACCGCCGGATGGCGGGACCACGGCCGGCGATGCCGTCCGACGCCGCACTGACGGAAGCGTGCACCGGATCCTACGCGGCTCGTCTCGCCGCGGCAACCTGGACGGCGCAGCCGCCCGGCCTTCAGCCAGCGTGAGCAGGGGGTATCCGCAGGGACTCGTTGCCGGCCTGGGGCGCGAGGGGCTCCCCGAGACCGTGTTCAGTCACGGCGACATCCCTTCACGCCCGGGGGCGTTTGACGGGAGAGGGGGGACAAGGGCGAAACGCCGCTGACCCGGACTCGTCCCGGCGCAGCGCCCCCGTTTCGCCGTTGGGGCTGGTCCCGGCGGCGAGGAGGCGCCAGCCCTAGCAGCACAACCCAATCGCCACGTAGATTCACGCCTCGTCACCTAACGTCAGCCTTCGTCCTGAGGGAGTCCGTCGATGGGCAAACCGGGCACGATCGTTCGTGTCTACAAAGGAAAGCAGCAAGCCGATACGACCAAGGAGTTCGCCAGGGACGCTGAGAAGCTCGCCAAGCAGCATTACTACCCGTCTTCGCAGAGTTGGGCTCAGGGGCAGTGGGGCTGCGGCGCTTGGGCGGTCGCGGTCCTCTGCATCCTGCTCATCGGCTTCGGACTGCTGATCATCGCGTACATGCTGATCGTGAAACCGGCAGGGACACTGACAGTCACTTATGAGTACCGTGAGCCCCCGGCCTCAAGTCAGTACCTTGGCCAGCAGCTCCATTCGGCCCAGCCCAACCCTGCTCAGTCGCAATACCCGGCGCCACAGCAATACCATGCGCCACAGCAATCCCAGCCAGAGCAGCAGTCGCCGGCACAGCAGTACTTCCCCGTCCAGCAGACGGCCCCGGCGCGGCAGCACTTCCCGGTCAGTGCGACCCGACCCGATGTCACCGAACCCGCCGAGGGCCAACACGCAGCTAGCCAACCGCCGACAACACCGGCCACAGGGTAGGCACGACCGTATGGTCTGGCGTCGGCGCAACGCGTGCGGCGACGCGCATTGACGACGCCCACCCTTGCCGCAATTGGACTGGCGGCGCGTTTCGTCTGGCCCTATCTCCTAACCCGTCAAACCGGGCGAGGGTCACGCCACGGCCCACAGTTCCGACAGCGCCTCGGCCTGTTCGAGGACGAGCTGCGTGGCCTTCTCCTGCTTGTCGGGCGGGTAGCCGTGCTTGCGCAGGATCCGCTTGACGAGGACGCGGAGCTGGGCGCGGACGTTCTCGCGGACGGTCCAGTCGATGGTGACGTTGGCGCGGACCTGCTCGGTCAGCTCGCGAGCGATGGCGAGGAGCTCGGCGTCACCGAGGACCGCCACGGCGCTGTCGCTGGTCTCGAGGGCGTCGTAGAAGGCGAGCTCGTCCTCGGTCAGGCCCAGCGCCTCGCCTCGGGCGCTCGCGGCGCGGAGCTCCTTGGCGAGCGCGATCAGCTCCTCGATGACCTGGGCCGTCTCGATGGCCCGGTTCTGGTAGCGGCGGAGCGCTTGCTCGAGGAGGTCGGCGAAGGAGCGCGCCTGGACGACGTTCCGCCGGCCACGGGACTTGATCTCCCCGGCGAGGAGCTTGCGCAGGAGCTCGACGGCGACGTTGCGCTGCGGGAGCCCGCGGACGTCGGCGAGGAACTCGTCGGACAGGATCGAGATGTCAGGCTTCTTCAAGCCCGCGGCGGCGAAGATGTCGATCACCTCATCGGACGCGACCGAGCGGCTGATGATCTGGCGGATCGCGTGGTCGAGCTCCTCGTCGCTCCTCCGCTCGGTGGTGATGCTCTTGGCGAGGACGGAGCGGACCGCCTGGAAGAACCCGACGTCGTCGCGGATCTCGAGCGCCTCGTCCGCCGGCACGGCCAGCGCGAACCCGGCCGAGAGCTCGGTGACCACCTGGAGCAGGCGGGCCTTGCCGTCCTCCTGCGCGAGGATGTGCTCCTGGGCCGTCGGCAGGAGCGAGACGCGCTCGTCCGCCGACCCGCTCACCCAGCGCGACCGGTCGAACCCGTGGAACAGGCCGCAGCAGATCTCGTACTTCTCGAGCATCAGCGCGACCGCCTCGCGCTGGTCGATCGCCGTCCGCCCGGTGCCGCCGCTCTCGGTGTAGATCGCGAGTGCCTTGCGCAGCTCGTCGGCGAGCCCGAGGTAGTCCACGACGAGGCCGCCCGGCTTGTCGCGGAAGACGCGGTTGACGCGGGCGATCGCCTGCATCAGGCCGTGCCCGCGCATCGGCTTGTCGAGGTACATCGTGTGGAGCGAGGGCGCGTCGAACCCCGTCAGCCACATGTCTCGGACGATGACCACGCGGAACGGGTCGGCGGGATCGCGGAACCGCGCGGCGAGCGCCTCACGCCTGCCCTTGTTGCGGATGTGCGGCTGCCAGTCGAGCGGGTCAGTGGCCGACCCCGTCATCACGACCTTGAGCGCGCCCCCGGCGTCGTCATCGAGGACCCAATCCGGGCGAAGCATCGCGATCTCGCGGTACAGGTCCACGGCGATCCGGCGGCTCATGATGACGACCATCGCCTTGCCGTCCATGGCCGCCAGGCGATCCTCGAAATGGGCGATGAGGTCACGGACGACCAGCGTCAGGCGATGCTCCGAGCCGACGACGGCCTCGATGCGCGCGAAGGGTCCGTCAATCAA
>Ga0209014_10001806_pt1 | contig 12614 bp, 10 predicted proteins | sample BarGraNGADG00212_FD_184491 | JGI IMG/M metagenome (GOLD analysis project Ga0209014, IMG submission 184491) | Arctic peat soil microbial communities from Barrow, Alaska - Barrow Graham LP Ref core NGADG0002-212 (SPAdes) (version 2) | ecosystem: Environmental > Terrestrial > Soil > Wetlands >...
CGGCGTACTGCACCAGCAGCGCGCGCGTCATCAGGCTGACGCGGTCGCCGTACAGCGCATCACGCGTGCGGCGCGCCGAGCCCAGCAACTGCGCCGCTCCGCGCAGGGCCACCCCGTCCAGCGTCGTTCCGGGAATGCGCAGGCGCGCGAGCGCGGACGTCAGGTCGGGAACGGGTTCCGACGCCCAGCCGTCGTCGCTGATCACGAGGCCACGCATGGCCTCCACGCGCGCGTGCTCGGCGCGCACGGCGTCCAGGTCACACACGGGAACCAGACCGGCGACGCGGGCCGCCCCCAGCGACGAGTGCGCGTAGCCTGCCACGACCTCGAGCACGCGCCGGAATTCAAGGACCGTCAGCGCGTGCGGACGAAAAAACCCGACCGGGCGATCGGAATCGCTCGTGCGGGCTTGTTCGGATACCACGGTGGGAGGCGTCACTCCGGCTTGCCGAGCTCCTCGCGGACGATGCGGTTGATCGTACCCCCTTCGGCGCGTCCCTTGAACCGGGACATCACCTGGCCCATCACCGGCCCGATGCCACTGGCGCCGGCCGTGATGGTGGCACGGACCACGGTCCGGATCTCGTCCTCGGTGACACCGGCGGGGAGGAAGCGCTCGAGCGCCGCCACTTCGGCCGTCTCCTGCATCGCGAGTTCGGTGCGTCCTGCCTTCGCGTACATGGCAATGGACTCACGTCGCTTCTTGACGCCCTTGCGCAGCACCTCGACGACTTCGTCGTCGCTGGGTGCGCGCCCGAGCTCGATATCGCGATTCTTGATTTCCGACAGGATCGTCCCCAGCAGCAGCGTCAGCGGCTTGTCCTGGGCCTTGCGCGCGGCGATTTGCTCCGCATGCAGGCGATCCTGCAGTGACAGCATCAGACCGACCGGGTGCGACGGTTCTTGCGCATGGCCTGGTTCAGCTTGCGCTTGCGGCGTTCGCTCGGCTTCTCGTAGTGACGATGCTTGCGCAAGTCCGACAAGATACCGGCCTTCTCGCACTTCTTCTTGAAGCGCTTGAGCGCCCGTTCGAAGTTTTCGTCGTCATGGATGATGACTTCCGACAATCTGGATCTCCCCCCTTCATGGCGGTTGCGCGCCGGCTTGAGACGTAGCTGTTTGCAGCCTTTTAACCTAGCGCACGGAGCGGCGGACAAGCAAGGGAGGGGCTCGCGTGCACTGCATGGGTTGAGTTCGGGGTGCGGGGGCTTGGTAGAGGGTGGTGAGTGGAGGCTGGGGAGTGAGGGACGGGGTGCATTTGAGGGACGGTGCCCACCACCCCTTCTCTTTCTTCGCTCCATCCCCCGCACCAAACCCCCGCAGCCCGCACTCGACCGCCACTCGCTCCCCCGCACCCCGCACCCAACCTGTAGCTTTAGACAGAATGTCCCACGACCACCCTTCCGTCTTCATAGATCCCTCGGGTCGCCGCTGGCGGAGCGTCAGGCGGTTCGCGGTCGGCATAGGTGTCGTTTCCACGCTCGTCGCGCTGGGACTGGTGATCAGCATCGCCATTCCGCCGCTGCTCCCGTCGCTGCGCGATGCCCGGCGGGCGGTGGGCGCCACCAGGCGCTCCGGCCTCACCACCACGCGCTCCGAACGCGAGCGGCTCACTGCGCGCCGTCGGCTGGCCGCCGCGCTCACGCTTCAGCCGTCGCCCATCGCCGAGCGCCCCGAGCGCCTGCGCGTCGCCGCCAACAAGAAGCGCGAGGCCTCGCGCGCCGACGCCCCACCGGCGGCGGCCAATCCCGTGCGGCCCCGGCTCGTCGTCGGCTTCAACGTGAAGTGGGACGACAACTCGTTTGCCGCGTATCGCGAGCACTCCGAGGAACTCGACTGGGTGGTGAGCGAGTGGGTCTTTCTCGGGACCAACGGCGATTCCCTCCGGTTCGACGTCGACGCCCGCGTGCTCTTCGTGAATGCCACGCTCCCGGTGGCACAACGGCCGCGCATCCTGGCGATGGTGAGCAACTTCGACTCGCGCACGGGCGTCTTCTCCACCGGTGACCTGCGCCGTCTGCTGGAACGACCCGCCGCGCGCCGCAAGGCCATCGCCCAACTCGCCGCCGCTGCCGCACGCTACGGGCTGGCCGGCGTGGCCATCGACTTCGAGGAAGTACCCTCCGACCTCGAGGGCCAGTGGGTCTCGTTCCTCCGCGAGTTGCGCACCGCCCTCGCCCCCGCCAAGCGTCTGGTGACGGCCACGCTCGCCGCCTCGGTCGAGACGACCACCGCCGCGGCCGTCGCCGCATCATGTGACTACGTCTTCCTGATGCTCTATGACGAGCACTACGGACGCGGCGATCCTGGCCCGGTGGCGAGCCAGAAGTGGTACGATGAGCGCGCCACGACGCTCACCAAGGCGGTAGGCGCATCCAAGGCGATCCTCGCCCTCGGCGCCTTCGGGTACGACTGGAACGATGCGGGCGGCCGCCTGAACGGCCAGGCGGTGACCTTTCAGGAGATGATGGGCAAGGTGCGCGCGCGCGGCGCCGTGGTGCGCTTCGACCCGGTGGCGCTCAACCCGTACGCCGCGTGGAACGACCCGGACAGCACGAGTCACGTGGCCTGGTTCCTCGACGCCGCCACCGGATGGAATCACTTGAGCACCGTCGCTCGCCTCAACGTCGCCGGTGCGGCGCTCTGGCGCCTCGGCGCCGAGGATCCGGCCCTCTGGTCACTGCTCGATCGCGACCCCACACCACCGTCGCCGCACGAGATCACCTCCATTCCGCCGGGCTACCAGGTGGAGTTCGATGGGACGGGGGAGTTGTTGCGCATGGAAGTGCCGCCCACCGGTGGCACGCGCATCGTGCGCACCGACCCGATGCGCAACCTGATCGTCGCCGAGTCGCTCACCACGTATCCGTCGCCGTGGGTCATCCAGCGCTTCGGCGACGCCGAGGGCAAGGTGGCGCTCACCTTCGACGATGGCCCGGACGCCCGGTGGACACCGGCCATCCTCGACACGCTCAAGAGTCGCGGCGTGCCCGCCACATTCTTCGTCGTCGGGCGCGACGTCGACGAGCACCCGGCCCTCCTGCGCCGCATCTATCGCGAAGGGCACGAGGTCGGCAATCACACCTACACGCACCGCAATCTCGCGCTCACCGCGCCGTGGATAGCGCGCCTCGAACTCGTCGCCAACGAACGCCTCATCGAGACCATCCTCGACCGGCGCACGGCGCTCTTCCGTCCGCCCTACTTTGGCGACGCCGAACCGACCACCGCCGATGAGCTCGAGCCCGTGGGCATTGCCACCAGGCTCGGCTACATCACCGTCGGCGTGCACATCGACAGCGAGGACTGGCACCTGCGCGACCCGGCGATGATCATCGCCGAGGTCATGCGCAAGCGGCGCGACGGCAACAACATCGTGCTGATGCACGACTCCGGCGGCGACCGTACCGCCACTGTGGCCGCCCTCGGCGCGATCATCGACTCGCTGAAGGCGCGCGGCGACACGCTGGTGCTCGCCTCGGAACTGGCGGGCATCCCGCGCGACGCAGCCATGCCTCCCCTCCCGCGCCGCTCGTTTGTGGAACACTGGGTCGACAAGGTTGCCTTCGGTGCCATTGGCGCAACTGACTGGGGACTCTACTGGCTCTTCTTCTCCGCCGTGCTCCTCGGTGTCAGCCGGTTGCTCTTCATCATGGTGCTGGCCGGCATCCAGCGCCTGCGTCGCCGCCCCGTGCCCCACCCGGGGTTTGCCCCGCCGGTCACGGTGGTGGTCCCCGCGTACAACGAAGCGAAGGTGATCGTGCACACGGTCACCTCGCTGCTGGCGCAGTCGTATCCCGGCGACCTGAACGTCGTGGTGGTCGATGACGGCTCGCCGGACGAAACATTCGCCGTGGCGTCCGCCGCCTTCGTCGGTCATCCCCAGGTGTCAGTGTATAGCAAGCCCAACGGCGGCAAGGCGAGCGCGCTCACGTTCGGCATCGCGCGCGCCTCCGCCGACATCGTGGTCTGCCTCGACGCCGACACGCAGTTCGAACCGCAGACCGTGGCCGAGCTGGTCGCGCCCCTCGCCGACCCCCGGGTGGGCGCGGTGGCCGGCAACGCCAAGGTGGGCAACCGCATCAACCTGGTCACGCGCTGGCAGGCGCTCGAGTACGTCACCAGCCAGAACCTCGACCGCCGCGCCTTCGCGCTGCTCGACTGCATCACGGTGATTCCGGGCGCGGTGGGCGCGTGGCGCAAGCAGGTCGTCATGGATGTAGGCGGCTTCCGTGGCGACACGCTGGCGGAAGACCAGGACCTGACCATCGCGGTGCACAAGGCCGGCTGGTCGGTGGCGTACGCCGAGCGTGCGGTGGCCTGGACCGAAGCTCCCGACACGCTGCGCGGTCTTGCCCGACAGCGCTTCCGCTGGTCGTTCGGCACCTTGCAGTGTGCGTGGAAACACCGGGATGTCCTGCTGCGCCGTCGCTACGGTACGTTGGGCTGGGTGGCGCTCCCCAACACCTGGCTGTTCCAGCTCATCCTTACCGCGCTCTCGCCGCTGGCCGACCTGCTGTTCGCCTACGGGTTGTTCTCCGTCTGGATGACCTGGCAGTCGTTCGGTGAATCTTATGCGCTGGTCGACCTGTATCAGATCCTGATGTTCTACGCCGTCTTCCTGGTCACGGACTGGATGGGAGCGGTCATCGCCTTCCTCATGGAACCTGACGAGGAGTACTCGCTCACGTGGCTCATCGTGCTGCAGCGCTTTGCGTACCGCCAGGTGATGTACTGGGTGGTGCTGCGCTCGTTCGTGGCCGCGGTGCGCGGCCGGGTAGTGGGTTGGGGGTCGCTCGAGCGGAAGGCGACGGTCGTGCTGGAGCCGGGCCGATGAACCCAGGGGGTTCGTTGCGGCTGGTTGGGCGTTGGTGGTGTACGAGTGGCGAACGGTGGATGACGAGAAGCCTGTGACCCGCATCAAGCCACGTTATGCTTTTGGAGTACTCGCCGGGGCGCTGGTGTTCAGCCTGGCGCTCTGGTCCATGCACCACGAGCTGGCGACACTGCACTACCGCGACATCCGGGCGGCGCTCAACGCCGTGCCGCGGTCGCGCCTGCTGCTCGGCCTCGCGTTCACGGCCTGTGGCTATGCCGCCCTCATCAGCTACGACTGGATGGCCCTGCGCTACATCCGGCGCCCGCTCGCCACGCGTCGCGTGGCCTTCGTCGGTTTCGTGTCGTATGCGCTGTCGCAGTCGCTCGGTTTCCCCATGCTGCTCGGCGGCTCGCTGCGCTATCGCTTCTACACCGCGTGGGGACTGTCCAGCGCCGACATCGCCATGGCCGTCGGCTTCAACGCCGTGACGTTCTGGATCGGCGTGCTGACCATCGGGGGCGTCGTCTTCGTGGTGGAACCGCAGGCGACGCCGGAACTGCTGGGACTTCCGGTGGCGTCGCTCGCGACGATCGGCGTGCTGCTGCTGCTGGTCGTCGTCGGCTACCTGGTGGCCGCAGCGGTGCGGCGGGCCCCGCTGCGCGCGCTGGGCTGGGAGTTCTCGCTTCCCTCGCTGCCGCTCGCCGTGTCGCAGGTGGTCATGTCGTCGTTCGACTGGGTGATGGCCGGCGCGGTGCTGTTCGCGCTGCTGCCGTCGCAGCAGCACGCGGTGCCGTTCCTCGCCTTCCTCAGCGCCTTCCTGCTGGCGCAGGTCGGCGGCTTGACCAGCGGGATCCCGGGCGGGCTGGGCATCTTCGAGACGATCATCGTCATCCTGCTCAAGGAGGAGGTCCCGGCCGCCGGCCTCCTCGGCGCCCTGCTGGCGTACCGCGTCGTGTACTATCTGGTGCCGCTCTCCGCCGCCCTGCTGTTGCTGGCAACGCATGAGGTGGCACGGGCCAGGCACGGCATCGCCCGCGCGGCCCAGCTGGCCGGCCGCTGGGTGCCGGGCGTCGTCCCGTCGATGCTCGCCGTCACCACCTTCGCGGCCGGTACCATGCTGCTGCTGTCGGGGGCCACTCCCGGCGTGCGGTCGCGGCTGCATTTCCTCGATGCCTTCCTCCCGCTCGCCGTCATCGAGTTCTCTCACTTCGTGGGCAGCGTGGCCGGCGCCGCGCTGCTGCTGCTGGCGTGGGGACTGCGTCGCCGCCTCGACGCCGCCTATTGGCTGACGGCGTTCGTACTGCTGATCGGCGTGGCGGCGTCGCTGCTGAAGGGGGGCGACTACGAGGAAGCGATCTTCCTGGCCCTCGTCCTCACCGCACTCATCCCGGCACAGCGGCATTTCCACCGCCAGGCCTCGATGACCAGCGACGCATTCTCCCCCGGATGGACGGCGGCGATCACCCTGGTCATCGGCTCCACGGTCTGGCTGGGGCTCTTCGCATTCAAGCACGTGGACTATTCGCACGACATGTGGTGGCAGTTTGCCCTGCGCGGGGATGCGCCGCGCTTCCTGCGCGCCTCGGTGGGCGTCGGCACGCTGCTCTTCGTCGTGGCACTGCAGCGCCTCATGCGCCCATCGATCCCCCGCTCCGAGCCGCCGAGCGCCACTGTGCTCGAGCGGGTGCAGGTCATCGTCGCCGCCACGCGCGACGTGCACGCCAACCTGGCGCTGCTCGGCGACAAGTCCATCCTGTTCAGCGAGTCGGGCAACGCGTTCGTGATGTACGGCGCCACCGGACGCTCGTTCGTGGCCATGGGCGACCCGGTGGGGCCGCCGCGCGAGCGGCAGGAACTGAGCTGGCAGTTCCGCGAACTGGCCGACCGGCACGGGGCGGCCACCGTGTTCTACGAAGTGCGCATGCACAACCTCCCGCTCTACCTCGACCTCGGCCTGTCGCTGCTCAAACTCGGCGAGGAAGCGCGCGTGCCGCTCGCCGACTTCTCCCTGCAGGGCGGCGCCCGCAAGGGCATCCGGCGCACGGTGAACCAGGTGGAGAAGGATGGCGGCGCCTTCGAGATCGTTCCGGTGGAACGCGTGAACGACATCCTGCTGCAGATGCGCGCCGTGAGTGACGAATGGCTCGAGAACAAGAAGGTGCGCGAGAAGGGGTTCTCGCTCGGGCGCTGGGACGACGCGTACCTGCGCCGCAGTCCCATTGCCGTCGTGATGCGCGATGGGCGCGTGGTGGCCTTCGCCAACCTCTGGCGCGGCCAGCCGGGTGATGAGCTGACCGTGGACCTGATGCGCTACTCCGCGCAGGCGCCCGACAACGTGATGGAATACCTGTTCGTGCAACTCATGCTCTACGGGCGCGCCGAGGGCTTTTCGTACTTCAACCTCGGCATGGCGCCGCTGGCTGGACTGGAGAATCGCGCGCTTGCGCCGCTGTGGAATCGCGTCGGCGCGCTCGTGTACCGGTTCGGCGAGAACTTCTACAACTTTCAGGGCCTGCGCGAATACAAGGAGAAGTTCGATCCCATCTGGGAACCGCGCTACCTGGCTTCGCCCGGCGGGCTGATGCTGCCGCGCATCCTCACCAACGTGTCGTCGCTCATCTCGGGCGGCCTTACCGGCATCGTTTCCAGATGATCCCTCGCCTCATGCTGCGCCTTTCATTGTCTCTCGCACTCTCCCTCGCGCTCGCCGGAACCACCGCCGGGGCGCAGGTCGCCACGGGATCGACCGGCGTGGCGCCGCCGGCCAACGTCTCGGTGGCGGACCTCCCGCTGACCGAAGTCAACACCTCGGGACACAGCCGCGTGTTCGTCGTCTTTCTCAGCGGCGACGGCGGTTGGCAGGCGCTCGACGAGGGCGTGTCGGCCGAGTTGTCGGCGCGCGGCATCCCGGTGATCGGGCTGAACTCGCGGCAGTACCTGTGGAGTCGAAAGACGCCGGCGCAGGTGGCCGCTGACCTTGCGCGCATCATGACGGCGTACCGCCGACAGTGGAGACGCGACAGCGTCGTGGTGGTGGGGTACTCGCGCGGCGCCGGCATCGCGCCCTTTGCGGTGAACCGGCTCCCCGCCGCGATGCGGGGCACGGTGAAGGCCATAGCGCTCATCGGTGCCGAGGTCGGGGCCAACTTTCATTTTCGCTTGCGCGACCTGTTGGTCAGCAACCCTCACCCCGACGACGTGCCGTTGATGCCGGAAATCCGGTCGCTGGGCGCCACGTCTTTGATGTGCTTCTACGGCGAGGACGAAGGCGAATCGTTGTGCCGGAAACTCGCCCCACCCGCCATCGTGGTGAAGATGTCTGGCGGGCATCATCTCGACGGCGCGTACGCAACCATCGGGCAGCGCATCGCGAGCGAGATCCTGAAATAGCGGCTGGCTGCGAGGTGCGAGCTGCGAGTTGCGAGTTGCGAGCTGCTAGTCTTCAAGCACGCACAGCGCATTCGGCCACCGTCCTGCGCCGAGGACACCCGGGGTGCCCCCACCGCACGATGCGCCCCGTGCCGCGTCAGCGGCCCGCTGCCCAGTCGATGGCGTGCGCGATCATCGGCCCGGCAATCAACAGGTGTCGCATGGAATGTCCCGCCAACGGGATCACCACCCGATGCAGATCGGGACGCGCCAACACCAGCGCCACATCAGCGCCCTGCAACGGGTCGCCGGAGCCACGAACGATCGCCACCCGCACACCCGGCGGTACGGCGCGCACCATCGAGTCGACGGCGAAGCTCCCGGGCTCTGACGGCTCCTTGTTCGCCAGGTCCAGAGCGGTGACGCGCAGGTGACTGCGCGCACCCGGCGAGATGGCCACCACACCGGCCAGCTTCCGGGGGTTCCCCGTCGCCGCTTGCCAGAGCGCCAGCTCGGCGCCCAGCGAATGTCCGGCGAGGACAAGCGGCAAGGTCGTGTCGCCAAGCTCGCGCGCCGCGACCAGTTGCAGGTTCCGCAAGGCGATTCGCAGCATCGCCGCACGATCCGCAACCGTCTCAGGCGGCCGTTGCGCGAACCATGCGCGGATGTCCATGCCGACCACGTCGTAGCCACGTTCGCTCAGCGATCGCGCCAGGCGCTGTTGCGCGCCCCAGAAGCCAACGTCGTTGCCGAAGAACCAGACGAGCGCCGTCGGGTGTTCCGCCCGGTAGAATCGCAGCGGCGCCAGCCGAAGTGCCGCATTGCGCGCACGGTAGTTGGGCGGAGCCCCAACCATGCCATCGTCGAACACCCGAAGCGCCGCCAGCGCCGCCAGCGCGGCAACGCCCGCCAGCGCGCTCCCCCACACCCAACGCGAGCGCCACCACCGCCGACGCGACGACGTCGTCATCATCACCCCGGCGGCCATCCCGCGGCCCGGCCGCCCAGCAGGTGCGCGTGCAGATGAAAGACCGTCTGCCCACCGTCAGCGTTCGTGTTCAGCACGACGCGGTAACCACTCTCGGCGATCCCTTCGGCGACGGCCACGTCACGCGCAAAGGCGAGCAGGCGACCGCCGAGCGCGGGGTCGGTCATCTGGTTGAGCGACGCCACGTGTTCCTTGGGAATCACGAGCACGTGCGTGGGAGCCGCCGGGTGGAGGTCACGGAATGCGAGGCAGTGCGCGTCCTCGGCGACAATCGTCGCGGCAACGTCGCGACTCACGATCTTGCAGAAAAGACAAGCCATATGGGTGCAGGGGAAGGGGCACAGCGAAGTGCCGGTCAACGAGACCACGAATCACAAGCCACCGAAAACCAGCACCAACCACCGACGAGCTAGCCTCTGATTGCCCGCGCGACCGCGAGCGCCGCCACTCCGGCGGTCTCAAACCGGAGCAAAGTGCTTCCAAGCGACGCGGGAAGGAAGCCGGCGATAGCGAGCAACTCGAGTTCCGAGGGATCGAGGCCCCCTTCCGGCCCGAGCACGATGGTCACCGGCGCCGAGGGATTGCCGGCGAGCAAGGCGGCGATGGGCGCGCCACCCTTCTCCAGCACCACCCGAATTCCCGGCGGCGCCGCCGCAATCGAGGTCTCCACCGTCGAGTCGGGGAACGGCATCGGAAGCCACGCGCCCCCCGACTGCTCGAGCGCCGACGCCATGCGCAGCCGCAGGCGCTGCTGGAACGTCGGCCCCTCGCCACGAGGCGACACGCTGCGCGACCGTTTGAACAGCACCGGCCGCCAACTCGACGCCCCAAGCTCGGTGGCCTTCTCGCCGAGCCAGAGCATGCGCTCACGGTCCGCGATGGGTACGACGAGATGTACCGCGGGCAGCGGATCCACGAACTCGCACGAGTCCACCTGCACTGAGGCATTGCGCTTGGCCACGCGCAGAACGGTGCCGATGCCGCGCGAGCCCTGCCCATCGGCCAACTGCACACGCGCGCCCGCTTCCAGCCGCAATACCCGCATGTGGTGCGCCGCGTCTTCGCCAAGCGTCAGTGACGCCTCGGCGCCAAGTGGATCTGTCGAGAGGAAAGTTGGGAGCGACACGGAAGCGGTGGCAGGCGCCGTTGGTGGTTGGTGGTAATCGGGGGGTAGCTGGTGTGGTTGCTGGTTGCTGGTTGGTAGTTGGTGGCGAATGAACCAACACGCGAACCAGCCGACTCTAAACTTGTCGGTGAGGATGCTGCGGCGTAAAGCGCCATGGCTGCAGCGGACTCCGTTCAGCGGACGGCGTATGACGTACAGCGTACAGCTTACAGCTTCTTTTCCTGGCAGTACTCACCCTCGCGCTGAATCAGCACCGCCCACCACTCGCCCTCGCTCTCCTCCGCGACCACCCGCCATCCCCCGTCAACTGCGATCACGTCCAGCATGGTCTGGCGTTCGGCCACGAGAATGCCGCTGAGGATCGCGACACCGCCGTCGGACAGCGCGCCGGCAATCGCCGGCAATAGCTCGATCAGCACGGACGAGAGAATGTTGGCGAGCACCACTCGCACCGGGGCCACCAGCGGCAGCAGCAAGGCCGCATCGCCCTCGATCACCGTCACCCGGCCGGTCACGCCGTTGCGCGCTACGTTCGACTCGGCATTCGGAATTGCATCGGCGTCCATTTCGATGGCTGCCACGCGCTCCGCCCCCAGCTTCACGGCGGCGATGGCCAGCACCGCCGAGCCGGCGCCCAGGTCGGCAACAGTATCGCCGGCGCGGATCACGCGCTGCATCAGCCGCACCACGCAACGCGTGGTCTCGTGCTCGCCCGTACCGAACGCCATCTCCGGGTCAATCACAATGGTACGCCCGGGATCAAGCCCCTCCGCCAGCCACGGGGGCACGACCGTCAGTGCGCCGAGAATGTGTGCGCCGATGCCTGCACGCCACTCCCGGCTCCAGTCCACCTCGGGAAGCTCGCTCACCTGCACCAGCGCCGTCGCGTCGACGCGTCGCACCGCGCGCACCATCAAGTCGAGCAGCCCGGTATCCCCGGCTGACGAGGTCAGCACCGTGACCCAGGCGTCGGCGACCTCCTGCAGCCCCTGGGCGCCCGCGCCAAAGAGCGCCGCGGACAGCGCGTCGCGGACGCCGGCGTCGGAGGGCGTGACGGAAAGTCTTACGAACGGCACTACGAACTCGTGGGTTCCGAATTCCGGTTCATTTTCACGCGCCCAATACTTCCTTCATCCGCGCCCAGAAGCCCTTCTCCCGGGCCGCCGCTGGCGGAGGCTCCTGCACCTGCTGCAGCCGCGCGAGCAATTGCTGCTCCTCCGCGCCAGTCGACTTTGGCGTCCACACCTGGACGCGCACCTGCAGGTCCCCCGTGCCGCTGGCGTTCACGCGTGGCAGGCCGCGCCCCCGCAACTGGAACACCTGGCCGCTCTGCGTGCCCGGTGGCACGTGCAGCGGCAGCGCACCGAGCACGCCGGGCACCTCAATGTCGGCGCCGAGCACGACCTGCGGATACGTGACCAGTACTTCGGTGAATAAATCCTCGCCATCGCGCTCGAATCGCTCATCCTCTTCCACTTCAAACAGCACGATGACGTCGCCGCGCGGGCCACCGCGCACGCCGCTGTTGCCGACGCCACGCAAATGCATGTACTGCCCGCTGGCCACGCCGCCGGGAATCTTGAGCGGCAGTTCGTGCTCGCCACGCTGGCGCCCCTCGCCGCGACACGACTTGCATGGCCGTTCGATCATTGTCCCTTCGCCGCCGCACGTCGGGCACGGCGCGACGCTCACGAAATTGCCAAAGAACGAGCGCTGCGCACGCCGCACCTCGCCCTGTCCGGCGCACGTTCCGCAGCGCGTCGGCTTGGTCCCCTCTTCGGTGCCAGCGCCGGCACATTTCAGGCAGGGATCCAGCAGCTTCAGCTTCACCACGCGCTCCACTCCGGTGGCCACCTCGGCGAGCGTCAGCTTCACCTCGATCTTCACGTCGGCGCCCGCGTTCGGCCCGGTCTGCGGCCGCTGTGCGCCACCGAAGAAATCGGCGAAGCCGAAATCCTTCATGAAGATGTTGAGGGCTTCGGAGAGATCGACGTGATGGAAGCCGCCGGCTCCGCCCCCACCACCCCGCAAGCCGGCCTCGCCGTACCGATCATATGCCGCGCGCTTTTGCGGGTCCTTCAGCACGTCGTACGCCTCGGTCACCGTCTTGAACTGCTCCTCGGCTTCCTTTGAGCCCCCGTTGCGATCGGGATGGTTCTTCATCGCAAGCTTGCGATACGCCTGCTTGATGTCGTCGTCGCTGGCTGTGCGTTCGACGCCCAGCACCTGGTAGAAATCAGCCATTCGGTTGCGCCACCACCATTTGGGAAAGCACGCGGTTCACGGCCCCGATGACCCGTTCATGGGGGACG
>Ga0209014_10001807_pt1 | contig 12614 bp, 12 predicted proteins | sample BarGraNGADG00212_FD_184491 | JGI IMG/M metagenome (GOLD analysis project Ga0209014, IMG submission 184491) | Arctic peat soil microbial communities from Barrow, Alaska - Barrow Graham LP Ref core NGADG0002-212 (SPAdes) (version 2) | ecosystem: Environmental > Terrestrial > Soil > Wetlands >...
CGGCGCTACTCGACGGCCTGATCGCGGCGGCCCGCGAGGCTGGCTACGCCCGACTCCGGCTCGACAGCCCCGACTTCATGACCGACGCCCACCGGTTGTATCGGCGGCGCGGATTCGAACCCATCGAGCCCTACCCGGAGAGCGAGATCCCCGAGGACCTCAGAGCCTGGTGGGTGTTCATGGAGCGGCCCGTCTCTCAGGGGCGATGACGGCTGGAGCCGCATCCGGGGTCGCGCCGCCCGTCTGGTGTCATCAGCCCACGCTGAGTCGGCAACTCGGTGTGGGCTGCTGCCTGCTCCTGGAGGCGGCCGCTGCTCATGACGGATCGTCATGACCGGGTAGGGCCGATGGGAGAAACTTGCGGCCGTTGATCTCGAGGGACAACGGTCTTGGGCTGGCGGCGGACGATGCTGCCGGCCCCGATCGCCCGCCGGGTCGCGGCAGGCGGCGCGACGGGTCCTCGCCATAGCGCGACCCAGGCGACGACGGAGGCTTGCAATCGTCAGCACAGCAGCGGGCACGGCATGCCGGGCGCTCGTGCTCCACGACCGCGCGCTGGTCGTTGACCTGATCAGGTTGACGCTCAACCACGGGGTATTCGATCTCCGGGTCGCTGCCAACCTCGCCGAGGCGGTGGCGATCCTGGCCGGGTGGCGGCCAGACGTGTCCGTTGTCGACATGGACAACCGGGACAGCACCGCGTTGCTCGACCTTCTCGGCGAGTCGAGCGGCATGCGGCGAACGGGCACGCCGGTCCTGGGCCTGACTCGGCGCGGTGACCTCAAGACGAAGCTGCGGGCGTTCGACCTCGGCGTCGACGACATCCTGACGACGCCGTTCTCGCCGGAGGAGCTCCTCGCCCGGGCGATCGTGATCACCCGGCGGGTGGCGGGCATCAACATGCGCCTTACCCCATCGATCAAGATCGGCGAGATCGAGATCGACATCTTCAACCGCGAGGTGCGCGCGGGCACCTCGGTCGTGCGCCTGTCAGGGATCGAGCAGAGCCTGCTCTACCTCCTGGCCAGCCGCCAGGGCCGCGTCGTGACCCGCACGGAGATCCTTCACGTGATCTGGGGCACCGACTTCGTCGCTGAGAGCAACGTCGTCGACCGCCACGTCCGGAGCCTGCGCATCAAGCTCCAGGACGACTACCGCCATCCGCGCTTCATCGCCACGGTCCCGCGTGACGGTTACCGCTTCATCCCGACCTATACGACCCTGGGCTCGTAGGGCGGGTCGACTGTGGGCGAACCCACGCGCAACTGAACTCGGCCGCGCTCACGTGCCTTTGGCAGACGCTGGCCGTCCTCAGGGAATCCTCACCATTCCAGGGATAGGATTGCATCCCGCGGCCGGGGACCGGCCGCCGCGACGGGTCGAACAGGGCGGCGGTTCGACGGTGGAACCGCGGAAGGGGGGCGCGTGATGCTTGGCGACCAATTTGTCTTCCCGATCCTGCTGTCGAAGGACCTGGCGAAGAGCCGCGAGTTCTACCACGAGACGCTCGGACTCGACATCCTGCGGCATTACGAGGAGCGGATCATCTTCCGCTGTGGCTCGGGCTCGCAGGTCGCGGTCACGCTCAGCACGACCGGGACGTCGGACACGCAGACCCAGCTGGCATGGCGGGTGCCCGACATCCGGGCGGAGCTCGCCGATCTCCGCGCTCGCGGGGTCCGGATCGAGGCATACGATGCGCCCGACCCGGTGACGGACGCCGACGGGGTCGCCGACATGGGGTATGCGTGGGCGGCCTGGTTTCTTGATCCGAGCCGGAACGTCCTCGCGATCATCCAGCCGAAGTGACCGAGGCCCGTCCCTGGGTCAGGTCAGTCGGACGAGCAGTTGCGCGGGTTCGCCGCCGCGAAGACCGCGATCGAGCCGACCGTCTCGAGACCACGCGTACGCGGGATGCTACCGTGGACCGATGAGCATCGCCTCCCAGGACGGCCGGCTTCTCGAGGTCCCGCCCACGTCCTGACGATCGGGGCCGTCTCAGGCGAGATGGAGCCCTCCTGCCCAGCGCAGGCTGCCATCCGCGCCGGTGGGCCCGCTCCTCGTACCGGTGGGCTCGCGCTGGTGGGCCCGCTCCTCGTAGTAGGCTCGCGCCTAATAGAGGCTGCACACGGCGGGCCGCGCCCTGGGGTTCGCGGCCGCGTGGGTCGCGGTGGTCACCGCGATCCGCCGGGCAACGACCATCAGCTTGTTCAACGTGCCGTACGGTCCCTCCGACGTCTGTAGCCAGACCTGCTGGCTCGTCATCGACCAAAGGTTTGGCAACGTGTACTGGTGACGCCGCACCTGGGTGATCTGGTACGTGTACTGGCGGTCATCGCTTGTCCAGACGTACACCTTCATGCCGAGCATCCGGGCGCCGTTGTTGACGAGCGACGCCTTGACCAGGGGGAGGAACATCCCCGTCCGGGCGTGGGCATAGATGAACGAGACACCGGCCTCGCCGGGCTGCGACAGCCCGTTCATGTACATCGCGACGTTGCACCACGGGAACGCGTTGCCGCGCTGGAGGACGATCGGCAGGTCGATTCCCAGGCTCGGCACGGCAACCCGCGTCGCGACCGGGGATGTCAGCGCCGCGCAATGCACGTCCGCTCCCGCCGCGATCCGCAGGGCGATGCCCCCGACCTCGGCCTTGCTCCAGACGCGCGCCATCTGGGCCAGCGTGACGGACGAGGCGGCGGCGGCGTTCCCCTCGGCATCGACGGCCAGGTTGGGAAGCCGGAGCAGGACGGTCGGCTTCGAGCAGGTTCCCACGTAGACCACCACCGCATAGGTCGACGTTGGGAGGAGTCCCGCGACCTGCGTGGTGAAGCTGCCGGTGCCCGCCCAATCGCGGACCAGCACCGCGGTTCCGCTGGCCGTCGCGCCGCCCGCCGTCGCCCCGCCCGCCGTGAGGCCCGAGATCGTCGCGGTCCACGTCCGCCGGATCGTGGCCGCGCTCGTGGTCGGCGGGATCGCCGCGACCAGGAGTGCAACGATGACGGAGAGCAGGAGAACGCGCGATCGAAGTCCAGTCAATGTGCTCCCTTTTCGGTGCGGCCTGCCAGCTGGATCACGGACGGGTCATCCGTCGGGGCCCGAATGTGACACATCCGCCCGGTCAAGAACAGGCCGAGGCGCACGCCGGCGATGCGCTCATCGAGGCCGTCGCCCAGGTCGCCCGCGCCCGGGAGGCGGTTCGCATGCCGGACGCAGTCCGCGTCCCCTGCTCATCCGACATGTGATGATCCGCCGGGAATCGCCACGCACCGAGGGGGAGAGCATGGTCGCACCAGGCACCGTCGACGAGTACATGGCAGCGCTCCCGGATGACCGGCGCGCGGTCCTGGAGGAGCTTCGGCAGACGATCCGGGCCGCCGCCCCCGAGGCGAAGGAGACGATCGCGTACCAGATGCCGGCGTTCACGAGCCACGGTCGGTTCCTCGTGTCGTTCGCCGCGTACAGGCTCCACTACAGCCTCTTCCCGGCGAGCGGGGCGGTCAGGGAGGCGCTCGGGGCGGAGCTGACGCCGTACCTGGCCGGGAAGGCGACTGTCCGCTTTCGGGCCGACGCCCGCATCCCCGCCGAGCTCGTCACCAAGATCGTCAGGGTTCGGGTCGCCGAGACCGCGGCAGGCGTTGGTCGCTGACGGGGCCGGGAGCACGGCGCCGGCTCGCATCATGCGTTCCCGACGATTCGTGGGACATCGAGATTCGTGCTGGACTTCCGGCGATGTCGCGTGCAACGATGCGCGATCGCGCCGCGTCCCTTGACGGCGCCAGGGGGGGTCCCGCTCGATGGTCACGGTCATGATTCTTCACGACGTCGACGATGTCGACCACTGGCTCAGCTCGCCTCGCCGGATGGAGCTCTTCGGGGCCCTCGGGATGACGGTCCGCACGTTCGTCGTCGACCGCGAGAAGAGCAACAAGGTCGGCCTCATCGCGGAAGTTCCCAGCATGGCGGCATTCCAGGAGGCGATGGGATCCGCGGCGGCGGCCGAGGCCATGAAGTTCGATGGCGTCCGGCCCGAGACGATCGTGATCCTCAACGAGGCGTAGGTCAGGCGACGAAGCGCCAAGCCCATGGCCCCGCCGACGATCGTCCTCTCGAGGCGCTGAGATGACCCCGAACCAACCCGACTCGGATCCCGGCGCGCACGTCCGCGAACAGGTCCGCGGGATCATCACCGCCGAGGACCTTGCCTGTCTTGGAGTCAAGGTCCGTCCGCCGATCCCCGTGTCCGACGAGGAGCGCGTCGCACTTGAGAGGCTCCGGCACCTGGGCGGCGCCGGCCTCGAACCGAAGCCACCTGAGCGGTCCGGGTCGTCCGGGTCCCAGTCCGGGTCGTCCGACCCGTCCGAATAGCCTCCGGAGCCGGCCACCCTCGGGCCAGTTGATCAAATGCTCGCCAGGCGAACCGTATGCAATCTGACAGCCCTCGCGTGAGGCCCGAGCGGAGCGATATCGCAACTGGATTCTCCCGGATGCACAGTTGGCGCGACATCTGATCGGTTCGCGGCCCGGCTGACGGCTGCGCGCGTGCGCGCGGACGCTTCCGCGGAGGCGCGCCGCCCCGTCAACCGCACATACCGCGCGCTGGGCGAGCATCTGATCGGAAACGCAGCTTCCGACGGCCCGATGGAGGGGAACCAGACACGGACGGCCGAACCGTGGCGGCCACGCGCTCGAGCGCCAGACACGCCAGACGCGGACGATCGGAATCCCGGCGGCCGCGACCACCGGTCCGGAATGGCGAGGCCCGCGCCGCGTCCCCGAGCGGGCATCGCTTCGACACGGCCTCGCGTCACCGTCGGGCGCGAGGACTACACTCCGCGGCACGGTGGCGGGGACGTGATCCTGCCACGGCACGGAGGCACGCCATGCCAAAGGACTACGCCCGGCTCACCACGCCGCTGGTCCGCGAAGGCGATCGAGCCACCGGCACGCTCCGACCGGCGACCTGGGACGAGGCTCTGGAGCGCGCATCGAGCGGCCTGCGCCACGCCCGCGACACGCGAGGCGGGACGGCGATCGGGATCTTCTCCTGCTCGAAGGCGACGAACGAGGTCAACTTCGCCGCGCAGAAGCTGGCCCGCGCGGTCCTGCACAGCAACAACATCGACAGCTGCAACAGGACCTGACACGCCCCGAGCGTCGCCGGTCTGGCGACCGTGTTCGGTGCCGGTGGCGGCACCAGCTCATACCGTGAGGTCGAGGAGACGGATCTCGTCATCCTCTGGGGTTCGAACGCGCGCGAGACCCACCCGATCTTCTTCCACCACCTCCTGCGCGGCGTCCGGCGGGGCGCGCGCCTCTACGCGGTCGATCCGCGACGGACGAGCAGCGCTGCCTGGGCCGACACGTGGCTGGGCATCGACGTCGGCAGCGACATCGCCCTCGCGAACGCGATCGGGCGCGAGATCATCGCGGCCGGGCTGGAGAATCGCGCCTTCGTGGAGCGCGCGACCAGCGGGTTCGATGCCTACCGCGCCAAGGTCGACTCGTACACGCTCGCGTATGCGGAGCGGGAGACGGGCGTGCCCGCGGAGCGCATCCGCGAGCTCGCCCACGCCTACGCAACGGCGCCCCGCGCGATGATCTGCTGGACGCTCGGGATCACCGAGCACCACAACGGCGTTGACAACGTCCTCGCCCTGATCTCGCTCGCGCTCCTCACCGGCCACGTCGGGCGCTACGGCAGCGGCCTCAACCCGCTGCGCGGCCAGAACAACGTCCAGGGCGGCGGCGACATGGGCGCGCTCCCCGACCGCCTCCCGGGCTTCCAGCACGTGGAGCAGGACGCGCTGCGGACGCCGTTCGAAGAGGCGTGGGGCGTGACGGTGCCGCCGAAGCGAGGGAAGCACCTCTCGGCCATGTTCGACGCCATGGAGCACGGGGAGCTGACCGCGCTCTACGTGATCGGCGAGAACCCGGTCCAGTCCGAGGCGGACCAGGGGAAGGCGATTCGGCTCCTGTCCGGCCTCGACCACCTTGTCGTCCAGGACATCTTCCTGACCCCGACGGCCCAGCTCGCGGACGTGGTCCTGCCCGCGGCCGCCGCGTGGGCCGAGACCGAAGGCACCGTGACGAACTCGGAGCGGCGCGTGCAGCGCGTCCGCAAGGCCCTGGAGCCGCCCGGCCAGGCGCGCGACGACCTGGCCATCATCTTCGAGCTGGCACGCCGCCTTGGCGCCGAGTGGGGCGAGCCGTCCGCCGAAGCGGTCTGGGACGAGCTGCGCCGGCTCTCCCCGGTCCATGCCGGGATGAGCTACGCGCGGCTCGAGGCGGCGGGCGGGCTCCAGTGGCCGTGCTACGACGAGACCCACCCGGGCGAGCTCTTCCTCCACTCGCGGCTCTGGGAGGACCCGGTCCCGGGCAATCGCGCGCCGTTCGTGCCCGTCGACCACGACCCGCCCGTGGACCGCCTGGACGCCGACTTCCCGATCCGGCTGACGACCGGCCGGCGGCTGGACAGCTACAACACGGGCGTCCAGTCCGGCGGCTACCGCTCGCCGCTCCGGCGCGGGGAGTCGCTGAACCTCTCGCCCGAGGACGTGGCCCACCACCGGCTGGCCGACGGCGAGCGCGTCCGCGTGGTGAGCCGCCGCGGTGCGGTCGAGACGCCGGTCCGCACCGACCCGTCGCTGCGACCGGGCCTCGCGTTCATGACGCTCCACTTCCAGGACGACGTGGCCACGAACCTCCTCACCATCGACGCCACCGATCCGAAGTCCGGCACGGCCGAGTTCAAGGCCACCGCGATCCGGATCGAGAAGCTGGGCGAGACCCGCCGGCGAGGCGCGGCCGCCGCAGCCGGCACGACCCTCGCCAGGGAGCCCTGATCGATGGATCTCGTGACGCTGGCCCCGCGCGCGACGCCCGATGAGCGAACGGCGGTCGACGTCGTCCTCGGGGCGCCGGCCGGTCGATGGGACGGCGGCGAGCGCGCGGATCCGGAGGGCGGGCACGTGTCCAGCGGTGGCCACGCGGCACGGGAGCGTCGCCACCTGCTCCTGCCGGTCCTCCACGCGATCCAGGCGCGCGTCGGCTGGATCAGCCGGCCCGCGCTCGAATATGCCTGCCGCCGGCTGTCGATCCCGCCCGCCGACGCGTACGGCGTCGCCAGGTTCTACGGGCTGTTCTCCACGACGCCCCGCCCGCCGATCGTGGCGCACGTCTGCGACGACGTCGTGTGCCGCCTGGCGGGCGCGGAGGACGTCTGCGCGGACCTGGAACGTGCCGTCGGGCCGGCCGGGGAACCCGCGCTCGGTGGGGAGGCGACCTGGCTGCGGAGCCCGTGCCTGGGTCGCTGCGAGCGCGCCCCCGCGGCGCTCTTCACCGTCGCCGGGACGCTGCCGGAGACGATCGCGGCCGCTCCCGTCGACGCCGCGGGGATCGTCAGGCGCCTGGAGCGGACCGCCGCAGGTCGACGCCTGGTGCCGGCGCGGATCGACCCGGATCCGGACGAGGAGCGCCTGGCCAACGTGCGTCGCTCCGTCCCCCAGGCCGGCCGTCCGGGCCTGCGGATCCTCCACCGGGTCGGCATCATCAACCCGCTGAGCCTCGACGACTACGTCGCCGCGGGCGGCTACCGCGGGCTGCGACGGGCGATCGAGGTCGGCCGCGAGGCGGTCATCGCGGAGGTGACGGCATCCGGACTTCTCGGACGGGGCGGCGCCGCCTTCCCCACCGGTCGCAAGTGGGCGGCCGTGGCCGCGCAGCCGGGCCAGCCCCACTACACGGTCTGCAACGCCGACGAATCGGAGCCCGGCACATTCAAGGACCGGGTGCTGATGGAGGAGGACCCGTACGCCATCGTCGAGGCGATGACGATCGAGGGACTCGCGACCGGCAGCTCGCGCGGCTTCCTGTACATCCGGGCCGAGTACCCGCTCTCGGCGGCGCGGATGGCCCACGCGCTCGCGATCGCGCGCGAGGCCGGCTACCTCGGCGCCGACATCCTCGGCTCCGGTGAGGCGTTCGAGATCGAGATCCGGCGAGGCGCAGGCGCGTATGTCTGCGGCGAGGAGACCGCGCTCTTCAACTCCATCGAGGGGAAGCGCGGCGAGCCGCGCAACAAGCCGCCGTTCCCCGTCGAATCCGGGCTGTTCGGCCGGCCCACGGCGGTCAACAACATCGAGACGCTCGTGAACATCCCGGGGATCGTGGCCGACGGCGGGGCGGCGTTCGCCGCGCTCGGCACGGAGGGATCGCGCGGGCCGAAGCTCTTCTGCATCTCGGGCGCGGTCCCCCACCCTGGCGTGTACGAGGTCGAGTTCGGCGCGTCGCTGGGCGACCTCATCACGCTCGCCGGGGGCGTGAGCGGCGGTCACGAGCTGCGGGCGGTCCTGCTCGGCGGCGCGTCCGGCGTCTTCGTGGGCCCGGAGGCCCTGGATCTGCCGCTCACCTTCGAGGCGACGCGGGCGGCCGGCGCGACGATCGGGTCGGGCGTTGTGATGGTCTTCGACGACAGGGTGGACATCGTTGCGACGCTGCGCCGCGTGGCCGCCTTCTTCCGCGATGAATCCTGCGGCCAGTGCGTGCCGTGCCGCGTTGGGACAGTCCGCCAGGAGGAGCTCCTGGCGCGGCTGGCGAACGGGCGGCCAAACGGGAGCGCCGACGACGAGCTGGCGCTCCTCGCCGACCTCGGGCGGGCGATGCGCGACGCGAGCATCTGCGGTCTGGGCCAGACCGCGTCGTCGGCCATCGAATCGGCGGTCCGCGCCGGCCTCGTCGCGTTCCCCGGGCAGGCGGAGGCACGAGCGTGAGCAGCGAGATCGCCCACATCTTCACGGAGGCGCCGGCGCGCTCCACGCGGATCCCGGGGCCGCCGCCCGTGCCGGCAGCGGCCGAGGTGGAGCTCACGATCGACGGCAACCTCGTCAGCATCCCGGCCGGCTCCACGATCCTCGACGCCTGCCGCGCCCGATCGATCGAGATTCCGACGCTCTGCTTCCTGGAGAACCTGACGCCGGTCAACGCGTGCCGGGTCTGCGTCGTGGAGGTCGCGGGGGCGCGCACGCTCGTGCCCGCCTGCTCGCGGCGTGTGGAGTCGGGGATGGACGTCCAGACCGCGTCCCAGCGTGTGCGGCACAGCCGCCGACTCGTGCTCGAGCTGCTCGCCTCGTCCGTCGACCTGTCCACGGCACCCGGCGTCGCCGAGATGCTCGCCGCGTACGGGGCGGATCCGGCCCGCTTCGGGCCGGCCGCCCCACCGGCGCCGGCCGGGGAGCGCGACGCGCACCAGCCCGGCCACCACCACGCGTCCGACGGGGCCTCCGCGGCAACCGTGGCACAGCCGGTCACGGTCGACAACGACCTCTATGTTCGCGACTACGCCAAGTGCATCCTCTGCTACAGGTGCGTCGAGGCGTGCGGCGTCGACGCCCAGAACACGTTCGCCATCGCGGTCGCTGGCCGCGGCTTCGATGCCCACATCTCCACCGAGTACGCGACGCCGCTGCCGGCCTCCGCCTGCGTCTACTGCGGCAACTGCATCGGGGTTTGCCCGACGGGCGCCCTCATGTTCCGCTCGGAGCACGAGATGCGGGCCGCGGGCACGTGGGACGAGGCGGCCCAGGCGAGGACCGACACGATCTGCCCGTACTGCGGCGTCGGCTGCACGCTCACGCTCCACGTCCAGGAGGGCACGATCGTGAAGGTCACCTCCCCGCTCGACGCGTCGATCACGGAGGGCCACCTCTGCGTGAAAGGCCGATTCGGATTCACGTTCATGGGGCGCGGCGGGACGACGGCCGGGGATGGCGCCTAGGAGTTCGCCCGATCTCGGGGGTTCGCCCGATCTCGGGCGCACGTTCAACCTCGGGGGTTCGCCCGACCGACTCGCCGAGGGCCACGCGCTCCTCGCCCGTGTAGACGTTGAAGCCGTCGCCGCGAAGGAACCCGATGAGCGTCATCGAGAGCCGCCGGGCGGCGTCGACGGCCAGGTCGGTGGGCGCGGAGATCGCCGCGACGATCGGGATGCCGGCCACAGCAGCCTTCTGCACGATCTCGAAGCTGACCCGACCGGAGACGAGCAGGACTCGATCTCGAAGCGGCAGCTCCCCGGCGAGGGCGGCTGCGCCGACCACCTTGTCGAGCGCGTTGTGCCGCCCCACGTCCTCGCGCAGCAGGAGCAGGCCGCCCTCCGCATCGAACAGGCCCGCGGCATGGATGCCGCCGGTCGCCTCGAACAGCGCCTGGGCCGACCGCAGCGCCGCCGGGAGCGCGACGAGGATCGCGGGCGCGACGAGCGGGCCGGCCCCGAGCGGGTCGCAGCGAACAGCGACCTGGTCCAGGGATGCCTTGCCGCAGATCCCGCAGCTGGCCGTCGCGACGAAGTTCCGCGTCGCGATCGCCGCCGGATCGAGGCTCCGGGCCAGGTGGACCGTGATCTCGTTCTCCGGTTGCGCGGTGGTCGCAACGTCGCCGAAGGTCGTCGCCGTGACGTCGCCGGGTCGGATGAGCCCCTCCGTGACCAGGAACCCGACCGCAAGCTCCTCGTCGTGTCCCGGCGTCCGCATCGTCACGGCCACGCTCACCGGCGCCCGCCCGTCCGGACCGGCGGCCCGGATCTCCATCGGCTCCTCGCCTACGATCCGGTCCGGCCGGATCTCGGTGCGGCTGCCGCGCACGGCCACCACGCGGACCGCCCTGACGGCGCGCTCAGGCTCGTCGACGGTGCCCGTCACCGGCCGACCGCGTCCACGGGCCGCGTGAGGAACACCGCCCCGGCAGCCGGCCGAAGGCAGTGCGTCGACTGCATCGCCTGCGCGTAGCCGCCGGCATTGAGGATCGCCACCAGGTCGCCCTCCGCCACCGACGCCAACGGATAGTCCTCGGCGAAGAGGTCGGCGGCCTCGTTGATGTGGCCGGCGACGGTGACCGTCCGGGTCCGCGCCGCATCCGGCTCGACGACGGGCACGATCTCCTGGGCGTACCGGTAGATGAAATACATACTGTCGATGTTCCAGCCCAGGTCCAGGCCCACGAACGTGGTCCCGCCACGCTCCTCCACGGTCACGACCTCGCCGAGCAGTACCGCGCTGTCCTTGACCAGGTAGTCGCCGGGCTCGCAGGCGACGGTGACGCCGAGCGGGCCGACGTGGCGTGCGAGGATCGCCGCGTATGCGTCGAGCGGGACGGCCCGCTCATCCGCCCGAGCGGGCACGCCCAGGCCGCCGCCGACGTTGATCTCGTCGATCGGACAGCCGGCGTCGAGGAGCAGCCGCGCGACCTCGACCGCCCGGACGAGCGCCGTCTCGAACGCCGCGAGGCCGCCGGCCAGCCACCCGGACCCGGCGTGGAAGTGGAGCGACGTGATCGTGAGCCCGTGTCGGCGGGCAGCGGCGAGCGCGTCGTCGAGGCCATCCGGCGCGATCCCGAACTTCGTCGGCCGATCGCCCGCATAGGCCAGCCCCGGGTGGTATCCGGCGCCGGCGTCGGGATTGATTCGGAGCCCGATCGCCCGGCCCGGAGCCCGCCGCCCCACGCGCTCGACCTGGCTGATCGCGTCGAGGTTCAGGCGAATCGGCCCCGCGGCCAGGAGCACGTCGAGGTCTCTGTCGGAGACGTTCGTGCCGGTGAAGCTGATCTCGTCCGGCAGCCAGCCGTGCGCCAGGGCGTGGGTCACCTCGCCGGGCGAGCAGGCGTCGATGCCGATTGCGCCCGGCGACCCGGGCGTCCCGATGCCGCGCAGGACCGCCAGGATCTCCGGGAAGGGGTTTGCCTTCAGGGCGAAGCGCAACCGCGCCGGAATCCTCGAAGCCTCGAGCGCCGCCGCGAAGCGCCCGGCATTCTCCGCCACGCGGTCGAGGTCGTAGACGAAGCAGGGCGTACCCATGGCCGCACCGATCGGCGCGAGTTCGTGGCCTGCCACGCGGAGGCGACCATCCGGGGCGTCGAGGCCGGGTCGCTCCCACCACGGTCGGGCGGTGTCGATCAGGGTGGCCATGGCCGGCATGCTACCGGCAGGCCGCCAGCCTCGCCCCGGGCCGGGGCGGTTCGCCGGAGGTCCGCGGCCGCGGCCAGGTCTCGAAGCCTCGCCCGCGGGACGAGCCGGACCCGCGCCAGCGGCCTCGGGAAGCCCGACTTCACCGTAGCGATCGGCCTAACCGATCGGATCCGGGGGTCACGAACGTGGAAGCGCAGCGAAAGCCGAGCTTGGCCACGTCTCGGAGCGTGGACCGGGCGGTCCTGATCGGCGGAACCGATGTTGCCGGGCAACCGATATTACCGGGCAACCGCACGCCGGGCCGACTTCACGCGTCCTTCGGCGGCCGATGGCCCACGCCACGGGAATCGAAAGGGCCTCCGGTATGCCGGAGGCCCTTTGGTGCTGCGCGTGTGCGCCGAGGCTCAGGCGCGTCGGAGAGCGAAGCAGTCGCTGCAGTAGACGGGCTTGCCGCTCGTGGGCCGGAAGGGGACCTGGGCCTCCTTGCCGCAGTTGGAGCACGTCGCGGTGAACATCTCGCGAGGGCCGCGGGAATACCCGCCGCCACCGCTGCTGCTGCTTCCGCCGCCGTAGCCGCCGCCGCTGTCCCCGTAGCCGCCACCGCCGCCACGATTACCGAAACCGGTGCCGCCGCCGTAGCTGCCGCCGGTGTCGCCAC
>Ga0209014_10001812_pt1 | contig 12577 bp, 10 predicted proteins | sample BarGraNGADG00212_FD_184491 | JGI IMG/M metagenome (GOLD analysis project Ga0209014, IMG submission 184491) | Arctic peat soil microbial communities from Barrow, Alaska - Barrow Graham LP Ref core NGADG0002-212 (SPAdes) (version 2) | ecosystem: Environmental > Terrestrial > Soil > Wetlands >...
CGTGCATCCCGCCTCGCGCTAACGCCTCGTCGGCGGCTTCGCCAGCACCTGCGCGATCGCGCTCCGGAAATCAGGCCTGGAGCGCCTGATGCTTTATCCAGGGTCCCCTCGTTTTCAGTGCAATAACTGGCGGTACGCAAACCCAGCACTGGCGCGGGGTCGGTTCAGGGCATCATTGATTTTGTTCAGGTTTCTGTTCACTTTAAAATCTGGATTTTGTGGCGTCAAACCGTGATCGGTTTCAGCCGTCGGTGCCAGTTATCGCCACGCCCAGCGAGGGCAGGATTTGGTCGGCATAACGGTCAACAGGAAAGCGAAACACACCCCGTAGGTTGATACTCTCCAGCCTGGTGGGGGCAATTTTCCCGATCAGTTCGGGCGGAATCACCTGCCGACGGTCGTTTGTGTTTACTGCAAAAAACCCTGCTTTTCCCAGGCGGTGATGGTCTGACGGGCGATGATGAGCAGTTGGACCTCGGTGGCACCCTCGTAGATGCGCAGGGCACGAATTTCGCGATAGAGCTTCTCTACTGGGTGGCCGCTGACCACGCCCAGGCCGCCCCAGATCTGCACTGCTGCATCGATGATCTGCTGCGATGTTTCGGTGGCCGTCATCTTGGCCATGGCGGCCTCGCGCGTGACGTTTTGCCCTTGGTCGCGCTGCCATGCTGCGCGGTAAGTCAGCAACGCGGAGATGTCGACGCCAGTGGCCATTTGTGCCAGCTTGGTCTGGGTGATCTGGAAATCCGCTAGTGCCTGATTGAACATCTGGCGCTGGGTAGCACGGGCGAGCGCCGCGTCCAGCGCACGGCGGGCAAAACCCAGGGCCGCAGCGGCGACCGAGGTGCGGAAGATGTCGAGCGTTTGCATCGCCACCTTGAACCCCTGGCCCGGCGTGCCGAGCAATGCTCCGCGTGGAATCCGGCAGTTGGTGAAGCGTAGGCGTGCCAGCGGATGAGGGGCGATGACGTTGATGCGTTCGGCGATTTCCAGTCCGGGGGTCGTCGCATCGACGATGAAGGCCGACAAGCCGCGCGAGCCCGGCGCCTCGCCGGTGCGGGCGAAGACAACATAGAAGTCGGCAATGCCGCCGTTGGAGATCCAGGTCTTTTCACCATCGAGCACGTACTCGTCGCCTTCGACGCGCGCGGCGCAGCTCATGGCCGCAACATCCGAGCCAGAACCCGGTTCCGACAGGGCGAACGCGGCAATCTCGGCGCCGGTGGCGACTTTCGTCAGGTAGCGCTGCTTCTGCTGCACTGAGCCGTGCAGCGTGATGGCACCCGAACCCAGTCCCTGCATGGCAAAGGCGAAATCAGCCAGGCCGCAATGGCGCGCCAGCGTCTCACGCAACAGGCAGATGGCGCGGGTGTCAATGACATCGTATTTGCCGCCAAAAGTCGTGCCGCCGACGGCGTAACGCAGCCATCCGGCGGCACCAAGCCGCGCCACGAAGTCGCGGCAAGCGGTGTCGGTGTCGCCATGGTGATCGTCACTGATGTTGTCGCTCGCCCAGCGTTCGAGGTCCGCTTGGAGTTGGCGGTGTTTGTCATCGAAGAAAGGCCATTCGAGATAGATTGTGTCGCTCATTGGAATTCCTTGTTTGCGCTTACATTGTTTCGCCGCCGGCGACGGAAAATGCCTGCCCGGTGACGGCGACCGATCCTGGCTAGTGCAGCCACATGACCGCGCCAGCAACTTCGTCGGACCGCAGCAAGCGGCCCGGCGAATTGCGCTTCACGAGTTCTGCCTGCGTTTGATCAGCGAAGCGGCCAGTCCTGGCCTGAATATTCGCAAGCATGTCAGCCTTACAGCGAAGCTTCATTTGTTGTCATGTGGGCTCCTGCGAGTCACGCGGATTGTTTGAACATCTCACGCAACCGATAGCGCTGCGTCTTGCCGGTGGCGGTGCGCGGCAGTTCCGCGACGAAACGGATAGTGCGCGGACACTTGTAGATCGAGAGCGTCGACTTAAAAGTCGCCAGTAGCGATTCCGACAGCGCCGCCTGATCGGTGTCAAGGTTGCGCGGAATGACGAACAGCGCGATTCGCGTCAATTCGTCTTCATTGGGAAAGCCGACCACCGCCGCGTCCAGAACATCGGGCACGGTCAGCGCACAGGCTTCGATCTCGGTGGGACTAACCCACTGGCCGGAAACCTTCAGCATATCATCGGCGCGGCCCATGTGGAACCAGCGGCCGTCGGCATCGAAATGGAACATGTCGCCCGGAAAATACCAGCCGTTGCGCAAGGCGCGTTCGGTGAGATCCGGCTGTTTCCAGTAGCCAACAAACTGGCACGGTGTGTGGATGGCAATCTGCCCTGGCTGGCCGGGTTCCGTTATGTCATTGCCGTCTTCACCGACCAGGCGAATTGCGGCCCACGAGACCTTCTTGCCCGACGAGCCACTGCGGGAATCATCAGGCTGGTTGAGCAGAAACAGGAATACGGTTTCGGAGGCGCCAACACCGTCGAGTATCGGCTTGCCGCACAATTTCAGCCATTCGTCGTAAATCGATTCGGGCAGCTTCTCGCCAGCGGAGACGAAGTGGCGGATGGCGCGAAATGCCGGTCGCGTCGGGGCGCCATCGCGCATCAGGTTGCGGTACATGACAGGGGTGCTGAACAGCACGGTCGGCTGGTGCTTCTCGACCGTTTCCATGATCCGCTTGGATTCCGGCCAGGACTGCGACAGGATGACGGTGGCGCCACACTGGATGCCCCCCATCAGCGAATGGCCGAGCGCAAAACCGAAGAAAATCTTCGAGGTGGTGAAGACCCGGTCGCCCGGTCCGATGCCAAGAGACTCACGCTCCAGGCGATCGGCGACCAGAACGCTGCGGTGCGGATGCATCACCGCCTTGGGCTTGCCGGTTGTGCCGGAGGAATACAGCCAGAAGCCCACTTCTTCCGGGTTCATCGGCACGGAGTCCAACTGCGCCGATTGACCGTCCACGATGTCGGCGAACCCCAGGTAGGGTGGCCTCGCCTCACCCCCCACCAGAACCACCAGAGGTGGGTTCTCCAGAGTTTCGGCCGCGCTCTGGTAGAGATCGAGAAAATGCGCGTCGACAACAATCATCCGGCATTCGCTGTGCTCGATGATGAACAGCAGGTCGCGTGGCGCCAAGCGCACGTTCAGCGCCACCGCAACTGCGCCGATGCGCATAGTGCCCAGATAGGCGGCCACCAGCTCCGGCGAATCGTCCATCAGAAACAACACCCGGTCGCCGCGACCGACACCTTGCGCGAGCAGCGCATTGCCACTGCGATTTACCGCGTCATTCAGCTCGGCAAAGCTGACCTTGCGGTCGGCGCACAGGATCGCGGTCTGCTCGCCCAGACCCTGCTTGAGCGGTCGCCCGATGATCTCGTCGGCTGCGTTTATCGTTCCTTTGGGTACTATTCCGTCAAAGTCCATAACATTTCGTTTCGTTTCGTTTAGTGACCAGGGTGAGATTCCAGGAGCTTGGCGCCTGGGGGTGAAGTAGCTATTCCCCGGCAGACCCGGGGAATTACCTGTTTTATTGACAGGTTTTCAGTTCATTTGCATGATCTCCAAGTCGCCGGGAACCGGCATCGAGAACAACTTGCGGCCGACGATCGAAATCAGCGACATCGTGATCAGCAGAATCATGATCGTGCCGCCAAGGTAGGCAAGGTTACGGTTCACGCCAAACAGGCACATGCCGAGTGGGCTGTGGGGCGGCTCCTCTGGATGGTCGACATGTTCGACCGAACCGGGTTCGATTTCGATCATCCCGCCGAGCCCCGTACGGCCGACGCATTCTGATCATTGCAGATCCCATATATTTTTAATTCTGTCACGCCTGTATCTCCTGTTGCGCAGCGGTATGTCCCACTGACGTTTAATGAAATTTCGCACTACTAATCCGTTTTCCAAGTTGTGATTGAATACTCATTCATTTCAAAAGTCAAGCCCCTTATTTTTGATTTAAATTGATTTATGGGTTGACTCGATGACCAGAATGAACGATCATTCAATTTCGAAAGGCGAGCGCGGCTCAATGTTTTTGAACGGCGATCCGGCCACTGCTCAAATCATCACAACCTTACAAAGAAAGCGAAATAATCATGCGACTGAATGGCAAGACTGCGGTAGTCACTGGCGGCGCGTCTGGGATCGGCAAGGCCACCGCGGAAACGCTGGCGCAAGCCGGCGCACACGTATTGATCGGCGATCTCGATGAGCAGGGTGGCGAAGCAACGGCAGTTGCAATTCGCGCCAAGGGACAGGGCGCCGACTTCATCCGCCTTGACGTCGCCGACTTCGCTTCAGTCGCGGCTTTCAGGGACGCAGCACTGGCACGTCGGCCCCAGGTCGACATTGTCGCCAACGTCGCCGGTTGGGGCAAGATCCAGCCCTTCATGGAGAACACCCCCGAGTTCTGGCGCAAAGTGGTGGACGTCAACCTACTCGGGCCGGTCGCCGTCACGCACGCCTTCCTGCCCGGGATGATCGAGCGCAACTGGGGCAAGGTGGTTACGGTATCGAGCGACGCCGGTCGCGTCGGCAGCCTCGGAGAAACAGTCTATTCCAGCGCCAAGGGCGGCGCCATCTCCTTCACCAAATCATTGGCACGGGAAGTCGCACGTTACGGCATCAATGTCAATTGCGTGTGCCCAGGCCCGACCGACACACCGCTGTTGCGCGCTGTTCCGGAAAAACACCAGGAGGCCTTCGTCAAAGCAACGCCGATGCGGCGCCTGGCCAAGGCGTCGGAGATCGCCGATGCCATCCTGTTCTTCGTCAGCGATCGCGCTTCCTTCGTTACCGGCCAGACCATCAGCGTCAGCGGTGGTCTGACGCTGGCCGGCTGAGCGTATCCCCCCAACCCAAATCCCAAACCTGAAAACAAAGGAAATTACACATGTACAAGCTCAAAGCAGCAAACTGGCATCCAGAACACTTCAAGCTTGAAGTGACAAACAACGTTGCAACCATCACACTGAATCGTCCCGAGCGCAAGAACCCGCTGACGTTCGAAAGCTACGCCGAGTTGCGCGATACCTTCCACAAGTTCCAGTACGCTGAGGACGTGCGCGTGGTGGTGATCACCGGCGCCGGCGGCAATTTCTGTTCCGGTGGCGACGTGCACGAGATCATCGGCCCGCTGACGACGATGGACATGACTGGCCTCCTGAATTTCACGCGCATGACCGGCAATCTGATCAAGGAAATGCGTAATTGCCCACAGCCCATCATCGCCGCTGTCGACGGAATCTGCTGCGGCGCCGGCGCCATTATTTCCATGGCCAGCGATCTGCGCTACGCCACTCCGAAAGCCAAGACCGGCTTCATATTCACCAAAGTCGGCTTGGCCGGTTGCGACATGGGCGCCTGTAGCATCCTGCCACGCATCATCGGCCAGGGCCGCGCTTCGGAACTGCTGTACACCGGGCGCATGATGAGCGCCGAGGAAGGCCAAGCGTGGGGCTTCTTCAATGGCATCGTCGCCCAGGAAGACCTACTCAAGACGGCCACCAACATGGCGCAATCCCTGGCCGACGGCCCGGCGTTTGCCCACACCGTTACCAAGAAGTGCCTACACCAGGAGTGGGCCCAGACCATCGAGCAGGCGCTGGAGACTGAGGCCGAAGCCCAGGCCATCTGCATGAAAACCAAGGATTTCACCCGGGCTTACAACGCCTTCGTGGCCAAGGAAAAGCCCAAATTTGAAGGTAATTGAAATCCAGTCAATCCAGGTACAAAGACTCGTAGGTCGCAGCGCTTAGACAAACGTTTCGCTCCTCTTCCGCCGAGCCAGGCTGGGTTGGTGGCAGATTGGGCGCCGACCAAAAACGAATCAAAAAGGGGGCACATATGAGCTCTGCAGGCGATGTCCAGGCGCTGGTAACCGATCCAGAACTGGTTCAGGAAAGGCGCGGCCAGATCGTTCGCGCGGCAGTGAAGCTGTTTTCCAAGAATGGCTATTACACAATCACGATTCAGCAGATCGCGAAAGAGGCCCGCGTCAGCACCGGATTGATCTACCAGTATTTCCGGGACAAGGACGATATTCTCTTCCTCAGCCTGAAGTTGGTGCTCGACACCTACGAGAACGAGATTCCCCGGCAATTGGAGGGTGTCGAGCATCCCGTTGAAAGGCTCTGCGTTGCGACCTGGGCCTATTGCAACATCGTCGACGGCCTGAGCGACGCTACCGTGCTGGCATATCGGTCAACCAAGTCGCTGCGTTCGGATCGCAGAATCCTCATCAAGGACGCGGAGACACGAACCAACCTGTTTATCGAACAATGCCTGCATGCCTGCATCCAAGACGGCTACATGCGCGAGGTGAATGAGTACCTGCTTTCCTACCAGTTGGTCATGTTTTCGCATTCCTGGGCCTTGAAGCACTGGACCCTGGGCAAGCGCTACACACTCGAACGCTACGTTGCCGAAGGCATCACTCTGCTGATTGAGCCTTTCCTGACGGCAAAAGGACGGAGAGGATTAGTGGGGGTCGCGCAGCGAACCCTGGCTTTCAGCAGCGACAGCCCGATGATTGAGATGCGTCCCAAGTCGCCTCAGGTGCGGCCTGGAGTCCGCAAGAAGCAATCCCGCACCACGGTTGCCTGAAAATGGAACGGACTGGGAAAATGATTTCACTCACCATAGAAAATTCAGTGGCAACCGCCACGCTCTGCCGCCCACCCGTTAATGCGATCAACGAGGAATGGGTCGTGCGCTTCGGAGCTATGCTCGACCAAGTCGAACGGGCGGCGTCCGTCAGCGTGTTGCGTATTCGCAGCGCGGAGCGGGCGTTTTGCGCTGGCGCCGATCTGGCTTTGATGAACAGCATTCTTGACAACGCAGAGGGTCGTGACCGCATGATCGATCTGACGCGCGGCATGCAGCAAGTGTTCGCCCGGCTGGAACGCATACCCAAGCTGACCCTGGCCGAAATCGGAGGTGCGGCGATGGGCGGTGGCTTCGAACTGGCCCTTGCGTGTGATTTTCGCGTGGTAGCCGACGCCGCGCGGATCGGCCTGCCGGAAGCAGGGCTCGGGTTACTCCCGGCGGCCGGCGGCACGCAACGCCTGACCCGAATTTGCGGCGAAGCGATCGCGCGGCGCCTGATACTTGGTGCCGAGCTTGTCCTGGGCAGCGACGCCGTAGGACTAGGCCTAGCCCAATGGATGGCGCCTGCCGCCACCCTCGAACAGGTCACCGATGCCATTGTTGCCCGCGTCGCGGCACTGCCCCCGAGGGCTATTGCCGAATGCAAGCACTGCATCACCGTGGCCCTCGATGGCAGCACCGATGGTTTCGAGGCTGAACTTATCGGCAGCGCCGCCTTGCTCGCCATGCCCGAAACACAACGGCGCGTGACCCGTTTTCTCGAAAACCGCCGTTAACTGAGCGACCATGTCGGGGCTTCTGCGCGCGTGCGTGCCCTAGCCGCGACATCAGCATTGACCAATTGCAGACGCTGGCTCGTCAGCCACACTTTGAACTCGTCGAACAGCGGTTTGCTGCGCGCCTGCCGATTTACTTCTGGTCGCGCATCTGCGTCAGTCGGGCAATCACCGCCTCGGTTCCGTGTTGTTTCATCAGCGCCTGCAATCCAGTCTCGACTTGCCCGAGCGCAGCCTGCACAGGCTCCTCGCGTTCCACTTCCCGCTCGCTATAGACCAGCGCACCCTCACTGCACACCTCCACGCACCAAGGCTGTTTCAGCGGCGGAGTGCTCTCGCACATGTCGCACTTCAGCGGCAGATGCGAGTCTGGCTCGATGAAATAATCCCTTGTCGGACAGGAAGCCCGGCAGAAACTGCACTCGCTGTAGATCTTGCCATCGATCATGTAGACGTGTCTTCCGTCGCAGCCTGCCTTGGTGTAGTTGCCGGCGAATACCGGCACATATTCATCGGTGATCTCGTTCGACACCACCCTGATCCGGGAATTCGCCGGATTGATACTGCTGAACTTCGGATTTGAGTGAAAAGCAGAACAAGCCATCTCGCAAGCACGGCAACCCGTGCACTTGTCAACATTCACCAGGATTTCACGAACTGTTTTCATCTTTGCCTCAGGGTTCAACGCGAAGCTCCCACGGTTGGGTCCAGAATTCCACTTTTCTCCAGGTCGTCGGCAACGTAAGCCAGGTCGAGCTCTTCGAGCGTCTGCCGAGTGGGGATGCCCTCGCTGTTCCATCCCTTGAACGTATAGTACTTGCTCAACAATTCCTGTTCGTACTTTTCGTCGCGCACCGCCCAGTGGTCCTCGGGTGGACGCTCGTGCTTTCTGCGCAAACCCCTTCGCACGTTGATCGCCCTGATCAGTGTGCGGATTCTCTGGAAATTCTTCCACAGCTTGGGTTTATCCATTTGCATGCCGGTGGCCAGCTCGATAGCCTCGGGAATGTTGTTCATGTGGTAGGGCACATCACCGCCAAACTGACCGCGGAAGGAAGAGACGAATCCGCAAAAGCCAAGCGAGTCGTCGATGTAATGCATGGCTTCGTTCCAGTCGACGATGTCGCAGGTCGCCTCGTCGGAAATATCGCTACGCTTCTTCCAGTTTAGAAAATACTCCTTGAACTTCTCGTCGGGCACCGCTTCCCATCCATTGACAAACTCCTGCCGCTGCTCCTCGGTGGGCAGCGGGTCCTGCGGGAACGATCCTTCGATCTGCGTGATACTCATCTTCTCGCCCGTGGCGATCATCAGAAAATAGGCCGGATTCAGCTTGCCGAGCTTGATCGGCAACTGCTCGAACTTCTTGGTGGTGTTGTGATCGAAGGCTTCGGCACCGTTGCCGATGCGTCGCGCGGCTTGCGAGACGCTGTCGGCTAGGATGTCACCTATCCCTTCTCGGCGCACGATCTTTTCGAGCAGGTAGAAGAACCTACCTTTAACATCGGCCGGCATGCCGGGGAAATCCTTGTCCGTCAGGATGCCGGCTTCAAGAAGCTCCAGCGCGAAAGCGATCACCTGCGGCATCGAGTAGGAGTCCACGCCATACTCCTGCGCGACTGCTAGGATCTCGAAACTGAAGTCGAGCTCCAGGTAGGCGGCCATGTGATATGTGTCCTTGCCAAAACACTTGTAGCCGAACCTGGGATGCCCCGGCATCTTGATGACATTGCGGCATTTCTTCGGACAGTTGTAACAACCCGTTTGCCGGTCCATGTTGTCGTATTTCAGCCTGGTCCATCTGTCCTGGAGTTCCTCGTTCCAATAGCCGGGCCGCCGCGTGCGCGCGTTGCCCCAGGCGAAGTGGTTGTGGTGGAAACTATCATCCTCGTCCACCGCCATCCAGTCGCCGCATCCCGAGCTTCCGGCCATTTTCTGGTGAATGCGCTGGCTCATCTCGAACAGCTCAGCGGGACGAGCGACATTAACGGCACTCGTGCCGCGCACGGCGATGGCTTTCAGCCTCTTGTCACCCATGATGACACCGACGCCGCGGGCGGCACTGGCGTAATTGTGGTCGATCGTCGCCATGAAGACTCGGTTCTCTCCGGCCATGCCTATGGCCGCTACCTGAACACCCTGGTCTTTCAGCTCCTTCTTGAGCAGGTCGCCGGTTTCGGTACAGCCTTTGCCGCGCAGATGCTTGGCATCGCGTATTTCCACCTTGTCGTTGTTGATGTACAAATAGACTAGATCCGGGGCCTTGCCGCGAATGATGATCTTGTCGTATCCGGCATACTTCATCTCGGGTCCGAAGAATCCTCCGAACAGCGAATGCGACATCAGATTGGTCTGCGGCGAAAAGGTGTTCACGACCGTGCGGTTGCAGGCGGGGAGAGGCGTGCCGTGCAGCAGGCCGGTGCTGAATATCAACAGGTTGTCGGGTGAAAACGGGTCGGTGCCGGCTGGCACCCTGTCCCACAGCAGTTTGGCGGCCGAACCTTGCCCACCCAAATAATGCTCGGCCAAATCGTGCTGGGTCGCCACCCTTTCACAAGTGCCCCGGGTGAGATCGACTTCCAGATTGAACCCCGTCTCTGCATACCTCATTGACACTTCTCCAAGTTTGTTTGCCCCATCGACCTCTGACAGAATGACTGTTCATTCATTTGCAATTGTCAGTTTACCCTACTGCCGGGGATTTGCAACCGCTGTGGTGGTGGCGTGGGCATAGATGGCTACCAGATCGAACTGATCTAACGGACTGAAATTGCCGCAGCAACCGATCTGGCCTGACTGAAATATCCGACGATGTTCAAGCTGCTGCACACCCTGCTGACTGAGAACGCTGCCAAGGACTGGTTCAACGCGTTGTTGGCCACGGCGGCTTTCATGCTGGTGTTGCTGCTCTTGCGCTATGTCACCTTGCGCCACTTCAAGCGCATCGTCCAAAGCACGCACCAACCCTTGACCAACTTCCTGGTTGAAATTCTTGCGGCCACGCGCATCCTGCTGGTCAGCGCCACCAGTTTGAAATCCCGTGACCAGTCTACGCTGTGAAATAGCGTGTAGGCGCTGGAAAGGCCGCGCTCCAGGATTTGGAGCAGTTCAAGTTCGGCGTACTCACCAACGTTCAATACCGAGCGCGGGGGGAGGGGCAGAGGCGAGCATCTCAACAGTCCATCAGATCCGCCAAAGTGATCATCAGCAGCTTGGGATCCAGAGGAGAGGGCTCAAACCCGACCCTGGCCTTCAGGCGCGCGCCATGACCCGCAGCACGTCTTGCCCGTAAGCCTCGAGCTTTTTCGCCCCGATGCCGCTGATGCCTTGCAGGTCGGCCAGCGACAGCGGCGCGCGTTCGGCAATCGCGCTCAGCGTGGCATCGTGAAAAATTACATAGGCGGGCAGGTTGTGCTGTTTGGCGATCTCGGCGCGCCAGGTTTTCAGGGCGACAAAGCGCGCCTGGCCCAAGTCGTCCAGCGCGGCCGATGCTTTGGCGGCGGCGCTGCCGCGTCTGGCTTTGCGTTCGACCGGGTTCGAAACCGAGGCTCGCAACTGCACGGCCACTTCGCCTTTGAGCACGGCGCGCGCGCCGTCATTGAGCTGCAAGGTGTTGAAAGCCTGGGCGTTGACGTTGACGGCATCAATGGCAATCAACTGGCGCAGCACACCACGCAATTGAACTTCGCTAAAGCCCGCACCAATACCAAATGTGCTCAAAGTTTCGTGCCCAAACTGCGTCACCTTGTCCGTCTTCTTGCCGCGCAGAATATCCATGATATGACCGGTGCCAAAGCTGATGGCGCTCATTTGCTGCACACGGTAGATGGTGCTGAGCAGCTTGCGCGCCGCATCGGTGCCGTCCCATACGGTCGGCGGCTGTAGGCAATTGTCGCAGTTGCCGCAGGGCTGACTGGCTTCCCCAAAATAATTGAGCAAGCGCACACGCCGGCAGTCGCTGGCCTCACTCAGGCCCAGCAGTGCGTCGAGCTTGCCGCGCAGGCCCTGTTTGAATTCTTCACCGGCCGGGCTCTCGTCGATCATGCGGCGCTGATTCACCACGTCTTGCAGGCCGTAGCTCATCCAGGCATCGGCGGGCGCGCCGTCGCGGCCAGCGCGCCCGGTTTCCTGGTAATAGCCTTCTATGTTTTTTGGCATGTCCAGATGCGCGACAAAACGCACGTCGGGCTTGTCGATGCCCATGCCGAAGGCAATCGTGGCCACCATCACGATGCCCTCACTGCGCAAGAACTGGTCCTGGTTGGCTTGGCGCACGCGTGCGTCGAGCCCGGCGTGATAGGGCAGCGCCGCGATGCCCGCGTCGCACAGCAAATCGGCAATGTTTTCAACCCGTTTGCGTGATTGGCAATAAACGATACCGGCTTCTCCCCGGTGTTCGTTGGAGATGAAGCGCAGCAACTGCTGGGTGGCGTCGCGCTTTTCAACGATGGTGTAGCGGATGTTGGGCCGGTCAAAACTGCTGACAAACTGGCGCGCCTGCTGGAGTTGGAGCCGCTCCAGAATGTCGGCTCGCGTGAGCGCGTCGGCAGTGGCGGTCAGCGCCACGCGCGGCACGCTGGTATAACGCTCGTGCAAGACAGTCAGCGCCCGGTACTCGGGCCGGAAGTCATGGCCCCACTGGCTGACGCAGTGCACCTCGTCGATCGCAAACAGGCTAAGCAGCCCGCGCTCCAGCAAGGAGTCGAGTTGCGCCAGAAAGCGCGGTGTCGTCACCCGTTCGGGGGCAGCGTAGAGCAAGGTGATGTCGCCGCGCAGCAAACGGCGCTCGACCTTCGCCGCCTCATCCATCGACAAGGTGGAGTTCAAAAACTCGGCACTGACACCCGCCTCATGCAGCGCGCCGACCTGGTCGTGCATCAGCGCGATCAGGGGCGAGATCACCACAGTAATGCCGTGCCCTGCGCGCTGGCGTGCAATCGCCGGAATCTGGTAACACAAGCTCTTGCCGCCGCCGGTGGGCATCAACACCAGCGCGTCGCCACCCGCCACCACGTGTTCGATGATGGCTTGCTGCGGGCCAAGGAACTCGGCGTAGCCGAAGACTTCTTGCAGGATTTTTTGAATGGTCAAAATGAGGTCAATGTAAGATAAATCAGGGGGCCGGGTTATGGGGGTCAGAGCCAAAATCGGTGACGCTTCTGTGGTCAAAACGAAAGCTCTGCCCCGAATTTG
>Ga0209014_10001813_pt1 | contig 12577 bp, 9 predicted proteins | sample BarGraNGADG00212_FD_184491 | JGI IMG/M metagenome (GOLD analysis project Ga0209014, IMG submission 184491) | Arctic peat soil microbial communities from Barrow, Alaska - Barrow Graham LP Ref core NGADG0002-212 (SPAdes) (version 2) | ecosystem: Environmental > Terrestrial > Soil > Wetlands > Peat...
GGGAGGACGATATGACTTCTGTACCAAAAGTTGAATCTGCTGTTCAGGGTACATCATTTGTTCCACCACCCATGAGCGAGCTGAAAGATACCGGTCTTTCTTTGCTTTGGTTGCAGGATTTGGTTTTAAAGATATTTTATTTTCAAGGCTATCTTTCTGGGTTCAAGGCTGCTGAGGAAATTGCACTCCCGTTTGCAGGTGTCGTTGACCAAATTCTCGAAACACTCAAACGCGAAAAACTTCTGGAAGTAAAATCCTCGCAAATGGGCTTGGGGGAAGGATCATACCAATACGCAATCACAGGTGCGGGCATTGTTCGCGCCCGTGAAGCTCTCGAGCGCAGCCAATATGCAGGTCCGGCTCCGGTTCCCATTGAGGTATATAACGAATCCATCCGACGCCAAAGCCGTGGCCGGGTCGCAATTACCAGCCGGACGATGCGCACCCTACTGTCCCAATTGGTTCTTTCAGAGACCATTTTCCAACGGCTTGGTCCAGCACTGAACTCCGGAACGTCCATATTCCTCTATGGACCTCCAGGAAATGGAAAGACCAGTGTTGCCAAAGCGTTTGGCAATCTCGTGATGAGCCAGACCATGTACATCCCTTATTCGCTTTATTTGGACGGCCAGGTTGTTAAGTTATATGACTCGGTAAACCACCAGCTTGCTCCCAACGTGGATACTACCCCGAACGGGACGGGAGGTTTTCGTAGTGGCCGGCACGACCCGCGCTGGGTAAAAATTCGCCGCCCGTTCATCATGGTTGGTGGTGAACTTACCCTGGAAGGCCTCGATCTTGTCTTCGACGATACTAACAAATTCTATGAAGCACCCTTCCAGGTTAAAGCCAACGGAGGCATCCTTTTAATAGACGATTTCGGAAGACAGCAGGTGAGACCCCGGGATTTGCTCAACCGCTGGATCGTTCCTCTGGAAAACCGGGTTGATTATCTGACTCTTCACACTGGTCGTAAAATTGAAATCCCATTTGATGTCTTGGTGGTCTTCTCAACCAATCTGCCCCCGCGCGATCTCGTGGACGAAGCTTTTCTTCGCCGTTTAAGGCATAAGATCGAAATCTCAAATCCGTCCTTTGAGGATTATCGCGAAATTTTCAAACGCGTATCGCAGATAAAGGGCATTCCTTATAGTGACCAGGGGTTGGCGTATTTATTGCAGGAATACTACATTAAGCGCAATCGAAAAATGCGCGCCTCCCATCCGCGTGATCTTTGCGATCAGATTCTTGACATCGCCCGTTACCTTTCCACAGAGCCGACGATGACGAATGAAATGATCGATCGAGCGTCGCAAGCGTACTTCGTGGATATCTAATATGTGGAATGATCTTCCAGTTCCGATCGTCATCGGTCATCGTGGTGATAAACTTTATGCACCTGAAAATACTCTTTCTTCCTTTAAACAGGCCGCAGAAAAGGGAGCCGATGGCGTTGAATTCGATGTAAAACTAACAGCCGATCAGCAGGTGATCGTTCTGCACGACCCGACGGTCGACCGCACAACGAATGGCTCCGGGAAAGTTGCGAAACTTTCGCTCGAAGAAATACGGCGGTTCGATGCAGGCATCCAGTATCCTGGGAAATTTCCCAATGAAAAAATTCCCACCCTGGAAGAAGTCTTTGAAACGGTCGGCAGACGACTATTCATGAATATCGAATTGACCAACTATTCCACTCCTAATGATGGGCTGGTGACAAAAGTAGTTGAACTGGTGAAAAATCATGGAATGGAAAACCGGGTTCTCTTCTCATCATTCTTTCCCTGGAACCTTCAAAAAGCAGGCACTCTCCTCCCGGAAACTCCTTGTGCCCTCTTGACAATGCGCGGTTGGAAGGGTTATCTGGGGCGCTCCTTTGGCTGGCGTGGAGGTTGCGCTGCCTTAAATCCGTTCATGACGGATGTAAATGCCGGGTTGGTTTTCCGCGTACACACTGCAGGGAAACGTATTAATGCCTGGACGGTCACAGCTGAGGACGATATAAAAAGAATGATTGGTTTGGGTGTCGATGGTATTATTACCGGTGACCCAGCCTTGACATTTCGCCTGCTGGGAAGAAAATGAAATCTTCAGCATGAATTTCTCACGCAGTATTGCGGATGGATACAATTTTGCGTATCATCAATGATCACTGGTAAAACTCATCATGATCCCCCGACGCATTCTGTCAATTCTATTATTGATTTCTTTGGTGTTGTCCATTTATACAACAGCAGATGTGCGCGCATCTGGTTCATCCCAGCAAAATGATCCGGGCAACCAGGCTCGACAGATGTTGGCAAAAATGACACCAGATGAACGGGTGGGACAACTATTTTTAGTGACTTTCAACGGCGCAACTGCGAACCAGGATTCCCAGATAGTTAACCTTATTGCGGGGTACCATGTCGGAGGCGTAGTTTTGCAGGCGGGAAATGATAATTTTGTTGCGGCTCCCAATACCGTTTCAGGTGCATTTCAGTTAATAGCTCAATTACAAAGCGCCGAATGGCAAGCCTCGCAAGGCTTACCGAGTGGAACTGTAACTGGCACTCCCAGCCCTGAACCTAATCCAGCCGCCGTTCCTTCAAATTACATTCCTCTTTTCATCGGAGTTTCCCAGGATGGCGATGGGTATCCGAACGACCAGATTCTAAGTGGGTTAACACCATTACCAGATCTGATGGCCTTGGGAGCGACATGGAATACCGGGTTGGCAGAAGAGGTGGGCGCAATAGCAGGGAAGGAACTGTCCAGTATAGGGTTTAATCTTTATTTTGGTCCTTCATTGGATGTGTTGGAATCGCCCGGATCAACATTGGGGAACGGCCTGGGCGCGACCGCGTTCGGAGGCGACCCATACTGGGTGGGGGCGATGGGGAGTGCCTACATAACTGGGTTGCATACTGGCAGTAACGAGCGTTTGACGGTTATCGCCAATCATTTCCCCGGGAGTGGTAGCGCTGACCGTCCACCGGGAGGAGAACCGGCAACCGTTCGGAAGTCGCTCGAACAATTGAAACAAATAGAGTTGGCTCCATTTTTCGCGGTCACCGGGAATGCGTCAACTCCCGCAAGTACGGCGGACGGTCTACTGGTCTCGCATATTCGTTATCAAGGATTCCAGGGAAATATTCGCTCAACTACGCGTCCGGTTAGTTTTGACCCTCAGGCGCTTTCCCAAATATTATCCCTACCACCCTTCACAACCTGGCGAACAGCTGGCGGGCTGCTGGTCAGCGATGATCTTGGTAGCCAGACAGTACGCCAATTTTATGATCCAGGCGGGCAGGCCTTTTCTGCCAAGCTGGTGGCCCGGGATGCTTTCCTCGCCGGGAATGATTTACTTTTCATGGGAAACATAATATCCAGTGATGCGCCGGATATTTTCACGACCGTAGTCCAGTCGATCGAGTTCTTTGGTCAAAAATATCGTGAAGACCCTGCTTTTGCGCAGCGGGTGGATGATGCTGTGGTTCGCATTCTAACTGCGAAATATCGTCTTTATGGAGATTTTTTTCCTGCTGCCGTGAACCCGCCCTCTGATGGATTAACAAATTTAAACCAGTCACAAGATGTGACCTTTGAAGTTGCCCGGGATTCTGCAACATTGGTCAGCCCGGATATGGCCGACCTAGAAACGGTCTTGCCTTCGCCTCCTGTCGTGGGAGACCGGATAGTTTTCCTGACAGACACCCGCGCCGGAAACCAATGCAGTACCTGTGGACAAGAACCCATGTTGGCAGTGGACGATCTTCAAAAAGCAATTCTCCGTCTTTACGGTCCATTACAGGGAGGGGAGGTTCGGGCAGATCACCTGCTTTCTTACACTTTTACAAGTTTAGGTTCAATCCTGGACGGTGTGGGGGGTGAGACTTCGGAGGAGGAAATCGCTTTGCGACAGGCTGACTGGGTTATCATCAGTATGCTGGACGCACAACCTGGCGAGTCCCAGACCGAACTCCTGAGGAGATTCCTATCAGAACGGCAGGATTTGTTACGCGACAAACGTATTATAGTTTTTGCTTTTAATGCTCCCTATTTTCTTGATTCAACTGATATTTCAAAATTAACTGCCTATTATTGTCTTTATAGCAAATCAGAACCTTTTGTTGAAGTGGCAGCTCGGCTTCTTTTCCGTGAACTCTCTCCAGTGGGTTCATTGCCGGTGTCTGTCCCCGGGATTGTTTATGACTTGTTAACTGCGACCAGCCCGGACCCCTCCCAGGTAATTGGTTTGACGGTGGATATGTCACCGGTATCCGGTCCAACTACTTCCATAACACCCGAAGCGACTTCCACGCCTTCATTCCGGGTTGGTGATACGGTTACGGTAAAAACCAGCGTAATCCTTGATCATAACGGTCATCCGGTCCCCGATGGGACGGGGGTACGTTTTAATATTGTACTGAGCGGAGAAGGTGGAGTAGTTAAACAACTCTATGCATCTACTATCCAGGGTGTGGCAGGAGCATCATTTAGCATTGATCGTACTGGGTTGCTTGAAATAAGTGCAGAAAGTGATCCTGCTTTCACTTCAGTGGTGTACCAATTAAATGTTTTCAATGAAGGGTTCAGTGTCACGGTCGTTGCACCTACCCCAAACATCACTCCAACTCCCACAACCCAATTCGTTGCCACCCCGGGAACGACACCGCTCCCCCCCACACCTGTAAAGGGATCTCCTGGTTTTGGCGGGTGGTTTAGCATGCTGGTAATCCTGGGCGGGCTTGGGGCATTCACTTATTGGTTTGGAAACGGATATGTACCCCAACGGTGGGCGTTGCGGTGGGCTTTATGTATTGTCGTAGGGGGATTGTTGGCTTATTCTTACCTTGCTGTTCGCCTTCCGGGAGCGACACAATACGTTCAAAAAAGCGGATGGCTGGGAATAATGGGGGTTGTTATTTTAGGCGCCTTGGTCGGATTTGGCACCGGCTATATCTGGCAGGCACTTTCTAAGGGATTAAAGAAGCCACCAGGCTGATAACCAATAAACCAACTGAGACCCATAGTAATATTTTTTCCGGTTTCCCCCGGATGAGTTGAAGCAGGGAATTCTTTGGGCGAATCGATCCCAAAGGACGGGGAGGGAGTTCGCGAGTTCCGATTAAAAATTTTCGGAGGTCCTCGATTGAGGGTGGGCGATCATCGGGATGCAATTCCATTGCCCATAGGACGGCACGTTCAGTGCGGGAACTGATTCCGGGGTTTAGCGTGCGAGGTTCCGGCAGACTCGAGGGGTGCAAAAACCGTTCTCGGGCATCGGTGGGCGGGTTATTCGTGAGTAAATGGTAGAGGGTACAACCAAATGCGTAAATATCACTGCGAACATCCGTGTGGACACCGTCCCCGCCATATTGCTCAAGCGGAGTGTAAAGAGCGGTACCCCGTCCCTGGATCACCGTGATGGTCATTTCATCCGGGACGAGAGCTTTGACAAGACCAAAGTCCACCAGTTTAAGCATGCCGTTGGGTGTAATTTTCAAATTTGACGGCTTCACATCCCGGTGAACGAGCGGTGGCATCTGGTTGTGAAGGTAAGTCAGTGCATCTGCCAATTGGTTTGCCCAGGAAAGGACTTCTTCTTCGGCGAGGAAGGAATTGCTTTGTTTGGCATCCAACATCCGTAACCGCAGATCCTTGCCAGGAATGTAATCCATCACGAGGTAATCACGCGGACCAATGGAAAAATAGTCTGAGACTTTCGGCAGGTTTGGATGATCAAGACGCGCCAATACCGTGGCTTCGTGCAGGAATTGTTGACGAGCCTCTTTGAGTAATTTTGCAGGTACGGTAAGGTCGTGTTCGACTTCTTTGAGAGCACAACGGCGTCCTTCCAGACGCAGGTCGTCAGCCAGGTAAATATTACCCATGCCTCCCTGGCCGATGCGCTCGCAAATGCGATAACGGCCGCGCAGCACCTCTCCGGTTTTTAGCGCGACAGGCATATCAGTCCAAATGGTTGCGAAAAAGAAAATATACGGTGCATGGCTGGTATCTTTTCGGCGTTGATTGACCAGCGTAACGCATCAGATTACAATTAGTTATATTATAAGCGCCTTTCATCATCGTGTCGTATAATCCGAGAATCCTGGAGTAATACGTATGGCAGGGAACCTGGAAGAAGCCCCGTTATTGATCGGACAAACCGGCCCACTAAAAGGCGAAAGGTGGGTTTTGAACAAGACCCTGACCATCGGACGTGAGGTGACCTGCGAAGTGGTCATTCCGGACAGACAGGTTTCCCGTTTCCACGCGCGCCTCACACCGACTGTCAAAGGGATCATCCTCGAAGACCTGGGCAGCAAGAATGGTGTCCACCGCAATGGCGTCCCGGTGGTGGGACAGATAACCTTGCAGGACGGGGACATGGTCCAGATCGCCCTTGCACAACAATTCCTTTACCTGACTTCCGATGCAACCGTCCCGCTCACCGAGTCTGAGACTGCCACTGGACGTTTGCGGCTGGACCAGCGCTCGAGACGGGTCTGGGTTGACAACCAGCTAATCGATCCACCACTTTCAGCGTTGCAATTTCACGTCCTGAGGGTACTCTCCGACCACGAAGGGCAGGTGCTGGACCGTCATCAACTTGTCAGCGAAGCCTGGGGGGATGATCAGGCCGTGGGTGTTTCAGACCAGGCTTTGGACGCACTCCTGCGCCGCCTGAGGGACCGAATTGCCACCATCGACCCGGGGCACACCTACATCGCCACAGTCCGGGGGCATGGGATCCGGCTGGATAACCCCCCAAATATTGAATAGTTGAAAAACTTCCGCATATTCATCTTTGCGGAAGTTTTTTGATTTAACTCAGGTTTTTCTTCATTGAATATTTCAGGATTGACCGGTAGATGACCTGGAGTTTTTCCATCATCTGGGCCTCTTCGCCGGTTGGCTTTCCTCCTGCTTGTTCCTCGCTGCGTGAGATCACATTGGCGACGATGGAATTGAATTCGGGGGTGATATCAGCGGCATGCTGGTCGATCAATTTATTTAGCGCAGCCTCATCGGGGGCAGCGAGCATTTCTTCCAGGAGAGCCAGTTCGGGAGGCGGGGTGCTGGCTTGCTGAAGCACGGCGGCAACCTGCTGTAGTTTTGGCATCCGGACGGAATCATTCTTTTTGTTGGCGTCCTGGAGTTCGCGATTTAATAACTGGACAAAAACATCGTTTATTTCGTCCAAATGATCGGTTGTAGCTTGATGAATATTTTCAGCAGCCAACAACTCATTCAGCAATGCCACCGAGCGTTTAAAATCTTCCTCGGTGCGTTGGTCGATCTTACGGGTGATCTCGAGTAATTTTTCGCGCAGGATCTCCAATTTTTTCTTTTCGTCGCCGGATCCCTTGTCAATTCGCTCAGTAAGACTTTGGAAGAACAAATAATCCAGCCCGGGGCGGGTGAAACTGACCAGTGCGTTCAAACGGTCATCGTTTGGAGCCTCGATCAGGATGCTGAGCAGCTTCTCGCGGTCAAGCCCTTTTCCAGCAGCCTGCAAGGTTTTAAGTGCTTCCTGGATTTCATTCGTTTGGGCTGCAAGCTTGCGCCCGTACTCTGTTTCTGCAAGGAGCTGCTTCTGGATCTCCTCCATGGTTTTGTTGGTCTGTTCCTGCCCCGAAGCGAGCGTGCTTTCGAGCAAACGGCTGAAAATCGAGAAAAATTCGGCGTCGAGCATTTGACCATTTTGCTTGATGATGTCCGAGCGGACCTCAGCCGAGCTTGCAGTGAGCAGTCGTTCAATCAATGAAACCCGTTTTTGCTGCGATTGGATCATTTCGGGGGTGATGCCGTCTGCGCCGAGGATGCGTTCGATGAGGCTTTGATAAGTGAGGAAACTCTGCGGGCGCAAGAGGTAAGCCTTTCGTTTTTCTGGCGGCAGGCGGTTGGTTACCTGGGTGATCAGGGGACCAATGAGTCTTTCCTGTTCATTGACAGGCATACCCATTTCACCCGGAAAAAAGGTGAGCAGTAATTCCTTATCGGCATCGTGGTAAACGACGGGGGTGGCAATGGGACCGTTATAGCCGCAGGATTTACACACGGCATAATTCGATACGCTGCCAAGGCAACGCTGCTTCGCACCGGGATCGGAGGTTATATCAAAAAGCTGCTCGATTTGAGCGACTACCGGCTGGCGGCAGCGCGGGCAGGGGATCTGGGTTTTCTGAGGAGGCATGGATAACTCCGATTTGTTATGGGATGGTGGTTACAGGCAAACAGGCTATCTTACCGCATTTCGCGCGAACGCGGCAGGGAAAAACAGATGCGGGCACCGGCACCTGGCTGAGGGTCCACCCAAATGCGTCCACCGTGGGCTTCGACAACCGCTTTCGCCAGGTAAAGTCCCAGCCCGGCACCCTTCGTCTTGCGGACAGCCTGGTCGGAGCGGTAAAAGCGGTCGAAGATATAAGGGATATCAGAGGGATCGATCCCAGGCCCCTGGTCGCTGACGGTGACGATCACCTGTTCCGGGCGAACCTGCCCGCTAATCCGGATCTCGCCCCCGGGGGAGTATTTGATGGAATTCGAGATCAGGTTGGAAATAACCTGGATGATACGGTTTTCGTCAGCGAGGATGACGGGGAATTTGGCGGGGAAATCGACCACGATGGTATGACGGTCAGTCTGGGTACGGAAACGTTCCGCCAGCCGTTCAAGAAGGGAGGGCAGGGCAATGTCGGACAGGTTGGGGGTGAGCCCGCCGGCCTGGAGGCGGGAGGCATCCAACAGGTCCTCGATCATGGCGGCGAGATGGTCGGCCTCCTCCTCGATCACGGTCAGGCTGTCCTTGATGATGGCCTTATCCCATTTGGCGTCCTCACGCCGCAGGGTGGAGACGTATCCCTTGATGAGCGCAACAGGAGTCTTAAGCTCGTGGCTGACGATGGAAACGAAAGTGTTCTTTATTTGTTCAGCATTGCGAAACTTGGTGATGTCACGCACGGTGGCGATAATGTTGCGCAGCGTCCCATTGGCTGCGAGCAGAGGGGCGTAGGTGATCCCGACCGGCAAGGGAGGTGGTTCCGGGCGCTGGAGGTCGCCTTCCACGTAAAGATAGGCATTGGTAGTGAGTGGCCAACCGGTCGCCACGGATTCCTCAAGAGTGAGACCATCAGGGCGGCGCGCCCAGCGGATGATGTTGGCATGGGCGTTCGACTGGATCTCGGCACGCGGGCGCCCGTAAAGTTTTTCGAATGCAATGTTACAGCGTTCAATGGTATGGTCGGCATTGAGGATTAGGATACCGTCGGCAGCGGAATCAACGAGGGCATCGAGGCGACCTTTCTCGTAACTGATCTGGGTATAGAGCTGTGCGTTGAACACTGCAATGGCAGCCTGGTCGGCGAAGGACTGGAGCAGCAATTTATCATTGGCAGAAAACAGGTCGGGGTAGCTGCGGAAGATAAATAGGACGCCGATGACCTGTCCGTGAGCAGCCAGCGGGATGCCGACACCGTTCAGTAAACCCATGCTGGCGGTGTAGGTTAGGTCCTTGAGCATGCGGTTAAGTTCGACCAGGTTGAGTTCGGCGGCTTTTTCTTCAGCCAGGAGAGGCTCGAGATAACTCAGGAAGGCGGGAGGGATGCCGTGCGCCGAAGCCACGCGCCAGCCACCGCTTTCCTTGAGTGCCAGGATGCCGGCTTGACCTGCGAGCATTTCGATCGAAATGCGCAGGATGCGCGCCAGCAGCTTATCCAGGTCCAGTTCCTGGGTAAGAGCGCGGGATATTTCAAGCAGGTAGTCGCGTTGGCGGACGCGGAAATCAGGAAGCATGGTCATTTTTGAAATAAAATTCCAAGATTATTTTATCACTGAGAGGAACGGGAACTGTTAGATTTTTGCTATTGGTATGTTTGAAGTGTGTAATAAATGGGAAAGAGGATTGGAGATTGAGAATTGGAGATCAAACAGAATTTAACCACCAAGTCACCAAGACAACATAGATTAATGAATCAGGAATTTTTAATTGCAGCCTCCTAAGTTGAAATGAGATTGCTTCCCGGAAGCCCATCGGGACAATGTCGTCGCTGCGCTCCTCGCAATAACATCTGAATCTCGCGAAATCATGAGCCAAAACGATTACAAACGAATGTCTGATTTTCAGGGGGTGAAAAATGAAGTCGAGAGGATGAACCATTTAGCACCGGCTGACCATTTGGGAAAGATTCGCATCTTTTAGTCATTTTCACACATTTTCAAAGGGTTTAGTCTGCCTGGCTTCTTGATAGTCCTCTGGCTAGGAGGATATACGCTCGTGTGAAAGCGAAGGACGATGTCGCAATGGGATATGCGCCCTCATTGACGACTCGCCCCCCTGAGGGACGCTCCGCGGTGTTGTCGACACCTCCATCCCTGGCACTGCCTGCCATGGCAAGTGTGCACCAACCACACACCATCCCCATGTCCTTCCGGGAGTGCGGCGCAAGTGTATGACTGACCTCAATTGAGGTTCCCCAAAGAACGGGGATGATATGCTTCGCGAATGGCGGTTTGCTCCCAAGGTGGTCCCCAAAGGACAGGGACAATGTCCCCATACAGCGGGGATGATATCCCCTCAGAACGGGGACGGCGTGCTCCGCGAAAGCCGCATCCGCACATTGTTCCTGAGGAACAATTGAGGAACGAAAACATCTCGTTGTCTCTTCATATTTAAGTACCGGGCTGGCGATATTGTTCCGCGAAACAATCCCAAAACGAATAAGGTGATACAGATTTTGTCAGGCCTCATGTAAATTCGCGTGCAAATAAATCAATTTTCGAGGAACGAATGGTCCTTAAAAACTGAGACCTGCAGCAGGAAATTACAGCTCGAGCCGCCACGGGGTGAAACGCCAAGGTCAAATCGAATCAAATGATATTTGGTTTTTAAGCATACTATAGAGAAAAAGTAAAGTGTCTCCAGTACATAACCAAACCGATATCCAAGAGAACCCTGTAGGGAACAGAGTTTGGCGGGGAACATGTGGTCAACCAGCTAGAAGACGACTTCGAAAGTGACACGGACTGACCACCAGGCAATGCCCAGCCGGAATTCTTGGGATCAACCTAGTGCATCCGAGGTCAAGCCTCAACATACTTAATTCGATCTGACCAAGCGGCAGGGGCAGCCAAGCTTAAAAACGAGGTCGCTAAGCGCCTCAAGGTGCAAAACGGTGTCCCCTGGTGGCCAGGAGTGCCTGTCAGTCAAAGGTATCGATCAAGTTGGAGACGGAATGGCAACAGACAATCCTCAGATGGACTGGCCGAAGGATGGGTTGTAAAAGGTCTGGTTATGAATGAGCGCCCACAAGATATGCAAGAGCTTGTTCATGAGGACTCCCAAGGCTTGCATTTTGGTGAGTGGGTTATTCTGCCTCCTTTGCAAATGAGCATAGATCTGAGCAAAATGCTCATCGAACCGGACCATGCGCAAGCAGGTGAAGTAGAGCATCGTGCGCAAACGGGCGCGACCCTGACGTGACATAGGGGTCTGGCTGCGCTGCTTTTTGCCAGAAGTATTGGGGGCGGGTTGGATACCGGCCAGCTTGACCCACTGAGCGGCAGACTGGTATCGTTTGGGATCGCCCACCTCCGCCAGAAAGATGGCTGTGGAAACGGCTTGCATGGATTTTACCGAGAGCAGGTAGGGAGTTTCCGGAAGAGTGGCCAGGCAGGCAGTCATGGCGGTCGTCACCCGTTTTAGTTGTTTTTGGAAGGTTTGCAGCTCGGCCAGATGCACCTGGATGGCCAGTTGAAAGGCCCCGAGCCCTTCTGTGAGACCGATCGAAGTGACGGCCAGCTGGTGTACCCGGTGCAATTTTGAGACAAACAGCCTTTTACCTGAATAGGCTGCTCGTACCTGAGCGATAAAGTCTTCTACGCTCAGCTGGCGAATGGTGGCTGCAGATGCACCCGTTATTAAGAGTGCTTGGCCCGTCTCTCCAACCAGGTTCTTGAAGACCTGGGATAATTCAGGGAAAACCTGTCCCACCAGTCCCCAGAGAACTTGCTTCTCGCGTCGAATGGCTTGTACCGACTGGTCATACAAGGTGGCGTACAGGCGTAAATCCTCATAAGCACCCTTCTGGAGATGGGTTCCCGTGTACTTGCCGTTCCGGGAGAGTTCTGCGATCTGGCCTGCATCCCGCCGATCATCTTTCGACCTGTCGAGCTGATCCCCTTCGCGATGTTTCTTCACCGTGTATGAATTCACCAGGTGATAGGTGATCTTCTTCTCCTCCAGTTCCCTGGCCAGGAGCTTCCAGAAATAGTTCGACGGTTCCATGGCCACCACTACTTCCGAGGCTTGATCCTTCTGGCGCAGCCCTTCCAATCGCCGCAGGAAGTAGTCATAGCCTCCCCGGTCTTGAGGAAAACTGAAATGGTCCAGTCGTTCTGCCTTCTCGTTGATCACGACCACCACGTTGTTCTCCAATGCCAGGTCGACACCTGCATGCAGCGTCCCCGGTTGGACTTGCGCTAATTGCCTTGCTATGTTAGATTTTGACATGAGGTATCCTCCTAAGTACGGACTGACCAGAAATGGTCATGTACACAGAGGCTACCTCACTTCTATTTCTCTATACTAGGT
>Ga0209014_10001815_pt1 | contig 12577 bp, 11 predicted proteins | sample BarGraNGADG00212_FD_184491 | JGI IMG/M metagenome (GOLD analysis project Ga0209014, IMG submission 184491) | Arctic peat soil microbial communities from Barrow, Alaska - Barrow Graham LP Ref core NGADG0002-212 (SPAdes) (version 2) | ecosystem: Environmental > Terrestrial > Soil > Wetlands >...
CCCACGCCGAGCTGCTGGGGCTCGATGGCGTATATGCCCGCCTGTACCACGAGCAATTCCTGGCGGCTTTGGAGGGAGAGCAGCACGCCAACGGCTCGACCGAAGTACCCTGAATCGAGACCGCCACCCCAACCAGTCGCTGAATCGGGAGAAAGCATGGGCGACAAGCACGTTTCGCTTCGCCACGAAGGTGGCCTGCGGTTCGTGGCATCGACAGGCTCGGGACACGAGATCGTGGTCGACAACGGGAGCGGCGACACGGGTCCGCGCCCGACGGAACTCTTGCTCGTGGCCATCGCCGGGTGCACCGCCATGGACGTGGTCGAGATCCTGGCCAAGAAGCGTCAGACCTACGATCGCTACAGCACGGAGATCTCGGGCACGCAGCGGGAGACGGCGCCCAACGTCTTCACCGAGATCACGATCGTGCACATCGTCGAAGGAAACGTGGACACAGAGGCCGTGCGCCGGTCCGTCGAGCTGTCAGCGACCAAATACTGCACGGTCAGCGCGCAGGTCGCCTCCGGCGTGGCGCGCATCAGCCACCGCTACCTGATTCGGCGTCCGGCGGCCGAGGGCTCGGCGGCGGGTCCGACCGAGGAGTCGGCCGAAGTCGTTGTCACGGGACCGATGCGGAACTTTCTGGCCGATTGAGTCGCCCGGGCGGCCCGAGGGGCAGAGCCAGTCGCGGCCACAGGTAGACGCCGAAGCCTTAGCCCGGATCCACCGATCGCCGCTTGCATCTCGCTCGGTCAGCCGGCGCATTCCTGCGTTGGCTCCTGTGCGCCTCACTCCCGCACCTACAGGTGCGCTCGCTGCGGTGCTCGTCGCCGCCTTGGCCTGCACTCGTCGGACCGGCGATCTGCGGCGCTTGACCGGTGGATCCGGGCTTAGCTCGGGCGCATATACTTCGCGGAAATGCCGCAGGCTGACGCCCAACCCAACCCAAGGTTCTGGAATCGCCTGTCCCGAGGAGACCTCTTCTTCTGCGTCGGGGTGGTAGCTGTCTACGCAGTGGCTGTGTTCGCGTCGATCCACGGGCATCACACTCCCACCGACCGGATGATGACCCTGGCCGAGCAGGTACTGAACGGCCACCTCGACTCGGGCACGTTCAAGGGCACGGCTGACTCCGTCGAGATGGGCGGCCGTTATTACGTGGCCGTCGGCCCACTGCAGCTCCTACCGTATCTTCCGTTCGCCCTGCTTCAGATTCTGCCCACCCTGGCAGGTCCAATCGTCGACATCGCCTTTGGCATTCCCGCGGCGGTGCTGGCACTCCCTCTGGCTCGGGCCTACGGCGCTCGTGGCTCCGCCGCCTACTGGGTGGCCGGATTCGTCGCCTTCGGCACGCTCCTGTTCTACATCACGGTCGTCGGCAACTTCTACTACCTGGCCCAGGCGGAGTCGTTCCTCGCCCTGACACTGTTCCTGATCGAATGGGCCGGCCGACGGCGTCCCGCCGCGCTGGGTGTGTGCCTTGCCTTTTCGTTCCTGGCCAGGCCCACCACGGTTCTGGCCGCTATCCCGTTCGGTGTCGCCATGCTCTGGCAGAAGCGTGACGCCCTCCGTCCGTTGGTCGCAGCGGCGCTGGCGTTTGCCATCCCGATCGGCGTCGCAATTGCAGTGTATGGCTGGTTCAACTGGGTTCGCTTCGGCTCGCCGCTGCAGGCTGGCTATGCCATTTCCTACTTACCCCAGCCAGGCCTCGACGCGCGCCGCGCGCTCGGCCTCTTCTCGGTGCTGCAGGTCCCGGAGAACTTCCGACTGGCCATGCTGGCGCCCTTCGACACTATGGACAAGTTCCCCTACCTGACGGCCAATCCATTCGGCCTGTCCATGGTGCTGGTCTCGCCCGCCCTCCTGACCACGCTATGGGCCGGCTTCAAGCAGTACAGCGCCCGTCTGATGTGGATCGCCGCCGCGCTTGTCGCCATACCGGTCTTCCTCTACTACGGCGGCGGGTATGTCCAATATGGTTTCCGATACTCGCTCGATTTCACGCCCTTCCTCGTAGCCCTGGTGGCCATGGGGTCGAGCCGCTGGAAGGGTCGCCTGGAGCGGTTCCTCGTCATCGCCAGCGTCGCGTCCGTGACCTACGGCGTCTTATGGCACAACATCCCGCAGCTCCAGAAGTGAAGGGGCAGAAGGGGCAGTCAACGTCGCGCAGCACAACTCCCGAGGTGCGGCTTGTCGGGTCTCGGGACGGCTCGTCTCCTTCGCGGGATCCCCGACCCGCTCAGCCTCGACAGCCAAGGCTCGCCGCCATCGCCGGTTGGGGGCGCACGTTGCCTCTCGAGGCCATCCTGGTCGGATTGGGCCTGTTCGCGCTGCTCGCTGCGTTCGCCGCCGCCGATCCAGCCAGCAAGGTGACGTTCAGCAGTTCGCCGTTCACAGACGAGGCGTTCAACACCGTCAACGCCCGCAACTTCGTCCAGCTCGGCCGGTGGAGCACTGACGAGTGGAATCTCTATCTCGTAAACCTGCCGTTTAGCCTCCTCGAGGCCGCCTGGTTCCACCTGGCTGGCGTGGGCATCGTTCAGGCTCGGCTGGTCGCGATCACCTGCGTTTCCCTCGCGGCAACGTCTCTCGTCTGGAGCCTGCGCGGATCGGTTGGTCGAGCGGCGGCCCTCTTCGCCGGCATCGCGTTCGCGACCAGCGGCCTCGTCCTCGCCTACGGCCGCTTGGCCTTCCTCGAAGACATGGTCGTGCTTGGCCTCACGCTCGGAACTGCGGTCCTCGCCCGCGACGACCGGCTGACGGTGCGATGGGGCGCGCTTTCGGGCGTGTGCTACGCAATCGCGATCGGGGCCAAGCCGTCCGCGGGCTTTGCCGTGGCCGGCATTCTCGTGGCCATGGCCGCGGGCCTGACGTGGCACGACCGCGCTGCGCGCCGCTGGACGGCAGGTGCCCTCGCGACAATCGGCCTGGCTGGCCTCGTATGGGCCGCCGTCATCTGGCTCCCGAACCGTGACGCGGTGGCCATGGACTTGAAGATCTGGGCCACCGAGAGCCTCAGTCTCGCGCCGGGCGACATGATTGGGTCGGCGTGGCGCTACCTCAGCCGCGATAGCGACCATGTGTATGGCACGCTGCTCGGTCCGCTGTTGGTGCTCGGTGCGGCCGGTCTCACCGCTGTCGCCATCCTGCGCCGCCGGCTCAGCCGCTGCCAGGCGCGGCTGGCACTGGTCTCGATCGGCTGGCTTTCCTTAGGCTTTGGCGTCCTGCTGATCGCGTCCTATCGGCCAAACCGCTACGTGCTGCCGCTCGTGCCGCCGCTGGCGATTCTCTCAGCTCTCGGCCTCTACGTGGTTGGGCAATGGCTCGCCGACAGGTCGTGGAATAGCGCCGCTGACGCGCCCGTCCCGGTCTCCCGAAGCCTCGAACGGCGCCTTCGAATCCAGCGCTGGACCAGACGTTGGGGTGCCCCTGCCCTTGCAGTCGCAGTCACGGCTGCGGCCATCGCTCCGGGCCTGGCCTGGTACGGGTCATGGGCCCGACACGCCACCTACAACCTGCCCGATATCCAGGCCAGATTTGCGTCTGCGGTGCCCGCCGGCGAACGCGTGGCTGGCCGCGAGTCGGCCCTGTACCTCATGAGGTCCCGGGCCATCACGCTAATCACACAGCCCGGCGGAGGCCCTGCCAACCACGGCGACCTGTATGCCCAGGGCGTGCGTTGGTACTTGCTTCCGACCGACGACCCCGCGCCTCCGGGCGTATCCGACGCCATCTGGGCAGCCAAGCAGCGAGTGTTGTGCGCCGACTACGGGGACGTGACGGAATGCCTTTTCCGCCTAACCTAGGCTTCGGCTGGCCCAGCAATTCCCCGAGTAGGCGGCAAGAGCCGTCGGCGAAAAGCTCGGCTCAAGATGATCGGCCCACCAGAACCTGGCGGATCTGGGGAGTTGCCTTCGACGCCCGCATCGTTCAGATCGTCTTCGTCGCCACGGTCGTGCTGCTGATCGCGTTCAACAATCGTTTCGTTCAGGCCGAGTACGACCACTTCTTCCTGGAGTTCCTGGTGCCGCTGGCGATCATCGTCCTGGCCTGGCGCGAGGACCCCCGCCGGTTCGGCCTGCGCCTCGGGGACTGGCGCCTGGGCCTGCCCGTCCTGATCGTCGGAATCCCGGTGATGGCCGTCGTCATCTGGTATCTGAGTGGGCTGACCGACTTTCATGCCTATTACTCGCAGCAATCCGGCGACCGCGCGACGCTGCGGCTGGTGATCGACGCCGGCATCGACATGTTCGCCTGGGAGTTCTTCTTTCGCGGCTGGCTCTTGTGGACGCTGGGACGCAAGTACGGCACCGACGCGATCTGGCTGCAAATCATTCCGTTTGCGCTGATGCACGTCTACAAGCCCGAACTCGAGCAGCTTTCCACGGTGCTGGGAGGTGCCTTCTTCGGCATCCTGGCGTGGCGGACGAACTCGATTCTGTGGGGCTGGCTGCTCCACTGGTTCATGGTTGCGTGGGTGCTGATGGTCGCCGCGGGCTACGTCTGAGCCGGTTCGACAAGGCGGCAGGCCGAGAAGCTCGATGCGTCGGCTTGCCTTGCATGACTATTCACCGGGCCGTATACTCCGACGACCATGAGCGCGACCCGATCCACGCCCGACGACCTGTCCACCGCCACTTCCAGTGACGAGTCGGCCCCAGCACAAGCCGGCGGCGCGCCCGTGAGCGCAGGCGAGGCGGCGTCGAAGGCCGGATCGGAACGCAGTCTGGGGCCCAGGGCGGTTCGAGCCCGTAACGGTTCGCCGACCATCACGGTAGGGATCGTCGGTGCCGCCGGCTATGCAGGCGGCGAACTCGTGCGGCTGCTGCTGAACCACCCGAACGTTCGCCTGGTCGGGCTGCACGGCCGCAACCGCGACAATCAGCCGATCGCCGTCTCGCATCCCCACCTCTCGGGCAGCGGTCTCGTGATCGACCAGGCCATGCCGCAAGCCGACGCGATCTTCACCGCCCTGCCGCACGGCGTGGCGGCGGGCATGGCCGCGGAGATCGTGGCCGCGGGATCCGCGCTGCTCGACATCGGGCCCGATTTCCGGCTCCACGACCTGGCAGACTATCCGCGCTGGTACAAGTTCGACCACCCGGCGCCCGAATTGCTGGCCCAGGCCGTATACGGTCTGCCCGAGTTGCACCGCGCCGAGATACGCGCGGCCGCCCAGCGCGACGTCACGGTCATCGGCCTGCCGGGCTGTTACCCCACGGCGACGATCCTCACCCTCGCCCCGCTGGCGCGCGCCGGGCTCATCGGCGATCTCGCTGTCGACGCCAAGAGCGGGGTGTCGGGGGCAGGCCGCGAGGCTAAGGCCGACCTCCTCTTCTCCGAGGTCAACGAGAGCGTCAAGGCGTACGGCGTGTTCAATCATCGCCACACGGCCGAGATGGAACAGGAGTTGCAGGAACAGGGCTCACGGGGCACACGAGGCAGGCGGGGCGCGCGGGGCGGGCGGGCTGGCCACGACGCCAACCCCGGCGTGGCGACGGTCGATTTCCTGCCACATCTGATCCCGATGACCCGCGGGATTTTGGCGAGCTGCCACGTGCGGCCCACCCGGCCCGTGACCCAGGCGGAGCTGGACGCTCTCTACCGCGAGGCGTATGCGGACGAGCCATTCGTCCAGGTCGTCTCCGATCCGCCCGCCACGAAGCACGTTCTGGGCAGCAACCTGTGCCGTGTCTGGTGCCGCGTGGATCCGCGCAGCGGCCGGATCCTCGCCCTCGGCGTCATCGACAATCTGATCAAGGGCGCTGCCGGCCAGGCGGTTCAGGCGCTCAACATCGTGTTCGGACTGCCGGAGACGACAGGACTCGAGCAGTATCCGATCGCTCCCTAGTCGGCAGGAGGAAGATGAAGCCCGGTCCCGGCGCCTCTCCGATCTCTTCACCGGCGTCGCCCGCCGACGAGCTGCCGGCATTCGCCACCACCCTGCCGTCGGTCGAGGCGCGAGCCTCGATCCCAGCAGGGTTTCGGGCCGGTGCAATCGCGGCCGGCATCAAGCCCTCCGGTCGCCCGGACCTGGCCCTCATTGCCGTCGACGGCAGCCACGCCGCTGTAGCCGCTACCTTCACCACGAACGCCGTGGTCGCGGCGCCGATTCGTCTCTCTCGTGCCCACCTCAGCGCCACCGAACTCGGCGGCGGCGGGCGGTCCGGCTGGGCCGACGCGATCGTGGCGACGGCCGGTTGTGCCAATGCCGCGACCGGCGCCGCGGGCGATGCGGACCAGGCCGCGCTGGGCCGAGCAGTTGCCGAGGCGCTCCTGACGAGTACGGAACGGACGCTCGCCCTTTCCACCGGCGTCATCGGCGTGCGGCTCCCATTGCCCGCGATCCTTGACGGCCTGACCAAGCTCGTGCCGCAACTCGCTGCGACGGACGAGGGCCTCGAGGCGGCTGCACGGGCGATCATGACGACCGACAAGGTAGTGAAGCTGGCCACCGCCACGGTGGAACTGCCGGGCCCTGACGGCCGTCCGACCAGGGTCACCGTATCCGGCATCGCCAAGGGCGTGGGGATGATCCATCCGCGGATGGCCACGATGCTCGCCGTCATCCTGACGGACGCGAGCGCGTCCCCGGCCACGCTTCACTCGCTCCTTTCGCCCATCGTCCAGCGCACCTGGAACCAGCTCACCGTGGACGGCGACACGAGCACCAACGACACCGTCTTCCTGCTCGCGTCGGGCGCTTCCCAGGCACTGCCCGTCGCCACTGCCAGTCCCGAGGCGGAGATTCTCGGCGGAGCCATCGAGGCCGTCGCCAGGTCGCTCGCCCGCGCCCAGGCCGCCGACGGCGAAGGAGCGGAGACGCTCATCACCTGCCAGGTGAGCGGCGCGGCCGACGACGCCGATGCCCGGGCCATCGCTCGCGGTGTCGTGAGCAGCAGCCTGCTCAAGGCCGCCGTTCACGGCCGCGATCCCAACTGGGGCCGCGTCGCCAGCGCCGCGGGCAACGCCCGCCTGCCCGAAGAGGCGCTGCTCGAAGCGGCCGGCCTCGACCATAGCGATGCCATGCCGCGAGCCGGGCGCCCGCCTCAGCTCGATCCCGATCAACTGCGGATCGCCATCGCCGGAACGCTCGTCTTCGCCGGCACTCCCCTGCCCTTCGACCGCGACGCAGTCCGCAAGGCGATGGACGCCCCGGAGGTGCTGATCCGCCTCGACCTCGGTCTGGGCAGCGGCACCGGCGAGGCTTTCGGCTGCGATCTGACCGAGCAATACGTCATCGAGAACGCGGAGTACACGACGTGAGCGAAGTGCTCGTCCTCAAGCTCGGCGGGACAACCCTGGCCGACCAGGCGCATGTCCTCGACGAGGTCGCGACCGTCGCTCGCGAGCGTCCCGTCGTACTCGTGCACGGTGGCGGCAAGCGGATCACCGAATGGCTCGAGCGCCTGGGCGTGACCAGTCGCTTCGAGGGTGGACTGCGCGTCACCGACCAGGCGGCCCTGGACGTGGCCGCGGCCGTTCTCCGGGGAGTGGTCAATTCGGAGCTCGTGTCTCACCTGCGAGATCGCGGCGTGGATGCCGTCGGCCTCTCCGGTGTCGACGGTGGCTTCATGATCGCCGAGCGAGTACCCGGTCTGGGGCTCGTGGCTCACGTCGTCGGGATCCGCCGCGACTTCCTCGATCAGCTTCTCGTCGCCGGGCAAGTCGCCGTGGTGGCGCCGCTCACCCGTGACGAGAAGGGCATCGTGTGCAACTGCAACGCCGACGACGCGGCCGCCGGGATCGCGGCCGGTGTGGGAGCCAGGCAGCTGGTGCTCATGACCGACGTGGACGGAGTCCGCAACGCCGCCGGCGAGAAGCTCGCAACCATGACCACTGTCGAGGCCGAGAGACTTATCGCCGATGGCGTGATCAAAGGTGGCATGGTGCCCAAGATCCGGGCCGCCCTGCAAGCCGTGAACTGGGCCGGCGCCGAGGCCGTGATATGCGACTCAAAGGATCCACGCGCCCTGTCCCGTGCCCTCGGCGACCCGACTTTCGGGACGCGGATCACGCGCCATGAATGGCGGGCACACGAGGCCAGCGAAGCGACCGCAGGAAGAGCCTGACCACGACATGACGACGGCCACCATGACCGGCAACCCGCCCAGCTCCAAGCAACGCCGCCAGCGGACTCTCCTCGAGCTCATCGGCCTCCTGCCGATCGGCAGCCAGGAGGAGCTGGTGGAATTGCTGCGCGAGCGCGGCTTCGAAGTGACGCAGGCCACCGTGAGCCGCGATGCCGCCGAACTCGGGCTCGTCAAGGCGCAACGTGGCGACCGGCACGTCTACGCCACGCCCGAGAGCGCTGCCACAGGCGATGCGTACGACGCCCGGCTGGGCAGGCTCCTCGAGGACATCCCGGTCCAGGTCCGGCGCAGCGGCCTGAGCGTCGTTCTTCTGGCCAGTCCTGGTTCGGCCGGCGCGATCGCCCAGGCGATCGACCAGTCGAGCCTGACCGACCAGATCGGAACCCTCGCCGGGGACAACACGCTCCTGGTTCTTTTCGATAGCGAAGCCGCCCTCGAGCGGTGGCTCGTCCGTTTTGGGTCCTTCCAGCCGACCGGTCCGGCGTCTATGCCGACCGGGCGACCTTTCGCGCATTCGGAGGCTCCTCGATGAAGAAGGTGGTCCTCGCCTACTCCGGTGGGCTCGACACGTCCGTGGCAGTCGCCTGGCTGCGCGAGCAGCACGACGTCGAGGTCGTGACCCTCACTGTCGATCTCGGCGGCGGCGTGCTCAAGGAAGACGTGGACCGTCGAGCCATCAGCGCGGGTGCGTCCCGAGCCTATGTCGTGGACGGCCGGGATCGATTCGTGCGTGACTTCTGCTGGCCTCACGTCCAGGCCGGAGCCCTGTACCAGGGCGTGTATCCCCTCGCCACGGCGATGGCCCGCCCGCTCATCGCGCAGCTCCTCGTAGAAGTCGCCCACAAGGAGGGCGCCGACGCGGTCGCCCACGGTTGCACCGGCAAGGGCAACGACCAGGTCCGCTTCGACGTCGCCACCCACGCTCTCGATCCATCTCTGGCCGTGATCGCCCCGATGCGCGTCGGCATGGGCCTCTCGCGCGAGCAGGAGATCGAATACGCCAAGGCCCGCAACATCGAGATCACGATCACCAAGGAGTCGATCTACTCGACCGACGTGAACCTGTGGGGCCGCTCGATCGAGGCGGGCAGCCTGGAAGACCCATGGACGGCGCCGCGCGAAGACGTCTACAAATGGACCGTCGATCCGGCCAAGGCCCCGGCGGCAGTCGAGATCGTGATCGGCTTCGAGGGCGGCGTGCCGGTGTCGCTGGATGGTGAGCGCCTCGACCCGGTCAGCCTCGTCGAGAAGCTGCACGACCTCGCCGGAGCCCACGGCGTCGGACGCGTGGATCACGTCGAGGATCGCCTCGTCGGCATCAAGAGCCGCGAGATCTACGAAGCGCCGGCAGCCATCGTCATCCACCGAGCGCACCGCGCTCTCGAAGGGCTGACTCTCTCGAAGGACACACTGCGGTTCAACCGGATCGTGGCCGACGAGCTGGCCCAGCTCACCTACGACGGGCTCTGGTTCAGCTCCCTCCACCGCGACCTGCGGGGCTACGCAGCCAGCAGCCAGCGGGTCGTCAGCGGCGACGTCCGGGTTCGCCTCGACCACGGCAGTGCCGTCGTCGTGGGGCGCCGCAGCCCGCTCTCGCTCTACGACAAGAGATTGGCCACGTACGAGGCGGACGACACCTTCGATCACGCCAGCGCGGTGGGCTTCATCGAGATCTTCGGCCTGCCGCTGCGAACCGAGGCTGCCCGCCACGGAGCGGTGGGCCGCCACCACGGCGCCGCGTGGACCTGGACGGATCCGCTCCTCGAAAGTCTGCCCACCAAGGTCTACGACGCGCCCGGCAGCGCGGTGAAGTAGCGGAGCGAATCCCTGACCACGCCGGACCGAGGCCAATCCGTGACCGAGCCGATGTCAGCGACCGGCTCGTCGGCGAGCACACGCCCCGGAAACGGCGGGCCGCCGGAGGCACGTGCCCCCGAGGCCGACGGCCCGCCCGGATCGAGCGGTTCAACCGAGCCGGCGGACGACTCTCTCGACGCCGCGCGAAAGCTGCGCGAACTCTCCGTTCTGCACGAGTTCGCCAAGCTGCTGACCACGGCCCGCGACTGGGACGAGTTGATGCGGGCGATCGTCGACCGAACCACCAGCGCCCTGGACGTCGAAGTGTGCTCGGTCTATTTGATGGAGCGTGACGAGGCGCGGTTGAGGCTAGCGGCGACCAACGGGCTGGACCGCGATCAAATCGGCAGCGTCACGCTCGGCGTAGGCGAGGGGCTGACAGGCAGCGCTGCCGCCCTTGGGCGGCCGGTGGCCTCGCCCGACGTCCGCGTCGACCCACGCTTCAAGTGGGTTCCGGGCTTCGACCAGTCGCAGTTCACCTCCATGCTCTCGGTCCCGCTGCCCTGGGACGACCGCATCATCGGCGTCCTGAACGTGCAAGCCATAGAAACACGCACCTTCTCGCCTGAGGAGATCGAGTTCCTGGTCACCATCGGCGCCCTCCTGGGCGGCATCGTCGAGAAGGGACGCCTCCAGGCCGAAGCGCAGGAGCAGGTGGAGACGCTAACGGCGCTGGATTCCGCGCGCGCCGAACTCCTGGCGGTCGTCACGCACGAGCTGCGAACCCCCCTGGCGGTGGTCCGCGCATACGTGGATCTGCTGGCCGACGCGGCCGCCGAAACCGCGGGCCCCGAGGGCGGACCCGCGGCCAAACCTCAGGTCGTGGAGGAGTGGCGCAGTCAGGCTATCGCTCAGGTAACCCGCCTCGACCGGCTCGTGGACTCGATCCTGGCTTCAGTTCGCGGCGAGGGGCTGGCGGCCGGCCTGGCTCGGGTCCCATTCGACATTGCTCGTGCCATCAACGACACCATCGCCGAGATGTCGCCGCTCCTGCGAGAGCATCCCCTGCGGCGCACGGGAACCTGGGAACCGCTCATCGGCGTCGGCGACGAAGGCCGCTTCCGACAGGTCATGGAGCACCTCCTGGAGAACGAGGTCAAGTACTCGCCCGAAGGCGGAGCCGTCAGCATCGGCGTCTGGCGAAAGGACGGCGAGGTTCAGGTCTACGTCACGGATGACGGCGCCGGCATCCCGGCGGCAGAGTGGGAGTCCGTGTTCGAGGCCTACGTGAGAACGGCCAGGCGCCCCCGAGGCTCCGGAATCGGGCTTTACGCGGCCAGGCGGTTGATGGCCGCCATGGGCGGACGGGTGTGGCTGGAGTCAAACGGTTACGGCGGCAGCAGATTCATGGTGGCAATCCCCGAAATGCGCGACACTGCGGATGGTGAAAGAGGTCCCGAGGCCGGAGTCATGTCGGAGGGCGGGGTTTGAACAATCGCGTTGGATCGGAGGAGGCGATTTGAGCCACATGGATCCCACGGCAGAGACGAGCCTGCTCATCCTCGTCGTGGATGACGAGCCTGCCATGGTTGGAGCAGTCTCGGCCCTCGTCGGCCGAGCGGGCCATCGCGTGGTCACCGCTTACGACGGCAACTCGGCCCTGCGGCGGTTCTCCGAGGAGCGGCCCGATCTGGTGCTGCTCGACCTGGCGATGCCGGGCCTCGATGGGGTCGAGGTCTGCCGGACGATCCGGCGGATGTCGCAGACGCCGATCATCGTGCTCACCGGTGAGGCCGACGAGCGGGCCAAAGTCGAGGCGCTCGACATGGGCGCGGACGACTACGTGGTGAAGCCGTTCGGCAAGCAGGAACTGCTGGCGAGAATCCGTGCCGTCATGCGGCGTCGGGGCAACGACGCCGAGCCCCGTGGCGTGGGCGAGCTGCGCTGGAGCTCGATCGTCCTGGACCGCGGCCGCCACACCGCCGCGGTGTCCGGAGAGGAACTGGTCCTGACTCGGACCGAATACAGCCTGCTGGCTTCGCTCGTGGCGGCCGCGGGGCACGTGGTCTCGCACAGCAGCTTGCTCGCGGCCGGCTGGCCGGGCGAGCCGAACCCGGACCCGCAATGGCTCAAGCCCCACCTCGCCCGCCTTCGCACCAAGCTCGAGGAATCGGGAGCCCCGCTGCCGGCCTCGGTTCGCGGCGTCGGCTACCGCCTGGAAGACGCGAGCTAGTTCGAGGGCCGCGGCGGGGCGTGGCGCCGGGGCATGGCGCAGGCTGCCGGGCTGCCGAGCTGCCGGGCTCCGAGCAGATACCGCCCGGCGCGGTACTAAACGAGGATCAAGCACCACAATCGCCGACGAGACCTGGAGACTCGAGCGCGCGCGAAGCTGCGCACGCTCATCGGAACGCTCGTCGGGGCCGCGACCGACCGGACAGCGGCTCGTGGAGCGCGTGAGGCGATCTAGCACCGCGCCGGGCGGTAAGAGCTTGGAAACGGGGCCACGAGCGATCTCGTACCGCGCCCGACGGTAAGAACTCGGAGACGGGCGCCGCCGGAGCCGCCCAACTGCCGGTCCGGGCCACCGACGCGCGCCGACGCTCACAGACGCGGCGCCAAGACCGCCCGAGAAACAACGAACCCGCGCTACCTGCCGAAAGGTGCGCGGGTCGGTGTTGCGAGGGGAG
>Ga0209014_10001816_pt1 | contig 12572 bp, 12 predicted proteins | sample BarGraNGADG00212_FD_184491 | JGI IMG/M metagenome (GOLD analysis project Ga0209014, IMG submission 184491) | Arctic peat soil microbial communities from Barrow, Alaska - Barrow Graham LP Ref core NGADG0002-212 (SPAdes) (version 2) | ecosystem: Environmental > Terrestrial > Soil > Wetlands >...
GACGACCTGGTCGTCCTGCGGATCACCGCGCTCGACCCGCTGATCGACGCCATCGCGTGCCTCGCCGTCCGCGGGGCGCCGGCCCTCGGGGTGGCCGGAGCGCTCGGGGTGGCACTGCTCGCCGCGACGAACCCGGACGCCGAGGCCACCGTCCGCGCCGGCTCCGCCCGGCTCCGCGCCGTGCGGCCCACCGCCGTAAACTTGGCCTGGGGCGTCGACCGGGCGCTCGCCCGCCTGGCCGAAGGTCCGGCGGCCGTCCTGGACGAGGCGCTGCGCGTCCGGGACGAGGACATCGTGGCCTGTGCCGCCATCGCCCGACGCGGCGCCGACCTGGCCCGCTCGCTGGTCGCGCGGCCGACGATCCGGGTCATGACCATCTGCAACACCGGCGCCCTCGCGGCGGTGGAGCGCGGGACCGCCCTGGGCGTGATCGGCGAGCTGCACGCCCGCGGTCTCCTGAAGGAGGCGCTGCCGCTCGAGACGCGCCCGCTGCTCCAGGGCGCCCGGCTGACCGCCTGGGAGCTGACCCGGATGGGGGCGCCGTTCCGCCTCCTCGTGGACGCTGCGGCCGCCTCCATCCTGGCGCGCGGCATGGCGGACATCGTCTTCATCGGTGCCGACCGGATCACGCGCAACGGCGACACCGCGAACAAGGTGGGCTCCTTCTCCCTGGCCCTCGCGGCACGCCACGCCGGGGTGCCGCTCCTGGTGATCGCGCCGGAGACCACGATCGACTTGGCCACGGCGAACGGCGCCAACATCGAGATCGAAGAGCGCAGCGCGGACGAGGTGACCTCGTTCCGCGGGGTCCGCAGCGCGCCGGCCGGCACCCGCACGCTCAACCCGGCCTTCGACGTGACCCCGGCCGCGCTGATCACGGCGATCGTGACGGACCAGAGGGTGATCCGGCTGGACCGCGGCGAGACTCCGTAGGGCGCGCCCCGGCGGCCCTGCCTGGCCAGTCGCGGCCATGCCCAGCCCTCGTCCCGGTCCTGCCCAGCCGCTGCCTGAGAGCCCAGGTCCACGCGACCCGCGGATGACGCCCGACGCGATCGAGGTGGTTCGGCGGGCATCCGAGCCGGGCTGACATCACCGCGTGGCGGCGGCCTCCATTCCCTTGAGCCCGATACCGACGGCTATGTGGGAGATTCCGACGCCCGTCGCCTTCCAGGCAACGCCCGTCCCACATGTCGGAGGGACGGTCGTCGGTCGATGCCAACGCCAGTTGCCGCCAGAACCGCGACCGTTGGTGAACTTGGGCACCGACGCGGGTCCGCCTTGCCCCGCATGTGCCTGTCAGGGCGCCGCCCTGCCGGGCGACGATGACCCACGTCGACCGGTATCAGAGTCGACCGACGGTGGAGAGTTGGAGATGCGAATCGCAGACCTCAGCGAGAACATCGCGTTGATCGTGCCGATGCTCATCCTCGTGGAGGGCATCGTCGGGATCGTCGCGTGGTTCGCCTACGGGTCCAAGGGCGGGCGCGGTGCCCGCATTGCCGCCTGGCTGGGCCTCGTCACGCTCACCCTCTGGTGTGGGTCGGCCGTCGGCTTCGTCTTCCTCTACCTGCTCCTGTTCACCCTGGGCAGAGAGGCCGTCGTCGTCGGTGCCGTCGCCATCACCGTGTTCATGCTGGTGATGCCCTTCGGCTGGGCGGTCCTCATCCGGCACCACGGTCGCGAGGACGCCGACGACCCGCAGACCCGCGGCAACCTGCCGGGGGCCCCCGGCAGCCAGCCGCACGCCCCCGGCAGCCAGTCGCGCTGAGCGGCGGCCGTCCGATGACCACCACCCGCGAGACGAAGGCCGACGGGGTCGCCGAGACGGCCCGCCTGGGGGTCATGCTCGCGATCGTCGACTTCCCGATGCTCAGCGCCGCGTTCCGGGCCGTGATCGACCAGGAGCGGGACATGAGCGTCGTTGCCGAGGCGACGAGCCGCGAGTCCATCGCAGACGAGGCCCGGACCAGCAACGCGGACGTGATCGTCCTGGAGTGCGAGGGTGTCGGCGGCTTCGGCTGCGGGACCTACGAGGCCATCGAGGCCTTCCGCGCGGCAAGCCCCCACGCCAAGATCATCGCCCTCGACTGCCGGTGCGCCACCGAGCAGTTCTCCGTCGCGCTCAAGGCCGGCGCCAACGGGTTCCTCACCCGCGAGGCCCAGGACACCGACGTGGTGGCCGCGGTCCGGAGCGTCGCCGCCGGCCACACCTACGTCAGCCCGGCGATCGTCACCCGCATGATCAACACCTACGTCCGGCGCAACCCTGACGCCGGGATCGACGACCCGTACGAGAACCTTTCCGACCGCGAGCGCGAGATCCTGCTCCTTGCCGCCATGGGGCACACGAACCGCGACATCGCACGCTCTCTGCGCCTTTCGGAGCAGACCGTCCACTACAACCGCGCCAACCTGATGGAGAAGCTGGGCCTGCACGACCGGGTCGAGCTTCTCCGCTACACGGTCCGCCGCGGGCTGCTGAACCCCTCCACGCTGTGAAGACGCCGCTGCGGTTCCGCCGCTTCTGGGGTTCCGTCCGGCCGCGCACCCGGCGCGGCGGCATCCTCGCCGTCGTCGGCATCCTGGCCGGCGCCGCCGCCCTGTCTGCCGTCCTGTTCGTCGGGGCGGCGATGGCCTGGTCCCCCTACCTCGACTTCAGCCTCCACCGGAACGTCGACGCCAAGCGGGCCGCCACCCTCGAGATGACGTTCGCCAGCTCCTCTACGTGCGCCGCGTGCCATGAGCCGCAGGCCGCGAAGCTGGCCAGCAACAGCCACGCCGGCATCGGCTGCCAGAGCTGCCACGGCGCCCTGCTCGAGCACACCATCGACAGCAGGAGCCCGGACGCGACGACGGTGAAGATCGCCGTCCCAACCGACGAGGTCTGCGTCCGCTGCCACGTCCAGGCGACGGGCCGCCCCGCGGGTCTCCGGGGCATCATCCCGAGCGAGCATTACGTCTCGAACTGCCTCGCCTGCCACGACCCGCACACGGCCATCGCCAATCGCCCGCCGGTCGTGCAGCATCCGCTCGACAAGCTGCCGCCCTGCCTGACCTGCCACGGGCCCGAGGGCTTCAAGGCCCGGAACCAGCGTCACCCGGCCGGTACCACCGACGACAAGCCATGCCTCGACTGCCACGCCGCGGGCCGCGGTCCGACCGAAGACCCTGGGACGACCAAATGACGGAGCCGCTGAACGACGGGGCCACCCCGGCCACTGCCGAACCGAACCCGATGACGACGCCGGATCCCACCCCGGCCCAGGCGGCGGATCCCACCCCGGCCCAGGCGGCGGATCCCACCCCGGTGACCGCCGAACCCACCCCGAGGACGACGACCGATCCCGGGACTGCGACGACCGAACCGACCCCCGCGGCCGATCCCGGGACTGCGACGACCGATCCCGGGACTGCGACTGCCGAACCGACCCCGGCGGCCCAGACCGGGACTTCGACTGCCGAACCGACCCCCGCGGCCGAGACCGGCCCCGCCCTCGCCGAGACCCCGGATCGCGCGTACCTCGTCCCGCTGGACGAACTCGCCCCGGCCATCACGGCCGCCTCCACCAGCCGGCGCGCCTTCCTGGGCTTCGGCCTCGCGGTTGCCGGTGGCCTGGTGGGCGCCGCGGTCATCTCGCGCTTCATCCCCATCTTCGAGGACGCGTCCGACGCGGCCAGCCCGATCGCCGGCACCTACGACCCGGCAAGCAAGCAGTGGACGTTCGTGGTCGACACCGCCGCCTGCATCGGCTGCGGGCTGTGCGTGGCGGCGTGCAAGGAAGAGAACAACGTGCCCGAGGAGGAGGGGTTCACCCGGACGTGGGTGGAGCGCCACACGGTCACGACGGATGGCGTGCTGTACGTGGACTCGCCGAACGCAGGCATCGACGGCTTCCCGGCCGAGTCAACCGCCCCGGGTGCGGCCGGCAAGCCCGTTCAGGCCTCGCATTTCGAGCCGCGCCTGTGCATGCAGTGCGTCGACTCCCCGTGCACGGCGGTCTGTCCGGTCGGTGCCACCTACCACACCGAGGACGGGGTGATCCTGATTGACTCCCGACGGTGCATCGGCTGCGGCTACTGCGTCGTGGCCTGCCCGTACGGTGCCCGCTACATCGTCCCGGCCGGCGGAAATGCCCCCAACGACACGCCGGGCGTGGCCGACAAGTGCACCTGGTGCTACCACCGCATCAGCCAGGGCCAGCTCCCGGCCTGCGTGGAGATCTGCCCCGTCGGTGCCCGCAAGTTCGGCGACGCAGCCGACGAGAACAGCGAGATCGCCAGGATCGTCCGCGAGCAGAAGCCACAGCAGCTCAACCCCGAGTACGGCACCAATCCTCGTGTGCTCTACCTCGGTCCGTCGGTCGAGGAGGCCTGAGCGATGCATGCTCCCGGACACACGATGACCCTCGCCGGGCGCACCGTCCCGGTCGGACCCCGCGCAGCCTCCTCCGCCGTGGTGAACGAGATCCGCTCGATGCCGACCGGGCTCCGGATCTGGTTCGGCATCCTGCTGGCCGCCATGGCCGTCGGCGCCGTCGGCGCACTCCTCGCCCTGCCCCCGGGCTGGGAGGTGTTCGGCACGACGCCGAGCTTCGAGTGGGGCCTCCTGATCGTGGCCTATGTCTTCTTCGCGATCATGACCAGCGGCCTGTGCCTGGCCTCGTCGCTGGGCACCGTGTTCGGGATCGAGCGCTTCCGCCCGTTCGAGAAGCGCCACGCGATCCTCGCCGTCCTGAGCCTCACCACCGCGTTCGGGATCATCGCGCTGGACCTGCACTACCCGGTGCGGATGGTCTTCGGCGCCGTGCTGGTCCCGTCGCCGTCCTCGCCGATGTGGTGGATGGGCGTCTTCTACGGCGCCTACCTGGTGGTGCTCCTGGTCGAGGTCTGGAGCTTGTTCTCCGACCATCCCAACATCCACCAGTGGGCCTGCACCGTGGCCGCCTGCATCGCGATCCTCGCGCCGATCACGCTGGGCGCCGTGTTCGGGATCATCGCGGCCAATCCGTTCTGGCACGGCCCGTTCACCCCGATCCTGATGGTCTCCTCGGCGTTCCTCGCCGGCACCGCCCTGCTGGGGATCGTGTTCTACGTGGTCCACCGGCTCCGGCTGGCGGACTTCGAGCGCTCCGCGTCCATCGCCCTGCCGTCCGTGCGCCTGCTGCTGGGCATCGGCCTCACGATCGTCGCTGCGCTGGTGGTCCGCCAGGTCGCTGCCGGGCTCTCCGGGACCCCCCCCGGGCTCCGCGAGGCGACGATCGCCCTGGTCAGCGGCCCGCTGGCGTTCCAGTTCTGGGGTGGGCGGGTGATCCTCGGCCTGGTCCTGCCGGCCCTGCTCATCGCCATGCCGATGACCCGGACGCCGGTCGGCACGCTGGCGGCCTCGATCCTGGCCCTGACCGGCGTGCTCCTGGACCGGTCCCTGTTTGTGTCCGCCGGGCAGATCGCCCCCACCACGACGGTGGCCGGCACGGTCTCCTACCCGTACGCCACCTATTCGCCGTCCCCCGTCGAGCTGGCGATCTTCGTCGGAGCCGTCGCCTTCCTCGCCTTCACCTACACGCTCGCCGAGCGGTACCTGGACATGGGCGAGACCGACGTCCACGTCGGCATCAACTGGCCGTGGGTCCGCCGCCACGACACGAGCGACACGGACCACGACCACGACGAGCCGGCCGAGGTCCCGGCGGTTCCCGCCGAGATCGCGGCCATCAGGATGGGAGTCGAGTCGTGATCCGCGGGACGATCTCCCGTCACCCGTTCGGCGTCGCCGTCGCCGCGCTGACCGTCGGCATCATCGTCGTGGCCGGGTTCCTCCTCGCCGTCGCGCTGCCCGACGTCGGCGGCCTGACCGCCCTGGTGAACCCGGCCCCGACCGCCAGCCCGGCCCCGACGGCAACCCCACAGCCCACGGCCGCGTCCGGGATGGCGCTCTCGCCGATCGCCATCCAGATGCCCGTGGACGCCAACTGCGAGGCCTGCCACGTGACGACGGCGGGAACCGTGGGCACCAAGCCGATCCCGAAGCTCGGCCATCCCCTGTGGGGCTTCCAGGACTGCACCGCCTGCCACAAGCCCGACGGGCTCGTCCAGACGGCCCCCGGCCACTCGAGCCTGCACAAGAACGACTGCCTGATCTGCCACCAGGTGCCCGACCCGGCGACAACCCCGACGGCGGGCGGCAGCGTCGCCCCGATGCGCCCCGAGCACATGGGCGGCAACCAGCCCTGCACGTCCTGCCACGGCGTGGACAAGCACGCGCCGCTGCCCCCGGACATGGCGGGCCGCGACAACTGCTGGATCTGCCACAACGGGCCGGAGTTCGTGTACCTGTTCGAGTCCCCGTCGCCGGGCGCGTCACCGGCGGGGTCACCTGCAGCGTCGCCCAGCGCGGCACCCGGCGGAGCATCCACGGGATCCACCTGGGCCCTGGTCACGCCCTGACCTGACCCTCGACCGCGCTGGAATGGAGCCCGTCAGGGGTTGAGCCCGCCAGGGAATGTGCCCGTCAGCCGGTCCGGGCGGCCAGCGCGAACAGCCCCAGGAACTCGTACGCCACGTTGGCTGCGGCCAGGGCCGTCAGCTCGGCATGGTTCCAGGCGGGTGAGACCTCGACCACGTCGGCCCCCGCGAGGTCCAGGCCGTGGAGGCCGCGGAGGATGAACACGCCCACCACGGCCACGGCCGTGGTCCCCACCTGGTCCAGCCGCGGCAGGCGCGCGAAGGTGTCCGGCCCGGCGAAGCGCGGCACGACCAACGCGTTGGGGGGCCCGACCGGCTCGGGCCGGTCCCCCTGGGTCCCCTTGCGCGTCTCGTCCCCGCGGTCGCCCACGGGTCCGCTCGGCCTAGGCCTTGGGGCTCTTCGGAGTCGCGCTCTTCGGCTTCTTGGGTGTCTTCGCCTTCTTGTCCATAGCGTTCTACCTCAGGCCTGCCACGGGCGCCGCGGCACGGAGTCGCGAGCATCACCGTGGCGCGATCATGCACCACCAGCGGGCGGAGCGTGCATTCGACCCGGCTGACAGGACCGGCGAGCGCCGCCGACGCCGACGCGGCCGCTATGAGCCCTCCATCTCCTCCGGCGGCCGGACGCGCTTGAAACTCCGGTAGAGGAGCAGGTCGTAGACCACCTTGAGGCCGCCCGAGATGAGGAACGGCAGGCCGGCCAGGGCGACGCTCGCGTACAGCGGGGCGGCGATGAGCGGCGAGGCCGCGACGCCCAGGCTCCGGGCGATGCCCGTGACGCCCGCGGCGGCGGACCGCTCGTCCGGGGCGACGATGGCCATGGTGTAGGACTGGCGCGTGGGGACGTCCATCTGGCTGATCGCGAACCGGGCCAGGAGCATGACCACGGCCAGCTGCAGGTTGGGCATGAGCGGGACGAGCATGAGCAGGATGTTGGACGGCAGGTGGGTGAAGACCATCGTCCGGATCAGCCCGAACCGGGCCGCCAGCCGCCCCGCGGCCAAGGCCGAGAACCCGGCCAGGACGTTGGCCGCCGAGAGGATCAGCCCCAGCCCGCCCGGGTCCACGCCGTAGCGCTGGTTGAACCAGAACGCGATGAACCCCTGGATGGCGAACCCGCCGGCGAAGGCGTCGAGCGCGAACAGCGCCGACAGCCGCAGGACGACATTCCGCGAGCGATGCAGGCCCAGGCGATCCCGGATCGTCTGGTCGGCGACATCCGCCGGCGGGACCTCGACGCGCGCCGACACGCGGGTGACCAGCAGCGCCAGCGCGATGCCGACGATCGCGTACCCGAGGATCACGACCCGGTAGGCGTCCGCCGGGCTCGCACCGCCGTTGATCACCAGCTGCGACACCACGCCGCCGGCCAGGGTCCCGGCGGCCGTCGCGAACGATCCCGCAAGCTGGTACCGCGCGAACAGCCCGGTCCGCTCCCGCGCCGGCACCAGCTGGGCCAGCGACGCCTGCTCGACCGCGAGGAACGGGCCCACCTCGTTGCCACTCGGGCTGATGACGCCGATCGTGGCCGCAACGAGGAGCACGCCGAACACCGGGGTGGCGACGAACACGAACCCCGCGAAGAGCATCAGGATCGCCCCGACGAGCAGGACTCGGCGCCGGCCGATCCGGTCCGCGTGCGTGGTCAGCCAGAGGGAGACGCCGGCGTCGCCGAGGAGCGTGAGGCCCAGCAGCAGGCCCTGTTCGCCGCCGGACAGCCCGATCGCCGCGAGGTACAGGACGAGCACGACGGCCAGGAAGCCGTACCCGAACATGCGCAGGATCCGCGTTGCGAACAGCAGCGCGATGTCCGGGCTGCGGGCGAGCTTCCCTGGGTCCTGGGGGTCCACGTGCACAGGATGAGGCCCGGCGACCCCGCGCGTCGCGCGCTGACGCGCCACCGGGCAGTGCGGGCGGCTAGTGCGCGGCCTCGGCAGCCTCGGCCGCCTCGGCGTCGGCCTTCGTCTGGTGGATCGTCCCCGGGGCGTGCTGCGGCGGGGCATACACCGTGTACAGGCGGAGGTCGTCCGCGCCCGTGTTCACGATGTCGTGCCAGGTCCCCGCCGGAACCTGGACCAGCCAGCCGGGCCCGATCGCGGTCCGCTCGTCGCCGAGCACCGCCTCACCCTGGCCCGACACGATGACGAGGACCTGGTCCACGTCCGCGTGGACCTCGGCGCCGATGTCGTCTCCGGGCGGGATGCTCATGACCACGACCTGGCTGTGCGGCCCGGTGGCCAGGACCTCGCGGAAGAAGGTGTTGGCCATGGCCCGGTCCGTGATCTTGGTGACGTAGCCCATCGTGGCTCCTCCGTTGGGGTGGTGAGGGTTCTGGGCGAGCGTCGCAGGCGTCCCCCGCGCTGGGCAAGGGCCGGAGGACACCCACGGGCTTCCCGTCAGGCGCGCCCGCGGGCGAGATCGATCAGCCGTCCCAGGACCCGCTCGCCGTCCGCGCGGAGACCGTTGTGGGCGTACTCGTTCGTGATCCACGGCCGCAGCCCGCGGACGCCCGCCGCCGTTTCCTCGGCGAAGGCGCGTTCCACGTACAGGTCGTCCACGTAGATCGTGGCGGCGACCGGCACCTCGTTGCGGGCCAGGCGAGCCTCGTCGTAGAGACGCGGCCACGGGTGCTCTGCCAGGGCCTCCGCCACGTCCCGGTGCGGCCGGAGAAGGCCGCACTCCTCGAACATCCACGGGAACACGTGCTCGGCCGTGAACGCCTCGGAGCCCTCGAACCAGTCCGGCGTCAGCCGGTGCGCGGACCAGCGCGTGGCGCCGCCGTCCGCGTAGGAGGATTCGTGGAGGGTGGCGTAGAGCGGGTTGCGGCTCCACCGGACCGCCTCCTCGACATCATGGAGGAACGCCGTCGAGCCGAACGGGAGCTCGAGGACATGGTGGAGGAGCTCGAAGCCGGCGGAGCTGCCCAGCCACATGCCCATCTGACGGAACCGCCGGACCGAGAGCCGGTCGCCGGACGGGAGGCGGACGTCCTCCTTCTCGATGCGGCGGTGGGCCTCGAGAACGCGGGCACGGTCGTCCGGGTAGCGCTCGAAGTAGCGGCGGTTTGCCTCGCGGAGGCGCTTCCAGGTGGCCCCATAGACGTCGTCGACCGGCCGGTTGGTGATCGGCGCCAGCCCGCCGGTGATGAGCGCCTCGCGCAGGCCTTCGGGTGCGATGGACAGGTACGTGAGCGAGGTGAAGCCGCCGAAGCTCTGACCCAGCAGGCTCCAGCGGTCCACTCCAAGCTCGCGACGGATCCACTCCGCGTCCCGGACGATCGAGTCCGCCCGGAAGTGGGTGAGGTAGGCCGCCTGGTCCGCGACGGTCTTGCCCGGGACCTGCGGACCGACCGGGGTGGAGCGCCCGGTGCCGCGCTGGTCGAGCAGCAGGACGCGGTACTCCGTGAGCGCCCGCTTCATCCAGCCCGAGGGCGGGCTGGTGGGACGCGCGGCCTCGAATCCCGGGCCGCCCTGGAGGAACACGAGGTAGGGGCGATCCGCGCCCTCCGGGTCTGCAACCTCGCGGGTGAACACGGTGATCGACGGCCCGTCGGGGCGGGCGTGGTCCAGCGGGACGCGGTGCTCGCGCTCGGTGAGGACGGCGCCCGGGACGCGGTAGTTGGTGGTCATCGTGAAGGCTCTCCCTACCAGCGCTGGTGGACGAGGGGCTTGATCCGTGTCTCGTAGAGCTCGGAGACGCGTGCCATGGTGGCCTCGGGCAGGGGCGCCAGGTCGGCGGCCGCCGCGTTCGCGCGCGCCTGGACGGGCGTCTTCGCGCCTGGGATGGTGGCCGTCACGCCCTCGTGCATGAGGATCCAGCGGAGGGCCAGCTGGGCCATCGAGGCTCCGCCCGGGACAAGCGCGCGCAACTCGTCCACCACGGCCAGGCCCGTCTCGTAGTCAACCCCGGAGAACGTCTCCCCGACGTCGAACGACTCGCCGTGGCGGTTGAACCGCCGGTGATCCGACGCCTCGAACTCGGTCGTCGGCGTCAACCTGCCGGCGAGCATGCCCGACGCGAGCGGAACCCGGGCGAGAACGCCAACGTCGCGACGCGCCGCCTCGGCCAGGATCCGGTCCGCCGGACGCTGGCGGAACATGTTGAAGATGATCTGGACGGCTGCGACGCCCGGGAACTCGATCGCCTTGAGCGCCTCCTCCACCTTCTCGACGCTCACGCCGTAGGCGGCGATCGCCCCGGCATCGACCAGGTCGTCGAGGGCGGCGAAGATCTCGGGCTGGTAGTAGATCGCGGTCGGCAGGCAGTGGAGCTGCACCAGGTCCAGGCGGTCCACGCCCAGGTTCTCGCGGCTCCGGTCCACCCAGGCCCGGAACGCCTCGGGGGTGTAGTTGCCCGGGTCAAGGGGCACCCGCCGCCCCATCTTCGTGGCCACGAAGAACGACTCACCACTGCGCTCCCGGAGGAACCGTCCGATCAGGCGCTCACTGTGGCCGTCGCCGTACACGTCGGCCGTGTCGAAGAGGGTGATGCCGACGTCTGCCGCGGCGTGCAGGGCACGCAGGCTGAGCGCGTCGTCGACTCTGCCCCAGTCGCCGCCGATCGCCCAGGACCCGAACCCGATGACGCTGACCTCGCGACCGGTCTTGCCGAGCCTGCGGTACTCCATGGCGTTCTCCGTTGGTGAGATGTCCGGGCGTGGCGTTCGCCTCCAGCGTATCGCCGGCGGCCGGAGCCGGACGGGCTTCCCAGCCGGGAAATCCCCACCGGCTCTATCCTCAGCGTCTCACGGGCCGGAGCATGCGGCCCTCGCAGCGTCACCAGCATCCTCGCTGCGCCAGGAGGACACGTCCAGTGGCCGATCTGTCCACCGAGTTCACGGGCATCCGCTTCGAGAACCCGTTCCTGCTCGCCTCGGCGCCCCCGACCGAGTCCGAGAGCAACATCATGCGGGCCTACGAGGCCGGCTGGGGAGGGGTCGTCACCAAGACGATCGGGCTCCACCCGGTGGTCAACGTTCCCGGGCCCAAGACCAAGTTCCTGCGCATCGACCAGGACGGCTCCCGCGTCTCGATGGCCAAGCGCCCGGACGCCACCCTCATGGCGTCCTGGAACTGGGAGCTGATCTCGGACAAGCCGATGGACTGGTGGCTGCCGAAGTTGCAGAACATCAAGCGCGCCTGGCCGAACCGGGTGCTGGTCGCATCGATCATGGCCGGCTCCGGCAACGACAAGGAGCTGGGCAACTGGCAGACGCTGGTGCAGGGCGTCCAGGACGCGGGCGCGGACGCGATCGAGCTCAACTTCTCGTGCCCGCACATGGACCGCGTGGACATGGGCGCCAACGTGGGCAAGGATGCGGTCCTCTGCTCCATCTCGACCCAGGCCGTGAAGGCCGTGGCGAAGGTGCCGGTCTGGGTCAAGCTCACCCCGGCCACGGCAAACATCGTGGACGAGGCGCGGGCAACCTTCCTGGGCGGGGCGGACGCGATCGTGTCCTCCAACACGTTCCCGTCCGTGCCCCTCGTCGATCCCGAGACCGGCGAGTTCGAGGTCAACGTGGACGGCCAGGTGTCCTCCGGAGGCATGGGTGGACCGGCGATCCTGCCGCTGTCGCTGGCCAAGATGGCGGAGATGACGCAGGCGTTCCCGGACGGGGCGTTCTCGGGCATCGGCGGCATCGCCACCTTCGCCCACGCCCTCAACTACTTCCTGCTCGGGTGCGGCACGGTCCAGGTCGCCACGGCGGCCATGCTGGACCACGCGATCGGGCCCAACGTGATCCGGAACCTGACGACCGGGATGGCCGAGTTCCTGGACCGCAACGCGGACCGGGGCTGGACGCGCCTGGAGGACTTCCGCGGGCGCAACCGCGGCCGGATCGTCCCGCATTCCGCCATCCGCCGCGCCGACGATTCGGGCTACCACGGCGGCTACGAGGAGGACGAGGCCGAGGGCTACGCCGCCAGCCTGCCGAAGAGCTGACCGGAGAGGCGAAGGGCCCGGGAGCCGATGGCGCCCGGGCCCTTTCCGTGCCGTTCGGACCGTCCTACAGCTCGACCAGGTCCTCGTACAGCTCCGGGCGGCGGTCCCGGTAGAACTGCCAGGTGTTGCGGACCTCGTGGATCAGGTCGAGGTCCATGTCCCGGATG
>Ga0209014_10001817_pt1 | contig 12571 bp, 14 predicted proteins | sample BarGraNGADG00212_FD_184491 | JGI IMG/M metagenome (GOLD analysis project Ga0209014, IMG submission 184491) | Arctic peat soil microbial communities from Barrow, Alaska - Barrow Graham LP Ref core NGADG0002-212 (SPAdes) (version 2) | ecosystem: Environmental > Terrestrial > Soil > Wetlands >...
CCAGATTCGCGCCGGCACAAGGTTCCCCTAGCGGCAGAGTTCTCCAGCGGAGGCTACGGCAGACGATCAGTAGCCGCGCGTATTTTTGCGTGTTCCATAGAACATCCTCTCGGCATAACCTTTACTCACCATGCAGCTTGATGCCCCAGGATCGGCGAGACGGCGCGCCGCGGCGCGCCTCCAACTGCAGTCAAAGTTCCTGCTGCTGGCTATCCTCCCGGCGCTCATGTTCTTCGGCCACTGGCCGGAGATCACGGTCCATGTCCCGGGATCCTCGCTCGACCTCACCGTTCCCTTCGCCAGTGAAGATGCGGCACACCAGCCTGCCGGCGCGGTCACGGGTCCAACCGCAGGTTCCAGCGGGGACGCACACGAACATGCGCAGCACTGTCACGCTGACGCCGCCTCATGCACGGACGCGCCCTTCACCGGCGCGAGCGCGTTCGGCCTTCTGAATGACACCCTGCTGCTTCTCGGTGCCGGCGCCCTCATGACGCTGGTGATCGCAAGCGCCTGGCGGCCCGGCCGTGAGGCGCAGATTGGCCCCGACCTCCGCCCCCCGCGTGCCCTCCTCCTCCCGGTCTGACCTTTCCCTCACACCCTGTGCGACGGCATCGCCTCCGGGGGTGGGTGGTGATGTGTCATATTCACCACCGCCCCGTGTCGGCGTACGCACCGAGGATTGATTATGTCCCTCAAGCGCGCATTCTTCGCATCACGATCCGGTCGGGTAGCACTCGTTCGCGGCGCCATCTTCGCCGTGATCGCGACCATTTCTCTCCAGGCGGCAGCCTGCGGCGGCAACGCAAGCGCCCCCGCGGCGACCGCGACACCCTTCTCCTGGGATGGCGCGATCATCACGCCTCCCATCGTGAAGCCGGCTGCCGTCTTCACCGATACCTCGGGAAAACCGTTCGATATCTCGAAGGACACGCAGGGCTACGTCACTCTGCTCTACATCGGCTATCTCCATTGCCCCGACATCTGCCCACAGCACATGTCCGACCTCAGGCAAGCCTTCATCAAGCTGCCGGTCGATGTGACGAAGCATGTCCGGGTCGTCTTCGTCACGGCTGACCCAGACCGGGACACGCCCACTTTGATCCGAAAGTGGTTGGACTCTTTTAACACGGGGTTCATCGGACTCTGGGGAACGCAGGCCCAGGTCGACGCCCTCCAGGTGTCACTTGGCATCGAGCCCGCGAAGAAAGTCGACCTGGGCGGCGGGAACTACTCGGTCTCCCATGCCGCCTACGTCATCGCTTTCGGCACCGACAACGTCGCACATCTCGTGTACCCGTCCGGGATCAATGCCGACACATGGGTCCACGACCTCCCACAACTCGTCAACGCGGGATGGAAGAAAGGTTCATGAATTCAGCGAAGCTTCTTCGAACCGGCGGCACCTTCATCGCCGCCGGAATCATCACCATGGCGGCGGCAGTCACCGCAGGCTGCGGCGGTAGTTCGTCATCGACGCCGACCACCGCCCCAACGACTGCGACTGTTGCCACCCCAACAATGGCCCCAACCGCCACGGCGGCGAACGCGGTGGTCAAGGCCGGCAACCTCGATATCTCAAACATCCGCGCCCGGACGACCGTGACGGACACGACTGCGGTTTACCTCACCATCAAGAACAACGGGGTGGCCGACACCCTTCTCTCCGCCGCCGTCGACGCGTCAGTGGCGGGCATGGCCCAGGTGCACGAGGTGGTCACCAACGGCGGCACCATGGTCATGCAGGAACTGAAGGCAGGGCTTCCGATCCCGGCAAATGGAACGGTTGAACTGAAGTCCGGCAGCTACCACATCATGGTCATGAACGTGAAGAAGCCGATTGCGACTGGGGACATCGTTCCGATCACGCTGGTGTTCGACAAGGCCGGCAGCGTCGTAGTGAAGGCACCAGGCCAGGACGACACCAGCGGCGGCACCACTGGCATGGGCGGCGCGTCGCCAACCGCTGTCGACATGGGCGCTACCACTCCGTCGCCGACCATGGCTCGCTAAAGCAGCCATTCGACCACCTTCGCGGCGCCCGGCCGGCCGTCGCCGGCCCGTCGCCCGGGTGATATAGCTTTTGAGGAGACACGGATGCCGACAGCACGGGAAGCAGGAGACTCAGGAATGCCCCTGGGCAAGAAGCTCACGATCATTGGGATCTTCGCAGGAATCGCGGCCGTCTGGATCGGGCTCTTGCTCGCCGTCGGTTTCGGAGTCATTGGCGGTTCAGAGCAGCCCACCAGCGCTCAGTTCGTCTTCAAGGAAGTCTCATTTGGACCATTTCTGATCGTCGCTCCCGATACGGTGCTGCCCGCGAACCAGCCGCCCGCCGCGACCGCCGTCAATGACGAAACGGTCCTGGAAGGCTCCCCTCTCTTCATCTCACTCCCCCCCACCTACGCGCGAACAGGCGTTTCCGGCAGTGCGGTCGATGGCGAGTTGGTCTCTGTAACTTCTGACTGGAGGAGCGCAAGTGGCGCCAAAGTCGAAGCAGCGATGACGAAGGTCGACCCTGCGTCGCTGCCAATCGCGATCGTCGATACGGCGGCCGACAGCCACCTGCTGGTCCAACACAAGATGCTGGCCGGGAGATACGCCATAGTCGAGGGTCCCTCGCTCTGCTCGACCGAGCTGACAGGGGGGAGCGTGACGGTCTGGATGGACGGCGCCACGCTCACACTGACATCGAGCGAAGCCTCAACGTCTGACCTGCAAAACATCCTCACCACGCTCACGACGACAACTTAGGAGAGAGCGCGGCCCCCCGGCCGTCAGTTCTTCACGCCGGCCCTGTCGGACAGGTAACTCCACGCCTGCATCGAGAATTCGTGCCAGGCGGCGTGCGCGTAGCCTGACGCGTCCTTCACCTGGTTCATGTCCGGTGAGTCGGCGTTGAGGACGGCCGCCAGCGTGCCCAGGTACCCGGCCAGTTTCACCGCCTGAGACTTCAGCTCCTTCGGCCAGGGCGTGAGCAACGCCACCGTCTGGAGATGAGCAGCCGTCGTCTGGGCCGTCGGGGGGATCGTACCCTGCTGGATGGCAGCGTCGATCTCGTGGAGTCCGCCATCATCGAGAATGTGGAGCGCGGCCATGGTCGTGACGTCGCTCGATGAGCTGGAACCGCCGCAGGCAGCCGCGACGACGCACACACCGAGCAGCGCCAGCCCCATCAGCAAGGGTGAGAACAACGGCCTCCAGCGCGGCCGGACAGGACACGTCGCGCCCTTTGTCCAACTCCCATGTCGCAGGTCGCAGCGCCGCACGAGGCCATTGTGCGGTATCCCACCCGCGAGCGGAACCTCATGGCGAACGGGGATCCCTCGCGCTGCTCGACACGGGGCATTGCGCCCGCTTGTTGCGACTCAGTATCATTTCTACTTGATACCTTGTTTCAGAACGGAGTCCCGTGAACAAGACCCCCCGGGCGACCTTCCTGCTGGCAATCGGAGCAACAATCGTGACGTTGCTATCGTCGGCCTGCGCGACCTCCGGGGGCGGGTCGGCACCGCAGACGATCGGAGCCAGCGGGAAGATCACGGTCGTCGCCGTGGAAAACTTCTGGGGAAGCATCGCCGCCCAGGTCGGTGGCGACCATGTCAGCGTCACCTCCCTCATCACCAATGCGAACGCCGACCCTCACGACTACGAAGCCACCCCTTCCGACGCGATTGCGGTCGCCCGCGCGAACTTCGTCATTCTCAATGGGGTTGGATACGACCCGTGGATGGATAGCCTCCTCGCGGCAGATCCCTCCAACGGGCGAATCACCCTGAAGGTCCAGGATCTGCTCGGCCTCAAGACCGACGACAACCCCCATCGCTGGTATTCGCCAGACGACGTGATGAAGGTCGTTGACCAGTTGAACGCAGACTTCAAGAAGCTCGACCCTGCCGACGCTGCCGCGCTCGACCGTCAGAAAGCCGACTTCGTGTCGAACGGGTTGGCGCAGTACACCGGCCTCGTCCAGAGCATCCGACAGAAGTACGTGGGCACGCAGGTCGGGGCGACGGAAAGCATCGTTGTCCCGCTGGCGACTTCACTCGGCCTAGACCTGGTTTCACCGCCCGGCTTCATGCAGGCAGTGAGCGAAGGCTCTGACCCGACCTCCCGCGACAAGCAGGCTTTCGATACCCAAATCCGCCAGAAGCAGATTGCCATCCTCTTCTACAACACACAGAACGCGACCCCCGACGTACAGCGGCTCGTGGACGCGGCGAAGGCACAGGGCATCCAGGTCGTCGAAGTAACCGAGACACTCGTGCCGAGTAACGCGACGTTCCAGGACTGGCAGTCAAGGCAACTGCAGGCGTTGGCAAGCGCCCTGGCGACGGCAACCGGGAAATGAGGACAGGATGAACTCTTCCGAGACTGGCACCCAGGATGTCGGTGCGGAGACACCGGCAGTGGTCTTCAGGCACGCTTCCGCGCGATGGGGAAACCGCGTCATCTGGGAAGACGTCAACGCCGAAGTTGGGCGCGGCGAGTTCGTCGCCATCCTCGGGCCCAACGGCGTCGGAAAATCCACGCTGGTCAAAGCAGTCCTTGGGCTATTTCCGCTCTCATCAGGCGAAGTCCTGGTCTTCGGAGAAGAGCCCGGAGAGGCGAATCCGCGGATCGGCTACCTGCCCCAGAGGCGTCACTTCGACCCGGGAGTCCGTATCCGAGGAATCGACGTTGTCCGCCTCGGCTTCGACGGCGACAGCTGGGGCTTCCCCCTTCCCGGACTGAGCCGCTTCAGCCGCCGACACCGCGACGCTGACGCACGGGTGCGTGCCGTGATCGAGATGGTCGGTGCCACCGGCTACGCTGGACGCCCAATTGGCCAGATCTCAGGTGGCGAACAGCAGCGCCTGCTCATCGCCCAGGCGCTCGTCCGGGAACCCGACCTTCTGATACTCGACGAGCCCCTCGACAGCCTGGACTTGCCGAACCAGGCGGCGGCGGCGGCGCTGCTGGCCAGCGTGAGCAAGGAAGCGGGCGTGACTATCCTGATGGTCGCCCACAACGTGAACCCCATCCTTTCCTACCTCGATCGCGTCATCTACCTCGCGAAAGGTGGCGTCGCCTCGGGCACACCCGAAGAAGTCATCACGCAGGAGACCCTGACCCGCCTCTACGGCACGCCAATCGAAGTCTTCAGGACCAGCGACGGTCACCTTGTGGTCGTGGGCCAGCCGGAGGCTCCGCACGGGGACGTACACGCCCATATGGTTCGCCAGTGACCGCCAATCCACCGTTCACCTGGAATCTCATCGAGGACGTGCGACAGCTCTTCGAGTTCCCCTTCATGGTGAACGCACTTCGTGCGGGGACGCTCGTGGCGATTGTCGCCAGCCTGATCGGCTGGTTCATGGTGCTGCGCAGGCAAACATTCGCAGGGCATACGCTCGCGGTCGTTTCGTTCCCAGGGGCCTCAGCCGCAATTCTGCTCGGCGTATCGGCCACCTATGGCTACTTCGCCTTCGCGATTGGCGCCGCGCTTGTCTTCGCGGTCCTCTCGCCGGCCGGTGTCGCACGGAGCCGAACGGAGGAATCCGCCATCGTCGGCACAGTGCAGGCCTTCGCACTCGCCTCGGGCTTCCTCTTCATCTCCCTGAGCCACCGAAACATCACCGGTGCCCAGAGCCTCCTGTTCGGGAGCTTCCTCGGCATCACCACCACGCAGGTGGCTGTGCTCGCGGCGAGCACGGCACTCGTGCTCGCTATCCTCGGCTTCATCGCCCGGCCGCTGCTCTTCGCCTCCGTCGATCCCGACGTCGCGAACGCCCGGGGAGTGCCGGTGCGGCTTCTTTCGGTTGTGTTCCTGCTCCTCCTCGGAATCGCGGCGGCCGAGGCTAGCCAGATCACGGGTTCCCTCCTCATCTTCGCCCTCCTGGTCCTCCCGGCGGCGACCGCCGAACGACTAACGTCGCGCCCGGGCATGAGCGCCGTGCTGACAGTCCTCATCGCCCTAGTGGTGACGTGGCTGAGCCTTGCGCTCTCCTACTACAACAACTACCCCATTGGCTTTCATGTCACGAGCCTCGCATTTGGGGCCTACGTTCTCGCCCGTGCCGCGCGGGTGGTGACCGGGAGGCTCGGAACGGCCGGTGTAGTGCAGTGATCGCCCTGCTCGCCGTCCCCAACCCGATTACCGGCATCAGCTCCATGCTGTCTTATGACTTCATCCGTTACGCATTCATTGCAGGGGGCGCAATCGCCATCGCCGCCGGGCTGGCTGGCTACTTCCTCGTTCTCCGCGGCCAGGTCTTTACGGGCGACGCTCTCGGCCACGTCGCCTTCACAGGAGCGCTTGCCGCACTCGCCGCCGGTGTCGACCCCCGTCTCGGTCTGTTCGCCGCAACTATCGGCATCTCGGTCCTGCTGGGAGCCCTTGGCCCGAGGGGCCGCGCCGACGACGTCGTCATCGGGAGCGTATTCGCCTGGGTACTGGGGCTCGGCGTCCTCTTCCTGTCGCTCTTCACGACCTCGCAGGGTGGCAGCAACGGCGCGGCCGGGATCAGGATCCTGTTCGGGTCGATTTACGGACTCAGTTCGGGACAGGTCTGGCTGGCTGTCATCGTCGCGGCCGTTACAGTCGTCGCCCTTCTCGCGATTGCGCGTCCGCTGCTCTTTGCGAGCGTCGACGAGGCGGTTGCGGAGGCCCGCGGGGTCCCGGTGCGTGCCCTGGGGTACGTCTTCCTCGGCCTCGTCGGTCTCGCCACCGCCGAGGCGACGCAGGCGGTCGGGGCGCTGCTGATCCTCGGGCTCCTCGCGGCTCCTGCCGGCACCGCGCAACGGCTCACCGACCGGCCTTACCTGGCGATGGCTCTCAGCGCCATAATCGCGCTCGCGTCAATGTGGATCGGCCTCTGCCTGAGCCACGCGATCGGCACGTGGCCACCAAGTTTCGCCATTCTCGCGGTCGCGACATCGTTTTACGCCGCCGCGCTGGCCAGGTCCCCCCTGCGCTCGCGCCTGGCCGCCCGGCACGAAGAGAATCACATCGAACTCGCGGGAGACATCAGACATGGCTGACCAGCACACCCCGGGCAAGAGCCGGCCCGCCCCCCGGACGCCGCTGGCGAACAACGCCGCCGCGAAGCTCGCCAGCGAAGGGCTCCGTGTGACGTCCCCGCGCCGCCTGGTCGTCGAAGCGATGAGCAACAGCACGCGTCCGTTCACCGTCGAGGACCTCTGTGGTGCCCTGCCGGGGGTCGGCCGCGCCACCGTCTTCCGAACCGTCCGGCTCCTCGTCGAGACCAACGTGCTCTGCCGGGTTGTCATTGAAGACGGGACCGTGCGCTACCAGCTATCTGCCAGCGCGAGTCACCACCATCACCTCGTTTGCAGCCGCTGCGGTTCCGTCCAGGAGTTCGTCGACCCGAAGCTCGACAGGCTGATCGAGGCCAACGCGAAGGCTCACGGTTTTGGCCTGGAGAGCCATGCGATGGAACTCTACGGAGTCTGTTCAGACTGCGTGGCGAGCGCAAGAGCCACCAGCTGATGTGCTGGCCCGCGCGGCTTCAGGCGCGGTCCACGAAACAAACCGTTAACAGCGATGTGAAATGCCCGTAATAGTGGCGTAATCGGCTCGAAACGTCTGGCCCCGACATTACAGATATCCCGAATCTGTAGGGGGAGAAGACCATGGCCTCGCCAACCGGCGGCACTGAAATGCGCCGCACTCTTAGCCTGACCGGCCTGACCGTCAATGCGATGGCGCTTATTGCGCCGGGCGCGTTCCTCTGGACCACGCTTCAGTCGCAAGCAGCCCAGTCCAGTGGCGGCTCCACCACTGCCATGGACATGTGGCCCGCGTTGGTCTTCTCGCTGATTCTCGCGTTCCTGACCGCAATCTCGTACGCAGAACTCTCCAACATCTACCCCCATGCTGGCGCGGGGTCGTCATACTTCTTCGCGGAAGCGGCGTTCCTCGACAAGCAGAAGCAGGCTCACTATCGATGGGCCCGCATCGCAAAGTTCCTTGTCGGGTGGATTTCCCATCTCTACTACTGGATATACCCGGGCATCATGGTCGCGTTCTCCGCAACGCTGATCGTGTTCGTGCTTGGGATGTATGGCATCGACTTGAACATCCAGGAGGAAATCGCGGTTGCCGCGGCCTTCGCCATCTTCAACGGATACGTGGCCTTCCGCGGAATCAGCGGTTCGACCGTCACCGCCATGGCGATCAACGTCATTCAGCTCGTTACGCTCGTCGCGGTCTCAATTCTCGCGATCGTCTACCGGCAGACGCACGGCGACGTGCAGTACGTGCACAGCACCGCTCTGAGCATCCTCCGCCCGCACGCCTTCCAGGGACTGATCTTCCAGTCGACCATCGCCATTCTCCTCCTGGTTGGTTTTGAGTCGGTTACGGCCCTGGGGGCTGAAGCGCGCGACCCGAAGCGCGACATCAAGCGCGGCATCCTGCTCTCACTGGGAATCCAGGGACTGTTCGCCTATCTGTTCGAGTACTTCGCTGCCAACTACTTCGTGGGTAGCCAGATGACGGCAACCGGCGCCGATGGCAGCGTCCTCACCGGGTATGACGCCGCCGCACAGTCCGGCTCACCTCTTGGCGACATGGTGCATACCATCGGCAACTGGCTGGTCGCCGGGTCCGGTAACACCTTCACGCTGATCGTCGCGGCGACAGTCATCCTCGCGCTCATTGGCACGACACTGGCCTGCCTCAACACCGGCGTGCGCATCACCTACGCCATGGGGCGAGACAAGGAGATGCCGTCGATCCTCGGCGCCCTTCACGGCCGTTTCGCAACGCCACACTGGGGCATCTGGATCCTGGTCGCGGTCTCCGCAGTGATTGGCGCCTACGGGGTCATCGATGTCGACAAGCTGACGCAGGTCGTGCTCGCCTCGAACACCGGCACCTTCCTGCTCTACGGGCTGACGAACCTGATTTGCCTCATCGCGTTCTGGCGGCGGGTCGGCTCCAACGTCGTCACCCACAAGATGGTTCCGGTGCTGGGGCTCGCCGCTAACCTGTTCGAACTCGGCGCGGTGATCTACCTTGCGATGAAGGGCAGCCCCGCCACCGCTCGCGATGCCTACATCGCGATTGGCGCGGTCGTGGTCTGGCTCATCGTCGGCATGGTCTGGTTCGTGTACAACACCTACCGCCAGAAGCACCCCGTCTTCTCGGATGGGGCCTCCCAGCCGCAGGCGACCGTCTAGTCCGAGGCGTCCCGGCTCGCTGACCGCCGGGCCGCTCCGCCATCCAACCTGTGCCACCGGTACTTCTGCGCCCGGTGGCACAGGAGTATCTCGCCGTTCGCGGCTTTGACGGTCCTCCAGGAGGAACGTGCTGTTGTCTCCCGACTCCACCTGCCTGGATTGCGCCGGGAGTACGCACCCCGGCCTCGTGCGGGACAACAACGAAGATGCGCACTGCATCCTCGTGGGCGACGCGAACCAGCAGGGGATCCTGGCAATGGTCGCCGATGGAGTCGGAGGGCACCGCTCAGGCGAAGTAGCCAGCGCCCTCGCCGTCGAAACCGTTCGCAACTCGTTTCTCACCTGGGATGGCAGTTCGTCCGACGGTTTCGTGACACGTGCACTGCGGGAGGCGAACCGAGCGGTGATGAACGCAGCCTCCCGATCCGACGACGACTTCAACATGCAGACTACGGCAACCGCAGTCATGGTGACCGGCGACCGGCTCTCAGCTGCTCACGTCGGAGACTGCCGACTGTACCGGCTCAGGGATGGCACGCTTGATCTGCTTACCCGAGACCACACAATGACCATGGACCTCGTTCGACTCCACGTGATCTCGCCTGAACAGGCCCTCACCCATCCGGCACGCTCGCAGCTGACCCGGTCGATCGGGTTCGACGATCTCGTCCAGGTCGACTCCGTCCGCGACCAGGTCCGCAAGGGTGACGTCTACCTGCTCTGCAGCGACGGCCTCTGGAGCGAGGTCCCCCCCGAGAACCTCAGAAAGGCCGCGGCGCGTTCATCTGCCGAGGAGGCTTGTTCGCTGCTCATCGAAGAGGCGCTCGCCGTGGGCGCGCACGACAACGTCACTGCCGTAGTACTCCGGGTGCTCGCGGTCGTCGAGAGCGCACCATCTGCATCCCGCTGGCGCTCGCTCCTCCGGAGAGTACCATCATGATGCAGATGGCCGTTGCTGCGGGCGACACTGTGGGACCGTTCGAGGTGCTGGCGCCCCTGGGTCGCGGCGCCTTCAGCGAAGCTTTCAAGGCGAAGAACCGGGAGACCGGGGAACTCGTCGTCCTCAAGTTCCCTGACCCGGCAATCCTCGGCGACCTCGCCACCTACGAGCGATTCAAACGCGAGACCGAGATTGGCGAACGCCTCGCTCACCCCAACATTCAGCGCGTCCTCGGGTCCGGCGAAGGCCCCTCAGGCCCGTATCTCATCCTGGAGTACGCCGAGGGCGATTCCCTCCGCCACTTCCTGCGGGAACATCCTCAGCTGCCGTTAGCGGAGGCCCTCTCAATTACCCGACAGATAGCAAGCGCTCTCGAATACGCCCACGACTGTGGGGTTTTTCATCGCGATGTGAAGCCAGAGAACCTGATCTACTCGCCTGACGGCACGATCCACGTCGTTGACTTCGGAATCGCACTGCTTGAAGGCGCCCGCCGCGTCACCTGGCGATTCCTCTCCAGCACGATGGGCACCCCGGATTACATGTCCCCCGAACAGATCGAAGGCAAGCGAGGCGACGGACGCTCAGATCTCTATTCGCTGGGCGTGATCCTGTACGAGCTCCTGGCCGGCAGGGTCCCCTTCCCCGGCGACAACGCCCTGTCCGTGATGAGCCAGCATGTCTCGGCGCCCGTGCCGCCGCTACGGGAATTCAACCGGACGGTCCCGGAGTCCGTCGAGCGCATCACGTTAAAGCTGTTGAGGAAGAACCCCGCCGACCGGTACCAGACCGCGTCGCAGCTCTTGTCGGACCTTGCCCACTACCAAGAACTCGACCTGTCGCGGTTCGTTTTTGAACCTGAGCACGTCAGCGTCCCGATGGACAGCGAACGGAGGGCCATGCTCATCGGACTCGGTATTGGAGTCGGATTCTTCGTCCTCGCCGGGCTCGCCATCGCGATTACCGTGGTGCTCCAACGAAGTGGAATGATATGAACGTGAAGAAATCCATCCAGGACATCGTCGCCGAGGAACGGATTGAGTTCATCGATTTGCAGTTCGTCGATGTGACCGGGGCCGTGAAGAGCGTCACCATTCCCGCTGCACGGATCCAGCACGTCGAAGGACATCGCCAGTGGTTTGACGGCTCTGCCGTGGAGAGCTTCGCCCGGACTTCTGAAAGCGACATGTACCTGAAGCCCGACCCGTCCACGTTCGCGGTGCTCCCCTGGCTGCGCAACGGAGAACGCACGGCCCGGGTCATCTGTGACGTCCATGCACCGAACGGCGAACCGTTCGCCGGCGACCCGCGTTTCATCCTGAAGAGCGTGCTGCACGATGCCGCCGAGGCAGGTCTCACCTACAAGGTCGGCCCGGAGGTCGAGTTCTTCCTCTTCCGTACGCCTCTCGGCGCGACTCTGCAGACGCATGACTCCGCCAGTTACTTCGACCTCTCCACCGACCTCGGATACCAGGTCCGCAAGGAGATGGTCCGCGAACTCCAGGGGATGAACATCGAGGTGGAGACGATCCACCACGAGGTGGCACCCGGACAGCACGAAATCGACATCGCTCACGGTGGCGCGCTCGTCACTGCCGACGCTGTCGCGACCCTGAAATGGGTAGTGAGCGAGGTTGCTCAGCGCCACGACCTCCATGCGAGTTTCATGCCGAAGCCGATCTTCGGGGTCGCAGGATCGGGGATGCACATCCACCAGAGCCTGGGCGACGAGAACGGAACGAAGAACCTCTTCTGTGACACCAACAGCCAGTACGGCCTCTCGGACCTGGCGCGCCACTTCATCGCGGGGCAGCTCGCCCATGCACGGGGCATGTCAGCCATCCTTGCCCCGCTTGTGAACTCCTACAAACGGCTGGTGGCGGGCTATGAAGCGCCAGTTCACTTGAGCTGGGCTCGAGTGAACCACTCCGCGCTGATTCGCGTCCCGGAAACGGCTCCAGACACCCCCGAAACCACCCGGGTCGAGTTGCGGATGCCCGACCCGAGCTGCAACCCCTACCTCGCGTTCGCGGCGCTGCTGATGGCCGGCCTCGACGGCATCAAGAACAAGATCGAGCCGCCGGCGCCGGTCGACAAGGACCTGTACGAGCTGCCCCCGGACGAGCTGGCCAGCGTCGCGCAGGTGCCCGGCAGCCTGGAGAAGGTGCTCGAGGAGCTCGAGGCCGACCACGAGTACCTGCTCGAGGGCGGCGTCTTCACCCGGGACGTCATCGACACCTGGATCGAGTACAAGCGCATCAACGAGGTCGATCCGGTACGGCTGCGTCCCCACCCGTACGAGTTCCAGCTGTACTACGACATCTAGCGAAGCGGGCCGAACCGGCCCTGAGCAGTACGTTCGCGAAGCCCTCGCCGGGGATGCCGCACTTCCCCCGGCGGGGGCTCTCGCCTGTCGGCGACCGGTTGCACTCATCCTGGCGAGTC
>Ga0209014_10001821_pt1 | contig 12557 bp, 10 predicted proteins | sample BarGraNGADG00212_FD_184491 | JGI IMG/M metagenome (GOLD analysis project Ga0209014, IMG submission 184491) | Arctic peat soil microbial communities from Barrow, Alaska - Barrow Graham LP Ref core NGADG0002-212 (SPAdes) (version 2) | ecosystem: Environmental > Terrestrial > Soil > Wetlands >...
GCAAGCGCGAGCCCGAGCACGGTCACGAGCGCCGCGAATCGGCGCGTCGTCTGCATTGCGTCTTCCTCCTCCACGAGGCCGCCCGGAGCCGGGCGAGCCATGCACCCCTTGACGGCCGCACGCCCCTCCACTTCGCGGTTGGCCGGGACTATAGGCCGAATCCGCGCCTCGGACAACGCCGGCGCGCACCCGGCGCGCCTATCATCGGGGGATGACGCCGCACGTTCAGACGGTCCTTGGCCCGGTCTCGCCCGAGGCGCTCGGGTTCACCCTGCCGCACGAGCACACGCGCTGCGTGCTCTGGCAGATTCCCGGCCGCTGGGACTACTGGGAGCTGACGGGCGAGGACGAGCTCATCCTGCCCGAGCTCGCGCGATTCCGGGAGCTGGGCGGAACCTGCCTGGTGGACGTCACGCTGGCCGCGATCGGCCGCGATCCGCTGCGACTGCGCCGGTTGGCGGAGGCCTCGGGGCTGCACGTCGTGATGGGCTGCGGGTGGTATCGCGGTGCGTACTACCCGGTTGACGCGCTGGTCGATCGCCGCTCCGTGGAGGCCCTCGCCGACATCCTGGTCGACGAGATCCGCGGCGGCGCCGACGGCACGAAGATCCGGCCGGGGATCATCGGCGAGATCGGGACGGACAAGCCCTGGCTCTCGGCGCAGGAAGAGCGCGTCTTCCGGGCCGTCGGCCGCGCGTCGCGCGAGACGGGCCTGGCGGTGACGACGCACGCCGTGATGAGCGACGTGGGGCTGGCCCAGCTGCGCGTCCTCGAGGAAGCGGGCGCCGACCCGGGCCGGGTCGTGATCGGCCACGCCGATTCCTACCCGGAGCTGGACCACTGGCTCGCGATCATGGAGCGCGGTGCGAGCATCGAGCTCGATTTCCTGGGCATGTCGTTCACGCCGCAGGAGCGCATGGGAGAGGTGCGGCTGATCCCGCTCCTCCTCGAGCTGCTGGGACGCGGCCGGGCCGACCGCGTCCTTCTCTCCCAGGATGTCTGCCACAACCAGCAGCTCCGCCACTACGGCGGAAACGGCTACACGTATCTGCAGGAGGCGTTCCTGCCGCGGCTTCGCGAGGCCGGGGTGGGGGAGGCGGAGATCCTGCAGATGACCGTCGAGAACCCGCGCCGGCTTCTCACGATCGGCTGATCAGCCCTCCAGCGTCGCCTCCACCGAGAGCGCCACGTTGCCCTTCATCATCCCCGAGATCGGGCAGCCATCCCGCGCCACCTCGGCGAGCGACGTGAAGGTCGCTGCGTCGATCCCGGGGACCACGCCGCGGACCGTCAGCGCGGACGAGACCACCTTCCAGCCGGCCTCGACCTTGTCGAAGGTCACGGTCGCGCCCACCGTCAGCGAGGTCGGCGGGGTCCCGTTGCGCGTGAGGTCGCCCGAGAAGGCCATCGCGTAGCAGGAGGCGTGGGCCGCGGCCACCAGCTCCTCGGGGCTCGTCCGTCCGTTTGCCGCCTCGGTGCGCGAGGCCCAGCTGACCGGCAGCCGGGTGATCGAGCCGCTGGTCACGTAGTTGATCATGCCGCTTCCCTCGGCGAGGGAGCCGGTCCAGCTGGCTTCGGCGTGTCGTACTGCGGCCATCGGATCCTCCTGGTTCGTGGGGCTTGGGCCACCTCCGGAGGTGATCCTCCCACAGCGGACGATAGGCCGCGCGCATCTCGACGCGGGGCAGAAGGCGTTGCGCGAAGACAACGAGCGGACCGGCATCGTACCATTGCCGCTTGCACAAGAATCCCCTCACGCGGTCGACCAGTCACCGGACCGTTCGTGCGCCGCTCGCCTTTTCCATCGTCATCGCCCTGGTGGCGCTGGTCGCGCCGGCCGGTCCGGCTGTGCGCCCGAGCCTGGCGGCCGCGCGTCCATCCACGATGGTCGCCGGCGCGGCCGACCTGAGCGCCGCGTCGGCGGAGTCCAGCCTCGTCGCGCTGATCAATGCGGACCGCGCCGCGGTCGGCCTGCTGCCCCTTCGCCTCGATGCGCGGCTCACTGCCATTGCCCACGAGCGCTCGGCTTCCATGGCCGGGTCGGGCCAGCTCAGCCACGTCCAATCGGACGGACAGACCATAGTCGACCTGGTCCGGGCAGCCGGGATCACGTGGTACAGCCTTGGCGAGACGATCGGCTGGAACAACTACCCCAGCCTGGGTGACTCGACCAGCGTGGTCAACCGGGGCTGGATGACCTCGCCCGAGCACGTCGCGATCATCCGCTCCACGGCGTTCAACTACTTCGGGGTTGGCCTGAGCACGACTGCCAGCGGTGACCGCTACTGGACCGCGATCTTCCTCCGCGGCCCCGACCGGACGGCACCCTCGGCAACGATGGGCGCCCCAATGTCCGGCTCGTACGTCACCCTCGCGTCGCGCAGCCAGGTCCGCCTCGTCACCTGGAGCTGGACGGGCACCGACCCCCGGCTCGCCGTCCTCACGTCCGGGCTGCGGTCGTTCGAGGTCCAGCGCAGGATCGACGGTGGCGCGTGGGTCTCGGTCTGGACCTCCACGACCCGCCGCTCCTGGTCGACTTCGGTCTCGGTCGGTCAGCGGGTCCAGGTTCGCGTCCGGGCGCGGGACAACGCCGGGAACGTCGGCGCGTGGTCATCGCCGGTCGGCCTCTCCGGCTGACGCTCAGCCGACGCGGGCAACAGCGCCCGCGAGCCTCCGGCCCGACCGATCGCGCGCAAACGTGACGCGCGTCGCGCCGCCAAAGGCCCGATAGGCGGCCAGCGCCGACGCGAACGCCGGCAGGAACCCCGCCGCCTCCAGCGGATCGAAGCCCGGCTCCCACCACGTGCCCAGCACCCGGACCGCCCGCGCGGCGCGGTCGAATCGGGGCTCGATCCTGCCGACCAGCCGGTCGCCGAACAGGATCGGCAGGACGTAGTAGCCCCACCGACGCTTCGGCTCGGGGACGTAGACCTCCCACACGTAGTCGAAGTCGAAGAGGCTGCGCAGGAGGTCGCGATCCCAGCACAGCGGGTCGAGCGGAGCGAGGAAGGTCACGGCGTCGGCGGCGCCGCCCGGCGGCTCCCCGGCCGCGACCTCCGCGAAGGCCCGTTCGAGGAATGGCCGGTCGGACGCCACCAGCAGGCGCTGGCCGCGCAGCCCGTCCACGGCCACGGGGATGAGCGCTCCCTCCGCCAACAGCTCGGCGCGCAGCTCGGTCCGCGTCGGGTGGCCGGGCCGGCGCGGGTCGGGCGCGGCCGGGCCTGTCCCGATCCAGAGCTCGGCCTGGCCGCCGCTGCCCAGCAGCCCGTTGGCCCGGTACCGAGAGAGGAGCCGATGCCTGGCCTGCTCGCGGACGGTTCGCCGCTCGGCGAGGAGATCGACTGGGAACAGGCGCTCTGCCAGGTCGTAGATACGGCGGTTGCCATCCCGTCGGGCGATCCCCAGGATCCCGGCCTCGGCCAGCGCCTCGAGGATCGCCCGGACCGGGTTGGTCGGGCGCCAGTACCAGTCGATCGCGGCTCGCGGCTCGATGTCGGTCGAGGAGAGGCGGCCGTCCCGCCGGATCCGGTCCAGCAGCTCCTCGACGAGCGGAGCGTGCTCGTCGAAGGCTCCGTCATCGTGCCCGACCCGGGCCCGGTCCCAGGTCAGCCGGTAGAGCGGCAGCTCCGCCGTCGGCAGGATGCTCAGGCCCTTGTTGTAGGCCTCGAACAGGAGCCGCCGTTCGTACAGGAGCGCGTCCGTCGTCTCGCGGCGGTAGCCCGCGATTCGCGCCTGGAGCACAAGGTCGTGGTTGCGTCCGGCGATCTCGAGCGGGTCGAACTGGAGCGAGCCGAGCCGCTCCAGCACGTCGAGCACGCTCTGCTCGCCCGGCGGCAGGGCCCGCGGCGGCGCCAGCAGGTGGCGCAGGACCAGGAATCGGCGGGCGACCGCTGCCGAGATCTCCCGGGGCCAGGGAGCGGACGACGAAGCCGGGGAGGCGGGTTCCGCCGAGATGGAGGCACGGATCGGCGTCACCGGCGGATGGTAGTGGGTTGCGCGCGAATGCGGCGCGGCGCCCGGCCCGAGGTGGCGCCAGGTCGCGGGCCAATCCATTTCCTTCGCACCTTCGATATAGTTGGTGCCAGACCAACGATCAGGGAGGTACCGCCGGACCATGCCGCCAGGTGGGACAGACCGCGAGGCGCGCATCGATCGCGTCGTCGCGGCCTACGAGCTGCTGATGCACCGGATCGCGTCCTCGCATGCCCCCGACCTGCTGGAGGTCGCGGTGACGATGTCCCAGGCCAAGGTCCTCTACCTGATCGCTGCCGCGCAGGGGATGCGGATGTCGGAGCTCGCCGTGCGCCTCGGCGTCTCGATCTCCACCACCAGCGGCCTCGTCGACCGCCTCGTGGACCACGGCCTCCTGGCCCGCCATGACGACCCCGCCGACCGCCGCCAGGTGGTCGTGACCATCACGACGACGGGCAGCGCCAACCTCGAGCGCTTCCGCGAGCTGAACGAAGCCCAGATGCGGCGGCTCCTGGCGCGCCTCGCCGATCCCGAGCTCGACGTCGTGGAGCGCGCAACGACCCTGCTCGCCGCGGCCGCGGCCGACGCATTCGCCCCCGCCACCGGGGACGGTGGCGACTCCATCGCTCCCGCCGACAAGGGAGGCCATTCGTGAGCCGCCTCACCGAGCTTGCCGTCAGCAAGCGGAGCGTCGTGCTCCTGCTGGCCATCGCGCTGTTCATCGCCGGCATCTCTGCCTGGGGGAGCCTCAAGCAGGAGCTGCTGCCGGACATCCAGCTGCCGATCATCACGGTGATCGCGGCGGACCCCGGCGCCGGAGCGTCGGACGTCGCCGACCAGGTCGCCAAGCCGATCGAGCGGGCGATCTCCGCCGTCCCGCAGCTCCAGCAGGTCCAGTCGACCTCGGCCAACTCGATCGCCCTCGTCGTCGCCCAGTTCTCGTACGGGACGAACGTCAAGGACACGAAGGCGGCCATCGCCGCGAGCGTCGCGGCGCTGAAGCTGCCGCAGGGCGTGACGCCGCAGGTCAGCTCCCTGGACATCAACGCCTCCCCGGTCATCATCGCCTCGATCTCCGGGACGGGCGCGAACGGCCAGACGGCCGCCGCGACGGTCGCTTCGGCCGAGGTCGTGCCCGACCTGCAGGGCCTCAGCGGCGTGGCGTCGGTCGACGTTGCCGGCGGCCTGACCTCCCGCCTGATGGTGACGCTGGACCCGGTGAAGATGGCGGCGGCCGGCGTCTCGATCGACCAGGTCCAGGGCGTCCTCGCGGCGAACAACCTGACGCTTCCCGGTGGGCAGCTGGCGACGGGCGACAGCCGGATCCCGGTCTCCACATCGGGCTCGTTCACCACGATCGACCAGGTCCGCGGCCTGGTCGTGAGCGTGAGGACCGTGAGCCCGGGCGGGTCTGCGGCCGGCGGGGCGGCCGGCGGCAGCGTGACGCCGGGCTCGCCGGCCGGCGGGTTCACGACGATCCCCGGCATCCTCCGCCTGGTCCAGGCCGCGACGGCGGCAGGTACCGCCACGCCCGCGGCGAAGGTCCGGATCCACATCTCCGACATCGGCAGCGTGGACGTCGCGCAGGTGGCCACGACCGGCTATGCCCGCACGGACGGGGAGCCTTCGCTCACGATCACCGTGAGCAAGAACGCGAACGCCAACACGGTCGACGTGGCGGATGCCGTGCAGGCGAAGCTTGCCGAGATCGGCGCCACTCACCCCGAGCTCAAGATCGTCACGGTCTCCGACCTCTCGACCTTCATCAAGGAGTCGCGCGACGGCCTGCTCCGCGAGGGTGGTCTCGGGGCGCTGTTCGCCGTGCTCACGATCTTCCTGTTCCTGTTCAGCCTGCGGTCCACGCTGGTCGCGGCGGTCAGCATCCCGCTGTCCGTCCTGACCGCGCTGGTGGTCATGCAGGTGACCGGGATCACGCTCAACATCATGACCCTGGGCGGTCTCGCGGTCGCCGTCGGGCGGGTGGTGGACGACGCGATCGTCGTCCTCGAGAACATCTACCGCCACCGGGCGCTGGGCGAGGACCGGCTGACGGCGGTCCTGCGCGGTCCGCGCGAGGTTGCCAGTGCCATCACGAGCTCCACCCTCACCACCGTGGCGGTCTTCCTGCCGATCGGGTTCGTGGGCGGCATCGTCAGCGAGTTCTTCCTGCCCTTCGCGCTCACCGTGACGTTCGCCCTGCTCGCCTCGCTGGTATGCGCGCTCACGATCATCCCGATCCTGGCGTACCTCTTCATCGATCGCGTGAAGCTGGCGGTCGACGAGACGGGCGAGCCGAAGAACTCCCTCTGGGTTCGCGCCTACGCGCCGACGATCCGGTTCGTGCTGCGCGACCGTCGAACGAAGCTTGGCGTCCTTGCAGTCGCGACCGTCCTGTTCGTGGGATCCGTCTCGCTGGCCGGGAGCCTGCCCACCCAGTTCATCTCGACAGGCTCGGAGAAGGTGCTGCAGGTCAGCATCGTGCCGCCGGCCGGTGCATCGACGGAGGCCGTGCTCGCGACGGCGACCCGGGCGGAGACCATCCTGCGGGCCGACCCGAAGGTGCAGCTGGTCGAGACCACGGTTCCCGGCGAAGGCGACACGGGTGCGTCCACGCTCTCGGCGGCGTTCTCAGGCCAGCCCGCCAACAGCGCCAAGATGGTGGTGCGCCTGGCGAGCGACGTCGACCTCGACGCGTACACGACGACGGTCGGCTCCGAGCTGGCGCCGCTCAAGACGAACGGCTTCGACGTTGCCGTCGGCCAGGCGTTCGGCTTCACCTCGAACAGCCTCTCGATCATCGTCAGCGCACCCGACTCCGCGGCAGTCGCCACGGCGACCGATGCCGTCATCGGGGCGCTCCGGGCCAGCCCGGACCTGGCCAACGTCAAGTCGGACCTCGTCAAGGCCACGCCCCAGATCGACATCCAGGTCGATCCCAACAAGGCGCTCGACGCTGGTTTGACGGCCGCGCAGGTCGCCGCCCAGGTGCGCTCGGCGCTCGTCGGCTCGCTCGTCACGCGCGTCCAACTGGCCGACGGCGGCCCGATCGACCTCTACGTCCAGCTCGACCCGGCGCGCATCACCAGTGTGGATGCCCTCAAGGTTCTCCCGGTCGGAATCGGGGCCAAGGTGGCCCTCGGCTCCATCGCCGACGTTGCCCAGGTGGCGACGCAGGGCAGCATCACCCGGATCGACCAGGCGCCGTCCGCCTCGATCACGGCCGACATCACGAGCAAGGACACCGGCGGCGTGTCGCGCCTGGCCCAGGCAGCGGTCGACTCCCTGAAGGCCTCCGGCGCCATCCCTGCCGGCGTCGACGTCCGGTTCTCCGGCGTGACCCAGCAGCAGGGGCAGGCGTTCGGCGGGCTCTTCAACGCCATGGCGATCGCCGTGCTGCTGGTCTACGTGATGATGGTGCTGGCCTTCAACAGCCTGATCACGCCATTCGTGATCATGTTCAGCCTTCCGCTCGCGGCGATCGGCGTCTTCCCGGCGCTGCTGCTGTCGGGCCGCGCGATCGGGATCAGCGCCCTCATCGGCATCCTCATGCTGATCGGGATCGTGGTGACGAACGCGATCGTGCTGCTCGACCTCGTGGAACGCCTGCGCCGGCAGGGGATGTCCACGACCGAGGCGCTGGTCGAAGGCGGCAAGACCCGCGTCCGGCCGATCCTGATGACTGCCATCGCGACGATTCTCGCGCTCATCCCGCTCGCCGCAGGCTTCAACCAGGGCTCGATCATCGCTGCCGAGCTGGGGACGGTCGTGATCGGCGGTCTCTTCTCGTCGACGTTCCTGACGCTGATCGTCGTGCCGGTGGTCTACTCGCTCGTCGACAGCGGGAAGACCAGGCTGGGGCGACGGCGAGACGCGGCGCAGGTGGAACGCGGGGCGGCCTGACCCGCGGACCCGCGGCTACTGCCCGATCGTGCCCACCTGGCTGAGCGCCTTCACGCCAGTTCCGGCGGCCGAGGCGATGAAGTCGTAGGTGCCGCCCTGGGAGATCGGGAACTGGGCCACCTGGACCAGCTTCCCGTTGAGGAGCGCGGGCTGGACCGACGGCGCCAGGCTGAGCGCTCCGGTCGAGGAGCTCGAGTCCCAGAACTGGAGCGCCGGCGTCGTGCCCTGCGGCGTCGTGAAGATGACCTGCATCAGGCCCGGTGAAACCGGGTTCGCGTAGAGCAGGGTGACGTTCAGGGTCGTCTGGAACGGCGGCAGCGTCGGCGGCGGGGTCGCTGCGGGCGGGAAGATCCCGATGATGCCGGGCGGGCACCAGCTCGGGGCGGGCAAGACCGCGCACGCGCCCAGCAGCACGCTCAGGTCAAGGTGCGGCATCAACACCTGGAGCAGCCCGATGTTCCACCAGTCCGGTGGCAGCGGCGGCGGGCTGGAGCCGCTCGGCGGCATCGAGACGCTCGGGTTGGAGGACGGGAGCAGCGGAGGGCTGGCCGTCGGCACGGACGACGTCGGGAGCGGCGATGGTGACGGCGGCGGCGGGGTGGCGCCCGGCTCGAGGCTCGGAGCGGGGGGCACCGGGGTCGCGCCCGGCTCGAGGCTCGGAGCGGGGGGCACCGGGGTCGCAGACGGGTACGACTCGGGCGGCAGGACCGGGTAGGTGGTCGGCGTGTGGCCGCCGGGGAACGCCCACGCGGCGTCGATGGCGCCGCCGCCGAACGCGGTCGCGAAGCCCTCCACCACGTCCGCCGGCCACCAGGCACCCTTGTACCCGGTCCAGGTCGGCCCCAGCGGGTCGAGCACGTAGTACGCCGCCGGCCCGTCGGCCGTTGCCGGCCGGAAGGCGTCCAGGTAGATCGCGTGCCCGGCGGTGAAGTCCTTCTGGAGCCGCAGGTCCACCGGCACGTTGCCGTAGGTGCCCTGTACCACCGCGCCGGCGCCCGCATACAGCAGCGCGCGGAGCTGGAGGGCGGAGATGGGCGCCTGGCTGAACGCGACACCGTAGCGCCCCATCGCGACCTCGAGGTCGGACAGCGACGTTCCGCCCACCTGGATGGGCTGCAGTGCGCGCAGCTGCGAGCCGGTCGTGACGATCCCGAAGCCCAGGCGGGCGAGCATCGCCCCCGCGGCCAACGTGCAGTTGAAGGCCTGCAGCGGGCCCCCGTCGAACTGGGTGATCGGCACGACCCGCGGGAACCCGTCGGCGGCCAGCCAGGCGGGTCGATAGCCCGGGCCGCCGCCGGTCGGGACCGAGCCGGGCTCCGCGAATGCCACCAGCTGGAGTGTCTGGTCGTCGGGGAGGGCCGACAGCTTGACCGGTGCCTGGTCCGGGATCGCGGTGATCCCGAACAGCGCGGCCGGCTGGTCGCCCGTCACGGCCGTCAGCTGGTATGACGACTGCGGGCCGGGTACGGCGCTCGACCTGGGCGACGCCGTGACCGAGGCCACGCCGAACGCCCCTCCGGCGCCGATGACGACCGCGAGGATGAAGCGGAGGAGGATGCCGATCGGAAGTGTCATCGCTCAGCTCGGAGTCTGGCAGGAGTAGACGCTGATCTGGGTCTTCCGCGTGGAGCTCTTGCTCGTCCCGCCGTAGATGTCAGTGCTGGTCGCTGTGTAGGTCACCGCATAGAGCCCCGGTGTCCAGTCGGCGCCGACGGGGACCGAGGCAAGGAAGAGGTTGCCCTTCTGGAAGACGGCCTGGACGTTCCCGCTGAACCCCGGTGTGCCTCGCAGGTTGGTCGCCTTCCAGTCGACCACGACCTGGAGCCGGTGGCTGTCAGTGTCGCCCGCGGCCGCGTTGTCGCGGTCCGATGCGTAGACCTGGATCACGACGCTGTTCGGCGTGCACGCCGGGGCGTTGTAGACAGGACTCGTGACACTGCCGAAGTCGAAGCTCGCGGCCGTGTCGCAGCGGACGACTCGGATGGACTGCGTGCCGGACGTCGTGGGCATGCCCTTGCCGTCCACGGCAACGACATAGAAGGTGAAGTTCCCGGGGCCCTGCGTCCCGTCGTTGTTCGCGTTGATCGACGAGCTCCAGAGATTGCCGGCGTAGCCCGTCATCGGCCGCTGCACCGTCGCGCCCGCCTGGTCGGTGAAGACCAGGGTGGCCGACTTGACGCCGTCAACGGCCGTGATCGTCGCGCGGATCTCGGTCCCGATCGGACTCCCGCAACCGACATTGAGGGGATCCGCGTACAGCGTCGCGTTGCCCGCCGACGGCCCGCTCGTGAAGGTCGGCCCCGTGTCCACGCACAGGGTCACCGGGATCGCCAGCGCGCCCGCCGTGGGGCTCTTCGTCTTGGCGCCACTCGCATCCAGCACGAGCACGTAGGCGGCGAGGCTCCCCGCGTTCCAGCTCCCGTTCGTCTTCGTATCGACGGTCGCGGTCCACGTGCCGCTCTGGGCGGACCCGCCGGCCAGCGTCATCGGAAGCGCCGTGTACGACGACACGCCAGGCTTGCGCCAATAGAGCGCGGCGGACGCGACCCCGCCGGCGTCCGAGGCCTTCAGCGTGAACGTGACGCTCTGCGTCGCGGTGGGGCAGTAGGCGCCCTGGTCGTAGCTCAGCGCCGTCGTCGACGCGGTGAACGCGGCGATCGCCGGCGGCACGTTGGGCGTCGGCTTGGGAGTCGGGGACGGGCTCGGGCTGGGCGACACGCCCGGGCTCGGCGACGGCGCCGGGCTGGGACTGGGCGACGGCGAGGCGGCGGCGACTGGCGATGCGGCGGCGACCGATGGCTCGGCCGACGGGCTCGCTTCCGGAGAGGCCACGACTGCCGCGGAGGCCGCCGGCGACGGTGACGCCGGTGCCTCGCAGGACGCGATCGGGAGCCCGTTCGCGTCGGCCTCGAGCTGGAGCGGTCCGGCCTTCGTCCACGCCCGGTCGAACGCGGGGCCGGGGTAGAAGACCTGGAGCCATGCGCCGTCGGCCGAACGGGCCGTGACCAGCACCTTCTCGCCCTGCGGGATCGTGCCGATGACCGGCCCGACATCGGGGCAGGCGACCAGCTGGAGGCCGCCCGCCGGGGCCGCCGGCGCCGCCGTCCCGCCGCCGACGTGGACGGCGCCCGTCGCCAGGAGCGTGCCGGTCCCGACGACCCCCACGATCAGCCCCGCGGCGATTGCCAGGAGGCCGTTGCCGGCGACGAGCGAGGCAAGGCCGGCCAGCGGCCCACCGCCGCCCGCTGCACCGCCCGCGCCGAGACCGGCCACCCGGGTCTCCTTCCCTGTCTGCCGCCGCCGTGGGCCGCGGAGGCCGCGAGTCTACCCGGAGGCGACCGACCCCGGGAAGGGGTATTTCGGGCAGATCGTCCGGGGTCGGCGAACCCGTTGGTCTTCTCGGCCCGTGATGCATCGGGCGACAAGGACGAGGTGCTGAGAGTCTGGTCGAAGTCGCCCGGCCCGCCCACAGGCCCGACTGGACGCGCTACCGCGCGATCATCGGGAAAGCCCACGGCACGTACCTGGCGCTGCTGCCCGGTGCCGTCGCCCGCCTGGTCTCCTCGGCCGAGGTCCGCAGGACCTGGCAGTTCATCAAGGTCAACGGGGAGGCCACCGTGACGTCAGCCCCACAGTGGAAGCGACTCAAGGCGGAGATCGCAGCGAAGGTGCCGCGCGGACTCTGACCGGTGGCCCGCCTCCCCGCCGACCGCGCCGGTGGCGTCGATGCCGACGTCGAAGGCAGATGGAAGGGGCCCGGCCACGACCGTCCTGGTAGCGATAACTTGCGCTATCCGCCCTATTCGCTATGCTGAGTTCATGAATAGGGAGCACGTCATGACGCAGTTGGACTTCGAGAAGAAAGCCTTCTACACGCCCGGGGAGATTTCAAGTCTTCTCCACGTGCATCCATCGACCGTTCGAGACTGGATCCGCACCGGGAGGCTCTTCGCCTGCCACCTCTCGGAGCGCGTCTATCGCGTGCCGCTTGGCTCCCTGATGGAGATCCTCGGTGAGCACGAGGAGGTCGTACGCCGGGATCTGTCTCCGGTGGAGGCTGATCGCATCTGGGGCGAGATCTCGAACGAGCACCGAACGGCGGCCGCGAGGCACGCGTGATCACGCTGCGCTCTCAGCAGCTCGATCGACGGATCGAGAAGGCCGAGGGCGCTTTCCGTCGACTTGGGACCGTTGAGGTCGCACGCCAGAAAGGCACTCCCCAGACCATCGTCATCACAGTCACGCACCCAGGTTGGGGTGCGCTGACCACTGCCAGGCTGTTCTGCGTCGAGACATGGGTCCTCCGCCATGCCCTCTGGCACCTGGTGAAGTACGCCTACGACCTGATGATGAAGCCTGGCCCTGCCAGGTACGGTTTTCACTGGCATGACGGGGGCTATCACACCCATTGCATCGATCCGGCATATCCCGACCGCGATCACCACTACCCAGGCGGGCCGATCGATCTCTTCGACGCCTTTGACCGGTTCGCCGACTTCCTGGACGGGAAGACGCCGATGACTTGCGCCGGCCTGCGACCCGTTCAGGCGGTGCAATGAACGAGGCGGGGCGCTGCGCCGCCCCGCTGCGCTGAAATCACCCGGCCCGCGCTCAGGATCCCGGCGTGACCGGCGCGAGGCCCGCAGCGGCGAGATCCGCATCGTACGCGAACGCACGTGCGATCC
>Ga0209014_10001822_pt1 | contig 12556 bp, 6 predicted proteins | sample BarGraNGADG00212_FD_184491 | JGI IMG/M metagenome (GOLD analysis project Ga0209014, IMG submission 184491) | Arctic peat soil microbial communities from Barrow, Alaska - Barrow Graham LP Ref core NGADG0002-212 (SPAdes) (version 2) | ecosystem: Environmental > Terrestrial > Soil > Wetlands > Peat...
GATGCCCGGCAGGCGTCGGAGCTGGAAGCTCTGCGCACGCAAACCGGGGCGTTTTCGAGCTCTGTTTCCGAACGGATCGACGTCACGGTGGCGGCCCTACAGGAGTCCGACGCGCGACAGGCGGCGGATCTGGCGGCGTTGCAGAACGAGACGAGAGCGCATTCGCAGGCGGTTTCGGAGCGGATCGACAGCCTCTGCAAGGAGCTTGGCGTCCACCAGGAGGATATTGCCGCCGTCAAGGCGACACTCTGCACTTTCTGCTCCCGGGTAGACGCGCTGGTGGAGCGGCTCGACCGGCAAGCCGAGGCCGTTCGTTCGATGTGTACCGCCTATTCGCAGCGGGAGACGGAGCTGGAGCAACTGGTGGACGGCCTCGCCAGGTTGAGGGCATATCCCACGCCACTGCCGGCGAATGGATTATAGCTAGCGAGGCCGAGCGGCTCTCGCAAGATCCGGCGTTGCGGCTGATCGGTTCGGAGAAGACTTGGGATCGTGGAGCGGCGCCGACCTCCCGTGGGCAGACGTTTGAGACCGAGATGCTGGCCGAGGAGGAGAACTTCAAAGAAGCCAAGGACAACGGTAGCGCGGATGGCAAGGCGACGCGGCGTTGCCGATCGAGCTGGCGTTGCCGCTGACGGTTGCGCTCGGCGGCTTCGGGATGGGTGCGCCAGTAGGTCTTCTGATAATCGGGATGCTCGGCCCGCCATTGCTTCCGGCTGTCGAGGACCCCTTGGGCATACACCGGGCCGGTTTTAATCTTGTGCCGGTGGTAGTCGGCGCGGCGACGCCGCTGGCACTCCGGCTGGCTGCAAACGCGCTGCTGGAGCCGGTACGGGGAGGGGTGAAAGCTTCGCTGGCAATAAGGGCAGCGATGGGTCGGGAGAGATGCGGCTCCTCAGAAATCGAAAAAGATTCCAACCTCTGAGCAAAACAGATAACGACGTGTGAAATGCAAAAGATATAGAAACTGCTGTAGAGTACCTACCGCGTCCCCGCCGATGCCGCGGTCACTGCTGCCGGCAAAACCGGCAGAAATGCGGGCGTCTTATTCCGGCACTGACACAATCGGGCCGCTGAAGCTCGTAAAGGAGTAGAATCTACCCATGGAGACAGAGTTTGACCGGGCACAGGTGTATGTCGGAAACACGAGCGAGACCTATTTCATTGTGGGTCGTTTGCAGTTAGAGCTCTTGCAGCAGAACGGATGCACTCCGGACAGCCACGTTCTGGAGATTGGTTGTGGGTGTCTGGTGGCGGGCCGCCCAATCATGCAGTTCCTCGACTCAGAGCGGTACGTAGGCCTGGAGCCGAACACCTGGTTGCTTGATGCCGTGCTGGAGGGCTTGCCGGATACCGGCGGGCTGATACGCGAGAAGCTCCCGGTCTTCCTGCAAAACACGGATTTCGACGCCTCCGCCGTCGGGAGGAGATTCGACTTTGTGATGTCCCATTCGATCCTCTCGCACGCCGCAGCCTGGCAACTCCCCCTCTTCATGAAGGGTGTTAAGAAGGTGCTGGCTCCGCGTGGGATCGCGATCGCTTCAATTCGGTTCTACAACGAACACAACCAACTTATGGGCGACTCCAACGATCCGGAATGGGTTTATCCCGGGGTATCCTATTTCGCCTGGGAAACCGTTCAAAAAGTTGCGGCCGAGTGCGAACTCACGGTCGAGTGGAGGAAGGATTATCGCGAGTTCTTCACGAAAGGGGCCCCCTCGAACTTCCACGATTGGATCCGGCTTAGCCATCAAGGAGTTTTCCCCGCTTAGAGGGCTTCCGCCGAGCAACGGGCGGCCTTCCGGGTTGCGATGCCAGTCACCTTCCCGTTGTGTGCGCTCGTGCTTGTTCTGGCCGGATGCGCCGAAGCGAACCAGTGTGCAATCATATCGTAAGTGCCATCCCTACCCCACCGAGCGGGATCTTATCGAACGCCCTTGGAACGTCCGCTGGCGCGGGCTCGCATAGTCTAAGACACAGCGCGCAGGGTTCTCCGGACACCTGCTCTGGAATTGACATGCTGTAGAACTGTTCAACGCATGATGGACTTGGATGGAAGGCACCGCGGCACTCAATCGGAGGGAGATATCTGATAGCATTGACGGGTGACGGCCGCAGGATGGCAAGGGGCCGGATAAGCGAGCCGCTTTTGGCGTGGACGCGCTTTGTGAGGCGCCGCGGAGACACATATTGCTGAAGGGGAAAAGAATTCTGGTAACGGGCGCCGACGGTTTCATCGGTTCGCACCTGGCCGAGGCCCTGGTGGAAGAGGGCGCTGGCGTCTTGGCCCTGTGCCAGTACAACTCGTTTAATCACTGGGGATGGCTTGAGGACTTGCCGTCGATTTCCCAAATCGAAGTAGTGACCGGCGACATACGGGATCCCCATTTTTGTCTCGGCCTGACGCGCGACATCGACATTGTCTTCCATCTGGCCGCGCTCATTCCCATCCCGTATTCGTATCGCGCTCCCGACAGCTTTGTGGATACCAATGTCAAAGGCACGCTGAACCTCTGTCAGGCGGCGAAGAACAGTGGTGTCCAGAAGTTCATTCACACGTCCACCAGCGAGGTATACGGCACGGCGCAATACGTGCCGATCGACGAGCGCCACCCGCTCACGCCCCAGTCTCCGTACAGCGCATCGAAAATAGGCGCCGATGCCATGGCGCTGAGCTTTTACTATTCGTTCAACCTTCCGGTGGTGGTCGCCCGTCCTTTCAATACGTACGGCCCTCGCCAGTCGGCGCGGGCCATCATCCCGGCCATCATTTCGCAGATCGCTTCGCGGGCGTCTGAGATCCGGGTCGGCGATCTGGAGCCGACGCGGGATTTCACGTTTGTCAAGGACACGTGCCAGGGTTTCCTGGCAATCGCCCGCATGGAAGGGGGCGCCGGGGAGGTCTTTCAGATCGGTACGAATCGCGAGATTAGCATGGGCGGCCTGTTCCAACTCATTGCCGGGCTGATGGGGTCGAAAGCAACGCCTGTCACCGATGCCGAGCGGCTGCGGCCCGGCAAGAGTGAAGTCCGCCGCCTGTGTTGCGACAATACAAAACTGCGGGAGGCGACGGGATTTGAACCTTCGACGCCGCTCCGCGAGGGTCTGGCGGCGACCATCGATTGGTTCCGGCGTCCCGAGAACCTCGCACGGTATAAAGGCCATCTCTACAATGTGTGACCGCGCGGTGATTCTTGCCGGCGGAATGGGGACCCGGCTGCGGCCGTACACGGTCGTCCTGCCGAAGCCGCTGATGCCGATCGGGGAGTACCCGATCCTGGAAGTGGTGGTGCGGCAACTGGCGCGCCGCGGATTCCGGCAGGTTACCATGGCCGTAAACCACCAGGCCAATCTGATCCAGGCGTTCTTCGGCGACGGCGCCCGCTGGGGGCTCGAAATCGACTATTCGCTGGAATCCATGCCGTTGAGCACAATCGGGCCGCTGAAATTGGTCAAGGACCTTCCCGATCGGTTCCTGTTGATGAACGGCGACGTGCTGACCGACCTGAACTTCCGGGAGTTGTGCGACGCACATGTGTCCGCCGGCCGCCTGTTTACGATCGCCGCGGCGCCGCGTACGAACGTCATCGACTACGGGGTGCTCGAAGTGGACGGCGAGAACCGGTTGTGCCGTTTCCACGAGAAACCCGCCCACCGGTACCTGGTGAGCATGGGCGTCTACGTCGTCAACCGTTCCCTGGTGGAGCGCGTGCCGCCGGACGTGAAATACGGGTTTGACGACCTCATGCGGGACATGTTGGCGCGGGGTGAACCGGTCCACGTCGAAACGTACGGCGGTTACTGGCTCGACATCGGCCGGCCCGACGATTACGAACGGGCCATCGACGAGTTTGAACAGTACAGAAGGAAGCTTCTCCCGGATGAGTAAAACGGTTCTCGTCACCGGGGCCTCGGGATTCATCGGCAGGCCTCTGAGCGAAAGGCTGGAACAGGCGGGTTGTGCGGTGATCCGCCATTCGGATGCCGACGGGGACATCGCATCCTGCGCGTTGCCCGGCAATGGTGTGAACCATGTCTATCATCTCGCGGCCCGAACCTTCGTGCCGGATAGCTGGTCCGACCCCCTGCCTTTCTACGCCACTAACGTACTGGGAACGGTGAACGTGGCCGAACTCTGCCGCCGCCATGGCGCTTCTCTGACCATACTGAGCTCATACGTCTATGGAAGGCCCCGGTTTCTTCCCATTTCCGAGGAGCATCCGGTGGCGGCTTTCAACCCATACGGTCATACGAAGCTGCTGGTGGAAGAGGTGTGCCGGTTCTACGCGCAGCAGTTCGGCATACAGGTGACCATCATCCGCCCCTTCAATGTCTACGGTCCCGGACAGAACGGAAACTTCCTCATCCCGACCCTTCTGAGGCAGGTACTGGATCCCGAGGCGTGCGAGGTCTCGATTGCAGACGACCGGCCCAAGCGGGACTATCTCTTCATTGACGATCTGCTCGATCTGCTGCTCCGGACCATGAACCCGCAAGGCTGCGATGCCTTCAACGCCGGCTCGGGCTGCTCGGTAAACCCGCGTGAACTGGCGGAGTTGATGCTGCGGGTCGCCGGCTTGGAGAAGCCGGTTGTCTCGCGGGGTGAGGTCCGCGCCGACGAGGTTCTGGAGATGGTCGCCGACGTCGGAAAGGCAAAACGCATTTTTGGCTGGGAGCCGCGCGTCTCGCTTGTGGAGGGGCTCAGGCGAATCATTCAGGCGCGGGTGGCGCCACTTTCCGGCGATTAGCCAGGGAGTTCGATACGCCGGGCAACCGGCGGCAGGCCGATCGAGCACGCGCGCTACCACTGGCTGCTGCTGGACGAGAGCGATCTGACGCGGCCCCTGTTCGGGGCGATGGTACGATGGAAAATGAAAATTCCGGTTCATGTGTCCACATAGGACTGGGATCTCCCTCTGCCCTGAATCTTATGAAACGTTACGACTCCGTCTGCACCATTTGCGGTGCTCGCGATCTCCTCCCGTTCGGCCAGCGCACCGACGGGATCCGCGTGTTGCGATGCGCTGTGTGTGGCCACGGAATTGTCGAGCACTTTCAGGACAACGTCCAAAGCTTATACGAAGACGAGTATTTCTCGGCCGTACCCGACTCCGCCATCGGCTACGAGGACTACGCTGCCGGCGCCGAGCAGGGCGTGGCTTGGGCCGCTTCCCTGCTGCGCATTCTGAAGCCCGGTGGACAAGTGTTGGATATCGGGTGCGCCGACGGTCGTGCCCTGCAACTCCTGGGCGAGGGATACGATTGTTTTGGCATCGAGTTGAACGACAGCATGGCCCAACAGGCCACCCAGGCAGGCGTGCGGATGATCGCGCGCGATCTCCTAGACAGCAGCGTGGAGCAGCGCTATGCCGGGTGTTTCGACGCCGTGCTGTCAATCGCCGTCTTCGAACATATTCCGGACTTCAAGGAGGCATTCCGCACCGCCACCGCCCTCCTCAAGCCCGACGGCATTTTGATTTTCGAAGTGCCCGCGGTTCAGTTCGCTGGGGACGTCTGGTATCGCTCTTCACTGGAGCACATCCACTATCCCACGGAGTCTTCCATCGAATACCTGTTCCGCGAGATCCTTCATTTACCCTTGACGGGATCCGTCATCGACGTGCAGGACTTCGGCGGCACCTACATCGGAGTAACTTCCCCTGACGCGGAAACCGCACGCCGGGCCGGGTACGAATACCTGCGCCTAACCACCTCCGATCCCGCTTTGCTTCACGGGGACGAAGCGCGCTTTCGCTGGTACCTCGATTTGATGCACGCCGCCCACAGCCGCCCCGAAATCCTGGCCCTTTACCGGCACTTGAAGCCTGAGGATTGGACCGCCCCCTCGCTGCACCGGCTCTTTGAGTTGTGGGCCTATCGCGAAGACAAGCTGACACGCATCATCGAGGCCCAACCGCGGGAAGTCGAATTGAAGACGAGGCAGTTCGCCGAACTTATGACGACCCGGCAGCAGGAACTGGAGGACTTTGCACGGGCGAAGAACTGGCTGGAGGAGCAGGTCCAGAACTGGCAGCAGGTGGCCGGGCAACGCCAGGAAACCCTGGTGGCCTATGAGGCGGCTAAGGCTTGGCTGGAGGGGCAGGTCCAGAACTGGCAGCAGGTGGCCGGGCAACGCCAGGAAGCCCTAGCGGCCTACGAGGCGGGCATGGCTCGGCTGGAAGCGGAGGTCCGGAGCTGGCAGCAGGTGGCCGGGCAACGCCAGGAAACCCTGGTGGCCTACGAGGCGGGCAAGGCTTGGCTGGAAGCGGAGGTCCGGAACTGGCAGCAGGTGGCCGGGCAACGCCAGGAAGCCCTGGCGGCCTACGAGGCGGGCAAGGCTTGGCTGGAAGCGGAGGTCCGGAGCTGGCAGCAGGTGGCCGGGCAACGCCAGGAAGCCCTGGCGGCCTACGAGGCGGGCATGGCTCGGCTGGAAGCGGAGGTCCGGAGCTGGCAGCAGACATCCGAAGTGCAGCGGCTGCGGATCGCCGAACTGGAAAGCGGGAAACTCGCCCTGGAAGGCCAACTGGAGGACCTTGCACGCCTGGAGCAAGAGCTTTCCCAGTGGCAGCAAATTGCTGGCGAGGCGCAGGAGTCGCTTGCCAGGCTCGAAGGCCGGGTAAACTACCTCAGAGCGGAATTGGAGTACTGGCACCAGACGGCTGAGGAGCGCGACAGGTGGATTGCCGAACTGGAGAAGGCCAAGACCTGGCTGGCGCAACATGGCGACAATTGGGAAGCCGCTGCCGAGCAACGAAGTGAACGAATCGCCGTTCTTGAAGAAACGATCGCTCGTATGCGTGCCACCCGGGCCTGGAGAACCGCGGAATGGTCGGCCGGGGTTTGGCGGAGGATCTCGGGGATTTGCCGCGGCATCATGTTGGTGGGATCTCCCCGTCTGGCCTCTTCGAACGCCAAGAACTTCCTGTTAGGGTTGAAGCTAATCTTCGGCGGTGGCGAACGACGCGCGATATGGGGCGCTCACTTCGACGCCGACTACTACAAGTCCGTTCACCCTGACGTAGCGCGGTCAGGCATCCATCCTTGGCTTCACTATTTGCTCTGTGGATACTTCGAGAATCGGAACCCGTCGGGGAGTTTCGACTCGGCTTATTATCGCTCGCGTTACTCAGATGTGCGCGATGCCGGGATAAACCCACTCTTGCATTACGCTGTGTTCGGCCGCCAGGAGCAGAGGAGCCAGGCGCCGCCGCTAACGCCCGCGGCTGCAAAACTCCCCTTTCCCGTGCCGCTGGAGACGCGACCCCACCGGGCGTTGTTTGCGGCGGAGACGGCGCCTCACCTGGAGGACAATGAGGCGCCCCTGGTCAGCGTCGTCATACCCTGCTTTAACTACGGCCAATACGTGGAGCAGGCAATCCACTCCGTCCTATCGCAAACATTCACGAACCTCGAAATCATCGTCGTCGAGGGGGGATCCACGGACGGAACGACGCCCGAAGTTCTTCGAGATCTCGAGCGGAGAGGGCTGCCGGGAACCCGCTTTGTATACCGCACGGAATCGCATCTGGCCGGCGATAATCGCAATTTCGGCATCGGTCTTGCCCGGGGCCGCTACGTTTGCTGCCTGGACGCGGACGATCTGATCAAACCAACCTACCTCGAGATCGCGGTATTCCTGGCCGAGTTTTGCGGCTACGACATGGTCTATCCTTCGGTGAGTTGCTTTGGGGAATCCGATTTCCGCTGGCTTCTTTGCGATCCCACCTGGCCGGAAATTGCAGATGGCAACCAGACGTCCACCGTTGCGATGTTGCGCAGGGCGGCTTGGGAGCAAGCCGGGGGATTCCGCGACTGGGGCAAGGGTGAACGGCATGTGCCGGAGGACTGGGAGTTTTGGGTTCGCCTGGTGGGTCACGGATTCCGCGGCAAGAGCATCCGCGAGCCATTAATGCTGTACCGCGCCCATGGCGGCGGGTTATGGACTACGTGCGGGTCGACTGTCGAGTATCATCGTCAAGCCATTCGCGAGGCGAACCCGCAGTTTTTCGTCGACGGGTTTGTCCCGGCCACCGCATCGCTTGAGCGCCCGGCCGCTTCCTGGGACAACCTGATCGAACCTGCCGGATCCCATCCACCTATTCTGATTGCCTTGCCGTTCATCACCATCGGCGGCGCGGAAAAAGTCTTTGAGACTCTAGCGCGTTCTCTGATCCGGCGAGGCTACAAAGTGGTTGTGATCACGACACTCGTGCTGGCAGAAACCATCCGGGACTGCACCGAGAGCTTCGAGGCGATCACGCCCTACCTCTACCCTTTACCGCGCGTGCTTCAGAATCAAGAGGACCGCTGGAGAGACTTTCTATTCTACCTCTTAAAACGTCACCAGATCGGAATGATCCTGATCGCAGGCTGTGATTTCGTCTACCGGTTGTTACCTGAAATCACCCGCGAGTTTCCACAAATTGCGATCCTCGATCAATTGTTTAACGACGAGGTCCATTACCATACCAACCGTCGCTGCGCGGCGTACATTGATGCCACGTTTGTGCCGTCGCCGAAACTGGCCGACAAGCTGATCTCTGAATGTGGCGAGCAAGCCGACAAGATATGCGTGATCCCCCACGGAATCAACATTGAGGAGATGGCGGCACCGGACGCAGAGTTTGACTCGAGCAGGCTCCCGCAACACTTCCGGGGTAAGTTCCTGGTTTCCTTTTTCGGCCGGCTCTCAACGGAGAAGGCGCCGGCGGATTTTGTGGAGATCGCTAGAAGCCTCCGGTCATATGACGAGATCTGTTTCCTGATGACAGGCGAGGGCCAGGAGCGGGCAGCCGTGCTGGCCTTGATCGAACGATATGAGATGCAGGACCGAATCCATGCGCCAGGCTTTGTCGACAATGTCCGCACCCTCATGGCGCTGTCCGATGTAGTTGTCGTTCCATCCTCTCTGGATGGAATGCCTCTGGTGGTGTTCGAAGCCCAGGCCTGCGGCAAACCTGTCGTGGCTTCGAGCGTTGGGAGCATTCCTTGCGTCATCGCCGACGGCGAGACAGGGCTGCTTTGCGCGCCCGGCGACGTGAACGGTTTTGCCGAGCGGATCCTGAAGTTATGGCGCTCACCCGAACTGCGGCGCGCCATCGGCGACGCTGCCCGCATCTGGGTTCGCGCGAACCACAGCGCCGAGTCAATGACTTCACGATATGTCGAAGCGTTTGACCGGGCCCGATCCCGGGCCCGCCGCACGGCCGCAACGAACTGCACTGGCGAGTGAAAGCACGCGCAGTCTGTCCTGATTATGGCCCAGTCCTTCTCCTCGGCCTGTGGTGGTGGCTGCCGCCCATCGAGGAGAGAATACCTTTCGTGCAGATTCCGAGGCGACTCCTCAGTTTCGGGGGAGTGCTCTGAAATTTCCGCTTTTCGCTGAACATTCGCGGGGATCTTCGGCACTGCATTTTAGTTAGAGGGAATTCAGGGTTTGTAACGCTGGACTAGCCGCTGCCGGAACGCCTCCATCGCCCGTTGCAAGACCCACTTCGACTACATAAAATCCAAGGAGGTCGCCGTTGGACAAGGACACGCCGGAACCGCGGCCCGTGCAGCCGCCGGAAATCGGGCGCGTCATTGCCATTCCGCAGGTTGGCGCTCTTCACCACCGGTACGAGCGGCGCGCCGCCTGAATTTCGTAGGGCTCCCTCCCGGCCTCTCGCGGGGACAAGTGCGCCTCGACTTGGGGCTGCTTGAGGATCGAGCCGCTGTGCGCTCACCAGCGGCAGATCTGGGGTGCCAGAGGCGGAGCAAAACAGGCCGCCGCAGTCTCGCAATCGACTGGCCGCGTGCCTTCGAGCCGCGATCGGTTTTCGCCGGCGCAGATTCTGCCGCATACGCGGTTTGCGAGGAGCACGAGCAACTCCGGCGAGAACTGAACTAAAATCCTACGAGGTAAACAAATCGCGGTATGCCTGCCGGGATTGCCGCCGGTCGTACTCAGCCTCAACCTTTCGCCGGCCGGCCTGGCCCATGGCATCGCGCAACCCGGGGTCGTCGAGCAGGCGCTGCAGCGCGGCTGCAAAGCGTCTGGCCAGGCCCGGCCCGGGTTCGACCAGAATCCCCGTAGAGGGGTCGAGCGCTTCCGACACCGCCCCCACCGCGGCGCAGACAACCGGCTTGGCCGTCGCCATAGCTTCCAGCACGCTCAGGGGAATGCCTTCGGCTTGCGACGGGACCACCAGGACATCCGCCTTGGCGAGCACCTCTGGCATGTCATCCACGTGTCCAAGGAGAACGAAAACCGAATCGAGGCCCGCCCGGCGCAGGCGGATGCGGAGCGACGGGCCCTCCGGTCCATCGCCTGCAACCAGAACCCGGAAGTCCCGGCCGCCCCGGAGCTTGATCAGCTCCAAGGCGATATCGACCAGCAACAGGGGACGCTTGACCGGATCGAGCCTTCCAGCGAACAGGATCGTTCCCTGGGCTCCGGCGGCTCGCGGCGGCGCCGGATGGAAGCGCTCCAAGTCAACGCCATTCCGGATCAGCCGGATTTTTTCGCCGGGTACGCCAGCCTGAAGCAACCGCTGCCGGCTACACTCGGAAATCACCACCCTCAGGTCGATTTGGGCAGCCACTTTTTCGGTGGAGCAAACGAAGTCCCAGGCGGGATCGACAGCGTGGATCACATCGATGATCCTCAGATCCGGCCGTTCTCGCCGCAGGTGGGGGACGGCGCTGTAGGCGGCGAGCGAATTCTGGATGAACAGCGTGTCGAATTCCCAATTGGCCGCCATGGAGCACAGTGCCGCCACCAGCCGTTCGGGCGGCACCAGCGCCGCCAGATCGTAAACATGGTCCGTCACCTGTTCCCAGCGCGGCCGCCAGTGCGAGTCCTGCGATTGGGTAGCGAGCAGGAACACTTCGTCCCGCCGGCGATCAATCGCGCCGGCCAGTTCCAGCAGGACGCTCTCCGCGCCACCCGGGCCGAGATGCGGGCTCACCAAAGCGATCCGGCGGCGTTCCGGCCGGGGAGGCATGTAGCGGAGGAGCGGGACCACTGTGTCCGTGATGAGTACCGACTGCATCTGGAACTTGAGGTAGAAGCTCAAGTCGAAGACGGGGCGCCCTACCGCAAGGTTGATGCGTTCCTTTACCCGCAAGGGAATCAGCCGCCGGAGAGAGCGCACAGGGTGCTGGAGCCAGTAATCCAGCGAGGTCAATTCAGCATTCACCAAATGCCGGTGAAGTTGCTCCACCCGGCCGGGCCATGGCGGGCGGTAGGCTCGCCGGGTGGCTACCCTCCGTCCAACTTTGCCGGCCAGTTCGCGGAGGCTGGCAACCGATGAGAGCGCGCTTCGAGAGACGCAGAGAGCGCCGTCCGGCAGCTTCGCCACCGCGTTGCCGCCCCACACCGCGAGCGCACAGAGCTCCGCGTTGCGAGGATCCGCGGCGGTACCCGGGGCGGGGACCAGGAACGCATCCGCCGTGGAGCGTTTCAGCGCCACGCGTGGGTCGGTGACCGGCACATGTTCCCAGTCTTCGATGATCGGTTTCGCCCCGAGCTGGGAACCTAGCACGCAAACCGCCGGCGCCCAGCGCGCCTTGGTTCGCGCCCGGCCTTCCCGCGAATACAGACCGGGATGATTGGTGCGGATCCTTTCTCTCAGCTCTTCGTTGTGTTCTCTCGCCAGAGTGAACATAGACCGGCCGGTCTTCTGGTAGTAGAAAAGTACTCGCGGGAGATGGTATCCGAAGCGTTCCCGCTCGCCCAGGCGGAGCCAAAAATCCCAGTCCTCATAGTTGACACGCAAGGATTCGTCGTACCCGCCAACCAGTTCCCAGTCGGCACGCCGGACCAAGCCGGCATAGACGATGGTGTTCCGGTCGAGCAGACCGTAGAGGTTGTAGTCGCCCAAACGCTCCACGTAGCCGGTGTCACCGAAGACACGATAGTCCGTGTATACGAAGGCCGCCTCCGGATGGGCCTGGAGCGCCGCCACGCAATCGGCGACGAAGCTAGGGGCCAGCCTGTCATCGGCATCCAGCGGCAGCACGTACTGGCCATTGGCCGCCCGGAAGCCGGTATTGCGCGCTGCCGCCGGTCCCAAGTTCGCTTGATCGATGCAACGCGTCACACGCGGGGCGAGTGACCCGAGCAGTTCGCACGCGTCCGGTTGGTCGGTCCCGTCATTGACCATGATGACTTCGGTTGGCTGATGGGTTTGCGCCAACACACTGTCGACGGTCTCTCGCAGGAAGTGCGTGGGGTTGTAGCAAGGGATAACGATCGAGACCAAAATTTCGGACCCTGACTTGCCGGGCATCGCAGAATCACCTCCTCGTATTGTAGCCACTTAGTCTTGTCCTCGCGAAGAGATTGTCCGTTTGTCCGTTGAGATTCGGGGCGGCTCTCCCAACAATTATGCGCGATTCTGCGACCTTGCTGGCACGGGGGGGCGGGGGCCGGCGGCGGTGCACGACATAAAAGTGGAATCGCTGGCGTGATGTGGGGCAGGCTGGCAGCCCAATGCCACTCGTTTTTCCACTGTCGGCAATGCTGCGGAAGTTGTGGGGCAGACCCCCTGGTCTGCGCGGGACGCCTTCGTCC
>Ga0209014_10001823_pt1 | contig 12553 bp, 9 predicted proteins | sample BarGraNGADG00212_FD_184491 | JGI IMG/M metagenome (GOLD analysis project Ga0209014, IMG submission 184491) | Arctic peat soil microbial communities from Barrow, Alaska - Barrow Graham LP Ref core NGADG0002-212 (SPAdes) (version 2) | ecosystem: Environmental > Terrestrial > Soil > Wetlands > Peat...
GGCGTAGTTAACAGTCTGCGTGAGATCGTCCGACAGCCCCGCCGCCGATAGATCCTTCTCCAGCTCGAGGTCCACGACAAAGCGCTGCCCCAACTCTCGCTCCTCCGGGTTCACGCCGTGGTAGCCGTAGAACACCATGCCCTCGAGGGTTATCCTGTCCTCAGCCATCGTGCATCACCTCTTCGTGGTTCGCGCTCTGAGTTCTCAGGCACCAACTCTGGCGGCCACGCCCAGGCGGTGGAAGGCAGAGATTGCCCTGCGAGCGATGCCCTCCGCGTCCAGCCCGTACTTCTCCCTCAGGATTCGCGGCTGGCCGTGCTCCACGAACTCGTCCGGTATCGCCGCCACCTCCACCTGGATCCCCGAGAGCCGATGAGCGGAGAGCAGTTCCAGCACACCGGACCCGAAGCCGCCGGCTGCCACGTTCTCCTCCACCGTCAGAACCCGGCCGCAGCGCTGGGCCACTGCCAGGATCAGCTCTTCGTCCAGCGGCTTGAGGAACCGGGCATCCACCACGGTGCAGCGCAGCCCCTGCTTCCCCAGCAGATCCGCGGCCCCCAGGGCTATCTCCACCGCCGAACCGATGGCCAGGATGGCCAGGTCGCTCCCATCCCGGAGCAGCTCGCCCTTGCCGATAGGAAGGCGGCGAAGCTCCTTATCCATCGGCTCGCCGGTCCCCGCACCCCGTGGGTAGCGCAGCGCAAAGGCCCCGAGCCCATCGGCGCAGTTCTGCACACCGGTGTGCACCAGATGCTGCAGCTCGTTTTCGTTCCGGGGCGCGGCCACCACCAGGTTGGGCACGCACCGAAGAAAGCTCAGGTCGAACAGCCCCTGGTGGGTCTTCCCGTCGTCGCCCACGATCCCCGCCCGGTCGATGCCGAAGAAGACCGGCAGCTTCTGCAAGCAGACGTCGTGGATTACCTGGTCGTAAGATCGCTGCAGGAAGGTCGAGTAGATGGCCACCACCGGCACCAACCCCTGGCAGGCCAGCCCCGCCGCGAAGGTGACGGCGTGCTGCTCGGAGATGCCCACGTCGAAGACCCGCGAGGGCATCTCTTTCGTGGCCGGACCCAGCCCAGTCCCGTCCGGCATCGCGGCGGTTATCGCCACTACCCGCGGGTTATCGCGCATCTCTCGCAGAAGCGTCTTTCCGAACACCTCGGTGTAGGATGGGGCGTTTCGCTTCTTGGCGCCGTTGGGGGCGACCCCATGCCACCTGGTGGAGTCCTCTTCGGCGGGACCATAGCCGTGCCCCTTCTGGGTCATCACGTGGATCAGGGCGGGCTTGGCGTAGGATTTGGCGCGCTGCAGTGCCAGCTCCAGCTCGGCGATGTTGTGGCCGTCCACGGCCCCCACGAAGGTGAAGCCCAGCTCCTCCCAGAGTAGGTTCGGCAATACCAGCGCCTTCAGCCCGTGCAGCACCTTTCGGCCGGCATCGGTGGCAGAGCCGCCCCCGGGCAGCCGGTGGAGCACGTGGTCCACCTCTTCCTTGGCCTTGTGGTAGCGGGGATCAACTCGCAGCTCGTTCAGGGCCCGGGAAATGGCTCCCACGTTGTGGGCGATGGACATTTCGTTGTCGTTCAGCACCACGATCAGCCTGCTGCCCAGGTGGCCCGCGTGGTTCATCGCCTCCAACGCCATGCCGCAGGTGAGAGAGCCATCGCCGATCACGGCTACGACGTGGTTATCCTCCTGCTTCAGATCCCGCGCCACGGCCATCCCAAGGGCGGCTGAGATGGAGGTGCCGGCATGCCCAGCACCGAAGTGGTCGTGGACGCTCTCATTCCTCACCAGGAAGCCCGACAGGCCACCGTACTGGCGCTGGGTCTTGAAGCTATCCCGCCTTCCGGTGAGCAGCTTGTGCACGTAGCCCTGGTGGCCTACATCCCACACGATCTTGTCTCTGGGGCTCTCAAACGCCCGGTGCAGCGCTATGGTAAGCTCAACCACGCCCAGGTTGGAGGAAAGGTGCCCTCCGGTGACGGGAACCTCCTCCAGCAGGAACTGGCGAATCTCTGCCGCCAGCTGCTTCAACTGCTGGATCGATAGGGCATCCAGTTGCCGAGGGTTATCTATGTGGCTCAAAATAGGATAGTTAGGCAAAGTAGGCTCCCTCCCACAGGAAAACAGGTTGATGCTAGCAGAAACGAACGATAGAATCTACATCGCAGATAGCATCGCATGGGTCCTAGAATTGAGAGTAGACAGGTGGAAATCGTACGAGCACGGCACTATGCCGGCTTCTGTGGTGGCGTAAAGCGAGCCTGGAGACTGGCGACCAACGAGGCGGCGTCCGCCACCGGCCCTGTGTACATATCCGGCAAACTGATCCACAACTCCCCGGCCATGAAGGAGCTGGAGGAGAAGGGGATCCGGGTGCTGGACGTGGAAAACGCTGAGGGGGTACAGCCCGGCGCTACATTCATACTGAGGGCCCACGGGGAGGGTCCAGCCGTCTACGCCAGGGCCCAGGAGTTGGGCCTCCGCCTTATCGACGGCACCTGTTCCACCGTTAGAAGCGTCCAGCGGCTCGCCCGAAGGCTGGAGGAGCAGGGGTTCCAGGTGGTGTTGTTCGGCCACAGGGAGCACCCCGAGGCGAAAGCGACGATAGCCCACACCCGGAGCGGCCTGATCATACAGTCGGCAGAGGAGGCGAGCCGGCTGGGACACTACCCAAAGATCGCCTCCATTGCCCAGACCACCTCCTCGTCGCGGGAGTACGGCGAGGTGTGCCGGATACTGAAAGACAGGTGCGACGAGTTCCAGGACCACGGCCACATCTGCAACTTCACCCAGAAGGCCCAGAAGGAGGCGGCGGAGCTGGCAGGTCGAGTGGACGCCATGGTTGTGGTGGGAGGCCGCGATAGCTCCAACACGCGGCGGCTGGTCGAGGTGTGCTCCGAGCACTGCCCCACCCACCAGGTAGAGACTGCCGAGGAGCTTCATTCCACCTGGTTCAGCGGCATCAACAGGGTCGGCGTCACGGCCGGGGCATCCACCCGCGACGACGACATCGAGGCCGTGATAGCTCGCCTGCGGGAGTTCTAGTTGATGATACAGCAAAAAGCAACCAGACAGGTCAAGATTGGGGGCGTCACCCTTGGGGGTGATGCCCTGATCCGTGTTCAATCGATGTGCAGCACCCCCACCTCCGACGCAAGGGCCACCATCGATCAGATCCTTCGGCTGGAGGAGGCCGGCTGCGAGATCGTCCGGGTTGCCGTGCCCGACCGAGCAGCGGCGGCGGCGCTGCCGGCCATCAAGGGCGGCATCCACATCCCCCTGGTGGCCGACATCCACTTCGACTACGAGCTCGCCCTGGCAGCCATAGACGCCGGCGTGGACAAGGTGCGCATCAACCCCGGCAACGTCCTGGTTAAGCACGGCTGGAAGGGTGTGGAGGCGGTGGTTCGGGCCGCGGGTGAGCGTGCCATCCCCATCCGCATCGGAGTGAACAGCGGCTCCATAGAGCCGGCGATCCTCAAGAAGTACGGCTACCCCACTCCGGAAGCCGCCGTGGAGTCGGCCATGGGCCACGTGAAGCTGCTGGAGCAGCTGGACTTCCACGACATCGTGATCTCGGTAAAGTTCAGCGACGTCCCCAGAACGATCGCCGCCTACCGTCTGCTGTCCCAGACCACCAACTACCCGCTCCACCTGGGGGTGACGGAGTCCGGCACCTCCTGGGCCGGCACGGTCAAGTCCGCGGTGGGGATCGGCGCCCTGCTGGCCGAGGGCATCGGCGACACGGTGCGGGTCTCCCTGACCACCCCGGACAAGACCGACGAGGTCCGGGTTGCCTACGAGATCCTGAAGGGGCTGGAGCTCAGAGCCCGAGGGCCGGTTCTTACATCGTGCCCCACCTGTGGCCGCACCGAGGTGGATCTGCTGAAACTGACCGCCCAGGTGGAGAAGGTGCTGGAGACAGTGACAACCGAACTTCACGTCGCCGTGATGGGTTGCGTCGTGAATGGCCCAGGCGAGGCCGCGGAGGCCGACCTGGCCGTCGTGGGCGGCAAGGGGGTGGTGGCACTCTACCGCAAGGGGCGTTTCCTCCGGCGCGTGCCGGAGTCTGAAGCCGGCCCGGCGCTGCTTGAGGAGATTCAGGCCTGGGAGCGTGACAACCCTCTTCCGCCGCCCGAGTCCAACAGCTCGTGGGCCACCCGCTGTCCCAGCTCAACCGCGAAGTTCGTGCCTCGGTCCCACGGGTACACCTGACTCATGCTGGCCCAGTAGAGTCCGTTCAGCGGGGTGGCCAGGCTCGGAATGTTGCGAGAGTGGTTCACGGGAACGATCGGCTGGGCGTACACCTCGCGGTGCAGCCAGGAATCCCGAACCCACGAGGGCTCGAAGGCCGGGTTAACCCGCTTGAGGGCGGGGAGGAAACGCTCCAGCAGCTGCTCTTTGGTCAACTGGAAATACTCGTGGGAGGGCTCCAGGTAGTCGCCGCAGTAGACGAGGTGATCCCCGCCGTAGTGCTTCGGGTCCATCAGGTTGGTGTGCTCCACCAGCGCCAGGAAGGGAAACTCGTCCTTCGGCATGTTCATCCAGTAGACGCCGTCAGTGAGGGGATGGCGCAGGGCGACGGTAAGAACAACCGCACCCAGGGAGTCCAGCCTCTGGATCTGGCCCAGGTAGTCTGAGGGAAGGTGGGGCGCCAGCCTCTTCAGCAGCTGGGGCGAGCCGGTTGCGATGACGGCGTCAAAATCCTCGGTGGAGATGGCGTTGGGGTCATCTCGGCGGGTTGAGGTGATGCGCCACCCCCCCTCGGGTATCTGCTCCATGGCCGAGATGGGGCTGTTCATCACGACTCGCGCCCCTTCGCGTCGCACGTGGTCCACCAGAGCGTCCACGAATCCCTGGAAGCCCCCCTGGAAGTAGCCGAGCCGGAAGGAGCGGGTCTTGAGGCGTGCCCACAGCCACGCCATATTCACCTGCTCCGCGTACCGCCCGAACTTTCCCTCCAGAAGCGGGTACACGAAGGCCCGGTAGGCCTTCTCCCCCATCCACCGGCGGGTCCATTCGGCAGCGGTGGCGCGCTCCAGCGGCCGCCAATCCCTCACAAGAAACTTCAGGTAGCCGGCCACGGCGCCCATGCGCATCCGATCCAGCAGTGGCATGGCCGGAAAACCAACCACGGATAGGCCGGTTGCCACGATATCAGGCACCGGGATCTTCTTCTTCGCCGGCCCAATGCCAACGGAGAAGTACTCCAGACCTCCCTGGAGGGTGCGCGGCCCCCCGTTCCACCACTGCGCCGTGATCTGCTTGTAGAAGGCGAGGCTATTGCCGTAGCCGATCTCCTCCACCAAACCGCGAATGGCCGAGTCGGTGGTGAACAGGTGATGGTAGAAGCGCTCCAGTGGGTACTCCCATGATGCGTCCCGGAATCCAGAGGCGAGGCCGCCAGCCTGATCGGCCGCCTCGTACACCGTGGCAGAATGCCCGGCCTTTGCCAACTCGTGGGCGGCGGTTAGGCCCGCGATCCCGCCGCCGAGGATTGCGACTTTCACAGAGAACCCCCTGGTAGAAGCAACAGTGAGCGGGCTTGCCCTGTCCGGCAGCCCCAGTAAAGGGTATGTGAACTGGCCCCTACGTGCGCCAGTAGCCGGCTCAGCACCCTCGCAGATTCAGGGCCTTCCCGCATGAGGCACAAGTGCCGCCAGGCGCAACGGCCACCATTTCGGTGAGGTAGCCGGAACGCCGGATGGCCAGGGCACCACAGGCGGGGCACCTGGTGTTCTCAGCGTCCCCGCCCGGCATATTGCCCGGATAAACGAAGGAAAGGCCCTCCTGTAACCCGATCTCCCGCGCCCGGAGCACCGCGCCGACGGGAGTGGGGGAGGTGTGGATCATTTCGGCCTGAGGGAAGGAGCGGGTCACGTGCCACGGGGTATCAGGGCCCAGGGCATCCCGGATCCATCGGGCGATGGCCGCCAACTGCTCCGGTTCGTCGTTCAGGCCGGGCACCAGGTTGGTGACTACCTCAACGTGCATCCCCCAACGATGCTTCGCTCGCTCCGCCATTCGCAGGATGCCCTCGGACCCCGGCACACCGGCCAGCTCGCGATACGCCCCATCCCCGAAACCCTTTATGTCAACTCGATAGGCGTCCAGATAGGGGCCGATGGCGTCCAGCGACTCCTCCGAAAGATAACCGTTGGTCACGTAGACGGTGTAGAGACCCGCCTCCCGAGCCAGGCAGGCGGACTCCAGGGTGTGCTCCAGCCAGATGCCCGGCTCGTTGTAGGTCCAGGCGATGCCTGCGCAGCCCTGGCTCAGCGCCATCTCCACCGAGGCCCGCGGGGTGATCTGACGGCCCGGCCCCTGGATAGCACCCTCGGCAGACCATCCACCAGCATGGGGGACGGCGTAGGAGATCTGCCAGTTCTGGCAGTGCTTGCAGTGGAAGTTGCAGCCCCACGTTCCCAGGGAGAAAACCCGGCTGGTGGGGAAAAAGTGGAAGAGGGGTTTCTTCTCGATCGGATCGACGGCAACCGAGGAGACTTCGCCGTAGATGAGGGTGTAGAGGGCCCCCGACTCGTTGACCCGGGTCCGGCAGACGCCGGCCTTCCCCTCCCCTATTCGGCACCGCCACTGGCATACTCGGCAGCGAACGGCATTCCCCTCGAGCCTGTCATACAACAGCGCCTCGCGCCTCATTATTGGGGCACGAAGAAGCTGCAGCGGCTGGCCCCGTCCAGCAGGCACTCCCTCTGGATGGCATCCACACCCAGAACCTCTTTGAGGAACGCGTGGTCCAAGGAGCAAACCTCACGGTTGTGGAGGGCGACACGGTAGAAGAGGCAGTTGTACTGGTGGATCAGGTATCCCCCCTCCACCTCCTCCCAGGAGGCGAAAGCCCCTATGTCGTTGAGCGCATCTCCGGTCGCCTCGACCCGTCGCGCCAGGGGAACGCCGTCCAGATTGCGCGCCAGCGGCTCAGCCATCCGATGGGCCGCGGCAGTCAACACCGCCCTGGAGCGCATCTGATCACCATCCATGCGGAGGGCATCCAGCAACGTCTCTGCCAGCAGATCGTACCGCTTGGGGAAGATGTCCTCGGCACTGGGGGTAAGGGAGTAGACCAGGGCAGGCCTGCCGGGCTTCTCCCTCACGGTGCTCCGCTGCACGTAGCCGTCGCGGTCCAGCACAACCAAGTGGAGTCGCACCCCCATCAGGGTCATGTTGAGAGCCTTGGACAGCTCGTCTACCGTGGCGCGGCCCTGCTTCTTCAGGAGTTGAAGTATCTCCCAACGGGTCGGTTGCATCGGCGTCTCCCTCTCCATAAACGAACCCCAACACGATCGGCGGATGGGCACCACGACATCGTGATGCCTGGAACGACCCGAATGATAGCACAATGGGACAGGAGCGCACAGTAGTGATAGTTGCTATAGCCTAAGCATTGCCCAGTTCGACCCTTTTTACCGTTTTATGGGCAACAATTGCGGAAAATGGCCATAGGGGGTAGAATCTCGCTGGCGGGTCCGATCACTTTCCGGGTGGCATCGAGTTGTGAACAACGCCCCTCCCGCGCCCGTCGACGGACCCGGCACCAGTAGGCTTCGAGGAGGAACCGCCTAGTGTTCGGCAACAGACAAGTCACCGCTGACGATGTGCTTAAGGTCCTCGGAACCGTTCAGGAGCCGGAGTTGCATCGAGACCTGGTTAGCCTGGGCATGATAGAGGATCTCAAGGTTGATGGCCCCGTCGTGAGCTTCACCGTAGTCCTCACCACCCCTGCGTGTCCCCTGAGAAAGAGGATCGAGAGCGAGTGCCGGGACGCGGTCATGACCATCCCAGGTGTGAAAGAGGTAAGGGTAAACTTTTCCTCTCGCGTCTCAACAGGTCGCAAGAGGGAGAAGGCGATGATCCCCGGCATCCGCAACGTCGTCGCCGTGGGCAGCGGCAAGGGCGGCGTGGGTAAGTCAACCGTGTCCGTGGGGCTGGCCTTGGCGCTGTCAGAGACGGGGGCCAAAGTGGGCCTGCTGGACGCCGACATCTGGGGCCCAAACATACCGCAGATGCTTGGCGTGGAGACTCCGCCCCGCAAGAACGGACAGAAGATCGTGCCGGCCGAGAGCAACGGGGTGAAGATGATCTCCATGGCCTTCTTCTTGGACGAGACCACCCCGGTGATCTGGCGAGGGCCCATGGTGGGCAAAATGGTGGAGCAGCTGCTGAACGACGTCGAGTGGGGCGAGCTGGACTACCTGGTGGTGGACCTCCCGCCCGGCACCGGCGACGCCTCCCTCACCCTCGCCCAGTCGATCCCCCTCAGCGGCCTGGTGGTGGTGGCGACGCCCCAGGAGGTGGCGCTGGCGGATGCTTCCAAGGCGATCTCCATGTTCCAGCGCCTGAACGTGCCAATCCTGGGGATGGTGGAGAACATGAGCTACTTCCTCTGTCCCCACTGCAACGAGCGAACGGACATCTTCGGCCACGGCGGTGCGGCTGCAATGGCTGAGAGGGTGGGTATCCCGCTGCTGGGGGAGATCCCCCTGGACCCGGCCATCCGGGCAGGAGGAGACATCGGCCAGCCCGTGCTGGTGGTTGCTCCAGAATCGCCGCTGGCGACGGTGTTCCGCGAGATTGGGGGCAAACTGGCCGCCGCCATCAGCGTGCAGAACCTCAATCCCAACCGCGACGAGGAGAAGGCAGACGCGGTAGCATCAGGTAGAGGCGTCTCCTAGAGACACCAACACTCTCCATAATTCCCGGCCGATTCGCGGCGGGGCAGAGAGTCACAAGTGAACTGGTTCCTTCGAAGGGCTTCCCTCCGGAGGGGCCAGTTTCCTTTGCGTCATGTGTGTCATGCTTCGGATACGAGACCACGGCACCAGGACCATCGCTACCAGCAACGCTAGCGATGCCAGCGAGGCCAACCCACCCTCGTTGAACAGGGGTGGCTGGTAGGCGAACCGAATCGCGTGGCTGCCCGCGCCCTGAATCGGCAAGGCCCGAACCCACCCATTGGCGACCAGGATCGGCACCGGGGCTCCATCCACCCAGGCCTGCCATCCGGGGTGGAAGCTATCATTCAGCACCAGGAAGCCGCTTCCATCGGTCCGCACATCCATGGAAACCTCCGTGTTCCCATAGGAGGCCACCTGTACCGAGGAGCGGGCAGGGTTAAGGCGAGGCTGGCCGAGCGGCGGCGCCGGCTGCTCCAGCATCACGGTTTGCGATGGGTCCACGCGGCCGTCCCAAAGGGCGTCCATCGCCTCCTCGGCGCTTCCGACAGTTGCGCTATCGGGGACCAGATAGGCCCTGGGCATAGCGCCGATCACCTCGTAGACGTACACGTTGGTGAGGGAGCCGGGATCCAGCATCCGTATGGGGCTGGTGTAGGCGAGGCGCAACACGTCGGAGTGCTGCCACAGCTCAAAGTTGCTCAGCACGTACTTAACGTTGAAGGCCCTCAGGACCGGCAGGTGCTCCATCAGGTTGTGAGACCGTATGTCCCACAGCTTGGAGGCCAACCTGGGGTCGACCTGGTCAAAGTAGGACAGGTCCGCATCGCTCCCCAGATAGGACAGGGCAATGGCCTGGCGGATCGACTGCAGCAGCACCTGTCCGTTGACAGTCTGCAGGCCGTATTCGAGAGCATGGTTAGACGTCAGGGTCTCTGCCATGTAACGTACGCGAAAATCGTACTCTCGCGGCCCTTCGCCATCGACCTTGTTTGGGTCGCCGCCCGCAAGATATACCAGGTAGAGGTTGAGGGTTACGCTGGAGGTGTGCGACATCACTCTGAACAGCGAGCCGTCCTGTTGGAGGAATCGCACTGTGGCCGGGGTGTCCGATGGCTCCGGCTGACGCAGGGTAACGCTCTGGTTAACCATCAGGAGCAAGCCGGCCGTCAGTGCGACACACAGGTACTTTAGGGTGGAGGGTCCCACCCGCCCCGCGCGGTGGGCGTAAAGGAGCCAGAGGGTTGCCGGTAGCGCCACCAGAGCCAGGGCCATGCGGGGCCGCAGGGGATTGGCCGCGCCAAGCCGGTGCACCTCAGCGAATTCCCGAATGGGGGCCCCGCTGGAGCCCCCGTACAGCCATAGCACCCCTGCCGCCAGAACCAGACAGCCGCCAACCGTCGTGACGATCGCGGCTGTCTTGAACCAGGTCCGCATGTCGATCCCGCCCGAAGAGATCCCCTTGTCCAGCGCCCAAGCAGCTAACAGCGACAGGAAGAGGGCCGATGCCGTGCTGAACCGCTGGGCGCCGCGGAAGGAGCCCATGCCCGGCAGCGCGTGCAACACACCGAATACCGGCCCACTGTCGCCCAAGGATGCCAGCAGGTTGAACAGAGCCAGCGCGACGAAAAGAGCCACCCAGAAGTTGCGCCGGACGGCGGGCAGCGCCACCATCGCCAGGACGAGGATGACCGGGCCCACGTAGCCCGGTGCGTTGAACTCCCCCTGGTTGCCCAGGTCTGGGAGCCGGCTCAAGGGCAGTAGATATCCGGCCAGGAGACCGAGTGTGCCAGGGGACCCCGCGGCAGCCGCGGCCAACGACATGCCGCTGCTCCTGACTGACTCGGCCGTGATGACCATCGTCGGCAGAATCCTGAAGGCGGCCAGCCCCATCCCCAGGGCGACCGACGCACCCGTCGAGAGGGCAAGTAGAGTGGATTCTTTTTGTAGGCCGTCCCTCCAGAGGAGAAGAACTCGGGCAAGCGTGTAGAGTGCGGCACTGAGCAGGGCGATGGCGGTGACGTAGGCGCCCCCGGCCACCATGGATAGCCCCACGGCGATCGCCCCCAGCCCTGCCCATCGGATTCCACGCCTGCCTGCCAACTCGATGGAGAGAAGGAGGGCCGGGAGTAGGAAGAGCGACTGTACGCCGTTCCCGTACGCCGGCATTCCCACGGCCTCCGTCGACAATTGGTAGCCCATGGCTGCCAGCAGGGAAGGGGTGAGGGAGAGCCCGAGCACCCGCCCGTAGCTGTAGGTCGCCACTCCTGCCCCGGCGAGGTACAGCATCCGTACCAGGGCGTTAGCTCTATTGGGGTCCAGGACGATCGCGGCGACCCAGGTTACCGGATCGAAGATACTGTACTGGCCGAAGGCCAATGGGAAACCGCCCGAGACGCCCGGCACCCAAAGGGGGCTCCCACCCGAGCGGATGACCTGCGCGAGCCAGGCGACGGTCGGTATGTGCTCGTTGAGGATGTCCATGTCCATCGGCTTCCAGCCGAGGACCAACTCCAGCCCGTAGGACAGGAAGGCAAGCAGGACGAGCAAGGCGAGGACCGCGCCATCGGCGACCCTGATCCCCTCGATCAAGTCGGGAGTACGAGGATCCTTCGCCACCCTATTCCGTTCGTGCAGCGCTGGGGATTTCGACAACTCCATCTTATCCAGCCCGTTCAATGCAGCAAGACACCCTGCAGCCAGATGGGCAAAGGAACTCAGGGGGTAACAGCCATCCCGAGGAAAGGCCATCGATTCAACTGGGCATTTATTCTAGCACATCGCACCGAGCACTCATCAGTCAGACCAAATCGTTGATCGCTAATTGCTGATTAGAGGTGTCGGGTCTGTTACAATCGCACTAATATAGAAGTTCTCCTTCTACGGAGAGGATGGGGTCATGGAAGAGTACGACGTGATAATTGTCGGTGGCGGTCCGGCTGGACTCACCGCTGGACTGTATGCCGCCCGGGCGAAGCTGAAGGCGCTGATGATCGAGAAGAAGTGGCCGGGCGGCCAGCTTCTGAACACCGAGATGGTTGAGGACTATCCGGGCTTCGAGAGTATCTCGGGCGCCGAGCTGGCCGAACGGATGGAGAAACAGGTGCGGAAGCTGGGGCTGAACATCGAGATGGATGGGGTCACCTGCATCAAGCCTCAGGGCGACAGGAAGCTTGTGCAGGCGGAGAGCGGCAAGGAGTACGTCGCCAAAGCGATCATCGTCACCGCGGGCGGCGAGCCCCGCCGGCTTGGTGTTCCCGGCGAGATGGAATTTGCCGGCAGGGGGGTATCCTACTGCGCCATCTGCGACGGGGCATTCTTCCAGGACCAGGTGGTGGCCGTGGTGGGCGGCGGGGATGCCGCCGTGGAGGAGGCGGTGTTCCTCACGCGGTACGCCAGCAAGGTGTACCTAATACATCGCCGGGCCGAGTTCCGAGCCCAACTGAGCCTGGGGGAGAGGGCACGGGAGAACCCCAAGATCCAAATCATCCGCAACACCCTGGTCAAGTCGATCAACGGGGGCGATCAGGTCGAATACCTCGTTATGGACAAGGAAGGCAAGGAAGAGAAGCTGGAGGTCTCCGGCGTCTTCATCTTCATCGGTTTCGTGCCCAACACGGAGCTCTTCTGCGGCCACGTCAACCACGACAAGTACGGCTACGTCCTCACCAACGCCAACATGGAGACCTCGGTCAAGGGGATCTTCGCGGCCGGCGACCTGAGAGCGCAGCTGACCCGCCAGATCACGACGGCCGTGGGGGACGGCACAACGGCCGCCATAGCCGCCCAACACTACATCGAGGATATGCCGACCGGAACCAAGTAGACCTACCCGTAGGAGACGCGGGGACACGGAG
>Ga0209014_10001826_pt1 | contig 12547 bp, 9 predicted proteins | sample BarGraNGADG00212_FD_184491 | JGI IMG/M metagenome (GOLD analysis project Ga0209014, IMG submission 184491) | Arctic peat soil microbial communities from Barrow, Alaska - Barrow Graham LP Ref core NGADG0002-212 (SPAdes) (version 2) | ecosystem: Environmental > Terrestrial > Soil > Wetlands > Peat...
GGTCAAATGATAAGTTGAATCTGATTACACTGGACAACTTAAGTGTCATTTTTTTATATATTTGTATAAACCCGAAATATGAATTAATAAAACTGCTATGAATAGACTAATCACAAAACGACTTGGAGCACTGTTGAGTTCCCTTTTATTTATTTCAACCATTTCTTTCTCACAGTTTGATAATATTGATTTTTTGAGAAGCACCCCCGCGGATGGCGTAAAATTCGTCCAGGCTTATATTTCTCCATGGGCAAATGCCTTTGGAGCTGGACTTAACGGTGGCTGGTATAATACCGCAAAACCTCATAAATTTGGCGGATTCGATATAACAACAGGTATAAGTGCAGGATTTGTACCTGCATCAGCTGAAACATTTGATGTATCAAAAATTGGTCTTTCAAATTCAATAACCGGAACAGGACCATCCTCTACCGTTGCTGGTCCCGATAAAAATGGTCCCGCTATGACATATAAAGATAATGGGAGTGGTGTAACCCTGGCATCGTTTAATACTCCACCCGGAACAAACTGGAAAATTATACCTGTTCCTACTGCACAGATTGGAATAGGGCTCCCATTCGGAACTGAACTGAAGGTCAGATTTATTCCTAAAATAAATATTAAAGGTGGCGATATTTCTTTGTGGGGTGTTGGTATCGTTCATAGTATTATGCAGTATTTACCCGGAAATAAATTATTACCATTTGATGTATCACTTTTTGCAGGTTATACAAAGATTCAGGGAAATGTTCCCCTGAGTTTGAAACCGGATCCGAATATTACTATTCCTAAGACTTATGCACCAACTTACCTGGCAGCAAACCCATTCGATAGTCAAAATTTAAATATAACTGTTGCTGCTCTGAATATAAGTGCAATAGCTTCACTTAATCTGCCTGTAATTACATTCTATGGCGGAATAGGATATAGTAAAACGAAAACAGAGATGAAGTTAACAGGCAACTTCCCAACCCCAGTGCTTGTTACAACTCCGCTTCCTCACGCTGAATATAATGAAACCGGTGTAAAAAAAGGTACAGATTTCCAGAATATGGGTATCAAAAATTTCTCGGGTTTGAGAGCTAATATCGGATTTAGAATTAAACTGGCTGTGATTACAATTCATGCTGATTACACAAGGGCCCAATATAATGTTTTATCAACAGGTTTGGGAATCTCCTTCAGATAATAGAAATAAAAATAATTTCTGAAATCCCCGGGATCCCAGACAGTCCCGGGGATTTTTTTTTAAAATCTCAGAACTATTTGTAGTGTTTTTGAGTTAATAGATTAAATCTAAATACAAAGAGGTCGATGAGTGCTGACACACAGAAAATAAACAGTGGATACAAAGCGTTACTTCTGGCTGCAAAAAACACAGTGGCTACTGAAGATAATACTGTCATAAGAAGAGCGTTGGATCTTGCCGTGGAAGCATGTGGTGATAAAATTATTCTTACCGGTGAACCAGAGATACTTCATGCCCTCTCTGTTGCCAGAATTATAGCCGGAGAGATGGGGCTTGGACTTACATCAATTATCACTGCTCTATTGCATGATTCATATAATAATCTGAGTCTGACGCCAAAAGAACTGGAAAAAGAGTTTGGAAAAAAGGTGGTTGAAATCCTGAATGGCTTTTCGCGTATTACCAGTATCGATTCAATGCAATCTTCCTACCAGGCAGAGAATTTCCGCAAACTGCTCCTGAGTCTTGCTGATGATGTAAGAGTAATACTTATTAAGCTTATTGAGCGTCTTGAGTATATGCGTAACCTGGATAATGCACCTGAGAAGGAGAGAGTGCCTATGGCCTCAGAGACCTATTTCCTTTATGCACCACTGGCACACCGGCTTGGCTTTTATAATATCAAATCGGAAATGGAGGATCTGGCTGTCAAATATCTTGAACCTGAACAATATAATTATGTCGATTGCCGTCTCAGACAAACAACAGCTTCAAGAAATAAACTGATTCGTGACTTCTCTGTTCCTCTGAAAGAAAAACTCGAAAAGCAAGGCTTTAGATTCACTATTAAAAGCCGCACAAAATCAATACATTCCATAATGCTAAAAATGAAAAAGCAGAGTGTGGAATTTGAGGAAGTATATGATCTTTTTGCAGTAAGGATTATAATTGACAGTCCTGGTGAAAACGAAAAATCAGATTGCTGGAGAGCTTATTCAATTGTAACTGACTTGTATCAACCCAACCCCAGCAGATTGCGCGACTGGATCTCTATACCAAAATCAAACGGGTATGAATCACTGCACACAACTGTAGTAGGTCCAAGAGGTAAATGGGTTGAAGTGCAGATCCGTTCCATGAGGATGGATGAGATTGCTGAAAAGGGTCTGGCAGCTCATTTCAAATATAAGGGAATCAAGGGGGAAGGAGGACTTGATTCATGGTTGTCAAAGATGCGTGAAATCCTGGAATCACCTGAAAAGGAGGATAATGCATTTATTGATCAGGTCCGGTCTGGTTTATACACTGATGAAGTTTTTGTTTTTACTCCAAAAGGTGATCTGCGTCAATTACCAGCCGGAGCCACTGTTCTCGATTTTGCCTTCGAAATTCATACAGATGTCGGATCTTCATGTGTGGGAGCGAAAGTTAACGGGAAGAATGTGACAATCAGATATGTTTTACAGAATGGAGATCATGTTTCAATATTAAGATCTAAGAATCAGAAACCTAAGCAGGATTGGTTATCGTTTGTAGTTACGACAAAGGCAAAAACGAAGATAAAGCAGGTGCTGAATGAGGAGAAGACCAAAGCAGCTGCCGATGGAAAGGAAATCCTGATGCGCCGGATAAAGAACTGGAAGATTGTCTATGGTGATACTCTTATACAGAAACTTCTCAATTCTTACAGTCTCAAAACTGCCCAGGATCTGTATTACCTTATCGCGACTGAAAAGATTGAACTTCTTCAGATTAAAGAGGTTTTATTAAAGGATGAATCAGCCGGAGAGAATCCTCCTGTAACAATATTGCCGGAGAGAGAGATAAAAGAACAGGCTGATTCCCAGATTTCTGATTACCTGATTATTGAAGACAGGGTAGAGGGACTTGATTATAAACTCTCCAAATGCTGCAATCCGGTATTCGGGGTTAGTGTTTTTGGGTTCGTCACTATATTGGAGGGAATAAAGATCCACAGGAAAAATTGCCCTAATGCGCACTATATGATAACCAGATTTCCTTACAGGATCGTTGGCGTTATCTGGACCAAATCAAAGAACAGCCCTGTCAATACCTCTGGTCGGGCCTGACCGGAAGTTTCGCCATTTTCTCAACCTCAAGGGAAGGAAACCCGAATTCTTCAACTACTTTTCCAAGGATCAGATATGTGCCACTTCCTTTAAATGGCCAGTTTTTAAGAGATTGAGAGAAATGGGTTGTATCGAAGAAATTGCCTTCAGCATCGATAAAGCATCCAAAATTCATCCAGTCATTTTTTATTGTTTTGATATACTTTACAGTAACCAGGTGTCCGACCATCCTGATTTTCCTGCCGGTATATTCACCCATCCTGTTTGCCGATACTTCCCCGCGGAAGGATGTTTCAAGCATATCGAACCAGCTCATGGTAACAGGAAACCCGAAAAGTTCAATTTCATCATATACATCTTCGATCTTTCCCTGGACAAGCTCGGGAAGTGCGAAATCACGGACAGGAGAGGAGAAGAGAGGACGAATATTATCCTGTTTGTTTTTGTTAATCATCATATGAGCTTCCCATAATAGTACAGCCTTATTCTTTCCGGTAAATCTGAATGCACCTGCTCTTATAAGAAGAATTACCTGCTCAAGTCCTGGATTTACTCTTGTAACAAAATTGTTCAGATCGGTAAATGGACCTTCGGCATTACGTATATCTTCAATTGACTGTGCAAGCTTATACTCAAGGCTCATAATATGAATGAATCCGATGTATATATCTGTGTCATATATTGTTGTTTTGTAATTGCTTTTATTCACACAGGGAAGCTGAATCGTTGCTCCGCACCTTCTTGCTTCATGTACATAAACCCAGGTCCTGTAAAAACCCCCAAAATTATTTATTACTGCTACCATGAACTCAAGCGGATAATGAGCCTTAAGATAAAGACTCTGGAAGCTTTCAACGGCATAAGACGCAGAATGGGCTTTTGAGAACGAATATCCGGCAAAAGATTCAATCTGCCTCCATACTTCTTTTGTAACCTCATCGCTGTAGCCCCTTTCGCGGCAGTTTGTGAAGAACCTTTCAATAATACGCTGCATCTCCTGTTTCGACCGGTATTTGCCACTCATGGCGCGACGCAGGGTATCGGCATCAGCAAGATCCAATCCTGCAAAGTGATGACAGACTTTCAGCACATCTTCCTGATAGACCATAACACCGAATGTCTCTTCGAGCTGTTCTTTCATAACCGGATGTATATATTTGAATTTCCCGGGATTATGGAACCTGTAAATATATTCTTTCATCATACCTGAACGTGCGACACCAGGTCTTATCACAGAGCTGGCAGCCACAAGAGTTGTGTAATTGTCGCATCTCAGCTTTTTCAGAAGACCGCGCATTGCAGGACTTTCAATATAGAAGCATCCTTTTGTTTCACCAATCCTGAGATATTCCTTTACCTTTTCATCGTTTTTAAATTTCTGCACTGCATGAACATCAACATCGATACCCCTGTTCCGCAGAATTATTTCAGCGCTCTCGCGGATATGGCCTATTCCCCGCTGGCTCAGAATGTCGAGTTTTTCAAAGCCAATCTCTTCGGCAGTATACATATCCCATTGGGTTGTTGGAAACCCTTTTGGCGGCATATCGAGAGCGGTATAGCAGGTAATAGGTTCTTCAGAGATGAGTATACCCCCGGCATGGATACTCCGCATATTGGGAAAGTCAGCGATTTTCAGACCTGTAGAGAAAATAATATTGGTTATCTCATTGCGGTTTGTCTCTGCTGAAGGATTATCGATAAGCGAATCAATCTCTTCCTTAGGCAAACCATGTACTTTTCCAAGTTCACGGACAATAGACTTTCCTCTGAAAGTGCTCATTGTGCCAAGCAATGCGGTGTGTCTGTAGCCATATCGCTTGAAAATATAATCGATGACTTCATCCCGCTCTTTCCACGAGTAGTCAATATCGAAGTCGGGAGGACTACTCCTTTTAGGGTTTATGAATCTCTCGAAGTAAAGGTTTAGATCGATGGGGTCAACATTGGTGATTTTCAGGCAATAAGCAACGACTGAATTTGCACCACTTCCGCGACCGACATGATAAAAACCACGGGCCATTGAATATCTTACGATGTCCCATGTTATCAGAAAGTAGGCAGAGAAACCAAGCCTGTCGATTATCTCAAGTTCATGCTTTACCCTTTTCTTTGCTTCATTATTCTGCCTGCCATACCTGTATATCATTCCGTCCCAGGCGAGTTTTTCGAGTAGCAGCTTGTCATCATATCTGCTGGCAGAATAGATTTTTTTGTTTTTAAGACTTTCACAGTCAAACTGTAAATCACAGTCACCCAGAAGATTCTTTGTATTATTTATTAACCACGGGTATTCATTCAGTATCTTTTCACCATAGGCAGGATCTTTGAAGAATTCATCTTCTCCGGCGCACTGCCATGGTTGCAGGTGGCTGAGAAGAATATTGTTGTCGACTGCCCTGAGGCTCCTGTGAATAAAAATGTCATCTGTATCTGCAAAAGTAACCGGTTGCAGTAAAACCATCGAGTTCCTGTTTAATGAAGAAGTGAGTGTCAGCAGACTGTTCAGCTCGTGGGGTCTTATTCCTATGCGTTCATTATCAAATAGTTTGCGGGAAGGAATTTTTTTAAGGGAATAGATTATATACGATTCGGAGAATTGAGGTGCCGGAAAAGGAATTGATGACTTGTTGAAATTCCGGTCTGAGAGAAATTCATTCAACTCCTGCAGACCTCTGTTATTACGTGCAATGCCGATATACTGAAGTTCATTGTCATTTCTGAATTCGATACCCGCGACAGGTCTGATATTGTTTTTGGTGCATTCGCCTGCAAATTCGGGAATTCCGGTTGAGTTATTGATATCAGTAAGAACAATGGTATCTGTCGCTGCGGCCAGTGCTTTCTGCACAAGCTGTTCCACGGACATAGTTCCGTAGCGGAGACTGTAATACGAGTGGCAATTCAGATACATGTTAGTTTTTGTCTTGCGGTCTTGCAGGTCATCATATTTTGCTCTTTAAGAGCGTTTTCAAGCTGTTTAATGGCTTTTTCCTCTCTTTCGCTTACCGTCATCACTCCGGAAGCTCTCCTGACCGCATTTCGCCCGAAACTCTTCCTGATTTTGTCCATTGCCATATAAAGGCTGACCTTTTCAGGAGTATCGTCAAACATGTCAAGCTGCTGGACGCCTCTCACCAGATGGCTGAACCTTATGCCAATAAGTCTTATAAGCATACGTCTCTGGTAGAGTCGGGCAAAGAGTTCTTTGGTGATATCGGCAAGTACATGGTCGAATGATGTATATGGTATTCGTTTCTGCAGTGTATGGGTATCGAAGTTTGAATACCTTATCTTGACAGTAATGCATGAAGTGAGCTTCTCCTCTTTTCTCAGCTCGAACGCAATTTTCTCCACCATGCTTACCAGCAGCTGATTCAGTCTCACCAGATCGGTGGTGTCTTTTTCGAAAGTATGTTCAGTGCTTATTGATTTCTGTTCCGAGTAGCTGACGACGGGAGCGGAGTCTATGCCATTAGCTCTCTTCCACATTTCGATACCATTTTTACCCATCAGCTTTTCAAGCATCTCAACGGGGATATTCCTCAGGGTATAAATTGTCGCAATACCCATCGAGCGGAGCACCTGGTAAGTCTTCTGACCGATCATTGGTATTTTTCTTATCGAAAGGGGATCGAGGAACGGAAGCACAATCTCTTTTTGCACTTCAATTTCACCATTTGGTTTTGCCTCGCCGGTTGCTATTTTTGATACGGTTTTGTTGACTGAAAGTCCGATCGATATAGGCAGACCTGTCTCTTTTATTATATACTGGCGCAATTCGTGCGACCATTTGTAGCATCCGTAGAAACGGTCCATCCCGGTAAGATCGATGTAGTGCTCATCAACCGATGCTTTCTCATATAGCGGTGCCCTTTCGGCAATTATACCGGTCACTATGTTTGAATAGTTGGTGTAAAGTTCCATGTCGCCTCTTATCACTATTGCATCGGGACACATATTCCTGGCCATTTTCATCGGCATAGCGGAGCTTACGCCGTACTTCCGCGCCTCATAGCTGCAGCTCGATACGACTCCACGGTCCGACATGCCGCCTATTATAACCGGCTTACCGTTCAGGCGGCTGTTCTTAAGCCTCTCAACCGATACAAAAAAAGTATCGAGGTCGAGATGCAGAACAGATCGGTCTATGTTGCCGGAGAGAATCATAATAATAGTTTTTAATAATGTACCGGGATGGGGAGATTGCTTCGTCGCTTCGCTTCTCGCAATGACCGTGGCTTTTACTAACTTCAGTTCAACTCCCAGCCTGAACTATGCTTACCTGCACCGTCATTGCGAGCGAAGCGAAGCAATCTCCAATTCCCAAGTCCGGATTTTTTCAAAAAATATTCCTTTTTTCTTGCATATATAACAATTAAGTTTTACTTTTGATTAGAAAATGATCAATTAAATGATTACAATATAATCAAATTTCATTATGTATTTTGCATCGAACATAAAATTTTTAAGAAAAAGGAGGGGCAGAACACAGGATGATGTGGCATTTGCCCTTAACCTTAAACGTTCAACCCTGAGCGGTTATGAGAACGGTGTGGCCCAACCCGGGATAGAAATTCTGATATCCTTTTCCGGTTTTTTTAACATTGCTATCGATACAATCCTTAAACTGGATATTTCAAAGTTGTCAGAAAGTCAGCTTGGCGAACTTGAAAGAGGATATGATGCTTATGTCAAAGGAAGCAACCTCAGAGTATTGGCAACAACCGTCGATTCCAATAACCGGGAAAATATTGAACTGGTACAAGAGAAAGCGAAAGCAGGTTATGCAACCGGATATGCTGATCCGGAATACATCGGAGAGCTTCCTGTATTCACACTGCCTTTTCTTTCCAATAAAAAGAAATACAGAACTTTTCAGCTGAAAGGCGATTCTATGCTTCCAATACCAGACGGTTCCTGGGTGACAGGTGAATTTCTTCAGGACTGGATGCAGTTAATCAGCGGGAAAGCCTGTATTGTGTTTACACTGGATGACGGAATTGTTTTTAAAGTGGTCGAGAACAACATCAGAACTGATGGTAAGTTGGTTTTATATTCCCTCAATCCAATTTATGAACCTTATGAGGTACATATAAATGAGGTAAAAGAGATATGGAAATTTGTTAATTATATCAGCAGCGAACTACCCGATCCTGTCTTACCTGAAAAACAACTTATTCAGGCAGTCGCCGGAATGAAACATGATCTTGAAAGAATTAAAGCGAAACTGGGAAAAGATATTTCGGATATAAACGAAGAAAAGTAATATTAATTCCGGATTCGAGATTGAGATGATAAGAAAACAAATTTGAATAAGCTTACTTTAGTATGACAGATGGCCCAGAATACCATCGATTATTTTCAAACACCACAGGTATTGATGATATTTCCTGAAGTTCTTCAAACTCAAATTTCAGGTGAGGTAAAGTTAGAAACTGGCTTATATTCTTGCGTTTATTGGTTGTTTCGGAACTCATAATAATAAATAATCCCGGCTCAATAAAGTTTCGCAGGGCAGGAGATTCACATATAATAGGAGTGCCTTCCGGTATAAGTTCCATAATTTTATCAAAAACGAATGGGAGCCGGTCATCAAGTACCTTGGAAAAGTAAACCTTATAAGCTCCCGACTGAAGCATGCGTGAGGTGTCCTTGGTTGAATTACTGTTCGTTTCTTCATATACCGAGTATCCCTTCTCTTCATAAATAGTTTTCAAGCCAGGTGTAGTCTCATGAAAATGAGGACTTATCTTGATTGCGGTGATATTTAAGTTCTTAAACTGTTCAATGATCCTGCAGGCAATAGATGTTTTTCCCGACTTGGTGCCGGTTCCGGCTATCAGTAAAAGATTTGGGATAAACATTGTCGTCTTTAAAAACTAAAAATGAGTTAAAGAATACTATTCTTTAGTCAATTCTAATATCAGCTGTATCGTCTTCTCGTTTTCTGATTCCGGAATTTTACCAATAAATAATGCCCTGCAGATACGGTTCTTATCCAGAATTGCAACTGAGTAGTTATCTTTTGGCAAGCCCCACAGATTCTGAAGTGTTGCAGTGTAATCAAACAGAATTGTTGTCCCGAATTTTTTTGCTTTTTTGCCGGCTATCATACGTATCAGACCGTTGGGCTTCCAGGTTGACTTACAGTCCACAATGCCAAAACCCTTAAACAAATCCCTGCTAATCCGTTTGTCGACATCAACAGCTTTATTGACTGCTTCGTTAAATGGTTCATTCAGTTCAGATTCATCAGGATCGACATAATTGACCTGGATCACTTTTCCGGCCCATGAATTCATCGTGAATTCTTTTTTATCAGCATCAGTAAACATCCAGTCAGGAGCCTTAATTCCTACAGCCAGTTTTACATTCTGCTGTGCGAAGATACCGGTAACGGCAAATAAACTGAAAACCATGGTGATGATAATTTTTTTCATAAGTCGGTTTTTAAAATTTATTGCCCAATATATGAATTTTTTATCATTAATTAATTTTCGCTCTTTTTGCCATTTATCCCGGCAGTAATATTATTTTTGCGGTCTAATTAATTTGTATGCAATTAATAAGAAATATAGCGATTATAGCACACGTTGATCATGGTAAAACTACTCTGGTTGACCGCATTATACAGGAATGCCAGGTGTTGGACCAAAGGAAGGAGGCAGGTGATCTAATTCTTGACAGTAACGATCTTGAGAGGGAAAGGGGGATTACAATCCTTTCCAAAAACGTTTCAGCAAACTATAAAGGTGTTAAAATTAATATTATTGATACACCCGGTCATGCTGATTTTGGAGGTGAAGTTGAGAGAGTGTTAAAGATGGCAGATGGTGTTTTATTACTCGTCGATGCACTCGAAGGTCCTATGCCGCAAACACGGTTTGTACTCGGGAAAGCAATTGCCCTCGGACTTAAACCAATTGTAGTGGTTAATAAGGTTGATAAAGATAACTGCAGACCTGATGAAGTTCAGCAGGATGTCTATGAGCTTATGTTTAACCTCAATGCTTCAGATGATCAGCTTGCTTTTGAGACAGTCTTTGGCTCTTCTAAATATGGATGGATGAGCAGTGACTGGAAAAAACCAACAACTGATATAAAGTATCTTCTCGATACAATTCTTAAGGAAATTTCAGAACCTGCTTATATTGAAGGTACCGCTCAGATGCAGGTTGCATCACTCGATTTCTCGAGTTATGTAGGTAGAATCGCGATTGGCCGGGTATTCAGAGGAGATATTATTACAGGGTTAGACTATACCTTATGTAAAAGGGATGGCAAAGTCAAAAAAGTAAGAGTAAAAGAACTATATACTTTTGAAGGACTCGGAAGAGTAAAAACTGATAAGGTAAGATGTGGCGATCTATGTGCTGTTATCGGACTTGAAGATTTTGAAATAGGGGATACGCTCGCCGATCTGCTTGCTCCTGAAGCGTTACAGAGAATTGAGGTAGATGAACCTACAATGAGTATGGTTTTTACTATCAATAATTCTCCATTATATGGCAAGGAAGGCAAGTTTGTTACATCCCGGCATCTTAGGACAAGGCTGATCAGAGAGACTGAGAAAAACCTTGCCCTGAAAGTTGAAGAAACTAAATCGGAAGATACTTTTAATGTTTTCGGTCGCGGTATACTCCATCTCTCAATACTCATTGAGACGATGAGACGTGAAGGCTACGAATTTCAGGTGGGAAAACCAAAAGTAATTCTTAAAGATATAAATGGTGTTAAATCTGAGCCTTATGAGACACTTACAATTGATGTCCCCCCAGAGTTCTCCGGTAAAGCTATCGAGCTTGTTACTCAGAGAAAAGGTGAAATGATTATAATCGAACCCAAAGGTGACCTGACCCATTTAGAATTTGATATTCCTTCACGGGGTCTGATCGGATTAAGGAATAACATGCTGACAGCAACTTCAGGTGAGGCTGTGATGCATCACCGCGTCAGAGCTTATGACAAATATAAAGGTGATGAACTAATGCCTAAACCGAACGGATCATTGATTTCTTTAGACATGGGAATGGCGACCGGCCATGCAATTGATCGTTTGCAGGACAGGGGTAGATTTTATATTGATCCGGGAGAACAGGTTTACAGAGGCCAGGTTATCGGAGAACATACCAGGCTTGACGATCTCGAAGTAAATATTGTCAGAGGGAAGAAACTTACAAATATGAGAGCTTCCGGGTCTGACGACAGTCTTAGGATAGCCCCAAAACTTAAATTCTCCCTGGAGGAAGCCATGGAACAAATCAAAGACGATGAATATCTTGAAGTTACACCACTGAATCTAAGAATGAGAAAGATCCCGGGTTATAAATTCGCTTAAAATATGTTTCACATTATAAATGATTTTGTTAGAAAAATAAAGAATAAGTACTTTTTATTAATTGTCTTTGCATTGTCATTAATGTCTTCATCCTACGGACAGGACATTAATTATTCGAAGTTTGGAATGGAGACAAATGGCAACAAAATTCCTCATGGACTTAAGGTTGGCGATAAGGCACCGGATTTTACCGGGTATGATCAGACAGGGAAACAGGTGGAACTGAAAAAACTCCTGGGACAGGGACCAATAATACTATTCTTTTACAGAGGTAAGTGGTGCCCTGTATGTAGCAGATATCTGAATAATTATCAAGATTCCCTAAAAGTGATTACAGATCAGGGTTTTAATGTCGTTGCTATAACACCGGAATCAATTGAGAACGTGGAGCAAACAGTAAAACTTCATAATCTGACTTTTACTGTCATCTATGATTGTCAGGAAAAAATAATGAAAGATTATGATGTCATGTTTAGTGTGACAAAAGCTTACCAGGGAAAGATTTTGTCAGCCCTTTCAACTGATATAGCTAAAAACAACGGGAGGGATACTGCGAGGCTTCCCGTTCCTGCTACATTTATCATAAACAAGGATGGAATTATAGTGGCTGTTCAATTTGATCCTGACTACAAGAACAGAGCAACAGTAAAATGGATGTTAAAAAACCTTGGACTGGCATTATAGAGATCTATAATTCTAATAGTCATTCAGGTAATCATTTAATGGCTTCATTGCTTTACACACATTCAGAACGTGATCCAAAAAATCTTTGCTGAGCACCATCTTATCTGACATCTCATTTACTACCAGGTAACTTTTATATCTCAAAAGTTCTATATATGGATGGTCTGAAGAGTATCCTTTTGGCGCAGTTTTGAGCTTATCTCCGTCGATCTTTCCAAAATATTTAATGAAATCTTTTGAGTT
>Ga0209014_10001830_pt1 | contig 12540 bp, 11 predicted proteins | sample BarGraNGADG00212_FD_184491 | JGI IMG/M metagenome (GOLD analysis project Ga0209014, IMG submission 184491) | Arctic peat soil microbial communities from Barrow, Alaska - Barrow Graham LP Ref core NGADG0002-212 (SPAdes) (version 2) | ecosystem: Environmental > Terrestrial > Soil > Wetlands >...
AGGGGACGCGAGGTCCGCATGGCATGGTATCCCGCGTCACGGGGGAAGTCAAACGGCGGAGTGGGACAGGCCATCGCCTTTTGTGGCCTGTCGTGCCTCGCTAACGCACGACTGTTTGACAGACGACAAAACCCGATCGTCTGTCCCACATCTGAAGCTACACCGGCTTGTCGCCTACTTCCTTCTGTAACTTATCCAGCAGCGCCTTCATCTCGCCCACGACACGCGCGTATTCGGGGTCGTGATAGAGATTGTGCATTTCGCGCGGGTCGTGGCGCACGTCGAAGAGTTCCCAATCGGGCGTCGTGTCGGGCAGGTTGGCGCCCTTCATGCCGAGCGGTTTGCCGTAATAGTAGATGAGCTTCCAGCGATCGTTGCGCACGCCGTAGTGCGCCGGGACGTGGTGATCGCTGGTGTTGTGCATCCAATAGCGATAGTACATCGCCTTGCGCCAGTTGCGCGGCGAGTGGCCTTCCAGGTTGGCGCGGAAGCTGCGGCCCTGCATTTCGGCGGGTGTACGGACGCCTGCGTAGTCGAGGAACATGGGCGCGAAATCGATATTCAGCACTATGTCGCGATTCACCGTGCCGGGACGGATGGCGCCCGGATAGCGCATCAGGAACGGCATGCGCAACGATTCCTCGTACATCAAGCGCTTGTCGAACCAACCGTGGTCGCCCAGGAAGAAGCCCTGGTCCGAGGTGTAGATCACGATTGTGTTGGAAGCCAGTCCCTCGGCGTCGAGGTAGTCCAGTACGCGGCCCACGTTATCGTCCACGCTCTGTATGCAGCGCAGATAATCCTTGATGTAAATCTGGTAGGCCCATTTGCGCAGCGCGTCGCCCTTGAGATCGGGCGGGATATCGCGCTTGAGATCGGTCTTGTTCATGTCTTCGCCCACTTTCATGGTGACGGCGGCGACGCTGCGCGCGCGCCCTTCGTAGTGGTCGAAGAGGTTGTCGGGCTCGGGGATGTCGCGGTCTCTGAAGAGATCCTGGTATTTGGCGGAAGGCTCCCACGGGCGGTGCGGCGCCTTGTGATGGCACATGGCGAAGAACGGCTTCTTCGGGTCGCGCTGTTTGAGCCAGTCGAGGGTGAAATCGCCGATCAGGTCGGTGCAGTAGCCGGTGTATTTCTTGCGCCCGCCGCTGGTGAGGAACACGGGATCGTGATAAACGCCTTGGCCGGGGAGAATGTTCCAATAGTCGAAGCCGGTGGGCTCGCTCACCAGGTGCCATTTGCCGATCATCGCCGTCTGGTAACCTGCGCGTTGCAGTTCCTTGGCGACGTGATTGCGCTTGGGGTCGAGCGGTTCTTCGAGAGAATAGACGCCGTTCTTGTGGCTGTACTGCCCGGTAAGAATCGCGGCGCGGCTGGGCGTGCAGATGGAATTGGTGCAGAAGCAGTTGGAGAGGCGAACGCCAGAGCGCGCGATGCGGTCGATATTGGGCGTCTGGTTGATGCGGCTGCCGTAGGCGGAGATGGCGTGGGCGGCGTGATCGTCCGCCATGATGTAGAGAATGTTGGGCTGGGGACGGCCTTTTGCCAGGGCGGCGGAGCCCAGCAGGCCGAGCAGTTCGCGGCGGGTATAAGCAAGCATCGCAAGCGTACGTTATCATGACTGCGCGAATGCGTGGGGGAAGGAAAGGGTGGAATGACACGAACCAGTCGCCGGCGGTTACTGGCCGGGACGTTGGGCAGCAGCTTGCTGGCCCAAGTGGAACCCGCGCCGGAAGTGCGTCTGCCGCGCAAGATTCGCCTGGCGCTGGCCGGCTTTGACGGGCACCCCGAGGAGATCCTTCGCGTTCTGCCGCAACTGCCGGACGTGGAACTGGTGGCCGTGGCCGGCGAGGGGTCGGACCTGGACGCACAAGCCAACGGCCTCAAGAACCGGTACGCCGCGAAGGCGCGCCGTTACGAAACGCTGGCGCAACTGCTGGCCGCCGAGCAACCCGACGTGGTGGCCCTGTGCAACCACAACGGCCGGCGCGCTACCGCGATTCTCGCCTGCGCCGCGCGCCAACTCAACGTGATCGCCGAAAAGCCGCTGGCGCTCCATCGCGCGGATCTCGACGCGGTTTACGCGGCGGTGAAGCGCAGCGGGATTCATCTGGGCATGCTGCTGCCCATGCGTTTCGACCCGCCCTACATGGCCATGCGGCGGATTGTCGAGAGCGGCGCGATTGGCGAGGTGCTGCAAATGGACGCGCAAAAGAGCTACCAACTCGGCGCCCGCCCGGCGTGGCAGAAACACGCAGCCACTTACGGCAGCACCATCCTGTGGATCGCGATCCACTCCATCGACCTGATGCTCTGGGTCAGCGGCAGACGCTTCACCGAAGCCGCTTCCCTGCAATCGCACGTCGGATTCCCGGAGGCCGGCGACATGCAGAATGTGACCGCGACCCTGTTCCGCCTGGACAATGGCGGCTCGGCCACGGTGCATATGGATTACCTGCGCCCGGCGACGGCTTCGGGGCACGGGGACGACCGTCTGCGCGTGAGCGGCTCGCGCGGCATCGTCGAATACCAGGAGAGTACCGGTGTGACGCTCCTCACCGGGAAGCCGGGCGCGGAGGTGGTGCGGGATCTGCCTCAACAGCAATCGGTGTTTCTGGATTTTTTGCAGAGCGTGTATCGGGGAACCAAGCCGGCGCTATCCTGGCCGGAGATCGTGCGGGCCAACGAGGTCACGCTGGCCGCTCACACGGCGGCCGAACAGCACCGGTTCGTAGCAATTCCGCGGGTGTGATGGCGCTGGCCAAACGGGGACAGACAGGCCTGGCAGCGAATTTCCGGCAAAGAGCGCCGGAAATTCATGTCAGGCTTGTAGTCAGTCCCCGGGGATCCTCGAATGGTATAATCATGGGTTCGGAGAGGTGGCAGAGTGGTCGATCGCACCCGCCTCGAAAGCGGGCGTACCTTAACGGGTACCGGGAGTTCGAATCTCCCCCTCTCCGCCAGTTAAATCGGCGAACTGGCCAGGGCGGCGGGCTTCGCCGAAGTTCATCGGCGGCCTTACTCCGCGGGCCACTCCAGGTCGAACTCCCCCAGCAGTCGATCGAGGGTAAAGGGACACTGCTCCGGCAGGGAGGCCGACCTCACGCCGGTTTCGAACAATGCCCCGCGCGCCGCGCGGATGTAGATGTCGTTCAGTTCCTGCTCAAGATACCCCACCAGACTGGGAGAGTCCTTCAGCCTGTGCGCAATCCGCTCCTGACTGTCGATGATGGAGCGTCGCCAACTCGCGCTCTCGCGCTCCGGCTGAATCCGCCGTTTCATCTGATGGAGCAGGAGCCGTAGCATCTGAGAATATACGGCCCACCGGTCACGCTTTCCCAAGTCCTCGATCTCCTCGGCCACATGCTCCAGGTCCACTTCCCCCATGCGGCCTGCGCGCAACAACTCGGCCATGCGGGCGGTCCACTCCGCGAAGTCGGTATCGTACAGGGTTTTGGTCGGGGTGGTGGCCATAAAGCAATCTTACTCCAGGACTGCTCTCCCCATCCGGCCTTGCCGGCCCTGCTATGCTGGGACGCTATGCATCTTAAGATTCTGGGGCATCCGATTTTCACTAATCTGAACTTCCACATGCCGATGATTGTGGACCTCTCGCATCCTCTGGTCATGCTTGCAGGCGAGAACGGGGCGGGGAAGTCGACTCTGCTGCACTCCATCTTCTACGCCCTGCGCGGCGACCAGGTGGAGGGCTACGTCTACCGTGTCGAACCCGGCGGCGTCCAGCCCGGCAAGGCCTACCTCTTCGACGCGGAACAACACAATCCGCGCACCCAACTGGAACTCTTCAAGGAGCAGCCGGAAATGGTGGAATTCCTGCGCACCGCCAGCCACGGCCAGGTCATGCTCTCCATGTTCCGCGAGACCTTTCCGAAGCTGCCCGAAGGCACCACGCTGCTGCTCGACGAACCCGAAATGGCGCTTTCGGTTTCCAACCAGCGCCGCATTCTGAAAATGCTTCTGGAACTGGTGGACCGGAAGAAGTTCCGCATCGTCTGCGCCACTCACTCGCCGGTGCTGATCGAGTCCCCGGAAACCTACGTGATCAACCTCGATCGCCACGTCAACCGGAACATCATCCCGGACGGCCAGGGTATTGAAGGCGCCAGCACCATTCAGTAGCCGGAGGCCTATGACCTGTTGTGCGCAATTTGGCAAGTGGGTCATTCTTGATGAGCGCCGAGGGCTGGAAAGAGTACTTCGGATGGGGGAGCCCATCGAAGGCATATGAGGCGCTCGATGAACATGTTGAGGAGCGTGTGCGGCAGGGAGCGGATTCCGCGACGGAGCCGCGAACTATCCTCGCAGCATCGATTCCAACACCGCCCGCGCGCGCTCCATGGCCGCGGGGAGTCCCGCCGTCACCTGCGGCGAGAGGCCGATTCCGGTGCCGATGTGCGCCGGCTCCACGCCGACCACTACAATCTCCCCGGCATCGTCGCCCAGCAGCCGCGCCGTGGCCAGCAGTTCCAGCGCGTTGCCTTCGTGCGCGGTGGTAGAGCGCCGCATTCGCAGGCCGTCGATTGCCGGCCCGCGCAGCACGTGCACGCTGCCTGGTTCCGCGCCCAGTCCCACCGCGTCCAGCACCAACACCGCGCGCCGGTTGGCCAGGTAGTGGAGCAGGGCCAGACCCTGCGTGCCGCCATCCACGAATTCCACCTGCTCGGTGGCGCCGCACTCCGCCAATAGCGCCGCGTGCAAGTGCAGTCCGGCGGCATCGTCGCTCAGCAGCAGGTTGCCCAGCCCGAGCACCAGGATCGGCGCCCGGGGTACCCCCTTTGGGTCGGGCCAAGTGTCAACTGAGCCAGCGGTCATGATCCAGATCGCCCTTCTGGTAGAACTTGTAGCCCGAGATGATCGAAGTGATCAGGCCGTTGCGATACTGGTGGGAGTCAAAGGTCACGATGTACAAGTGCAGAATCGTGAAGACCACGAAACTCCAAGCCAGGGTGTGGTGCCACGTGTGCACCGCGTAGGAGCCGCCCAGCAACGGAATCACCCAGCCCGTGAGCCGGTCCCAGAAACCGCCAGGGTTCGATTCCGAGTAGAGCGCCAGGCCGGTGACGATCTGGCACCACCCCAGGAAGATCACGAAGAACGTGTAGACCAGGCCGGCCAGGGCGTTGTGGCCCAAGTGCACGTGGCCGCGCTCCAGACGCAGATACTGCCTGGCCTGCGACGTGAGGTCGGCCCACCAGTCTTTTCGCCACACGAAGGGGAAGCCCGAACGGGAGTAGTTGTTGCCGAAGTAAAAACAGTAGATCCGCAGCAGGAATCCGAACAGCAGGGCGTATCCCGCCACGAAGTGAATCTGGCGCGCGCGGCCCATCACGAAGTGGTTGTAGGCCTCTCCGTTGGGCGCCAGGGCCGGATTGGCGATGTACAGGCCGGTCAGGAACAGCGCCGCGACCGCGAGCGCGTTGATCCAGTGCGCCAGCCGCACCGGCGCCTGCCAGACGTACTTCCGCCCGTATCCGGTTTCGCCGGGGGCAAGCTCCAGGGAACGATAGGTGGTAGCCATGGCGTCCTCCTCACCGTACCTTCACTTCCACCAGCTTCTCGCCCGACGGGCCGAACACGTGCGACGCGCACGCCAGGCAGGGGTCGAACGAGTGGATGGTGCGCAGGATCTCCACCGGCCGCTTGGGATCCGCCATGGGCGTGCCGATGAGCGCAGCCTCATAGGCCCCGTGCTGCCCCTTGGCGTCGCGCGGCGAAGCATTCCAGGTGCTGGGTACCACGATCTGGTAGTTGGCGATTTTCCCATCCTTGATGTGCACCCAGTGCCCCAGCGCGCCGCGCGGCGCTTCGGTGAACCCGCAGCCTTTGGACTCCGCTTTCCAGGTAGAGGGATCCCAGAACTGGGTGTCGGCAGTGGCCGAGTCGCCAGCCTTCAGGTTGGCGATCAGGCGGTCGTACTCATCCATCAGCCAGTGCACCGCCAATTGGGACTCCAGGCCGCGCGCGGCGGTCCGGCCCAGGGTGGAGAACAGCGCTTCCGGTCCCACCTTCAGTTTCCCGAGCGCCTGGGTCACCACTTCTTTGTAATCGGTGCGCCCGCTAGCGAACCCCATGAGCATGCGCGCCAACGGCCCCACTTCCATCGCCTGGCCTTTCCATCGCGGCGCTTTCACCCAGGAATAAGCCTTGTTTTCGTCGAGCTGTTTGTACGGCGGTTTGGGCCCGGTGTAGTTGGCCTCGGTGACGCCGTCCCAGGGATGCAGCGAATTCTTGCCGTCGGGGTACTGATACCAGGAGTGAGAAATCTCCTCCTGGACCTGGGCCGGATCGGCGGGATCCACGGGCAAAACCTCGTTCAGGTTCTTGTTGAGGATCACGCCGCGCGGGAAGCGGAACTTGGCCACGTCGGCGATGCCGTTCTGCGGCAGGTCGCCGTAGGACATGTAGTTGCCCAGGCCGCCGCCGATCTTGGTCCACTCGGGGTAGAACGAGGCCACCGCCAGCAGGTCGGGGATGTACAGGTTCTCGACGATGTTGATGGCGTCCGCGATCAGCCCCCGCACCATGGTGAGGCGCTCGATGTTGATGGCGTTGTCGCCCTGTAGCGAGATGGCGGAAGCCATGCCGCCTACCAGGTAGTTGGGGTGGGGGTTCTTGCCGCCGAACACGGTGTGGATCTTGATCACTTCCTTCTGCCACTTCAAGGCTTCCAGGTAATGCGCCACGGCCATCAGGTTGGCCTCGGGCGGCAGCTTGTAAGCGGGGTGGCCCCAGTAGGCGTTCTGGAAGATGCCCAATTGTCCGGAGGCCACAAACTTCGTCAGCGTTGCGGCCACATCTTTGAAATAGCCCTCGGTGGAAGTGGGCCAGCTCGGCGACACCTTCTGGGCCAGCGCCGCCGTGGCGGCCGGGTTGGCTTTCAGCGCGGAGACCACGTCCACCCAGTCCAGCGCGTGCAGATGGTAGAAGTGGATCACGTGGTCCTGCACCATCTGGGTCAGGAACATGATGTTGCGGATGATGTCGGCGTTGCGCGGCACCTGGATGCCGAGAGAGTTCTCTACGCACCGCACGCTGGCCAGCGCGTGTACCGTGGTACACACGCCGCAGATGCGTTCGCAGAATGCCCAGGCATCGCGCGGGTCGCGGCCCTGCAGAATCACTTCCAGGCCGCGCCACATGGTGCCCGAACTCACGGCGTCGTGAATGTGATTGCTATCGTCGAGCATCGCCTCCAGGCGGAGGTGTCCTTCAATTCGGGTAACCGGATCTACTACGACTCGCTGTGCCATGGCTCACTTCACCTCCCCGGTGGTGTTCTCTGCCGGATCCACGGGTTTGCCGGCGATCCGCTTGCCGGCGCGGCGCGCCCAGTACGATGCCAGGTGCGCGCCCACGCCGACCCCGGTCAGCACCGCCAGCGTCTTGCCCACCTGGTCCGGCGTCGACTCGATTCCCGGCAGCGGGACGCTGCCGGCCATGCGTTCGTAGAAAGGCCCGTGGTCCCAGAAGTTCGCTTCGCTGCATCCGATGCACGGGTGCCCGGAACCGATCGGGAAGCTGGTGCCGGCATTCCATTTCACGGTCGGGCACGAATTGTACGTCATCGGTCCGCGGCAGCCCATCTTGTATAGGCACCAACCCTTGCGGGCGCCCTCGTCGTCCCAGCTCTCGACGAACTGTCCGGCGTCGAAGAACGCGCGCCGGTAGCACTTGTCGTGAATGCGCTGCCCGTAGAACATCTTGGGACGGCCGGTGCGGTCCAGTTCCGGCAACTGGTCGAAGGTCAGGATGTAGGCCAGCACGCCGGTCATCACCTCGGCGATGGGTGGACACCCCGGCACGTTGACGATCGGCTTGTTGGTCACGATCTTGTGAACCGGCTGGGCGCCGGTGGGGTTCGGCTTGGCGTTCTGCACGCAGCCGTACGAGGCGCAGGCGCCCCAGGCCACAATCGCCTTGGCGTCTTCGGCCGTTTCCTTCAGGATGTCGAGAAAGCTCTGTCCGCCCACGGTGCAGTAGACACCGCCGTCGCGGGTGGGCGCGTTGCCCTCCACGGCCAGCAGGTACTGCCCCTTGTGGTCCTTCATGATCTTCCGGCGGATCTCCTCGGCCTGCTCTCCCGCCGCTGCCTGCAGCGTTTCGTCGTAGTCCAGCGAGATCATGTTCAGGATCAGGTCCTGGGCGATGGGGTGCGAGCTTCGGATGAAACTTTCACTGCAGCAGGTGCATTCGAGGCCATGCAGCCAGATCACCGGAATGCGCGGTTTGTTTTCCATGGCGGCCATCACCTTCGGGACCATGGAGGCTTCAAGCCCCATCATGGCTGCCAGCGACGTGCAGTATTTGAAGAAAGTACGCCGATCCACGCCGTGCTGTTGGAGCACCGCATAGGTCGACGGGAAGCGTTCCGACATGGCGCAACCTCCTCGGAAACCGGATTTTTGTGCCGGATCCCCTCCGCGCGCCCCGCCAGCGCACGCACCACCGCATACACGACCGTAAGTGGCAGTCTGAAGAATAATACAACAAAAATCGAATTTCTGGTATCGAAAAAATCAACAAAGGAAGCTGAAATTCTGAAACTATGGAAAACGGACCTGATACGGGCCGTGCCTGCCGCCGCGCCGCGCCTTCACGGGTTCCTGGCCGGAATTGTCCGTCGGCAGATTCACTGATGTTCCTCATGACCTCATCGCGAGTGTCGCCTTGGGATACACACGAGCCATGCCGTGCCGCCTATCCCACGCCCCACGAATGCAGTACATTAGTTGGCATGAATCGTAGGACACTTTTGCAATCCGCGGTCTCGGCCGCCGGCCTGTCGGTCGCCGGGCGTCAGGTGGTTCACGCCGCCGTCCCCAAGATGAAGATCACGCGGGTCCGCGTATACTCGCCAGAGCGGCCGAACCCCCTGTTCAATCAGAGCGACCTGGTGGTCACCGTGGAGACCGATGCCGGTGTCACCGGGATCGGGGAAGGCGGCGCGCGCGATACGCTGGAGCAGTCCGCGGGGCGCCTAATCGGGCAGGATCCGCAGTATATCGAACGCCTGTGGCAGGACATGACGCGCGCGTTTTTCTATCCGCCGGGGCGCGAGAAGATTCACGCCATCGGTGCGCTCGACCTGGCGCTGTGGGATATCAAGGGCAAGGTGCTCGGCCGGCCGGTGCATTCCCTGCTGGGCGGGATGACGCGGAATTTCTGCGAGTGCTATCCCACCGGCGGCGTGATTCCCGGCATACGCCCCGGCATGAGCGTGCAGGAGCGGGCGCGGGCTACCATGGAAGCCGGCTTTCGCGCCTACCGTTCGGGTGCGGCCGACGCGCCGGCCAACGGCACGTTCAACACCCATGAGCGGCTCAACCGGCTGTTCGAGGAGAGTGCGCAGGCCCGCGAGGGCGTCGGCAAGAACGGCGATTGGTGCGTCGATTTCCACCAGCGGTTCGACCTTTCGGAGGCGATTCGCGGCTGCGAGCTGATCAAGGATCTGGCGCCCTACTTTGTCGAGGACCCGGTGCGCGACGAAGCGTTCCGCGACGACCTGCCGCTGTTGCGGCGCACGGCCAAGGTGCCGATCGCCGCCGGCGAGGAGTGGGGCTACCGCTGGGATTTCCACAAGCTCGTGGAGAACCACGACCTCGACTATGTGCGTGTCACCCTGCCCAGTGTCGGCGGCATCACGGAGATGATGAAAATCGCGGCCATCTGCGAGACCCACTTCGTGGGCATCATCCCGCACTTCACCGGTCCCATCGCCACCGCCGCGCTGATCCACTCTCTCGGCACGTTCTCCGGCCCGCTGCTGGTGGAGTACACCTACGCAGGCCGTACCATTCCGCACCTTCCGGTGTGGCTGGATTACAGGAACGGCAAGCTGTATCCCAACGACCGGCCCGGGCTGGGCGTGGAACTGGATCTCAAGCCGCTCAAGCTCGTGACCGAGATTACCCAGCCGGTGACGGCGCGCGCGCAGACGTATTTCCGGCCTGATGGTTCGATAACCAACTGGTGATGCCGCGAGCGCGGATTTACATTTTTTCCCTTGATCCCGGACCCAATGCGAGCTATTATTGTGAGGCGAATAAAAAGCGAATCTACCTGTGGAGGACACGATGAAAATCAGCGACGCTCTACTTCCCGAATTCGACCAGGAAATGGTAACCACCCGTAAGTGCCTGGCGCGGATTCCCGACGATAAATTCAGCTACAAGCCGCACCCGAAATCATTCGAAATGGGTGCCCTGGCGGTGCACATCGCCACCATGCTCGATTGGGGCGTGTTGACGCTCCAATCCGACAGCTTCGATTACGCCCCGGAGGGCGGTGAGCCGTACGTGCCGCCGGTGGCCAAGACCAACGCCGAACTGCTGGCCATGTTCGACAAAGCCTCGGCCGCGTTCCGCGCCGCCCTGGCGGCCACCGAAAACGAGGCCATGATGAAGCCGTGGTCCCTGCTGGGCGCCGGCAAGACGATGTTCACCATGCCGCGAGCGGCCGTGCTGCGCGGCATGATCTTCAACCACATCGTGCATCACCGCGGGCAACTGTCGGTCTACCTGCGCCTGTGCGACATCCCGGTGCCGGCGATTTATGGGCCGTCGGCGGACGAGGCAAACTAGTTTTCTCCCCGGGTTCTGTCTGTCCCCGCGCTGTCCCCACTTTGTCCCCGGTTTGCCTTTTTCGTTTACACTGCACCTATGCCCATTTTCCTGAAGGCGCGCTTGTGCCTGATGATGTTCCTCAACTACGTAATCTGGGGAGCGTGGTACGTGACCATCACTACGTACCTGACCGCGACGCTGAAGTTCTCGGGAACCGAAGCCGGGTTGGTGTTCGGCACCACGGCGCTGGCCAGCATGATCACGCCGTTCTTCATCGGCCTCGTCGCCGACCGCTTCTTCGCCACGGAGAAGGTGCTGGCGGTGCTGCACCTGATGGGGGCCGTCATCCTGTACTTCGTCACGCGCGCCACGAGTTTTGCCTCGGTTTATGCGCTGGTGCTGTTGTACTGCCTATGCTACTTTCCGACCATCGGCCTGACCAACTCGCTCACCTTGCGGCAACTGACCGACGCCGGCGGCGAGTTTCCGTTCATCCGCATGTTCGCCACCATCGGGTGGATCGCCATCGGCCTGACCATCGGCTACATGAAGGTGGAGACCACGGCGACGCCGTTTCTGCTGGCGGCCGGCGCGTCGCTCGCGATGAGCGCCTACTGCCTGACGCTGCCGCATACGCCTCCGGCGGGCAAGGGGCAGAAGATCACGGCGGGCGCCCTGCTCGGGCTGGATGCGCTGGTGATGCTCAAGAAGCGTCCCTATCTGGTATTCGTGGTGGCGTCGATTCTGGCCTGCATCCCGCTGACGTTTTATTTCTCGTTCACCAACGTGTACCTGAATGAAGTCGGGGTGGTGAACGCGGCGGGGAAGATGACGTTGGGGCAGTTGTCGGAGGTCGGGGTGATGCTGCTCATGCCGTTCATCTTCCGGCGCATCACGGTGCGCGGCGTGTTCATGCTCGGCCTGGCTTGCTGGAGCCTGCGCTACGGGCTGCTGGCTTACGGCAACGCGGGCGCCGGCATCTGGATGTTCTATCTGGCGATCCTGCTGCACGGGTTCTGTTACGATTTCTTCTTCATGACCGGGCAGCTTTACACCGACCAGGAGGCCCCGCCGCACCTGCGCGGCACGGCCCAAGGGTTCCTCACCTTCCTGACTTACGGGGTAGGCATGTTCATCGGGTCGCTGCTCTCCGGCGGGTCGCTGGATTTCTTTACCACCAGCAGCGGAGGCGCGGTTACGCACAACTGGACCGCGTTCTGGTTGGGCTCCGCCGGCGGCGCGCTGGCCATCCTGGCGTTGGTGGCGGTCTTCTTCCAGACCCGCGCCAAGATCGGGGCTAAAGCAGAACTGCCATCCTCAGAATAAATTGGTGTCATGGACATCGCGTTCGCCTGTGCAGCGGCGTCTGCCGTGTTGGGCGGATTCGTTGGTTTTCTCTTGCGGCCCTCCGTGGTGTTGATCGGTCAGTTGCCATTTGGAACGGTTATCAGCAGGGGCCGCAATCTGACTGGTTTTGACATGCTGCTCAAAGGGGCGGCTGAACAGTCTCTTAACTACCTCTTGGCTGGTGCGATTATCGGCGCTTTTGTCGGAACGGTGATCGGATCGGTCATAGCGTATCGGCATTCCGAGCGGCGGTAAGGAGGAGTTACCTAAGACATCGACACGGTGCTGTGTGGGGCGGACCCCCTGGTCCGCGGCCGACCCCCCGGTCGGCCTGCTTCATGAGATGAGTGAGAATTCCGCCGTTGTCGCCGTACTATTCCGGTATGACGTTCTACCGGCGGCGGCTTCCGCACGTCTATGAGACGGAACAGCCAGTTTTCCTCACGTGGCGGCTCCACGACAGTCTGCCGTCCCACCGGTCTTTCCCAGCTGTAGCGCTCAACTCCGGACAGGCATTTGCCGCCATGGATCGATTGCTGGACGAAGCCTGCGATGGCCTGTTCTACCTTCGCCAACCGGCTATCGCCGACATGATCGTCGCAGCCATCCA
>Ga0209014_10001833_pt1 | contig 12530 bp, 9 predicted proteins | sample BarGraNGADG00212_FD_184491 | JGI IMG/M metagenome (GOLD analysis project Ga0209014, IMG submission 184491) | Arctic peat soil microbial communities from Barrow, Alaska - Barrow Graham LP Ref core NGADG0002-212 (SPAdes) (version 2) | ecosystem: Environmental > Terrestrial > Soil > Wetlands > Peat...
GAAGACATGTCCGCGGGTGCGTGATTCTTTGCGCACGAACACAGGGCGTATTTCGAGCAACCCCGTCTTCATCGTGCGGAAGTCCCGCTCGACTTTCTGCAGCGCCATATAGCTGTCGTGAATCTGTTCGGTGGAGAGTGTTTCTTTGCCGACATCGGAGACAAGTACGTAACATCCGGCGAGTTCCAAGGACTTGCGTTTTGCCTCTGCGTTGACGGTTTCGGCAATCTGGCGTTGCTGCAATTTCAGCTCGACGATTTTGGCGAGCTTGTGCTGAGACATCCACCGTTTCAGCTTTGCCAGGCCCGCCTCCGGCTTGCAGCGGGAAGATTCTTCCACGCGCTCGTTGCGCTGGGCTATCTTCGAGCGCAGCTTGGCCAGTTTGTCTTCCAGTCGGTGTTCGATGCGCCTTGTTTCGCCGGGATTGTTGCGCAGGACATAGCGCACCCCATCGGCCTCGACCTCGCAAACTTGCTCTGCGAACAGATCCAGTTGCAGGGTTCCTTTCGCCAGCCGATGGCGGATTTGTGGATCTGTTAATGCTGAAATATACCGGAACCCTGCTTCGCCCAACGCCTGCTTGCCGGCTTTCTTTACCATCCCGCGGTCGCCGACGAAGATCACTTCTTGGATGGCGAACTGTTTAGTCAGAGCATCGATTTGTTCGGCCACGGTGGAAGGATCGCCAGTGTTTCCGCTGAACACGCGCACCGCCAGCGGCTCTCCCGAAGGATCGGCGAGCAACCCAATGACGATTTGCAGTTTGCCCTTTTTCCCGTCCCGGTTATAGCCAAACTCGCCCAGCGCGTTGTGTTCGCCTTCCAGATAGGAACTGGTGACGTCGTAGAGAACCAAGGAGGGCGGCGCGCCGTTGCGATCGAGATACTGGCGAAAGAGAGCTTTCTCGATCTTCTCCTGGCGGGCGCAGAGATCGTCCAGAGCGTGGTAAAGGTCTTTCTCGTCGAACTCGCCCAGACCGAGCACTTCAGCGACGGCGTGATCGCGAGCCCAACGAACGGCCGACAAACGCGAACCTTGATGGCCGATGCGGGCCAGGACCAGGAACAAGGCGAGTTTGCCAAGTTCGGACTTGCCGAGGGCGGAAGAAAGACCGATGTCGTCTGCCACTTGTTTGAGGGCGTGCAGGAGACCGAAGACCGGCCCGGAGGTGGGTTCGGGCAAGGCAACGGCATCGAGTTCACCGCGAAGGAGGCGGCGCAAAGCCTCAATGCGCAGGCGAGGCCAGGAAGTGATGTTGGCAATGGTGCGGTTCTTAACCTTGCCGTTATCGCGGAAAGACTCGCGAAGGAGGACGGCCGGAGGAGAGGTGCGGTTGGGGATTTCCGCGACGTACATGTGTTCAGAATATAGAACAACGCTAGTGAAGTCAATATCTATTCCACATATTACATGACTACATTTTCATCCACAATCGACGCCAACTCGTTTCAGGCTAACGATTTACTAGAAAAAGGCGAGCGAAGATCCGTCAGGGCCGCCGATCCGATCACGCAGTCTTGCCCGCTCAACGGTTAGCGGCGACCGGATTTCTGCACCATGGCGTTGATGATGTTGTCGTTCACGCCGGCTTCCTTCAACTGGATCAGATCTTGGGTGCCGGTGTTGAAATTGGTCGGGGAGGTGCCGATCTTGCTCAGGATGACCTCTTCGGAGAGTCCGGCCTTCTGCATTTGGACGATGTCGGCGTTGGTGAGCACGGCGCCGGGGGCGGCACTGCGATCCGGCGCACTGGCGGGGGCGAGGGTGGGGCCGATACGCGGCTGGGAGTCGTCGATGCGGGCGTCGCCACTGACGTAGGCGGTGGTTTCAGTACCTTTTTCGAAGGTCACGTTCTTGCCTTTCACCCACACCAGGACGGGGGAAGCTGCGATCGTGGCGGCTACACGGGGGCCGCTCATGTCGCCTTCGCCCTTTTCGGGGGTGGCGCGCAAAGGTATGGTCCGGCCATTGGAGAGGCGCACGGAATCGATGCTGAGTTCGAGTGCCCCTGCGCGTCCGAAGCGGCGCTTGGTTTCTACTTTGGTGACGCGGCCGAGGACGACGGCGCCTTTCGGGATGACCACGTAATTCTGGTTGATGACGGGTTCGGTGACTTCGAAATCCACGGTCTCGCCCACGTGCGCGTTGGCGGAGGAGACGGTGCGGTTGAGGCGAAGGCGAACCGGCGTGCCATCCTGGAGCGTGAGTACCTGGGCGGCGGCGGCCAAAACGAGGAAAAAAGTACCGGCGAGACGCATGAGGAACCTCTCGGAGGTAGGTTAGCGCACGCGGGCTGCCAAAGCACGACCCCGGGCACACATAAGCGTACATCGGCACGATCGGCACCGCCACCAACAACAACTCCAGACCTTGGTCGTCGCCTCGATCTCTATGCAGAACAGTCCAGGCTGATTGTTCGACGAAGGTCGGATCGTTGACGGCATAGCGGAGCGAGCAGTCCGCCACAATACGTAAATGCACGTTGAGGCCCACCCGACTGCCTGGCCCATCCACGTTGCGCCACACAGAGGGTGAGCGTTTCCCGATGCGGGTCTCGCCGGGTCGAAGCGCTGTGCCGCAAGTAACCGGACAGACCGAAGCTGAGCCGGCGGACCCAGGGTCCCGTTTGGCGGACGGCAGCCGCCGGGGCGGGCCGCGCCCCGTGGATCACGCGTTCGAGCAGGGTGCAAGTTGTCCCAGCCTGATTCTCGTCAGTTGACGGCGTACTCTGCCGTTGCGGGTCGGACCGTCCCTCCAGGGGAGCGGCTTCCGAGCTGTGGAAGAGTGTCCGACGACACGCCCGGTGGGGATGCTTTTGACGATGCACGAGCAGGCACGGGGGCGAAAGCAGTAGTGACTTGGGAACGGCCCGCAAAGTGCCCACTGTTCGGTATGCGCCTGACTTATCTACTAGCGGTGACTGCTTCGATTCTGGCTCTGGCCGGCGCGGGCGCAGCTAGACCGGCGAAAAGGCGCGCTGGTGCGCCGGTCGCCCGGAGTCTTGCTGGGAACGAAATAGAAGACTCAACGAAGACTGGCGCGGTGGGGCCGGGAGCGACGGGGTCAAGGGTGGTGCGGGCGCAGATTCTTCTGGCCCGTGCGCGGTTCTCGCCGGGCGAAATTGACGGCGTCTACGGCGACGATTTCGGGATTGCGGTCAAGGGATATCAAGAAAACCACGGCCTGAAGCCGACCGGCACAATCGATGCGGAGATGTGGCGCCTGCTCGATAGCGATGCCGGCCCTCTTCTGTTGACCTACACGATTACCAAAGCGGATGAGAAAGGCCCGTTCCAACCAGCACCGGCCGACGTCCAGGAAAAGGCGAAGATGAAGTGGCTTGGCTTCGAAACGCCGGAAGAGGAACTGGGCGAGAGGTTCCATAGCTCGCCGAAGCTGCTGGCCGAGTTGAATCCCGGCAAGAAACTGGACACGGCGGGGGAGCGGATCACCGTACCGAATGTGCGGCGCGCCGCTGTGCGCCTGGCGTTACGCGTGGTGGTGTCGAAGTCAAAACGCACGGTAATCGCCTACGGCGCTGGCGACAAGGAACTGGCGCAGTATCCGGCCACGATAGGCGGCATGCACGATCCGCTGCCGATTGGTCATTGGACCATCACGGGCGTTGTGCACTATCCGTGGTTCAACTATGACCCGGAGCACTTCTGGAACGCGAACCCGAAACAGGCCAAAGCGGTGCTCCCGCCGGGCCCGAACAGTCCCGCCGGCGCAGCGTGGATCGGCCTCTCGAAAGAACATTATGGAATCCATGGGACGCCGGATCCGGGGCATATCCGGCATGGCGAATCGGCCGGGTGCATCCGGATGACGAACTGGGATGTCGCTGATCTATCGCACATGGTTCGACGGGGCACACCGATCGTCCTGGAGGAATAGCTTTGAGGCTCTGCCTTTGCATTGCCGGGCTGTTCCCAGTGTTTCTCGCTGTTGGCGCGACCTCTTCCATTCTCGAGATGACGCCGCCCATCCGCGGACTCTCCCTCGCGAATGTGCGGGATACGTTCGAAGAAGTTCACAACGGACGTCCGCATGAGGCGATCGACATTCTGCAGCCGAGAGGGACACTGGTGCGTGCGGTGGTATCCGGGACCGTCCGCAAGCTGTTCCTCGGCAAACCGGGCGGCAAATACGATGTACCAGTTCGCCGAAATGGGAGTGTATTGCTACTACTACGCGCACTTGGACGGGTACGTGGAAGGGTTGCGTGGGGGAATGCGGGTCGAGCGTAGGGACGTCATCGGTTTTGCCGGATCGACTGGAAATGCGGACCCGCGCACGCCACACTTGCATTTTGCGATCTTCGAGTTGGGGCCGGAAAGGCTGTGGTGGAAGGGGAAGGCCGTCGACCCATATCCTGGCCTCGTAGCCGCCGTGAAGCGAGCGAAATAGCGGACGATCTTCTCCTGTTGGCGGCCATAACGAGGTTCGCCTGTCGAGGTCGTCGAGGGGCTGCTCTAGCGTAAGAGGCGCGAATGTCCATCTCCCAATCAGACCCTCCCGCTCCACAATCGTCAGCCAGTATCAAGCATTTCTGTTCTTTCCAACTTGCTGAATTGCTCTTACTTCGACGAGCTGGCCTTCTGCCTTTTAACCTGCAGCTCGTTCACCACCTGCTGCACGTTTAGAATCGCCGACGCGACCTTTTCTGCCCGCGCGCGCTTCGATTGAGAGTCGACCTCACCAGTCAGTGTGACGACGTGATTCTTGACAGCGTATTTTACGCTCTCGTGAAGCTTCTCTTTGATGAGAGCCGCATCCAGGTTGCTCTCGATAGCCTTGTCCAGATCCGAGTTCACCGTTTTAGCATCACTCTCGGCGCCCGGCGGAATCACTGCAATCTGGTTCGACACAACTTGGGCTCCCGCGATGGACCTTGCGATGGATTCGGCTTGTGACTTGTCACCGTCTGCCGCTACGTGTCCGCCCAGGGTCACGACGCCCTTGTCGCGATCCTGACTTACCGAGACATCTTTGTAGCCGGCCTTATCCAGCGATGTACGGATACTGTCGGAAACGTCGGTTGTCTTCGCGGGCGTCGCTGAGCACCCTACCAGAGTCCCGACAACCACCACCGCCAGCAAGCACAAGCACGGTTTGAGCGCTTTCATATTTCTCCTTTAATACGACATCGGTCAATCTCCTTTCAGAGCATGTGAAGGACCGAACGTATCTGGACGGAATAGGCCAACGCGGCGTGCTGCCAGATACCCAAACGGGCGGGCACCGTTGCTCTGGGAGGCCCTCAGGCTCGTAACGATATATGGTCACGTGACCAGGTATGGTCAAAGCGGAAACCTCCTCGAAGAGAGTCAACGAGAACGAAGCACCGCCGCTCTGGAAATCTGCCCGGCTACCTTGCCGGTGGCCTCATTGCCCCCGCTCCCGTGTGGTGTCGTCCTCCCAGACACCAGGCCCGTGATGCCGCTGGTTTCGGGACTGGCGACTCGCCGGTGCCCGCGCCCCTTCGCCGCCGATGTTCCGCAACCCGGCAACCAAAGCAACGACCTTGCCGGGAAGTATCCTCCCCTTTCTTGTTTTGGCGAAGCCTGGGCAAGCTCGTTCCGGGCGTTGCCCCCAGGGTGTTGCAGAGGCAAACGAGAGGGACCGGCGGTAGGCACTGGCCCGCCGAAATGGCCCCATCCCCCGCCGCCGCTCACACGTCTTCTTGACGTGACATGCCAGAACCGGGTCTAATTACTCAAGATATCGCAATCGTGCCCGAACGGGGCCCGCATTGGAACAGGACCGTTACATGAAGCTTGCCGTGCTCCATCCCTCCTACGAAGGCTCCCGCTCTCCGTTCAAAGACCTGGCATCCGAGTTCGATCCCGCGCGCTACCTGCCGGAGCACAACTGGACGAACTTCCGTATTACGAAGGCGGCGGCGGCGCGCCAGATCAGCGAGATTGCGCGCATGGGGTTCGATGCGGTGGTCAACTTATGCGATGGCGCCTGGGACGAAGACCGTGCCGGTCGCGAGGTGGTGCAGGCGCTGGAGCAACTGAACGTGGCGTTCACCGGTGCGGGCTCGGCGTTCTACGATCCGTCGCGCGTAGCGATGAAGATGGCCTGTTATTCCGCGGGTGTCGATTTTCCGGCCTATGTCGTCGCCCGCACGCCCGACGACGTGCAGCGGGCCCTGGAACTGCTGCGGTTCCCGATGATCGTCAAACATCCGCACGGATATTCGAGCATCGGTATGACGGCGGAATCGCGCGTGACCGGCGAGGATCAGCTTCGGCAGCAGATCGCGCGGACGATTGCGGCCTACGGAGCGGCCTTGGTGGAAGAATTCATCGAGGGCCGCGAGTTCACTGTCCTGGTAGCCGAGCCCCGCGACGAGCGGGAGGAAGCCTGGGTACTGCAGCCGGTGGAGTTCCTGTTTCCCGAGGGCGAATCGTTCAAGCACTTCGACCTGAAATGGAAAGACTACCAACAGATGCAGACGCGGGTGGGCGCCGAAGAGCCGCTGGCCATCCGACTGCGTGAGGCTGCGGCCCTAACCTTCAAGGCGTTGGGCGGATCCGGTTATGGCCGCTGCGACCTGCGGGTGGACGCCGCAGGCGGGGTGTATCTGTTGGAGATCAATCCCTACTGCGCCGTGTTTTATCCCGATGGCCAATTCGGCAGCGCGGATTTCATCCTCGCCAACGATCCGGCCGGGCATCGCGGTTTCCTGGAACATCTCCTGGCTTGTGCCATCCGAAGACGCGACCGCGTGCGGCGCCCTTGGGAGCTCCGTTACCAGCGGCCGCGCGGATTCGGCCTGTTCGCGGCCTGTCCCCTACGCGCCGGCGAGATCGTGGAACGGTACGAGGAGAGGGCGCACGTTCTGGTTTCCCGCCGCCATGTCGAGCGGAACTGGCAGGGGCTGTGCCGCCAGTGGTTCCACCACTATGCCTGGCCCGTGACCGACAACCTGAACGTGATGTGGAGCGACGATCCGGAGGACTGGCGCCCGATCAACCACGCCTGCGACCCCAACACCTGGCTCGACGGCCTGGACCTGGTGGCGCGCCGCGACATTCGGCCCGGTGAGGAATTGACGGTCGACTACGCAACCTTCTGTGGTCCGACCATGAGCGCGTTCGAGTGTCACTGCGGATCCTCGGGTTGCCGCCGCGTGATCCTCGGCACCGATCATCTGCTGCCGCTCGTCCGCAAGCGATATGGCGATCACGTTTCGGATTTCGTTCGCGGGACATGGCGGAATATCGGGCCGGATTGGCAGCCGCCCTTCGAAATCGTACAGAACAGCTATGGGCTAGGACTGGTGGCGCGCCGCGCCTGGCGTGCCTGGGAGGTGATCACCCCGCTCCGGTTCGGGCCGGCCACCGCCGTGCCGGCCCGTTGGACCGTCCAGTGCGGCCCCAACCAGCACGCCGAGCCGCTGCCGTTCCAACTGCGCTACGTCAATCACTCCTGTGCTCCCAGTGTTCAGTTCGACTTGGAAGGGGGTGTCCTGCGAGCGATTCGGGATATCGAGCCCGGTGACGAACTCCACTATTTCTATCCCTCCACGGAGTGGGCCATGGCCGATACGTTCGATTGCCAGTGTGGGGCGGTCGATTGCCTGGGGCGGATCGGCGGCGCGTCGGAACTGCCGGTGGAGGTTCTCCAACCGCACTTGCTGTCGCCTTACATTCGCGAAGCCCTGCGCGGTGGTTCAGGAGAGCCCGTTCCCGCCACGGAGCCCCCTCAATTCAGTTCGCTTCGACCGGGATGCTGACTGTCATTCGGCTCTCGCGATAGGTACCGATATTGCGACATAACGCCGTGTTCCGTGGCCGGGGCACTAACTGGCTTCACCACGAAGGCGCCGGGTGCCACTTGGCCGATCGGGAGAAACCCGGTCAGGCTGCCGCCTTGCCTGCAAGGTGCAACGACCCCCGCACGGTTGCCTCGGACCAAATTTCCGCGTAGCGTTGGCACCCCCAGCGGTGCAACCGGGTGCTCTCCTCACCGTCGGGTATCGCGTCAGTTGTGACCCAGACCTCGGCGAAGGACACCAGCAAAAAAGCGCAGAACGCCGAGAGCACCACGGCAGGCGAGAAACCACGAACGAATGACAACCTTCAATTTACCAATCAGATCAGGATTTCCGGGGAAACACAGTCCGCCCAGCCCAGGCCGCCCAGCCCGCCCCTCGCCGCTTCCCTCGCGCCTTCGTTTTCGATATGCTCAATTCCAGCCCGGGAATAGCCGGCCGGCCCTCATCGGCCTATGTCCGCCCGTGCTAGGAGGAGTCGTTGTGAGAACCAGACGAGAGTTCTTGGGCGCAGCCGCCGCGGGCCTGGTCGCCGCGTCCCAGCCCTTCGCCAACGCCCAGACAGCCGCTCAGCCGGGCCACGATTTTCCCCTGGAAGATTACCACGTTCATCTCAACACCATGACGCTCGAACAGGTGATCGCGAGGTCGAGGGAAACCGGCGTAAAGTACGGCCTCCTGGAGCACCTCGGCACCAAGGAGAATGAGTACCCCATCATGCTCTCGAACGACAAGGAACTGCTGGACTGGATCGCCAAACTCAAAGACCAAGGCGTTTACATCGGGGCGCAGGCCGAGTGGATCGACTGGGTTCCGTGCTTCTCCCAGGAAGTTCTCTCGCGGCTCGATTACATTCTCACCGATTCCTGGACCGTTCGCGACGCCAATGGCAAGCGCATCAAAGCCTTTTCGGCGGGTTACGATCCCGGCGACGATCCCGAAGCCTTTATGAAATGGTATGTGGACTGGATCGTCGAGATTCTCGAGCGGACGCCTCTTGACATCTGGTCCCACCCCATGTGGGTCACGCGCAAGTTCAGCACGCAGCTCGAAAAGATGTGGACCGAGGAACGCATGCGGCGGGTCGTGATGACCTGCAAGACTACGAACACCGCGGTCGAGATCGACTCCAGTGTCCGATTGCCCACTATGCCGTTCCTGAGAATGGCCAAGGAAGAAGGAGTCAAATTCAGTTTCGGCGCGAGCAGCCAGGGCGTTCGCGTCAACCCCATCGACTGGTCCATCAATACCGCCAAGGATCTTGGCCTGGCGAAGAAGGATATGTTCCAGCCCGCGCCCAAGGGCCGCAAACCGGTGCAGATCCGGAAGCTCCGGGCCTGACGGCCCGCCGGCGTCCGGTTTGTTCCACATATCGCCGCAGGCCCGGCCGAATATCATTTAATCCTGGTGGGAACAGCCGCAAGTCCACCGCTGCCCCTGTGTTTGCTTCCCGCGTTCGGGCCACGGCTAGGCGCGGTGTCCGGCCGCTTTGCGCGCCGGTGCCGGCATCAACCCTCGCATTCGTAATGGCAGGCTACCGCGACGCCACCAAGCGGGCAGTAGCAGTGCAGCCGGTGCCGGGCGAGCGGCCGAGGCGTAAATCTGCTACGGTTTAGGGTATCGATATCGTGATATCTCAAACGGAGATAGACCTATGATCACGCGACGCGAGGCGGCTCGCAGCGCCGCCGTAACGGCTCTCTCTTATTCCAGAATTCTGGGCGCCAACGACCGGATCGGTCTGGGTGTGATCGGCACCGGGGGGCGCGGTACCTACGTAATGGGCCTGTTCCAGAAAAACTCCGACGTCGATGTGCGCGCACTGTGCGACGTGTATCCGGCCCGATTCCGGGAGGCGCTTTCTAGCGCGCCGAACGCCAGAACCTTCGGGGACCATCGTAAGCTCCTGGAACTGGCGGAAGTCGACGCGGTTCTGATCGGGTCGCCCGATCACTGGCACAAGGACCACGCCGTAGATGCCATGAATGCCGGCAAGGATGTCTACTCGGAGAAGCCCATGTGCCGCCTGCGCGAAGAGGCGCCGGTCATGGTGAAAACCGCTCGCGCCACCGGCAGGATCCTCCAGATCGGATTGCAGCAGCGCTCCGGGCAGATCTATTTGGAGCCGCTCGACAAGTTCGTGAAATCCGGAGCCATCGGGAAGATCGGCCACATCGACGCCGTATGGCACAGCGGCGTGCCGGGACCGCTGCGCAAGGAACCCGCGCGGCAGCCCGCGGATCTCGACTGGCTGCGTTTCCTGGGACCGGTGGCATATCGCGACTGGAATCCGGGGATGTATTTCAGCTTCCGCTCCTTTCTGGAATTCAACGGCGGCAAGATGACCGACTTCGGCCACCACTGGATGGACGTCGTGCATATGTATATGGGCGAACGCGCTCCGCACGCAGCGACGTTCGCCGGCGGCATATATTACGACCGCCAGGACGGCCGCACGGCGCCGGACACCTGCAACGCGCTGTTCGAGTACGACGGTTTCTCCGTGCTTTTCCAGTCCAATGCGTATGCCGTGGCGCCGGGGTACGGGGTTACGCTCTACGGGGATCGGGGCAGGCTGTTCGTGAACCGCAATCGCTGGGAGTTCACGCCGGCGGGCCGCAACGCGGAGACCGTGAAGCGGGACATCGCCGGCGACATCACCGCCGACCACGTGCGCAATTTTCTGGATTGCTGCAAGAGCCGCAAACTGCCGAACGCCGACGCGGCACTCGCGGCTGTTTCCATTCTGCCGCCGCTGCTGGCGGTGCAATCGTACCAGGAGCAGCGCCGGATCCGCTTCGACCCGGTGCGACTGGAGGTCTTACCGTTCTGAGGAAGATGGCCGGGCGCGCCCGGCCGGAATAGGAGAGATGATGCGCGGAATCGTATCTTTGGCGGCAGTACTGTACCTGGCGCCTGGCCTCGCGGCGCAGGGTGTTCCGGCGGGTTTCACGAAAATCTCGGCAGGCCCGAGTCTGCAGGGCTGGCATGTCAGCCAGGTGAACCATCACGGGAACACCCAATGGAAAGTGGAGAACGGTGTGCTCACCGCCACGCAGGACAAGAAGGACAACGGCGGGATTGTGCTGACGGACAAGAAGTACAGAAACTTCGAGGTCTACCTGGAAATGAACCCGGACTTCGGGTGCGACAGCGGGTTGTTCCTGCGCTCCACCGAGAAGGGCGAGGCATACCAGGTGACGCTCGACTATCTGCCCGGCGGCAGCATGGGCGGCATCTATGGCGAAGCCTTACAGGGCGTGCGTGGCGCGCAGACGCCCGAGTGGGAGAAGAACTGGAAGAAGGGCGAATGGAACACCATTCGCGCGCGCATCGAAGGCGCCGTGCCCCACATCCAGGTTTGGATGAACGGGACGCTGGTCACCGACTGGACAGACACAGCCAACCACCTGCCGGGCGGCGCTGAGGACGGGATGATCGCGGTGCAGATACATGGTGGCAACCGATGCAGCCCGGGGCTGTATCACCGCTACCGGAACGTGGCCATCAAGGAACTGCCGTAGCAGCGTATCAGAGGAAGACCGTCGCCACATCGGGCACCAGCGGGATCGGGTTTTGACTACGGACATCAGGATCTCAAGCTGCCATGCCACCCGAGTTGATGACGGCTCAGCGTTGGTCACCGGTTGCCGCAAGAGAGGTTGTCCGTGTAATGTGCCCAACCCCGGCCGCAAATGGCTACCGATAATGAAATATCGCTCCTCAGGAGGCAGGCGCCACCACTGCCCTGATTGCGGTCGTTCGACGGTTTGGCGACGCCGGGTCTATGTGGATCCGATGCGTAAACACTACGGCGTTAATAGCGGGTAATCATCACGGACATGTTCTTCCTCGAACGATCTCCGTCTCGACGGCCCGCCTGCGGACGGGACGTCAGGCAGCCGGGTTCGGAGCCCACTCCCCGCGGTGGTTTTTCTGTCCCCGGTTTGCCCGGCAGGATACGGCTTGTCCTCTATGTGTGCCCTCACCCCCCTTCACCGCTTCTGGAATATCCGGGCCGCGTCCGCCCGGTGCTGATTGGTCCACCACTGCTCCCCGCCCGCCGGATCGTCCGGGTACGCATTCTGCGCGTTCCAGCATGCCAGTGCGACCGCCAATACCAGGTCGTCGTGCGTCCCTTCCCGCCACACCGCGTACTGCTCGTGGCCGGGGAGCGTGATCTTCACCTGCATCGCCGCCATCTCCTTCAGCAGGTCCGCACCGTGCTCCAATCCTGCTGCGATCCGCGGCACTTTGCGTTGCAGCAGCACCTGTAAGCCCAGAATCAAATCCCGCTTCGGGACCCCGTAATACCCGCCCTCTTCCGTTGGCTTCAGGCCGCTGGTGATGTTCACCGCCATCAGAACGCAAGCTGGCCCCGCCCTCCGCAGCAGATCCACCACCGGCCGGCCCACTCCCGTGCCATCCACTGCCAGCCGGCATCGGCCTGTCAGTTCGGGCGAGCGCGTCACTTGGACCACCCGCTCTACCACCTCCGGATACGGCGTCCCCAGCGCGATCCGCTCCAGGCACCGCAGTTGCAGCGACACCACCTTCTTCCAAGCGAACATCACCGCGTCCCACTCCCCCGTCGTCTCCGCCCGCTCCAGCACCGTGATCGCCGTCGGGTCCCTGCTCTGTCCGAAATCCACCGCAACGAAATACCAGTCCTTCTATCCTCCTGTGCCATAAGGCTCCGCCTTGTGCATCCGAGCGCAGCTCGGACTGAGCAAGCTTGTCT
>Ga0209014_10001836_pt1 | contig 12520 bp, 13 predicted proteins | sample BarGraNGADG00212_FD_184491 | JGI IMG/M metagenome (GOLD analysis project Ga0209014, IMG submission 184491) | Arctic peat soil microbial communities from Barrow, Alaska - Barrow Graham LP Ref core NGADG0002-212 (SPAdes) (version 2) | ecosystem: Environmental > Terrestrial > Soil > Wetlands >...
TACGGTTAGCCATGCTGAGCGGCCGTCACTGGTATGCCGTGCGGCCAGGAGGGCTCGCATAGTGGCCTAGTGCGGCGGTCTTGAAAACCGCTGTGGGGTCAAACCCACCGAGAGTTCGAATCTCTCGCCCTCCGCTCTGACCTGCTGTTATGTGCTGACGAGGCTGTGGTCGACTGGTTTGCGTGTCACGACACTTCACGAAACCTTCACGGAGTCCCGGAACCGGCTCCGTCTTCGCCTGCCATCTTCACCATCTGGGCGATGAGGTCTGCCGCCTGCCTATCGACCTCTGGAAGCACCCGTGTGTACGTGTCCGCTGTGAAGGACGATCTAGCGTGACCGAGCCTGTTTGCCACCACGGTGATGTCGACACCCGCAGCGAGCGCGTGGGTGGCATGGGTGTGCCGAAGACCGTGGAGCACGATCCGGGGGAGTCCTGCTGCCTCGCTGAGAGAGATGAACAGCCTGGATACGTGGTCGGGGCGAACGGGCGACCCGTCTTCCCGGCAGAAGACAAGGTCGAGGCCGTTGTATGCCGGGCCCCACGCCAGCCGCTCCGCGGCCTGCGCCGCCTTGTGCGACCGCAGCGACGTGACCGTGTCTGTGTCGAGCGAGATGACGCGCGCGCCCTTCTTCGTCTTCGGCTCCCCGAAGATCAGCGCGCCACCGGACTCCACGAGCTGCTGGCAGATCGTCGCGGTCTTGGCGTCCAGATCGAGGTCGCGCCACCGCAGGCCGCACAACTCCCCCCGACGTAGGCCCGTGAAGGCAATGAGCCGGAAAGCAGCCCCGAGACGGTCGCTCCCGCTGTGCGCCAGGAAGGTGGCGAGCTCTGAGGGAGTCCAGACCTCACGCTCCCGAGTCGGTTCGGAGTCCAGCTCGACCTGCCCAGCAGGGTTGTACGAGATCAGTCGTCGCCGGTAGGCACTTTGCAGCGCCGTGCGCAGGGTCGCGTGGACTCGGCGGACGGTAGCTGGTCCGGGTGCGCGTCGCAGTTTCCCGGCGCGGATTGCCTCGTACATCCGGTCGAGATGTTCCGCTCGCAAAGCGGACAGCGGCACCGTGCCGATCAACGGCTTGAGGTAGACGCGGATGTGCCCGGCATACGCCCGTGCTGTTGTCGGGCGAATGTTGCGCTTGGACGCGAGCCAGGAGTCCAGGAACTCACCGACCGTCACCCGCCGCGCGTCGAACATATCCCCACGACGTACACGTTCCAGAGCCTCAGCCAGTGCCGCCTCGGCATCGCGCCTGGTCTTGAATCCAGCCTTGCTCCGCTGGTCCCGTCGACCGTTCGCCTTGACCCCCACCTCGTAGCGGATGCGCCATGAAGCGTTGTATTTCTCGACCGTGCCTCTCATCAGGACACACCCTCCGAGGTGGGCTTTGCGGGTAGAAGCGGCCCATTCCCAGCGGCGCGGCCACGGGAAGTTGATGGAAGCAATCCGGCTGATCGGGCTGCCGCGACATAGCGTGATGCCGTCGGGCGGGAAACAAAGCATTGTTCCTTGACGGCAACGAGTGGTGACTTGCCAGCAGCCAACGCCGACGAGTAGATCTGCGCGACCTTGACGTAATGCGACTTGTCGAGAAACGAGGGAGGGCCGGGGGGACGCGCCCACGGCTTCGCGAAGGCCCGAGCGCCGTCCACGATGTGCGGGTCGACGTCGATGTCCTGTCCGCTGTCGTATGCCTCAGCGAAGGGCCCACCTGCTTCGTCGAAACGCTCCTCGCGCGCGGCAGAGATGATGCGGGCAACCGGCAAAGCCCGCATCAGGGTCGCTGTGACGGGCTGTGGCGGCTGTTCTGGCAACAGCTCAAGCGACAGCCCCGTGCAGACGACGCTGCCGCCGTCCTCTCGCCAGGTCACGGTGACGGCCCACGGCCCGACGGCCTCATCCGGCCAGCGGATCTGTGAGGGCTCGAGCCAGCTTTTTCCGGCGACCACGGTGGCCTTCATGACGTTCTCCATCTGCAGCGTTATCGGTAACGTATTCTACTTGTCAGAACGTTATCGCAGGACGCACCATCATGTCCATGACCAAGACAACGCAAGGAATCACGGGCCAGGACATCGTTGGACGGGCCACCGTCAGCGTCGAGGAAGCTGGGCGGTTCCTCGGGGTCGGTCGCTCTGCTGCGTATGAAGCCGTCCGGCGTGGGGAGATCCCGCATCTTCGGATCGGTCGGCGGCTCCTTGTGCCCGTTCCTCGGCTGATGGCGCTTCTCGGCCACAAGGCCCCCTGAGCCAGTGCCGCCCCCAAACCCTTCTGACAGGGCCCGGAAGTCCCCTGTTTCTGGGTACGGGGCCGACACAATCTCCCTCCGTGGTCCGACGACTGAACGCTTCCTCCGCGAGCTTCCGAACAAGCGCATCCAGCAGATGATCGACGATCAGACCGGCGAGGTGACGGACCGGCAGAGTAGTGGGCAAACCGTCATTGAGATCGGCCGCACCATGGTTCGTGTATACGGCGATCGGCGCAATGAAGGGCCCGAGATCGGTATCGAGTTCTCGGCGCCGACCGTCCTCCATGGGCACAATGGCGAGCCGCTGCCGCTGGTCGATCTTCCCGATGTCGTCGAGGGAGTCGTGTGGGATCTCGGGCGGCAACTGGTCGACATACCTTCCATCGAGCACTTCCGTCCGATGCGCCTGGACGTGGCACGGGACTTCGAGGACGTTCAGTGCATCGAGCGAACCCTGCTGGCCATCAGCGCGTTGCCGGTCGCCAGGGCGCGACATTCGGACCGACTCCAGCGCGGCATCACGGGCCAATGGCAAAGCCTCACGCGCGGCAACTCCGACAGATGGCTGGTTCGGGGCTACGACAAGGCCGGGCAGATGCGTCAACTGGCGCAGCATGAGCGTTATCGGCGCGAGCTCCTGCTCACCGTGGCAGACCAGAACGTCGGGCGCTTCCGCTGGGAGCTGGAACTGAAGGCCGACCTACTACGAGAGAAGGGATTCCGTACCGTGACCGACTTGACCCCTGAAAGGATCGACGACCTTGCCCAGTCCTACTTCCACCGGAGTCGCTTTGGGGACGTCATCGGCGGTGCCAGTCTCGCGCAAGACACGATCCAGAATCTCTTGAATGACGGTAGACAGACCGACGTTCGCGGCATGCTGGCCCTCCTCGGGGCTGGCGTGCTCGGGGTCAAGGTCCCCTACTCGCGCAACAAGGAGCAGGAGTACCGATCACTGGCGAAGTCTCTGCACCTATCCTCGGGCGACCTCATCAGCAGTGAGCAGGAGCCACGTCGTCTGGACTTCTGGGCGGGCGAAGAACTGGTCGGCATGGACGCGGTCAAGGGCTTCAACAGTCCCTGATGAACTCGGTCCGCCTTCTCGGTGAACCGGTCCGCGAGAAAAGTCTGGGTAAGAACGCCCGTTCCCAGACGTCGACCCAACGGAAGCACCCAGAAAATGGGACCGCGACACGGCCAGTGCCACTGGCCGTGAGGTCAAACGGGTACAGGTTTGCACTAGTTCTTCTCGCCTTCACGGGCCGACGGGCGTCGTTGTGCCCGGTTTTGACATCGCTTGTCGTACCGCTGTGCAAGGCTGCGGCCACAAGACCCGGTCGTTCACCGGATCGCCGCTCACGGCAGGGGAAATGATGAACGTCATAGACGTGTATGGGGAACTGAAGTCGGCCGCAGCTCTTGAGGGTGACCGGGCACTGATTCGGATTCGCACGACCTACCAGCCTGCGGCTGGGGACGGTGCCCGTGTCTACCCACCGACCTATCCGACGGACACTGGCGGGTCGCCGTACGTGACAGAGACCCGCGTGGTCGATGGCGCCGAACGCCGCGACGTATTGCTCGATGGCGTGCCGTCACAGGCAAACCGCGCCGAACTCGCTCTGCTCAAGGGTCTGCGCGGTGGCCGGTTCGAGATCCCGCTGTTGGAGATCTACCACGACGGTGCAGCCTCCGTCGTCCTCACCTCGCTGGAGCTGCCCCACCGTTTCGCGGATGCCTACCTGCGCGACAGCGAGATTGATGGGATCAAGTTCGACAAGACGGATCTGGGCCAGGCCTTCCAAGCGGCATCGGCCGACGACGCCACGGCTCTCTTCCAGGGTGACCCCGGTTCGGTCGTGTTCGGAGCCTGGAACAGCCACCGCAAAGGTCGTCAGGCGAAGTTCCCGCGGATCTATGCCAGCGAGATTGTCGGGTGGGACCCGCAGGTCGGGGAGCGCAAGGCAGGCCGGATGGACCCGCTGAACCTCACCGGCAACGCGAAACCCGATGGCGACGAGTGGACCTTCGTAGCTGCTGGGGCGAAGGTGAAGGGCGAGCGCCTGAGTGAGATCGGCCATGGCAACATCGCGCCCAACCCCGCCCATGGTGGTGTGACGATCACGTCGGCGCAGCGTTTCGCCACCGTGTCCTTCGCAGGGCTCGACCGCTTGGGCTTTGGTGCTGCGTCACACGAGGTTTCAGTCGCCGCTCGCACGGCACTGGCCGCATACGCACTGCTGGCCGACCGCCTCGCCTTCTCCGCTCCATCTCTGTGGCTGCGCAGTGGCTGCGAGCTGGTAACCATCGAGGACACACTCGAGTGGGTGAACCGTGGCGGCACCGCAGACTCCTTCACGCTCAACACGTCGGACGCAATCGACCTGTACACGCACGCAGCACAGGTCGTCGCGGACCTCGGTTTGCCGCTGTCCTTGACACCGGTGCGGCTGACGCCATGCACGAACTTGGCCGCGGCTATCGACTTCGCCCTGACCAAGACAGACACGACTGAGGACTGAACGATGTCTCTGGCTATCGACATTGAGCTGATCTCAGGTCGGTATGACGCGGCGGGCGCAGGCGATCGTGATGCCGAAGAGTGGCCGCCACATCCCGCCAGGGTGTTCTGCGCCCTGGTGGCTAGCGCACGCTCGGACAGCGATCGTGATGCGCTGCGCTGGCTGGAGGGTCAGCCGGCGCCCGTGGTGCAGGCATCGCCCACCGCCAGGCACGACGTCCGCACGTCATACGTAGTTACGAACAAGGTCGAGGGCGCAGGCGGGAGCCAGTTCCATCCCGGACGCACGAACGCACGCAAGGTCCGCCACTCAGCCGCGCCGGGAAACTTGCGCGTTCGAGTGGTGTGGCCCGATGCCAGCGCCGAAGACTCGACCGTTGCAGTGCTGGACGCTTTGGCCCGTCGCGTGCCCTACCTCGGCCGCTCCACCGGTGTCGCGGCTCTATCAGTTGGCGTCGGCAGCGACCCCGGATCGGGCGACCTTCCCGAAGGGCTGGAACAGTTCGACCCGGCGCCAGGGGCCCCCGGCGGCGTGGGCCTGCGGATTCCCTATCCCGGCTACCTTGACCTGCTGATCGACCAATACGACAACGCTCGCCCGTCGTGGGAGGTTAGCCGCGAAGTGAACTACACGCGAGCTGGTCGTGAGACGCAGCCAAAGTCAGTAGTGGCGGCCGTGGCATCGGTCTACACCGACGTCATCATCTTGCGCTTCGCCGGGCTTCGCCCCGACGGGCGACTGACGGCGATGTTCACGGAGGCGCTTCGGCGTGCCGTCATGTCGGCGACCGCGAACCCACTGCCCGACGCACTGCACGGTCACGGTGCGGACGGACGCCCCCACGTGGCGTTCCTCGCGCTGCCAAATGCAGACAACCCGCAGGCCGACGGCCACCTGCTGGGGATGGCCGTAGCCATCCCCGACCTGCCCGAGGCGGAACGACGGGCGATCGTCCGCGGCGTCCTGGTCGGAATGCGATCCAGCGTCGCCGATCCAGGCAGCGACACGAGGACGTTGCGCCTGAACGTGCCCAAGATAGGCGAGGTCGACCTGACGTATGAGCCTGGCCTCATTCGGCCATGGGGCATCCGCCCCGAACGGTGGAGGCAGGGCAGCGACCATTGGGTGTCCGTCACCCCGGTGATCCTCGATCGCTACCCGCACAACGGTGATGTCGAGCAAGAAATCGCCCGCTCCTGCGTCCAGGTCGGCTTGCCGCGACCACGGGACATCGTCGTCAGCACGGCACCCTTGGTCGCCGGTGGCATCCGAATGCGTCCTGGCGACCTCCCGGAGCAAGCGCGCGGCAAGCTCTTTCGCCACGTCGAACTGCGCTTCGATCGCAAGGTGGCTGGCCCGATCCTGCTTGGCGCGGGACGCTATCTCGGAGTCGGCCTGCTGGCTCCGCTCGGGGCCATGAGTGTCGCCGCAGCGGTGGCCTCATGACCCTGACCCCCGAGGACTTCGCGCCGTTCTACCAGCAGGTGCACGGCGATCTGCCCTTTCCGTGGCAGTCCGACCTCTCCCGGCGAGTGCTGTCCGAGCGTGCCTGGCCACAGCTGATCGACGTGCCCACCGGCATGGGCAAGACAGCACTGCTGGATATCGCGGTCTTCGTTGCTGCCGCCACATCGGGGGAGGTCGGCGCCCTGCGCCTGGGACGTCGACGGATCTTCTTCGTCGTGGACCGGCGCATCGTCGTCGACGAGGCCTACGACCGAGCCATCCTCCTATCCAAGGCGCTCGACCGGTCACTGGAATCAGAACAAGACACGGCCGTGAGGCGCGTAGCCGTGGGATTGCGGGCTCTGGCCCCCACCGCTGACCGCAGTGTCAACCTCGCACCACAAGATGGCGAGGGTGGCTCCGAACGAACACACCGAACGATCCTGCCTGTCACCCGAATGCGTGGCGGAGTCACCTGGGACAGCTCCTGGTTGGATCGCCCTGACCTGCCGGGCATCGTGGTCGGCACCGTCGACCAAGTCGGCAGCCGATTGTTGTTCCGCGGGTACGGCGTCAGTGACCGCCGCAAGCCGGTCGACGCCGCGCTGGTGGGCACTGACTCGCTGATCTTGGTCGATGAAGCGCACCTCGCTGAGGTGATGGTGTCCACCATTACCGAGGCGCACCGGCGCGACGTTGAGGGGTTGGGACTGCCACGCGCGGACGTCGTGAGAATGACGGCAACTGCCAGCGACGACCGCCTTCGTCGTTACTCCCTCGACGTTGCGGCCCACCGTGACAACGAGGTCGCTTGGCGGCGGTTGAGAGCACGCAAGCGGCTGTCGGTGCTGAGCAGCGATGTGAAGCTGGTGGTGCAGACGATCGCTGACCAGGCGATGGGGCTCTTGAGCACCCAGCACACGACCATCCTGGTCGTCTGCAACACGGTCGATCGTGCCCGTCAGGTTCATGGTGCATTGACCGAGGCCACTACCCGTCAGCAGGACCCGCTCAGCGCCGACATCACCTTGCTCATCGGGCGTTCCCGGCCAGCGGACCGAGACCTTCTGGTCGGCCGGCTCAAGGAACGATTCGGGGTCGGGCGCGCACGTACGGCGGGCACGAAACCAGCGATCTTGGTAGCCACCCAGACCGTTGAGGTCGGTGCCAACCTTGACGCCGACGGGATAGTCAGCGAGTCAGCGCCGTGGGACTGTCTGGTGCAACGACTGGGCCGCGTGAACCGCCTCGGTCAGTGCCCAGGCACCGCGCAGGCCATCGTCGTCCATGACGGCGTCGAGGACGGGCCCATCTACGGCACTGTGCGCGACGTCGCCTGGGAGTTCCTGCTCGCCAGCACCAAACAGGGCCTCTCAGACGTCGACGTCTCACCCCTCGCGTGTCGTGACCTGAGCGCAACCGCCCCGGACGGGGCATCAGCCAATCGACCGCTCGCGCCACTGCTGACCACCCCGATCCTGGACTGCTGGGTGCGCACCGGGCCGGTGCCACTACCAGACACCCCGGTGGCGCCCTACCTGCACGGTCTGGGCACCGACTTCGCCACGGTCAGCCTTGCCTGGCGGGACGGACTGCTCGACCCCAGTCCCACGGGTGGTCACGCCGAACGTCCAGAGGACGATGGCAACTCGGATCTGTCCGCCATGCCACTCCGCTCCGAGGAACTGGTCGAGGTGCCGTTGCATGCGGTGCGGCGCTGGCTTCGGGGCGAGTCGGCGCTGCCTGTGACCGACCTGGATGAAGACGCCGACCCGCAGCTGCTGATCAAGAGAGTCCGCGACAAGGTCCGCGACGACTTCCGCGCCATGGTCTGGCGCAGCGATCAGGTAGTCGAGGACACCCCCTCGGCTCGGCGTACATCGCGTCCGAGCGGTTCATGGGTCTGGATCGACGCCAGGGGTGTACGCCCCGGCGATGTGCTGGTCATCCCCACTGAACGCGGCGGCCTCGATGAGTACGGCTGGGCCCCAGACTCCGGCCGACCGGTGCTCGACGTGGCCGAACCGGCCCGTGCCCGGCTCGACATGGTGCCGGCCTTCGGACGCGCCCTTGCATTGCCCCTGTTGCGGATCGATGAGAGAACCGCTGGTCGCCTCGATTTTGGGCCTGACGACTCGCGAGAGCTCAAGCGTCTGATTCGCGAGCTGCGCAAGGACCCTGAACTGCGAGAACAATCCTCGCCCACACGGCAGCTGCCCGAACACTTGGCCGCGTCCATTGGGCGCGTACTCCAGTCGAGCGGTGACCTTCCCGCAGCCGAACGCCTCCCCGGCACAGCATGGACACCGTCCGCCCTGTCGGTGCTGAAATCCTGGGTCTCGCGCGACGTCACCGTGGTGCCGGTCTCCGACCGGCCCGGAACAGGATCAGATCGATTCATTCTTGCCCCAGCCCCCAAGGTTGGACGGGTCGTCGAACGCGACGACGAGCTCCCGGAGGGCAGCTCCATGAGTGCACGCCAGGTCACGTTGCAGACCCACCACGCCAACGTCGGAGACCGGGCACGCGATATCGCAGAGGCCCTCGGTCTGGACCCCAGACTCTCCATCGCAGTCGAAATGGCATCGCGGTGGCATGATCTCGGGAAGGTTGATCCCAGGTTCCAGGCGATGCTCTGCGGCGGCGACGAGTACGAAGCGATGCTGATCGACGAACCGCTCGCGAAGTCCGGTATCGACCCGGTAGACCGCACCGCATACCGGGTGGCGCGGCAGCGCAGCGGACTCCCGCAGGGCGCGAGGCACGAGGCGTGGTCGGCGGCGTTGGTCCGTGACCACCTGGCGGATGCTGCGGACTCCTACGACTTCGACCCAGACCTTGTCATCCACCTGGTCGCCAGCCATCACGGTCATGCCCGACCGTGGCTGCCTCCGGTAATCGATGCGACGCCCCGAGATGTCGAGGCGCTTCTGATCGACTCGACAACCGGACCGACCGGAACCAAGGTCAGCATCAGCTCCGGCGCCACGATCGACTTCACCCACCCGGCCCGCTTCGCCCGTCTCAACGAGAGATACGGGCGCTGGGGCCTGGCATTACTCGAGTCCATCGTGCGCTGCGCCGACATGACCGTGTCCGGGGAGGGTTCATGACCGTCCTGACACTGCCGGCCCTGGACGGTCGTACGCCGCTCGGGTTCCTCGCGGCCCTCGGCCTGACCCGGCTGCTTTCCGTCCACACTGACGACTCGCCGCGCCTGTCCTGGTCACCGCAGGACTACACCGCGCATCTGCACACAACCCGCGGCTCGATCGACGCGGTCGTGGCCGACCTACAAAACATCGTCGCCAAAATCCCCACCGACGGCGTACTGCCAGGCGTGCCGGAGGACTTTCCCCCACCAGGCGAGGCGCCCGACCGGTTGCGACTCACACCGGGTGCCTTGAAGACCTTGGCAAGCGAGCTCGCGCAAGAGCCGGACACGGAAGTCGACGCATGGCTGGGGAGCCTGGTCACGGATCTGTCGCTGGACGACAAGTCCCGCTCCGACATCAGCATGATGGCCGCACCCTCGGGCAAACAATCGATGCGCACCATGCTCCAGAAGCCTCTGAAACTGGTACGGGAAGATCCCGGATGTCTTACTGAGGCGCTCCTCGGATGGCGGCGCCGCCCTGGAGTGAGCGGGGAGTACCTCGATCACCGAGTGTTGTTCGATGCAGCAGACTCCGCGGCTGGCAAGTCCGAGGAGCGTGGCGTACCCGGTGCCACCTGGCTGGCGTTGATGTCCTACCCGCTGCTTCGGACCACAGCCCTCGGCTCGGAGCCCATAACCACTGGATGGCACCGTCGACGCCGGCAGACAGCGGTGTTCGTGTACCCGCTGTGGACAGCGCCCCTCGATCGCCATGCCGTGACGGGGCTCTTGGAGCACCCCATAATGCTTCAGTGCGTCGGCGGCGAACTTCCGCCTGCAGCCGAGGTCCTGAGCATCTTCTCGATCCGCCGTGCCCAGCGTCGCCGAATCCCAGGACGCACCTTCGCCGGTGTCTTGGGGCCCGTCACGTGACCAACGGGGAGTTGTCTTCCCGGTCTTCGTGGCCGGGCTCCATTGCGGCTTGTGGACCTGATATTCGACGGTGCGCAGTCGTTCCGTCTTCCCGGTCTTCGTGACTGGGCTCCATCGCGGCATCTTGTCGATCCGGCCCTTTTTGGCGATGATTCGGGTCTTCCCGGTCTTCGTGACCGGGCTCCATCGCGGCCGGGTCATCATCGATATGGAGATCGTCACGGTCACAAGTCTTCCCGGTCTTCGTGGCCGGGCTCCATCGCGGGCCGGGCTAGGCGGCGATCCAGTAGTGCGGCTCTGGCAAGTCTTCTCGGTCTTCGTGACCGGGCTCCATTGCGGCTTGTCATACACGAGGCCAACGTTCGGGCCGGCCGTGTGACTTCCCGGTCCTTCGTGACCGGGCTCCATTGCGGCATGCTCGGCTATCGCCTGGTTCTGTTCGTCTTCCAGGTCTCCCGATCTTCGTGATCGGGCTCCATTGCGGCTGCGTCGTGCCCTCAGCTGGTGGTCTCGTGAGGTTCAACTTCCCGGTCTTCGTGACCGGGCTCCATTGCGGTTCGACAAACCGGACGCCCTCGAACGCCCCGATCTCGGTTTCCCGGTCTTGGTGACCGGGCTCCATTACGGCTGCAAGACGCACGCCACAGCTGCACCGGCAGCAACCGGTCTTCCCGGACTTCGTGACCGGGCTCCATTGCGGCCGGTTCACTTGCACCGACCCGCCGCGCACATCCGCGGTCTTCCTGGTCTTCGTGACCGGGCTCCATTGCGGCCCGACGTTCAAGGCGGGCATCGACGGTTTCGGCAACTTCTTCCTGGTCTTGGTGACCAGGCTCCATCGCGGCAAGAATCTCCAGCCCTTACGAAGCGCCAGGACCACACGTTTCCCGGTTCTGACCGGGCTCCCCATTGCGGCCTTGTCTTCCGCTGCTGGCTGGCGACTGGTGTGCGCCGTCTTCCCGGTCTTCATGGCCGGGCTCCATTGCGGGCCGGGCTAGGTGGCGATCCAGCAGTGTGGCTCTGGCAGTTTTCCCGGTCTTGGTGACCGGGCTCCATTGCGGCCCCCTGACCCGCCGCCTGACCGTCACACAGCGGACCGCCTTCCTGGTCTTGACTGGGCTCGATTGCGGCTTGTCATACACAAGGCCGACGTTCGGCCCTGGGGTTTCGACTTCTCCGTCTTCGTGGCCGAACTCCATTGCGGCCACGGTCCGTCTCCAGCGACGATGGCACCTGTGCGACTCCCCGGTCTTGGTGACCGGGCTCCATTGCGGTGAGGAAGGTATCGGTGCTGACACCGACGTCCCCAACGTATTCCCGGTTCTTGTGCCGGGCTCCATTTCGGCAGGTCCGGCAGCTCCGACGCTCGCCCTACGAACGCAGTCTTCCCGGTCTTCATGGCCGGGCTTCATTGCGGCAAGCGCACCCTGGGTCAGAAGCCCGACGTGCGGTTCGTCTTCCCGGTTTTCGTGACCGGGCTCCATTGCGGCCACGGTCCGTCTCCGGCGACGATGGCACCTGCGCGACTTCCCGGTCTTGGTGACCGGGCTCCATTGCGGCTATCAGGTGGAAGTCGTGCAGGCGTTGGGCGACCTGGCCTTCCCGGTCGTCGTGACCGAGCTCCATTGCGGTACGAATCGGCGTAGCAGGCACCATCCCTCGGTCAGCGCGCGCTTCCCGGTCTTCGTGACCGGGCTCCATCGCGGCTGGTGATAGTGGTGGCTGACCAGCAGGTGCGAGTCGTCTTCCCGGTCGTTGTGACCGGGCTCCATTGCGGCTGGTTGACGGAGGGTAAGCGGTTGTCCACGCGATGTGTCTTCCCGGTCTTCGTGACCGGGCTCCATTGCGGCTAGGTGTGTTGCAGGTAGCGCGCGACCCATGCACCGGTCTTCCCGGTCTTCGTGACCGGGCTCCATTGCGGCGTCCATGCCCAGTCTGGCAAAGTCATCGCTGAGGTGTCTTCCCGGTTTTCAGGACCGGGCTCCATTGCGGTGCGTAGGTCATCGAGTTGCCGGCATCGACTGCGATCAGTCTTCCTGGTCTTGGTGACCAGGGTCCATTGCGGTTCGACAAATCGGGCCCCCTCGGACACTCCGATCTCGGTTTCCCGGTCTCTGTGGCCGGGCTCCATCGCGGCTATGACTGGGACGGCTACATCCTCCGGACCATGGCCGGTCTTCCCGGTCTTCGTGACCGGGCTCCATTGCGGCAGGTGTCCGGCGTAGCGGACGACGACGCGCGTGCCAGGTCTTCCCGGTCTTCGTGACCGGGC
>Ga0209014_10001838_pt1 | contig 12512 bp, 17 predicted proteins | sample BarGraNGADG00212_FD_184491 | JGI IMG/M metagenome (GOLD analysis project Ga0209014, IMG submission 184491) | Arctic peat soil microbial communities from Barrow, Alaska - Barrow Graham LP Ref core NGADG0002-212 (SPAdes) (version 2) | ecosystem: Environmental > Terrestrial > Soil > Wetlands >...
CTCGGGTGGAGCAACCTCGGGGTCGCGTTCGAGCTCCTTCCGGATCTTGCGCAGCGATGGTGGGAGCTTCCCCTGCGCGACCGAGAAGGCGAGACCGTGTGCCTGCCCCTCTCCGTGGTACGGGTCCTGGCCCAGGATGACAACGCGCACCTTGGCGTATGGGGTCAGCTCGAACGCACGGAACACGTTCTCGGCAGCCGGATAGACCGGCCCTGCCTTGCGCTCCTGGTCGACGAACTCGTTGAGCTCCGACCAACCAGGCGTGTGCAGGGCATCGCCTAGGACGGCATCCCAGTCGTTGGGGAGCATTCAGGTCTCCTCGTCGTCCGGCGGGTACTTCACGCCGATCATCTCGGGTTGCCCGGGTGCTGACAAGAGATCACGCCTCCTTCGGCCTGCCGATGTCGAAGCTCAGTGAGTCCGAGCGTGGTCGTCGAGACTCTCCGGACCACCACCGACACGTCGGCATGGCCAAACGCGAGCGGACTGCGTTTGCGCCTCGTGCAGCGCGTCATTCCGGCCGCGAGACGGGCGAAGACCTCTGGCGTGTTTACCGGATCTGCCGATGACAGCCCGTTGCGCGAGTGCGACGAATCCCGCAGCACCCAGTTCACACCTCGCGCGCTCAACTCCTGGGGGGCTGTTGCGGAGCCGACCCGGACACCCGCGTGGTCGCGTAGTCATGCAGCGCCTCGTCTGGCAGGCTCCATGACATGGCAACGATCACCGTCGATTGGCCGATTCCATACGACCATAGGCCGAACGACTTCGAGGTCGTCGGACGGCACATAGCGCAGACCATACTCATGGAGCGGTATATCGACTTGATCCTGCTGAATCAGGGCGGAAGCCCCAGAACCTCAAGCGGACCAAGCTCGCAAAGAAGATTGACGGCATCCAAGACCTGATCGAGCAGGACGCAGCGAGACGCGACACCTGGGCCGACCTGCCCGAAAGAATGCGGGAAGTCGCGCGCAACAGGAACGCCTTCGCACATCGCATGTTCGAGCGCGGCGCAATCCCGATGCACTACGCGCAAGGCCTCGAATACGATCGGCTGACTGACAAGGTACTGAACGACCAGAACCGTCAGGCGTTCATCGCATCTGAGCTGTGTCGCCAACTCGCTGGATGGTTCCTCGACCCACCGCTGAATCCCGACTATCAGTACCGCAGGGTCGAGCCCGCCTGGCTCTCGTAGCGGACCTCCCCGTACACCAACAAACTCGGCGGATACAAGGTTGCTGGCTGGGCGCCGGCCGCGCCGCCGTCGGGTGTGTCGCGTCAGAACCCCTACGAAGATCTGCGGCGTTCCTATACGAGTACACCGCCGGACTTCCGCGAGGGTGCGATGGCGATCCGCTCCACGGACTGCAGTGCCACAGACGACGCCGCAAGCGGTCGATGTGGCAGGCCTCCGGATGGGGCGCCTCGTCGAGTGCTCCGAGCATGCCCCGATTCGCCGCGGCCCCGATCGGCGCCACCTGCGTCTTTTCGCCGCGAAAGGGGCAGAAGGCGCTGTTTGTGTTTGTCCGCTCTATGCCGCGATGAGGAACTCGTTGTCGGCATTCCGTGAGAGGGGCGCCGCGACTACCTCCACGACCAGGCCGGCCGAGTTCGACACCAACGACTTCGTATGGGCCTGGCGTGTCATAGACACCGCCAGCGTGCCGGCCGTGATCTCCTGGGTTTAGTTAGTTCAGCGCACTGCCCTCGTGAGTTACCGCGCCCCATCAGGTCCCGAGTTTGCCGAAGGGGGGTCAGTCATGCTTCCGCCAGTTTCGGGCCGAATCTGCCCGGTGTTCTTGGACGGAGCATTGGGTTCGGGCCGCGACATCCGTGAGGCGCATCTCAATCTCTCGGAACGCCCGGAACCAGTCCACCGCGCCGGTCGGGGATCCATGCTCGGAGAACGACATTCGCTCGTGATCGCGCAGGGCGGACAGCGCCTCGACCATCCCGTTGTGCCGGTACCAGCAGGGCGGGATGACACGGACCTCAATGGCAAAGCGGTCCACGAGCTGCTCTACCCAGCCCCGCAGATCGGCAAAAGCCTGGGGTCGCTCGGACTCGGTAAGCGATGGCCAGTGTACTGGGCCAGCGAGCTGGCCGAACGCCTTTTCGAAAGGGTCGACGTCGAAGCCAAGCTCGTCCTGACCCTTCACGGCGCCAGCGCCCCAACGTCTCCGGCTCCGAAACGTTGGTAACTCAGGGGATGAAGGTGCCCGCAGCGCACCGACCATCTCTGACCGCACACCGGAAATACCAGCTGCGAAGCCGTCAGGCTGGCCCGTCGTTTGTCGTGCGACGCATTGGGGTTCATGTAGGTCGCGGTGAAGAACCGCCGCGCGACCTGTCCGCGGACCACCTGCTACCCCGACGTGGCGTGCGCATGCTGAATCACCCTTTCGAGGTAGGCGCGTTGGGTCAGAAGCTGTTGCGAATCCTTGCGATCCACCCACTGTCCCAACGTCAGGACGATGGGGCGGGCCGAGCGCAGTAGAAGCACGCCGGTGCCGAAGGGCAGGGTGCGCAGCCGGGACGGCTCCATGACACGGACCTCACGTTCGGAGGTCGACGTAGTGGTCCGCCCATCAGGGCCGGTCGAGGTTGACGTCTGCCGCTCCTGGCGCGGCCCGATGAGCTTGGACAGGTCGTCCAGGTCGCGGGCGTTGGAGCCGCCGCCGAGGATGACCTTGACGATGGCCGAGTCCCAGATGGCCCCGGCTTGGTGTTCGCCCCAGACCGCGCGGGCTTGGGCAAGTGACTGCAGAACGACGAGGGTGGAGATGCCGGTGCCGCCGCCTTCTGACATCAGCGAGGACAGCGAGGGCAGGGGGTAGTTCGCGGCCTCGTCCAGGATTAGTGACAGCGGAGGGTCCAGCCGGGCGGCGGGGGAGCCGGCCGCGATGCGCCGCGCAGCTTCGATGACGTCCTCGACGAACGCGCCGACCAATCCCGCGGTTGCCGCGGCGCCCGTTGACGTGCCCAGTAGGTAGACGGTGCCGTGGGAGCGTAGGAACGTCTCGGGGTCGAATGCCTCGCCGTCGTCTGGGGACACGGCGTCGAGAACCCTGGGGTCGGCCAGGGCAGCGAACGCGATGGCGACCATTGCCCACACCGAGTCCCGCTGCTTCTGGTCGGCCGTGACGATCGACTCCAGGGCCTGATGCCATGACAGTGCGGCGGCCGGGTGGGTGGCCAAGATCATCACCGCCTCCCGGGCCGCCACCGCGGACAGCGACCACCTGTATAGCTCCGTTGAGCTGCAACCTGCCAGCGCCGCCGCGTGCAAGAGACAGCGCACGGCCTGTTCGGCCGAGGACTGCCAGAAGCTGGAGTCGGTCGTACCGCCGGCCGTGCCAGCCGCGAGGGCCTTAGCGCGCACGAGGGCAGTCTGCGGGTTCTCGCATCCCCGGATCGGTGACCAGCGGGTCGCAGAGGGTATGCCGGGTGCGAGCCTTTGCGGGTCGAAGACGGCGACTGGTCCGGCACGGTGCCGGGCGGCAAGTGTGGCGGTGAGATTGTCCGGCCGGGTACTCGTGGTGATCACGGCACCGGGCGCGTCCAGGATCATCGGGATCACAAAGTGCAAGCCTTTGCCCGACCGGGGTGGCCCGAGCAGCACCATCGAGTCCTCGACGCTGCAGTAGCAGTCGATCCGGGCGACCCGGCCGAGCCGGTGGCCGATGTCCAGCTCGCCCGGGTTAGCCAGGGAGGGCCTCAGATTGGAGGCCCTACGCAGCAGGGCTTTTCGGCCCGCGACTAGATCAACGTCGTGGCGGCTGGCTAGGCCTGGCAGCTGCCGCGGGTCAGCTTTGGCGGAATTGTTGTGGCGTTGAACCTTGGTCGTGACAACGAACGCGAGACAGCTCAGGGCCGTGGCCATGACGGCCGTCAGGCCCCAATACAGAACTGGCGGGCCCACCGGCTGACCCCAACTCCTGGACGGATCTGTTGGGTTTGCTAGCGCCATCAGCGGAGTGAGCACACCACCCTTCGCCGGGCCGTGACCACTTACCTGCGAAGACAGCCAGGCGCCCGACCACAGGCAAATCAGCACGGCTCCGGTAGTCGTGATCGCCACGGCCAGCGTCTTGTCGCTGAGGTTGGCGTTGGTGCGGCTGCTGGCGGTCATGCGGCGCCGCCGACGCAGTGTGATTCCAGCGGCATGATCTCCGGTCCCGAGGTCTTTGTCCGAGTCATGTCATGTCGCGCCTGCAGCGCCGCCTCCACCCCGGGTGCACGGCCACCGGTCCCGTGGGTTGCAGTGCTGGCCTCGATGATGGATTGTGCTGCAGACGCGACGCGAGAGGCGGTCGCTCGCACTGCCTTCGCGCCTTCGTCGCCTGACCATGCCGTGACGTACGGGAAGGTGTAGTCGTCGGTGGCCATGCCGTGGGCGTCGGCGACGATGAAGGCTACGGACTCTGCCTCGACCTCCTTCAACCCACGAGGCGGCTGGACCTTTCCCGCTAGCGTGGAGGGATCGTGGAGCACGACGTGGCCAAGTTCGTGGATGAGCGTCTTGGTTCGTGCCGCTTCGTCCATGTCGCAGCGAATCTCCACCAAGTGCGTGTCCCAGGTGGTCTGGCCGTTGGCCCCGCCTATGGCGTCGGCGGACGGGACCAGGCGCACGGTATACCCGCGGTCGTTGATCTGACCGATGATGTTGTCCCACAAGCCATTTGGGGCTTGTCCGTCGAGCAGTTTCGGCAAGGGAGGTTCCGGGAGTGGATCACCGGTCGTCTGCTCGGCGGCGAAGACGTGCTCGATTCGGAATCCCCTGAGGACTTGCCGAGCTTCCATCGACTCGCCGGCGCATGGTGCTTCGTCTGCGCCGAGCGTTCGTTCGTGTCCAGTGGCGTCAGTAACAACGCGAGCTGCCCGGCGATTGGGTGCGAGGATCTGGTAGCCATGCTGCCCCTTGGCCACCGACCTACCGAGGGCCTTCCAGGTGTTGAAGCCCGCAACGTAAGTGGGCCACGGTGTGTCCACCAGGCCCTGATCGAATGTGACGGCATGCTGGCGGGCGATGAGCCAGACATTGTTTGCTGAGTACTTATGGAGGCTGGACTGCAGCTTGAGGTAGTTGGCCCATTCCGAGCCCGACTGAATGGCGGCCACGGCAGCTTCGATCCTGGCCTGCGCCAAGGCAACCCGTTCGGCGGCGTCCTCCCGCGACAGCCCATCTCTTGCCATGTCATGGGTACCGGACGTCGGGGACACCATGGGCGGAGTCGGCGGGTGCAAAGTCCGTGCGCCTTCATTTCAGCATGGGTGAGGATCCCGTTCGTCGCCCGCTTGCAATAGCGGTGCCGCAAGGCGGCGGCGGCGGGCTGACTCTGCTATTTCTTCTTGAGCAGCCCAAGGGCGACGGGAACGGCCCCTTCGCGGCGTTAGCCATCACCGTTGGGCATTCGGCTGCGGACTGGGCTGCGATGGCAGTGGCGGTCGCGCCTTCCGCGGCGCGACGACGCTGGTCGTTGCCCTCCTGGGTCGCGAGCTCGACCTCTCCTGGCGAGCTCACTTTCGGCGCTAGCTTCCCCTCTCGACCGCGATCGCTCGCCGAGCGGGCCTTGTCCGCGCGGGTCCGCACCTCCTCGCGATTTGGGGTCTGCGGGGGCTCGCTCCATGTCGGCTTTGGGCCGGATCGCGGCCACCCAGGCGGCCAAGACAATGAAGCCGGTGGACGCCCAACGGGCATCGCCCACCAGGCAGATGCCAGCAAACAAGTGACTGACTCAGCCCACATGGCTCTATCGCAAGAGGTTCGTCATCACTGAGCATCGATGATCAGGATCTCAGCCAACATGGTCGCTGTCGATGGGCGGCCGGCAAGCGAGACCTTCCGCCATGTACGCCATGCGCACCGTAGCGGAATCATCGATGGCCAGTTCCGGCACAAATCCGAGTTCTCTGATTGCAGTTAGAACGCGCAGTTTGTGATCCAATCCACGGACGGCATCCCCCTCGGGCCGCAGGGCTACAACGTTCCATCGCACGTGGTGAAGGGTTAGCCAGGCACGGGTCAGGTTCATGGCATAAGAAGGGCGCCCGCTAACTATGATGATGGAGCGATCGCGGTAGTAGCGGTCAAGCCAAGCGATTTGCTTGAGTTTCGGCACGTCGCTGATGGCCGCGATACTGAAGGACTTCCAATCGGGTGGCATTGACTGTAGATGATGCGCCCGGTGCGCGGGGTCGCTGAGTGTTCCATCAAGGTCAACGAGGATTGCCTTCTGCTCGTGAGGCAGCGCATCGGAGTCAGCGAAAAACCAGGTGGCGGCTGCGGCAGCAAGATCGCCGAGCCCGCGCATCGTCACAGCCGTCCGTTCCACGAAAGCGGATCGCTCTGTGCTATGAAGTATCGTTGAGACATGATTCCGCCGTTCAATCAGTCGCCCGCTGGCGGCGGGCCTGAGTTGAGCCACGCCTGGCTGAGCGAGGCTCTGGAGCTGCTTAGGAATGACGCCCGTGCAGTCCGGCTCCATAGTAATGAATTCTACAAGATAGTTCTAGCACCTCAGAGCGGATATTCGCGACGCATACACGTTTGGTCAATGGATGCATTACAGGCCTTGCATGGGAATGTACACGGGCATTGCTGGCCTTTTGATTCCCTAGTTCTATCCGGCGCACTGGTGGAGGAGACGTATTCTGTGAGCCCCGGCGACGAAGTGGACGCTTACGTCTATTATGCAAGCGGAACTCCTATGAGGCGTGGCGGAAGGGTATCGCTAACGAAAACTTCGGTCACCCAATTCGATGTGGGAGATCGGTATCACAGGAATGGTACGGAGTTACACCTGGCCTACCCCGCTGCGCCCCACACCGTCACTGCGCTGACTCACACGCTCCTTCGCTCTGATTCTGCGCAGGTCTATGTCCGAGACAGCCGATTTGGGACGAGTGAGAATTCGCGAGCTGTATCCCACCGCGAGGTCGCCGCGCTCACAGAGCTGCTCGAAGACTTACAACAAACCGCTCGAAGACTTAAAACCGCGGGCCTCGGTTTCAAAGTAAAGGATAGGTGAATGCAGACCCTACCCGAGTTCCGCCGTGCTATCACAACAGCCCTGGTACCAATCGATCTTCGGAAGGTTCCCTCTGATTGGCTGGCAGGTCCCCTGCCCAACTCTTGGAGGTCCGCCGCTGGCAAACCTGTAGACGGAACTACTGCAGGGCGCACCGCGTACATTAACCCCGGGATCGAAGACATCTTGTACCGAAGATCTGGGCGAACACTGCTTCGATGGCACAAGGTGACCAAGGAAGTTCCTCCTCCAGGACGCTCGGTTCTCGAAGCGTTGGAGATTCTTGTGCTTCCTTTTCGACACCCTTTCCCGACTGGCCTTCTCTTCATGCACCTGCGTCTTGATGAGGAATTAGACCCAGTTGAACTGCAAAGATCCCTCAACCATCTCACAAATCACAATCGCCACCACGTATCAGGTTCCCGCTCGTGGGTCGCCTCCCTGGTGGACCCGTGGGCCACCATCAATTCAGGCCATCGTCGATGTCAGCACGTCACTCTCCTCACGCGAGCAACACCGGAGTGGCCGCCCTTGAACGCCGGTGACGATCCCAGCACGAGGACTAGCCGATGGTTGTTCTCACTCGCGACGTCAGGTCGTTACAGGCCGGACCCAGACGCCATCACAAGTAGAACGTTGGAGTCAGCGGAGTCTTCACAGATCTGGATGTCTGACAAGCTGCGAGGCGTGATAAGCCGCGATGGCTTCGCGATGGTGGGGCTGAAAGACGATGACGGAGGTGCCGGAGGCAGATTTGGGTTCGACTATGACGGCGCTGAATTCTTCGCGAGAGGACTCTATGCCGACGTTCTTGCACTCTCGATCATTCAGCGCATAGCTCTTGATGCGCTCGATTATGACCTGGCGCTACGGTATCCTCACAGGCCGACCCCCGACGGACTACTTGCTCTGGAGAATGAACTTAGTAGCTTTCGCACACGGATCTGGAGGAAGGATTTTGCCCCTCAGGGGAGTCAGGACGAGGTGCTGGCGGGACTTCAGGACGTACAACGCCTTGCATCACGTGAGTCCGATCTTAGCCGCAACATTTCCGAGTTGTCGGCTCGCACTTCCCGAATCGAGCAGAACACCATTGCAGCCCTCCTGAGACTCCTGACCTTAGTCGGGGTTTTTTGGGGTCTAGTCTGGTCACTCTTGTCCGTTCTTGAAGTCACCTGGAGAGGCTGGGCCCTTACCGCCACATTGGGTGCGCTCGCCATATTAGTGGCACGCCACCCAGGGCTCAGGCCTGCGCTGGGCATTGCCACCCGAGCCCGAAGAAAGGGCGAACAGGTTCACATCGACTGGGGACGCGAGACGTAGGCAAATCATCATGGAATCACTCCATACGCTCGAATGCCGTTCTTGCAGTCGCTTTGCATACGTTAGTCGCCAGTTGCTCCCGGTATTAGCGAAAATGGACGGAGCTGTTTACGGCAGTTGGGCAATGGCGCTGCACGGCTCTCCTGTTCATCGAATTCCTCATGATCTAGATTTGGAAATTGTTATCCCGGGAAGATCCTACGAGACCGCCGTTGACATCCTGCGCGCGCATGTCGATATCCTTAGGCATGAACCCGTTACATTCGCGAAAAGTGAGACGACTATGCCCATCGTTGGGCGGGCACTGGTCGCTGTTCGCATGGCCGACGGGATCAACGCAACCGTATCTGTGGGGTTCAAGGTGGTGGACCGCGCGATCTACCCAAGAGTCCGCGCGAGGTGCGCGATCCCAGGAGAAGAATTTGAAATTCCGACCCTCACGCTTGAGACATGTATAGCGCAGAAGGTCGTTCGCCTCACTCTGCCACGTTTAGCGGGCAAGCGACACACGAGGTGGCAAGACGCAATGGACTTATACGATATCTTTTCTGACGATCAGTTCGTAAACGCTCGAGCGCACCCAATGGCAGAGGCGCTGCGCTATGAGTGGAGTATGCGCGGCAACGGCGAGACTCTGCAGTTGTTGCCCGCCCCTGCGGAGTGGCTCGACTTCTGGGATAGCGCGTGCTTTCTCGATGGCACCAAGCGGCCCTCCCCTTCCGAGGCGGTGAAGACAGTAAATGGCGTTCTCGGATCCATATTGGCTGAATTCTGACCTCGCCATTCGGACTATTGCATTGACTCCTAGATTGACGACCATAAACGGAAGGATCGAAGTTGTTTGGCACCCATCCACTTCTCTACCGCATCTTTGCTATTAGCCATCGTCCGCCAAGTTGAGACGTCCGGCTGAGCGTATGCCTCTTCTTCCGCGTCGGTTAACACCGGCGCGCATGGAGCCTCGAGTTGAATTGACGATTTAACTTTCCAAAGGGAGCGCTCCGCGTCAGCCTCCGCGCGCCCAAGACCGTGATCAAGAAGGGCTGAGCCTATAGTCACTGACAAGGCGAGGTCTGCTTCGACCAGTTCGTGGGCGAAATGAGGGTAGCGGCTAGCTGGCATGATGACGCTGGCTCCATCGCCATGTGTCGCATAGGCTCTGCCGCCATATGTGGCGGCACATTGGGCAATTACTCGAAGTGTTTGCGATAGATCTCGAGCGACCTTGATGCGCCCGAGGAACGCTGCACGGGAAAGATCACTCGCATCATCGCAAGTATGCGTCAGCGACCTAAGAATCGTACCGGCGATTCCCTCAGGAACGCGTTCCCCGGCTGCCATTCGGTCAAGGTCGGTGACCCTCCGAGCGGAGCCGAGGAAGAGGCCGTTTACGTCGGTGACTAGAAGGCAATCACTAAGACGGATATTCCGAGCGTCTTCTCGATACTGTCGTTCGCTGTAGAGAGCGGTGAAGTGGAAATCGTGTCCAGGGCGAATCGCAGGGTCCGGCGTTTGGGCTGTCCACCATGTCGGTTGTGTGAATGCCTTCAGAGCGGTAAGAGCGGCCTCCGCCTGAGCGGGAGACTCCCAATCGGTGTTTTTCAGACGAGACAGGACCGCCTGTACCAGCTCACGGCTGTCCATGCCGCCGATTTGGGGGAACTTTCTCTTCAAGGCGGATGCAACTGCCGACACCCATCCCCGCAGATGAAGTTGCTCTACATCTCCATAGTCTGCCGGAGTCAACGAGTCGGTCACCATACCCGAACTCTGTTGGGCCGATGTTAGTGAGTTCTCAAAGGCGCCGAAGTCTCCGTCGGCAGCGAAGACCCAGAGGGTCTTCCCGAATACTCCTGCCGCACACGCCGAAGGGGTGCTGCGGTAAAGCTCCAGGATCGCCTGTCTAACCTCATGGTTAGCCTGCAGCGTCGGTAAATTGACTTCGCTTAGTGATTCGCTCACTGTGGTCATCTGGAGCAACCCCAGTGGTGGTGAGTCTGTGTCCCAGCGATAGGCCTTTGTGGCGTCGGCGATGCGATGCGCCAGTTTCCCCGCATCGGGAACCCGCGCGTCGTCGTAATATGGGGAGGCCTCGGCGCCCGCCCTGGCGCATGAGAGCAGTTCCTCCTGAGCAGTCATAGGCGGAGTCCTTTGTGTTCAATGCACGCGCTGACATATTTTCTCTTCCCCGCGGCCCAGATAACGTCACCGACAGCCGGTGAGCCACACCAGCACCTAAGTTCGTGGGGCAGCGACAACGCCCGCGCACCAGAGTCCAGGAGACTTCTTGTACCTTGGAATAGCCGGCCGTCTGAATCCCAATACAAGCCAAAACAGATGGTTTGGATCCTATCGTTCGAAGCGAGTTGATTGATTGATAGGACTTCGTCATCTCGGAGAAATTGAGCTTCGTCGATAACTAGGAAACTGCAGTCGTTTGTGATGAAATCAGGTCGGTCCACGATTCGCCGTGCTGGGTGGCCAGGCAACCGTCCCCCCGAACGAGAAATAATCGCCGTTCGGGGCTCCGTCCCGGCAATAAGAACAATAGCCGCTCGTCCAGATCGCCGCAGCAGTCGGAGAACTTCTAATGCCGCCTCGGACTTCCCGCTCCCCATTGGGCCGTGGACATAGCTTACCCTTTCGGTACACTGGCCCGCTAGCAGGTGCTGAACTAATACTGCGATAAACTCCGTCATCTCAGACATCGTTGCCTAGTCGCCCATTTTTACGGAAGGCGACGAATTTGTACTCGCTTTGGCGCGGACGATATTCATTCGGACTGCTCATCGCTGCGATCGAATCCAACACCGGAATAACAACATCGATCCATGACCGTTCATCAATGTCTCTTAGATGCCCGTAACTCCGATCGTGGATTCGCTGTGCAGCGGTTATGGGTCGTTGACGGAAACTGACCCTGTGTGAAGTCTGAAAAACTGGTGTGAGACCCAGAGTTTGAGAGTTCGAGATCAACGACTGTTCCCATTCTTCCCGTCCCTTGCGCAACACATTCAGACGGCTGATGAGTGCGCCGATTTCATCCCATTCAGGATGTGACGGAATACCCGATAGGTAAAGAAGATAGCCTCCCGGCTGCAGCACGCGATTCACCTCGCTCAAGGCGGCGTGCGCATTCCCTACGTGGTTGGTCACCCAGGCCATAATCGCAGCATGAAAAGTCTTGTCAGCAAATGGCAACTGTTGGGCATCTGCCCTAGTTACTGCACCGGGCAGTACTTGGACGGCCAGTCGGATCATAGCCTGAGATATGTCGAGGGCTACGACTTTTCGTTCAACCTTCGTGAGGCTGGCGGCGATCGATCCAGGGCCGGAGCCTACATCAAGGACAATCCCACTCTTTGGCAGGTGCCCCTCAAGTAGATCGACAGTCTGCGTGATACGTCTATTTCCACCACGAAGGCGTAGATAGTCGTTCGCGATCCAATCAAAGTCCGTGGATGCGGAATGTTGACTCATTTCATAAAGTCTACGGCTTCAGACTGAGTTGTTGAAAGTCGGAGCGATCCAGATTTGAGGTTGTCGATCTGAGCCGGGGCGCAGCTAGCCCGGATCGCTTTACGTCCTGTGATCTTCCACGCGCTCGGGGAAGGCGAAGGTGCCTGTCGCGCACGAGATACTGGACTGCTCGACGGTTCAGCGGGGATCCACCGACGAATTTTTCGCGGGTCAGCCCGCGCTTCTGATCGGTGCGCGCAATGAAACGTCGTGAGGTAGCCGCGCGGTGTGTCCGTCCTCCCCTTCGGTCAGGCCGAGCAATCCGTACCGGTCAGCCGGGCATACATACGGGCTCCGATCGCTATGAACGCACTGGGTTTCTACGAGTGCCAGCGAATGTTCAAGGGCGAGCAGTCGACCTAGCAGAATCTGAGCGAAGGAATTGTCATCCATCAGCTCGATCACCTCTACGTGATGCCCGTACTGCGTAGCCAGGGGTCTGGACATGGTGAGAATATTCATGCAGTTGGAGAAGGTCGCGGACGCCCTCATTCCGGCCGGGTCGGGTTGTATCGCTGCAGGTCAACAGCTTGCTGGGTCTCAAGTCGAGTTGTGAAGGCAAGCCGCGGGCACAGATTTTCACCGCCAAGCTCCAGGACTCCCGACATGGTGCGAAATTCCGTGCGGGGTCCA
>Ga0209014_10001839_pt1 | contig 12511 bp, 9 predicted proteins | sample BarGraNGADG00212_FD_184491 | JGI IMG/M metagenome (GOLD analysis project Ga0209014, IMG submission 184491) | Arctic peat soil microbial communities from Barrow, Alaska - Barrow Graham LP Ref core NGADG0002-212 (SPAdes) (version 2) | ecosystem: Environmental > Terrestrial > Soil > Wetlands > Peat...
AGATAGAGCCATGAACCGCGACCAGGTGATTCGCGCCTTGAAGGCGCATGAACAGGAACTCCGCGCCGCCGGCGTGGTGAGCGTTTCCTTGTTCGGCTCAGTCGCGCGCGGCGAGAGTCCAACGCACGATGTGGATGTGGTGGTGCGCCTGGGGGAGAATTTCTCGGAACCGGGCCTCGACTACTTCAGCCGCATGGATGAGCTGGAAGAACGCCTCGCCAGAATTCTCGGCTGCAAGGTAGACGTCGTCGAAGAGCCGGTGCGCAAAGTGCGCTTCCAGCAAGAGATCGACAGGGACCGCGCCCTTGCCTTCTGAAAAGCCCGCCCGGCGCCTGGAAGATATCATCGAGAACGCGCAAGCCATCCTGCGCTACACCGCCGGGATGGACCTTGAGGCGTTCGAAGAAGACCGCAAAACGTATGACGCCGTCGAGCGTTGCCTGGAGCGGATCAGCGAAGGGGCGACAAAGCTAGGCGTCCAGGCCTCCGAGTTGATGCCGGATCAGCCCTGGCAGAAAATACGCTCGCTCGGAAACCACCTGCGCCACGACTACGACGATATTAGCCAAGACCGGCTCTGGTACATCGTCCAAACCAACCTCCCCTCGCTCTCCGCCGCCTGTGAGGACGCGCTGCGGCGGCTACGCGAGGGGCAAAACCCGTGAAAATTGGTCGCGCTATTCCCCGGCGCCGCACGTGCGCCCGCCGCTTTCCAGAACCTCGCGCACCTTTTGGGTCAGCGCGGCCGGCGTGAAGGGCTTTTGCAGAAAGGCCACTTCCTTGTGAAGAATGCCCGTGTTGACGATGGCGTTGTCCGTGTAGCCGGACATGTACAGTACCTTCATGCTGGCACGCCGCGCGTGCAGTTCCTCGGCCAGTTCCCGCCCGCTCACCTTAGGCATCACCACGTCCGTGATCAGCAGGTGAATCCTCCCGCGATAACTCTCCGATAGGCGTCGTGCTTCCAATGGATCCGACGTGTCCATCACCTTGTATCCCGCGCGCACCAGGGTCTCGCGCACCAGGTGGCGCACCATCTCCTCATCTTCCACCAGCAGGACCGTTTCCGACCCGGTCGCCACCTGCCGGCGAGCGGAATCGGCTTCCACCGCTAGCGGCTGATCGATACGCGGAAGGTATACCTTCACCGAGGTGCCGCGATCGGGCACGCTGTACACGTCCAGATTCCCGCCGCTTTGCTTCACGATGCCGAACACCGTGGAGAGCCCCAACCCCGTGCCCCGGCCGGAAGCCTTGGTGGTGAAGAAGGGCTCGAACAGGCGCGCCTGGGTAACTTCATCCATGCCGCCGCCGTTGTCGCTGACGGCGATCTGCACGTACGGCCCGGGTTTCACCGCGAGGTGGCGCCCCGTGTAGCTTTCGTCCAGGTCCACGTTGGCGGTCTCGATCGTCAGCGTGCCGCCTTTCGGCATGGCATCGCGCGCGTTCACCACCAGGTTCATCAGCACCTGTTCGATCTGGCCCGCATCCGCGCTCACGCGCCCCAGATCGGGCCGCAGCGCCAGTTGCAAATCCACATCCTCGCCGATCAGCCGCCGCAGCAGCGTGCTCAGGCTGGTGACCAGCTTATTCAGGTCCAGCACCCTGGGCTGCAACACCTGCGGCCGGCTGAAGGCCAGCAATTGCTGGGTCAGCGTGGCCGCGCGTTCCCCGGCTTTCAGAATCTGCTCCGCCGAATAGTGATTCGGATCGCCCGGCGCCAGAGAGTTCAGGATGAGCTGGCTGTAGCCCGAGATGATGGTCAGCAGGTTATTGAAATCGTGCGCCACGCCCCCGGCCAGCATGCCCACAGCTTCCATTTTCTGTGCCTGCCGCAACTGGTCTTCGAGTTGGCGGCGTCCGGTGAGGTCCATCAGCACCACCAACTCCGCCGGGTGTCCGCCGAAATCGATGCGGTGTTGCGCCATTTCCACGTCGATGATGCGGCCGCTACTGGTGCGATGCCGCCGCGGGCCGCCGGATGGCGGGCCGCTCCCTTCACTCACCAGCACTGCGTCCAGGCTCATGCCGCGAAACTGGTCGCGCGTATGGCCATAGAGCACTTCCGCCGCCGCATTCGCTTCCAGAATCTTGCGCTCCGTGGGGTCGATCACCCACATGGCTTGAGGATGGTCCTCGAACAGCAGCCGGAATTTGCGCTCTTTGTCCTGGAGCAGTTGTTTCGCCGACATGATTTGAGGAACCTAAAAGATCCTCGCTCTACTTACCCATCGACAAGCATATCGGGTTGGAGTAGATCACTACAATACCCGGCAGCGGCAAACTTGTCCTAAGTCGCACATAAATCGGTACTTGGGGTACTGATAACCAAAGCAAACAGTACACCCCGCCGTCTTGTGGGATTCCTCTCAGTGAGATCATCGAAGCATGAGCCGGACGCCAACCGCCGCGCCCCGCACCGCGGGGCGTATTTTCGGCACGGATTGGTCGATCGCCAATGTAGCCAGGCTTCTGCGCTCCAACGCCGGGCGGGGCGTCTGGCGCCAGGCGGCTACCACCGGCGGCAGTACCGGGTCGGTCAACCAATACTATCTGCGGACAGTGTCCGCGCGCCATCTGCCCAGCGGCGTGTGCTTGATCTTCATGCGGTTGGAAGCGCAGAATTGTTGGTATCTCTCGCTGTGCTTTGCCGGCGCCGATGAGGTGGAGCCGTGGAACCCGCAAATCGCCGAGCTGTGGCTCTGGGCGCTGTTCGGCGAGGATCGGCCGCGCGTCCGCGAAGCCGCCGGCGCCAGCCGGGATGTACGGCAATTCACCCTCGCCATGGGGGAATGATTTCAAACGCACTCGCGATCATCTGTCACAGCCTCATTGCGCCAGCGTACATTGCCTCCGCTGCCTCTGCGCTCTCTGGTTTTGCTTGTTCGGTTTTCTCTGCGCTTATCTCACCGTCTCTGCGTCTCTGCGTTGAAGCGCATCCCTCAAGTTCACCTTCACCCGCTCTTAAGGCTCCAGTGCCGTCATCCATAGATTGGAAGTGCTCTCGGCCAGCAGCGTTACCAGCTTGTCCTTCGCGATGCCGATTTCGAGCGAGCCCGGGTTGACGCCGAAAAGCGTCAGGCGGGGCTCGCCGGAATCGAAGACCGGGAAACTATCCCCCAGGGTTTGGCCCGTGCGCGGGTCGAAACGCACGGCGCGGATGCCGCGGCTCCCGTCACGATCCTGGGTGAAGTAGATCAGCTTTCCGTCGGGTGAAAAGCGTGGTTTGTCGACTTTGTGCCGGCCATCGGTGACCGCCATCCACTCGCTTCTCGGAATCTCGGCCACTCCGTTCGGGCGCGCCGCATAGATTCGAGCGGTTCCGGGGCCCGTGTTGGCCAGAAAAACCATCCACTCCGCGTCCGGCGAGAAGTTGGCCTGCATCAGCGGCGACCCCGGGGCCGCGCGCAGGATTACCGAAGACCGCCCGGTCTTCAGGTCTACCGCCAGAATGTCGTGCTGGTTGGAATCGCTCGCCTGCGCCAGCGCCACCGTGGCCGCCTGGTTCACGTCCCAGAAGAAGCCGCCTTCGTAGACCTTGCGGGTTTGGCCCGTGGAGAGATCGAGCAGGTACTCGTCCGATCGCTGGCTCAGTTTCTGCACGAAAGCCACTCGTCCGCCACCGTTCACCCACACCGGAACCGAAGCGTTCGGACCAAAGGCAATCACGGATTCCGCGCCCTTCGCCAAGTCCTTCATCCACACCTGCGAAGTGCCGTTGCGCGGCGTCGCGTAGACCACCGTGCGGCCATCCGGCGAAACCGTGGGATATTCGGCGGGCGCGGTGCTGTTGGTGATCCGGTAGGGCGGCCCCAGCGCCTTCCCACTGTTGGCGTCCAACGGCAGTCCCCAGACGTCGAAGCGCTCGGTTCCGCTGGCGAACACCATTTGGCCATCGCGCGAGACGGCGGGAAACTCGGCGGAGGCGGTGCCGCCGGCCAGACGTACCAGGTCGCCCCGAGCCTTGCCGTCGCCCGTCATGCGGCAGCGATAGACGTTGCGCACCCAACCCAAGCGCATGCTGAACACCAGGCCCTGGTCCGTCCAACTCATATCCTCGATCGCCGCTAGCGTTCCACCGGCGCGCGACACCGGCCCCACCAGACCCGTGGATTCCGCCCGGTCGCGTTCCAACTCCGTCACCCAGAAATCGGCGCGGTCGGCGGGGAGTCCCTCGCCGGGCGACACGCCCCACACAATCAGCCGCCGTCCGTCGGGAGACCACGCCGGCCGTTGCACGGCGGAAAAATCGGGTCGAATCTGGCGCGGCTCGCCGCCCGCGATGGAAACCACAAAGGTCTTCGCCTGTCCTTCCACCAGCCCATCGCGCAGACCGCTCCAGTAGGCCACCAGGTTCCCCCGCGGAGAGAAGCGCGGGTTGTGGCCCCCGGGCGCCAGCAACCGCGGAGTCCCGCCCAGCGACGGAATCAGATAGATGCCGCCGTCATCCTTGCTCGAATGGTAGGCAATGGCGGTGCCGTCGCTGGAAAACGAGGGATCCGATGCGTTCTCCTGGGTCCACGTCAGCCGCGCGGGGTCTCCGCCCCGGAGTTGCTGCACATAGAGGTCCAGGTGGTGGCCCCCGTCGCGGTCGGAAGCGTACGCCAGCAGCCTCCCATCGGGGGAAATCGCGGGTGTCGTGGCCACTCCGGGATCGAAGGTAATCGGCGTGTACCGCGGTTCCCGCGGCGCCGCCCGCATGCCGAATTCCCAGACCGCGAATCCGCCCAGCAGCAGGCCGAAGACCAGAGCGGCCAGCGCCACTCGCATGGGGTGCGGCTGGGGCCTCCTCTGGGTCATCTCCTGGGTCATCGGCCACCGCCCCGCCGTGCCAGCGCCAGCGCGCCGTACAGCACGCTATCGTCGCCCAGCGCCGCCGGCGCCACATCGATCCGCGCCGCCGACCAACTGGTGATCTGCCGCCCGAGTTCCTGCCCGAGCGGCCCGAACAGCCGGTCGCCCGCCTTCGAAATACCGCCGCCGATCACAATCCGCCGCGGGTTGAGCAGCATAATGGCCGCCTTCAGTCCCAGCGCCAGGTCCACCACGTAGCGCTTCACGAACTCCGTGTCCTCCATCAATTCTCGCGCACTTTTCCCGGTATCGCGTTCCAACCAGAGCCCGCCGCAGAGGCGCTCCAGACATCCGCGGGCGCCGCACAGGCACTCCGGTCCGTCGGGCCGGATGGTCAGGTGCCCGATCTCTCCGCCGTAGGAATCGGCCCCGCGCCAGATCCGCCCGTCCTCCCAAATGCCGCCGCCAATGCCGGTGGAGAGGGTCATGTAGAACAGCGGGGAGAAGCCTTGCCCGGCGCCGAATTCGGCCTCTCCCATGGCGCCCACGTTGGCATCGTTGTCCATGATGGCGGGCGCGCCCGCGGCTTCCCCGACGAAGCCGCACAGATCGAAGCCGCGCCAGCCGCTCACGTGAGTCGAAAGCACGACCCGCTGCTCCGCGAAGTTGACCGGCCCGCCGAACCCGATGCCGCAGCGCTCTAGCTTGAACTCCCTCTTCCACTCGCCGGCGATTGCCGCGATCCGCGCCACCATCCACTCGCGGCCGCCGCCCGCATCGGTGGCGCGCGATTCCCTCCGCACCATGCGGTCGCCTTCGAACACCGCCATGCTGAATTTTGTGCCGCCGATGTCGATCGCCAGAATCATCGCAGACCTCGGAAGACTTTCCCAAAACGCCACTCGCATCGGGAAACCCCAGAGTATCAGACGGGTGCTTAACCGTTTTGGGGAAGGCTGGCCAGGAATGCGCCGCAAACCGGGGACTGACATGAATTTCCGGCGCAGTTTGCCGGAAATTCGCTGTCTGTCCTTGGTTTGCCTGGCCGGATACGCCCCGTTTTCGTCCTGTGCCCCAAAACGGTTAAGCACCTGAATCAGACCCTTGAGTCCACAATGCCCGGCTGATACTCTATCTGTAAGGTTATGGTAAGCCCGCGATCCCCGGTGCGCCGAACATCGCACAATCTGTGGCTCTCCGTCGCCATGCTGATCGTGATCGCGATCGCGGCTTACTCCTATCTGGACGGCCAGGCCTTTCGAAACGCAGCCACCAGCGCCGAGCGCTCGCGGTTGCTCGTCGAGCAGACCCAGGAATTGCTGTCGCACCTCATGGACACCGGCGCCAACCAGACAGGATACCTGCTGACCGGCGACGCGCGCTATCTGGCGGCCTACAACCTCGCCCTGTCGAAGGTCGCTGTCGCCCGGCAGGTACTCGACCGGCCGGAGGTCGCCAGCCCCGAGGATTGCGCGCGCCTCTCCGCCCTGATCGCCGCCCGGCTTGAGGATTTGGCGCAAACCATCCGCCTCCGGCAGCAGGGGGATGTGGCTTCCACCCTCCAGCGCGCCGATCGCGGCACGGAGGCCACGGACCAGATCCGTCAGCTTGCGGCGCAGGTCATCGCTCACGAGGACAAGCGGTTTCACGAGCACACCGCTGCCGCCCAGCGTCACGGCTACCAGACGCGCATGCTGGTCCTGCTCGGCTCCCTGTTCCTCTTCGGCCTGCTCTGGTTTGCCACCCGGCGCATCAATCGCCTGCTGGGTTCCCAGAACCAACTGATCTCCGATCTCGAACGGACGCGCGAGCGCGAGGCTCGGGGAAGCGCCGCCCTGGCCACTACGCTGCGCAGCATCGGCGACGCCGTGATTGCCACCGACACACAGGGCCGCATTCACTTCATGAACCCCATCGCGGAAGCGCTCACCGGCTGGACCAACGCCGCCGCCGAAGGCCGCCCGCTGCTGGAAGTGTTCCGCGTCGAAGATGAACCCTCGCGCCAGCCCGCGCCGGACCTCACGGCCAAGGTGCTGCGCGACGGCGTGGTGGTGGAACTGGCCAATCACTCCACCCTGATCGCCAGGGACGGCCTCCCGATTCCGATCGACGATAGCGCCGCGCCCATCCACGACGAGCAGGGGAACATTACCGGCGTCGTCCTGGTGTTCCGCGACGTCACGCTGCGGCGGCGCGCGCAGCGCCACTTGGAGGAATCGGAAAGCCGCTACCGCCTTCTGTTCGAGGCCAACCCTCAACCGATGTGGGTGTTCGACAGCGCAACGCTGGCCTTCCTGGCCGTCAACCCGGCGGCCATCGCGCACTACGGCTACACGCGCGAGGAATTCCTCAGTATGACGCTGCGCGACATCCGGCCTCCGGAAGATATACCCGCGTTCCTCGAACACGCCCGGGCTTCCACGGCCACTCCACACACCGACGGCCCGTGGCGGCACCGCAAGAAGGATGGCGCCATCCTCTTCGTCGAAATTACCGCCCACCCCATCCAGTTCGGCGCCGCCGCCGCTACCCTGGTGATGGCCAACGACATCACCGAGCACAAGCGCCTCGAAGACGAACTCCGGCAATCGCAAAAACTGGAGGCGGTGGGACAACTGGCCGGCGGCATCGCCCATGACTTCAACAACCTGCTGACCGTGATCGAAGGCTACGCCGAAATGATTCGCGACCACCAGGCGCCCGAGGATGCGAACCGCGATTCGCTGGAAGAGATTCTGGTGGCCGCGCGGCGCGCCGCTGTGCTCACCCGCCAGTTGCTGGCCTTCAGCCGCCGCCAGATCTTGCAGCCCATCCGCCTCAACCTGAACGCCAATGTCACCAGTACCCAGCACATGCTTTCCCGCCTGCTGGGTGAGAACATCCGGATCCATACGACGCTTGCATCCGGCCTGTGGGACGTTTTCGCCGACCCCGGGCAGATCGACCAGATCGTGCTGAATCTCGCCGTCAATGCCCGCGATGCGATGGAGCGCGGCGGCGTCTTGACCATCGAGACCGCCAACCTCGAACGCGGCGCCTCGCTCACCCTGGACCTGGCTGACGGAGAGTACGTCCGCCTCTCCGTCGGCGACACCGGTCAAGGCATGGACGAGGAGACCAAGCGCCATATCTTCGAGCCCTTCTTCACCACCAAGGAAGTCGGCCGCGGCACCGGCCTGGGACTCTCCACCGTTTACGGCATCGTCAGGCAGAGCGGAGGACACATCCGGGTATCCAGCGAACCCGGCAAAGGCAGCTCGTTTTCCATCTACCTGCCCCGCGCGGACGACGATACGCTGCCGGCCGTCAAGGGATCCTCCGGCTCGCCGCCGGCGCAGCGCGTCGGCGAAACCATCCTTGTAGTGGAGGACGATGAGACCGTCCGTCATCTGGTGATGGCGATGCTGAAAAGCAGCGGCTATCAAGTGATTGCCCCCGCCACGCCACATGAGGCGCTACGCATCTGCGGCGAATTCTCCACCCCGTTGGACCTGCTGCTGACCGACATGGTATTACCGGAAACCGATGGCGCCGAGGTCGCCGAAAAGGCCGTCGCCGCGCGCCCGAATCTGCGAGTGCTCTTCATGTCCGGCTACACCGAGCACCCGGTCCTGCGCCTCCCCGGATTCGACCGCGGCGCCCCCTTCATCCAAAAACCCTTCTCCAAGGCGGCGCTGACGGCGAAAGTGCGCGAAGTGCTGCAAGCGAAATAACAAAGCCGCTACTGTCAGATGCTGTGAAAAACTGGTTGGCAGGCGGGGTACCCTCTGGGTCCGCCTGCCCCCCTATGTCCTGCCGCCGCACCGTAGCGTAGCCTTTTAGGCTGCCATGCCCCCAGTCGTGGGGGCATTCTTCCGTTTGCGGCTTGCCACAATGTGGGACAGACGGGGTACCCTCTGGGTCCGTCTGTCAACACTTATCGCCCTGCAAACCAATGCACCGGCGCCATGGTAATCCACGGCACGTATGTGATCAACAAAACGCCCGCCAGCAGGATCAGGTAGAACGGCAGCGTGGCCCGGTAGACGCTGGCCATTGGGCGCTGGAAACGATAGGCGGACAAACAAAGATTCATCCCCACCGGCGGCGTCAGGTATCCCAGCTCAAGGTTCGACAAAAAGATGATGCCAAGCTGAACGGGCTCGATCCCAAACGCAGCGGCGATCGGCGTGATCAGCGGCACCACCACAATAATCGCCGAGAAAACATCCATGAACGATCCTTTGAGCAGCAGAACGAAATTGAGGAGCAGCAGGAATACGTACTTGGAATGGATATGTGTCTGGGTCCAGGCGATGAGCAATCCGGGCAACTGCGCGTCCACCAGGTAATTGGTAAATCCCACCGCGACGCCGACAATCAGCAGCACGCCGCCGATCACGATAACGCATTCCTTCGCCACTTCGCTGTAGTTCCGGCGCATCGACAGACTTTTATACACCAGGCACTCTACCGCCAATGCGTACACCACCGTGACGGCCCCGGCTTCCACCAGCGTGCCGAAGCCGCCGAACAATCCGACCAGCACGATCACGGGAACCGCCAGCTCCCACTTCGCGGCCCACACGGCGCCGAGCGCCTCGCCCCCGGAAAACCTGGTGCGTTCGGCGCGATGCTTGCCGCCCTGGTATACGCCCCACGCCGATACCAGACTGACCATCAGCAATCCGGGAAGAAAGCCGCCCACGAACAATTGATCGATCGGCGTGCGCGCGTAGATGCCGTAGAGGATGACCGGCAGGCTTGGCGGAAACAGGAGACCTAGCGATCCGGAAGCGTTGATCAGGCCGATCGAGAAGTTCTCGGGATAACGGGCCTTCACCAGCATCGGCAAAAGCAGACCGCCCATGGCCAGGATCGTCACGCCCGAGCCCGCCCAAGTGAAAATGGCGCAGACCACGGCAGTCGTGATCGCCAGCCCGCCCGGCAGCCACCCCAGCAGCGCCTGATAGACGCGAAGCAGGCGGTGATTGGCGCCGCCCTCCACCAGCAAGTACCCGGCAAAGGTGAACAGCGGGATCGAGGGCAAAACCGGCGAGGCCACCAGGCGATAGGTCTCGACGGGCACTGCCGCCACCGGCACGCCCGCGTTCCAGAACAGCATCAGCGCGATGCCACCCAGCGTGGCGAAGATCGGCAGACCCAGCAGCGCCGCGGCCAGGATCACCCCGACTCCCGCGGTGAGCATCGCCGCGCTATGCGGTGCCGGCAAAAACCCGAACACGCACGGAACCGACAGCCCGAGCGCCGCCACCAGCCTGCCACGGAGGTGCGGCGCGGCGTGCCACACGATGCCCAGCGCCACCGCCAGGAAGCCGGCCGGCATTGCCGCTTGTGCCACCCAGCGTGGGATCCCCGCCGCCAGCGGACCGGCCTCCAGTCGCTCCGCGTTGACGAACAAGGCGCCTGCCCAGGCCAGGCACAAGGCAATCGCCGCACCTACGGCCGACACGAAGAGGCGCACCACCCCGACCCATCGCGCCGGAAGAAAAGTGTTGGCCGAAAGCGCCAGGAGCCGGTCGCTGCGAGCCGCCAATGCCGCCCCGATGAAGGCGATCCAAAGCGTCAGATGTTGCACGATCACGGTCGAGCCGGGGATGCCCGCGAGCCTCCACTGCCGGGAAACCATTTCGGTGATCGGCAGCAGCGCCATCAGCGTCAGAGCCGCCGCCGGAACCCACCGTTCGAGCGCGCTCCAGCCGCCGCCATTCGCGGCTGCGGAACCATTGGGCCCTACCGCAAGGGCGCTCATTTTCGCGATCCCGCCGCCGCCGAGCGGTATTCGTCGCGCAGCTTGCGGACCTCGTCGAACAACTCGGCGGGAACTTGGCCGCCCCGCAACTTCGGATAAACACCTTCCGCCTCTCTGCGCCACTCGGCCAGCGCCGCAGCGTCGGCGTGGATGACTTGCAGCCTGCGTTTCTGCATGGTGACGATGGCTTCGTCTCCCATCTTCCGGATGCCATCGCGCAAGCTCACGCCGGCCTCACGCGCGGCCTTCATCATGTCGCTCCGCTGGGCGGCCGGAAGCGAATCCCACATCCGCCGGGTGATCACCGTGGCGCCGATCAGCGGAGCCCACTTCACGTCGATCATGTTGCGCGCGATTCCGAAACTCTGGTCGAGCAGGGCAAACAGCGGCGTGTTGGGGACCGCTTCGACCAGCCCGGTCTGGAGTCCCGTGAGTATGTCCGTCGCGGCCAGCGGCACGGCCCGGAACCCGTTCGCCTTCCAGAGTTCCAGCGTGTCGTTGTCCCCGGCCAAGGTCAACAGTTTCATTTTGCGCATATCCCCCATGCGGCTGGCTGGTCGTGTGGTAAAGAAATGGACCCATCCTACGTCGCCCCAGTTCAGCACCACATATCCCCGGGCTTCGACCATCTTCTCCAGGCGCGGCGCCACCCGCTCCCGCACATAGTCCAGCTCTTCATACGAATCGAACATCATCGGAATCTGCAGAGCCATCACGCCCGGTTCGATGCCGGAGAGGCCCGCGCCGGAGAGCCCGGCCGCTTGAATCTGGCCGATGCGCATCTTGTTCACCATGTCCGGCTCATCGCCCAGCACGCCGCCCGGGTATATGACGAGCTTCACCTGGCCGGCCGAGATTTTGCGCCACCGCTCGCCCATCAACTGCAGAGCCTGGTGCCAGGGGGAACCATCGGGAGCCAGCGTCCCCATCTTGATGACCGTCTGCGGCATGGCCGGAGTCAGACATCCGAGTAAGAGCATACTCATCGTCAATCGCAACATCTCACTTCTCCTTTCCCGCCGGAGCGGAACCTTCGAGGAACAAGTCATCGGTCCGGCCCAACATCCAACGCGCCCTGCGTTGCGCCATCAGGTTGGCTAGCCGCGTTTCGGGATGCCGGTCGGCGTCGATGTGCAGCGCGCGTTCCAGCAGTTCTTGAAACTGGGCCCGGTTCTGCGCCGGTATGCAAGAGTTCTCGGCGTAGGAAACGAACAAGCTGGCGCGCCGCCCGCCGGAAAGCTTCAGCGCCTGTTCATAGTAGCGCTCCATTCGGGCTTGGCGTTCCACGACCTTCACACCGCTGCGCGCCGCCTCGATATTGATCAGGAACTCCGGCAGCGCGCCTTCCCTCCAGGCTTCATCCAGTTCCATCGCACGCTGAATCAACGCTTCCACGACGGGCAACTGTGCGATCATCTCCGGATCGTCTTTGGAAGCCGAGATGGCGAGCCCGTGAGCCGCCGCCGTCCAGTAGAGAAGCGGCACGTCCCGTTTGCGAACACGGGCCAGGGCGCCCGCTGGATCGTTGTCCAGCGCGGCGCCGAAGCCCGCGTAACGCACCTCCAGCGCGCGCATACCGTAAGCGTGGGCGCGCAGGTAGAGCCGCCGCGAGCGTCCGCGCAGCGCGTTGCTTTCCTCCACGTTTTCCGTGAAGGCGCGGTCGGCTCGCTGTCCGACGAATGCGTACGAATACCCGGTAAATCCGCTCGCGGTTGCCAGCAAGAGCCCTGCGTGCCGAGGCGATTCGGCCAGCAGGCTCTCCATCAGTTTCAGCGCGAACGGCAGCGCGTCGCCGACCAGGTCCGGATCGTCGTCCCCCTCAAACGTGGTGCCGGTGGAAGCCAAAGCGTTGCCGAGCTTGTTCACCGCGATCCTCTTGATCGAACAGCCGCCCGAAATGGCGGCGATCAAAATAATGGCTGCGAGTTCACGAATCGGATGCATGTGCATGATCCTCGGTGGTCT
>Ga0209014_10001840_pt1 | contig 12510 bp, 11 predicted proteins | sample BarGraNGADG00212_FD_184491 | JGI IMG/M metagenome (GOLD analysis project Ga0209014, IMG submission 184491) | Arctic peat soil microbial communities from Barrow, Alaska - Barrow Graham LP Ref core NGADG0002-212 (SPAdes) (version 2) | ecosystem: Environmental > Terrestrial > Soil > Wetlands >...
GGACTCCCAGCCACCACCAGCAAGTGCAGCGCCATCCAGTTCACGAGCGCGCAGGAGCAGGCGATCCGCGACGGCAACAGCACGTTCCCCTTCTCCTTCACCTCGAGCCCGTACAACCTGTCGCTCACCCTGTCGCTGCCGCTCTTCGACCGCTTCGGCCGCGAGCAGCGCGTGCAGGAGGCGCAGATCGCGCGCGACAACGCACGCTACGACGTCCGCAAGCAGGAGTTGCAGCTCGCGGCCGACGTCGCGTCGGCCTTCTCGTCGCTCCAGGCCGGGTTCCGGACGGTGCGCCTGCAGGACCAGAACGCGGCCGCCGCACTGGAAGCGCTCACGCTGGCCCAGGAACGGTACCGCGTGGGAGCCAGCACCTTCGTCGAGCTCGTGCAGGCGCGCAACGACTACGAGCGGGCTTCCACCGACCGGATCAGCGCCATCTATGACTATCACCGTGCCTGGACCGCGCTTGAAATCGCGGTCGGCCGCCCTCTTCGCTAACAGAGACTGATCATGACCAAGCGTACCAAGTGGATCCTGCTGGGTGTCGGCGTGCTGGCCGTCGGTGGCGTTGGCTACATGCAGGTGGCGAAGGCCAAGCAGAAGGGCACCGAAGTGCGCGTCGAGGCCGTGCAGAAGCGCGACCTCGTGGCCTCGGTGACTGCCAGCGGCCAGGTGACCCCGCGCACCAAGGTGGACCTGTCGGCCGACATCACGGGCAAGATCGTCAGCCTGAACGTGAAGATGGGCGACATGGTGAAAAAGGGGCAGCTGCTGCTGCAGATCGACCCGCAGCAGTTCGAGGGGCAGGTGCAGCGCGCCGAGGCGGCCCTCGCCAACTCGCGCGCACGGCTGGCGCAGGCGAAGGCCAACCTGGTGCAGGCCCAGCGGAATTTCCAGCGCTCCGCCGACATCCGGAAGACGAGTCCCACGCTCATCAGCGACGAGCAGTTCGAGCAGCTCAAGACGGCCCTCGAAGTCAACCAGTCGCTGCTCGAGGCGGCACAGGAAGACATCAAGCAGGGTGACGCGACGCTGAAGGACGCGCGCTGGCAGCTGTCGCGCACCAACATCTATGCCCCGATGTCGGGGCGGGTGACGCGCCTCAACGTGGAGAACGGCGAAACGGCGGTCCAGGGCACGTTCAACAAGGATGCCGCCACGCTGATGACCATCGCCGACATGAGCGTGCTCGAAACCTGGGTCAAGGTGGACGAGACCGACGTGTCGCGCATCACCGTGGGCGACTCGGCCATCATCCAGATCGACGCCTTCCCCGACACCACGTTCCTCGGCCGCGTCGTCGAGCTGTCCCAGAGCTCGGTGAAGGGCGCCACGGCGGGGGCCCAGGCCGACCAGGCCATCGACTACCAGGTGAAGATCCGGCTGGTCAACCCGCCGACGGACACCCGGCAGGACTTCTCGGCCACCGCCAAGGTCATCACCGACTCGCGCAGCAAGGTGCTGTCCATCCCGATCATCGCGCTGACCGTCCGCGAAAACGAGGCGCTGGCGAACAAGGACTCGGTGCCCGCCAGCGCCAAGACCCCGGCCAAGCAGGTGGGCAAGAAGGACGTCGAGGGCGTGTTCGTCGTCGACGCGACCAACAAAGTGACGTTCCGGCCCGTAAAGGTAGGTATCGCGGGCGAGAAGTACTTCGAAGTGCTCTCTGGCCTGAAGGAGAACGAGCGTATCGTTGGCGGCACCTATCAGGCGATTCGCGAGTTGAAGGATGGCGCCATCGTGAAAGAAGCCAAGCAGCCGGTCCTGAAGCCCGGGGAGAAGAAGTCGTGAGTCCGCACACCGAAGAAGCACCTCTCAGCACAACGGCCGAGCGGCAGGCGGTCCTGGCGCAGCCCGGCAGCACGCCGGGAGCCGACTGGGTCATCGTCACCCGCGGCATCAAGCGCGAGTACGACATGGGGGGCGAGATCGTGCGCGCGCTGCGCGGGGTCGACCTCGCCATTCGCCGCAACGAATACGTGGCCATCATGGGTCCGTCGGGCTCGGGCAAGTCGACCCTCATGAACCTCATCGGCTGCCTCGACACGCCCAACGCCGGCGAGTACTGGCTGAACGGCACGCTGGTGTCGTCCATGAAGGACGACGAGCTCGCGCGCGTGCGCAACAAGGAGATCGGGTTCGTCTTCCAGACGTTCAACCTGCTCCCGCGCGCCACCGCGCTGCACAATGTCGAGCTCCCGCTGGTGTACGCCGGCATGGGGGCCAAGAAGCGCAAGGAGCAAGCCGCGAACGCGCTGGAGCGCGTGCAACTGGGCAGCCGCATGCTGCATCGTCCCAACGAGCTCTCCGGCGGACAGCGCCAGCGCGTGGCCATTGCCCGCGCGCTCGTCAACAACCCGTCGATCCTGCTGGCCGACGAACCGACCGGCAACCTCGACTCGGAGACGTCGCAGGAGATCATGCGGGTGTTCGAGACGCTCGCCGAGCAGGGCCAGACGGTGATCATGGTGACGCACGAGGCCGAGATTGCCGAGCACGCCCGCCGGGTCGTGGTGCTGCGCGACGGGCAGATTTCCAGTGATGACCGCCGCGAGCGGTTCCTGGCGTCACGGGCAGCGATGGCGTAGGTACCAGGTACCAGGTGCTAGGTGCTAGGTGCTAGGTGCTAGGTGCTAGGTGCTAGAGGGTAGGTACCAGAGGGAGGGCAGACGCGGCGACCGAAAGGCGCAGTCTGCCCTCCCTTTGCTTTCTACCACCAACCACCAGCCACCAACGTGCCTTCGGCCCGAAACCTACCCCACCGGGCGTCGTACTGATTTCATGCTCTTCCTTGAAGCGATTCGCCTCGCGCTGTCCACCATCCGGGCCCAGAAGCTGAAGAGCTTCTTCACGCTGCTCGGTGTCTGCATCGGGGTGATGTTCCTCATCGCCGTCGTGTCCATCGTCGAGGGCATGGGGCGCTACATGGAGCAGGACCTCATCGGCAAGTTGATCGGGGTCAACTCCTTCGAGCTGCGAAACCGCCCCAACATCAACATGGGCGACGTGGACCCGTCGGTCTTCGAGGAATATCGCCGCCGTCCGCGCCTGTACCACGATGACTTGCGCCCGGTGGTCGAGGCGCTGCCTGCCGGGACGCGATGGGCGCTCGTCAGTGACAACAACCTCAAGATCTCCTCGCGCTACTCCAGCGGGCCGCGCAGCGCCCAGATCAGCGCGGTCGAGGGCGACTACTTCGCCATCCGGAAGTTCACCATCGTCGAGGGCCGCGAGTTCACGCCGCAGGAGCTCGCCATGGGCACGCCGGTGGTGATCATCGGCCAGGACGTGGTGAAGCGGCTCTTCCCCGGAGTGAGTCCCATCGGGCGCGAGCTGCGCATGGGCGGGCTGCCCTACACCGTCGTCGGCGTGCTCGAGTCGCAGGGCAGTGCCATCGGCATCTCGTTCGACAACCAGGTGTTCGCGCCGTGGCTGTCGCCGGTGCACCGCCTGATGAACCGCGTCCCCAACATGATCGACGCGATCATCGTCCAGGTGCCGACCGCCTCGCAGATGACCGAAACGCAGGAACGCGTGCGGCAGGTGATGCGCGCCCGGCACAAGCTCCGGCCGGCCCAGCCCGACAACTTCACCATGCAGACCTCCGAGAGCGCGCTCGCCTTCTGGAACAAGATCAAGCGCTATTTGGTCCTTGCCGGGATCGCGCTCCCCGCCATCGGGCTCGTCGTGGGCGCCATCGTGATCATGAACATCATGCTGGTGGCGGTGGCCGAGCGCACGCGCGAGATCGGCATCCGCAAGGCGTTGGGCGCGCGGCGCGTCGACATCCTGTCGCAGTTCCTCGTCGAGGCCGCCACGCTCAGCACCGTCGGCGCGGCCCTCGGCGTCGCACTCGGCATCGGGCTGGCCAAGCTCATCTCGGCCGTCAGTCCGCTCCCGGCCACGGTGGCTCCCTGGTCGATCGTCGTCGGCGTCGCCCTCGGCGCCGGTGTGGGAATCATCAGCGGCGTCTACCCCGCCAGCCGCGCGTCGATGCTCGACCCCATCGCCGCCCTGCGCCAGGAATAACCATGACCACGCTCGCGCAGCGCGCGTACTACATCGTCGAGGGGGTGCGCATTGCCCTCGAAGCCCTCAAGGCAAACCGCGTCCGGGCGGGGCTGACCATCCTTGGCATCGCGGTGGGCGTCTTCGTGGTCGTGGTCATCTCGGCGGCCGTGCACGGCATCAACGTGAGTGTCGCCAAGGATCTTGAGTCCACCGGTCCGACGACCTTTTACGTGCAACGCTATCCCATCACGTTCGAGGCGTGCGACGGCACCGGCGACACGTGCAAGTGGCTGCAGAACCCGCCCATCAGCTTTGCCGAGATGGACGCGCTGAACCGCCTCGAGGGTGCGGCGACCGTGGGAGCGGCGATGTTCTGGAGCGGCTCGGTGAAGTACCGCGACCGTCAACTCCCGTCGGCCAGCATCGAGGCGTACTCGGGCAACTGGGCGGCACTCAACGCGCCCGAGATCATGGAGGGCCGCGCGTTCACCGAACAGGAGGCGCGCGCCGCAGCGCGCGTCGTGGTGCTGACGACCGTCACCGCCGAACGACTGTTCGGAGACAAGGATCCGCTGAACCGCGAGATCATGGTGAACGGCACGCCGTTCCTGGTCATCGGCGTCTACCGCGACAATGCCAGCTTCCTGATGGAGGGCGGCGATCGCGCCAAGATCGTGATGCCCATCCAGTCGCTGAACCGCCGCCTGAACGTACCGATCCGCGACATGGGACTCGCCGTGAAGCCGCGCGAGGGCTACCGCCCTGACGAGTTGATCGACGACGTCACGGCGACCCTGCGCGGCATGCGCGGCCTGCGCCCGGGACGCGAGGCGAACTTCGCCACGATCACGCAGGACAAGATCATGGATGTCTACAACAAGATCTTCGGGATGTTCTTCCTGGTGATGATCGCGTTGTCGGCCGTCGGGTTGATCGTGGGCGGCGTCGGCGTGGTGGCCATCATGATGATCTCGGTGACCGAACGGACGCGCGAGATCGGCGTGCGCAAGGCGCTGGGCGCGACCCGCAACACCATCCTCTGGCAGTTCCTCATCGAGGCGGTGACGCTCACCGGCATCGGGGGCGCCATCGGGCTGTTCGTCGGCTGGGGCGTCGCCCTGCTCGTGCGGCAGTACAGCCCGATCGCCGCATCCGTGCCAGCAATGGCGGTCGTGGCCGCGCTCGGGGCCAGTGCGGTGACGGGCATCCTGTTCGGCATGCTGCCCGCGGCCCGGGCGGCGCGGCTGGACCCCGTCGACGCACTCAGGTACGAATGAGCTAGAGGCTAGGAGCTAGGAGCTAGTTGACCTCCAGCATCTAGTAGCACCTAGCACCTAGCACCTAGCACCTAGCACCTAGCCTCTGCCTCTTCGAAACCCCCGCCGAGCCGCCGTCGTAAGGCCCTCGTGCCCTTCCTTGAAGCCATCCGTCTCGCCCTGGATACCATCCGGGTCCAGAAGCTCAAGAGCTTCTTCACCCTCCTCGGCGTCATGATCGGCGTGATGTTCCTCATCGCCGTCATCTCGATCGTCGAGGGGATGAGCCAGTACGTGGAGAACGACTTCGCCGGCAAGATCATCGGCGTCAACACGTACAATTTCCGCCGACGCCCCGACTTCACGCCCAACGAGAGCGAGGACCAGTGGCGGGAGTACCAGCGCCGTCCGCGCATCTACGCCGCCGAAGCGGAGCTGGTGCGCAAGACCATCCCGCCGGGTTCCCGCGCCGCCATCACCAACGAGAACTTCCTGTACGCGGTGGGCGGCTCGGGGCGCCCGCGGCAAGTGCAGGCGGTGGCGACCGAGGCCGACTACTTCCAGATCAAGAAGTTCGGCATCACCAACGGGCGGGCCTTCACGCAGCAGGAGGTGCAGGCCGGGTCGCGCGTGCTGGTGGTCGGCGTCGAGGTGGCCGAGTACTTCTTCGCGGGACTCGACCCCGTCGGCCGCGAGCTGCGCATCAGGGGCATCCCGTACGAGATCATCGGCGTGATCGAGAAGCAGGGCTCCGTGTTCGGCTTCTCCATGGACCGGCTGGCCATCGCGCCGTGGACGTCGCCGCTGCAGCGCGCGATCCGGCCGCGCGGCGACATCGAGACCCTGCTGGTGCAGGCGCCGTCGCTGGAACTCGTGCAGGACGGAATCGAGAGCGCCCGCGAGGTGCTGCGCGGCGCGCGCCACCTGCCGCCCGGCAAGCCCGACAACTTCGCCCTCGAGACGCAGGACTCGGCCATGGAATTCTTCCGGGGACTGAAATCGAAGATGGTCGTCTTCGGCACGGCGCTTCCCGCCATCGGGCTGGTGGTGGGCGCGCTGGTGATCATGAACATCATGCTGGTGGCGGTGGCCGAGCGCACCCGCGAGATCGGCATCCGCAAGGCGCTGGGCGCGACGCGCGCCGACATCCTGTGGCAGTTCCTCATCGAGGCGGCCACGCTCTCGTGCATCGGCGCCGCCATCGGCATCGGGTTCGGCATTGCGCTGGCCAAGGTGGTCGCGGCGGTGACGCCGCTGCCCGCGGCGGTGGCGGTCTGGTCCATCTTCGCCGCCCTGGCGCTGGGCGCCGGCGTCGGGATCGTGGCCGGCGTGTATCCCGCCAGCCGGGCGGCGCGGCTCGACCCCATCGCCGCGCTGCGGCAGGAATAGGCGATGCGCTTCTGGGACAAGGTCAAGATGTCGCTGGAGGGCGTGACCATTGCCTTCGACGCGATCCGTGCCAACAAGGTGCGGGCGGCCCTGACGATATCCGGCGTGGCGGTCGGCGTGTTCGTGGTGGTGGCCATGGGCGCCACCATCCACGGCATCCGGCAGAGCTTCCAGCAGGACCTCGACGAATTCGGGGCGAACACCTTCCAGGTGCGCCGCCGCGGCATCGGGATAAACTCGTGCGACGGCACCGACGAGAATTGTCCCGACCGGCGCAACCCGCGCATCACGCTCGACGACTGGCTGGCCATCCGACGGCTGCCCGAGGTGGCGCACGCCATGGGGTGGCTGTTCGACCAGGAAGATTTCACCTACCGCAATCGCACCATCAAGGGCGTTGGCATCGACGCGCAAAGCGCCGACTGGATCCAGACCGACATCGCCGACATCTCCCCGGGGCGATCATTCTCGGAGTCGGAGCACGACGCGGCGGCCCCGGTGATCGTGGTGAACGACTCGCTGAAGAGCCAGCTGTTCGGGGACAGCGACCCGATCGGCAAGGAGATCATGGTCGGCGCCATGCAGTTCACGGTCATCGGGGTGTACCACACGAAGGCCGGCTTCCTGAAGTCGATGGACGGCCGCGGTCCCGACAAGCCGCGCGCGGTGGTGCCGATGATGACGGGCTGGCGCAAGATGCCGGTCTGGCGCAACATGCTGATCATGGTGAAGCCAAGGGACGGCGTGGCGCGCGACGATGCCATGGACGCCGTGACGGCGCTGTTGCGCGGGCGCCGCGGCCTGCATCCCAGCCAGCCGAACAACTTCTACTTGATCGGCATGGAGCGCATGCTCGACGTATTCAACCAGCTGTTCGGCGCGATCTTCATCGTCGGCCTCGCGCTCTCGGCGGTCGGGCTGCTGGTGGGCGGCGTCGGCGTGGTGGCCATCATGATGATCTCGGTGACCGAGCGCACGCGGGAGATCGGCGTGCGGAAGGCGCTGGGCGCGACGCGCGGCACGATTCTCTGGCAGTTCCTGGTGGAGGCGGCAACGCTGACGAGCCTGGGATCGGTGATCGGTCTGGCCATCGGCGCGGGGCTGGCCGCGGTAGTGAGGGCCAACTTCCCGTCCATACCGGCATCCGTGCCGCTGGAAAGCGTGGTGGCCGCCATCGTCGCGGCGGTCCTTACCGGCGTGGTGTTCGGCATGATGCCGGCGCTGCGCGCCTCGCGGCTCGACCCCGTGGACGCGTTGCGGTACGAGTAGCGGCGGCACGCGCGCGCCACCACGCCGGCGCCACTGCGGCAGAAGACACGGGTGCAGCCCGCCGTCTACCGTCTACCGTCTGCTACTGCTTGCACACCGCGTTCGGCGACGACGGCTTCGGCTTGTCCACGACCATGCGGTGGTCGGCGTTGGCCACCGCCAGCGCGACGTCGTGCACGAGCTGGGTCACCGCCGCCATGTGCGGGTAGTCGATGTACTCCGCCTCGTCCGTCACCTGGTGGTAGTCGGCATGCAGTCCGGTGGTGAAGAAGGTCACCGGAATGCCGAAGCGCGCGTACATCGCATGGTCGGAGCGGCAGTAGATGTTTTCTGGATGCCCCGGCGCGTCGAACGTGTAGTCGAAGGAGAACGGCTGCTTTCGCATCTTGTTCACCATCTCGACGAGGTCGCCGAGCTCGGTGGACAGCCGGCGGGAGCCGACGAGCTGCAGGTACGCCGGGCCGCCCCCCTTGATGTCGCCCGCGGCACCGCGTCCCACCATGTCCATGTTGAGCTGCGCGACGATCGAGTCGAGCGGCACGGTGGGGTGCCTGGTGTACCAGTCCGACCCGACGAGCCCGATCTCCTCGCCCGTGTGCCAGACGAAGAGCATCGAGCGCTTCGGCTTCACCTTGTCGCCGGCAAACGCCTCGGCGATCTCGGCCACCGCCACGGTGCCCGAGCCGTCGTCATCGGCGCCGTTGGCGATGGAATCGAGCCGCGCGCGGCGGATCACACGGATGGAGTCGACGTTGACCTTGATCGCGGCAAGCTGCGTTGGCGTCGGCGTCTTGCCCTCACCGAGCTCGCCCTTCAGCCGCTCGACCTGGAGGTTGTACGCGCGCAGTGAGTCGTGGTCCACCGCCTGGGATTGCACCCCGAGGTGATCGTTGTGCGCGCCGAGGGCGACGTACTCGTGCTTGAGGACCGGATCGCTGCCTTCGACCATCGCCACCACGTTGCGGGCCGAGGTGGGCGACTCACGCAGCTGCACTTTGCCGCTGTAGTGCCCGGTCACCGTCCCCCACTTGGCGGCGGCGAGGGGCCCCCCGACCAGTGCCTGCGCCATCGCATCGGAGGCGATGATCACCGGCGGCAGCGACATGGTCATTCCGCCCGACACCGGCGAGACGCTCTCGTCCTTCATGAGGAATCCGCGGATGGCCGAAGGCGCGCCGTCAAGCAACGGCAGCACGACGCCCACCGCGCCCGCCACCGGGCGAGTGAGCGCCGAGGTGAACTGCACCTGCAGTCCCTTGGCCGCCATCTCCGGCGTGAAACCGAAGACGACCACCTTGCCCTTGGTCTGGTCGGCCGTGAGGTGCACCGAGGTGTCGCCGATCAGGCCGCCGAAGACGACATCAGCGCCGTCGAAAGGCTTGGTCACCCACTGCGCGAACACCCCGTAGTCCTTCCGGAATTCGAACGTCGTACCCCCGACGACCACCGGCGAGGTTACCCACGTGCGCCGTACCAGCGGCACGGTCTGGAAGAAGGTGCCGCTATCCCCCATCGGCGCGAGGCCCATCTTCTTCGCCCAATCGGCGATGATGCCCGTGGCCTTGTCATTGTAGGGCGTGCCGCTGCTGCGTCCCCCCAAGGAGTCATCCGCGTACACGTACAGCCGGGACATCAGGTCTTCGGCCGTTATGGCGGGATGGGTGGGCTTGGCCTGCCGCTTCACCGGCAGTTGCTGGGCGTTGGCGGCACCGGCCGCGAGCACGAGAAGTGCCGACAGGGCGAATCGGAGGGAGAGCATCACGGAAGCGGGTTGCGGGGAGGGCTGACGTCGACGGCCGCCACGGCGGGTGCCTGGGCGGTCCCGAACCCTACGAAGGTCGCGGTGTAGGAGTTCCGGCGCCAGCCACGGGCGGCCCACACGGCTGCCCGGCTCGCCGAAGCAGCCTAACAAACATGGGGAGGCAAGCGTTTAATATTGCGACGGCCGGACGCTCGGCTCCGGCACACCAACTTTTGGAGGTAGGATGAAGCTCATTCGGTTACTTGCCGCAGCCGCGATGGCGCTGACGGCGACCACGGCGATGGCGCAGGGCGGCGCGGGTGGCGGCCAGGGCGGCGGCCAGCGCATGATGGACATGATGATGAAGGACATCACGCTCAGCGATGTCCAGAAGGCGAAGATCGACTCGATCGTCGCCGGCGCTCGCGCGGAGAGCATGAAGCTCCGCGAAGGGCTGGAGCCCGGCACCCAGCCGAGCCCCGAGCTCCGCGAGAAGATGACCGCTGTCACCGCCAAGCGGAACGAAGCCATCAAGGCCGTTCTGACGCCTGACCAGCAGACCATTTTCGCCAAGAACCTGGCATCGATGCCGGCCATGGGACGGCCGCGGCCGCCGCGCTAGGCAGCACAGCGACCTTTCGTTCGACCAGCGGGCCAGGGTGACCAGTTCACCGTGGCCCGCTTTGCATTCGCCACCCTGGCGTCAGCGACCCCGCGCCATCGCCTGCGATGCCATCCGGTCCACCAGCGACGGCAGCAGGAGCTTGAGCCACATGCCCAGTCGGGCGCGCGCCGTCATCACCAGTTCGCGGTCACGGTGTTCCGCAGCATCGAGCAGCTGCCTGGTGCATTCGGCGACGGTCATCATCGCCGCCTCATTGACGGGACTCCTGCCGAGCGGCTTTCCGTCGGCGCCGAGGTTGCGCTGACGCGAGCCCGTGCCGACGAACCCCGGGCAGATCACGGTCACCGAGACGCCCGAACCCGCAAGCTCGATGCGCAGCGAATCGCAGAACGCGTTCAGCGCCGCCTTGGCCGCCGAGTAGCCCGTGCGCATCGGCACTCCCGTCTTGCCGGCGAGGCTCGACACGGCGACCAGCCGTCCGCGTGCGGCCCGGAGGTGCGGCAGCGCGGCCAGCGTGCAGTACACCGCACCCAGGTAGTTCACGCGCACGAGGCGCTCGAACAGGGTCCAGTCTTCAACGTCTTCGGCGCGCGCCCACATCGCCTGCCCCGCATTGCAGATCAGCGTATCGATGCGCCCGAAACGGGCCACGGCGCGGTCGATGAGCCCTCGGCATTGCGCCTCATCGGTGATGTCGCACGCCACCACCTCGACCTCGGCGCCCTGCGCTCGGCAGGCATCGCCCACCTCCTGCAGGCGCGCCGCGTTACGGGCGGCGAGCACGAGGCGCGCACCGTGGCCGGCAAGGGTACGCGCCACGTCCGCACCGATGCCAAGCGAGGCACCGGTGAGTACCACCACCTGACCGCGCCAGGCGCTCACGCAGTGCCCGCGGGTACGTCGACGGCGGCGATGGCCTGCACCTCGATGTGGTAGCCGTAGTGCAGCGCGTTGACGGGCACGACGGCGCGCGCCGGGCGATGTGCGCCCATCAGCTTGGCGTAGGCCAGGTTGAAGCGTCCCCAGAGCTCCATGTCGGAGACGTAGACCGTTACCTGCAGCAGGTGAGCAAGGTCGCTGCCGGCGACACGCAGGATCGCGGATATGTTGGCGAACACCTGCTCGGTCTGTTCCTCGATGGACCCCACCCGGTGCGCCTTCTGGCCGGGAACGATGGGAAGCTGTCCGGCGACGTAGACACAACCGTTGTGCACCATGGCCTGTGAGTAGTGGCCAGCGGGGGACGGGGCATCGGGAGTCGTGATGGAGTGCATGGAATAGTGGATAGTTGATAGTCGATAGCGGATAGCGGATAGCGGATAGCGTAGAACGTACAGCGTAAAGCTTACAGCTTCTCCTGTCTTTCGGCGTACTGACCAGTGCGGAATCCCGAGCGGGCAGACGAGGGAGCTGGCCATCTGGTGATCCACGTCACATCACTGTGCGGGGGCGACTGGCGGGTCCTCGCCGCGGGCTGTACTGTCATGGGGACGCGATGCCGTGTTGCATGCCTGCTGTTTCATCGAGACAAGAGCCCCGTGCTGTGCGAACCTCCTTCCGCACCCGCTCGGCCTGCCCCGCGCGGGAACCGATTGGCCCCCAGCGAACGACGATGCGTCCGGCGAGACTGCGGTGCCGCCCCAGCTTCACGCTGGTGGAGGTCATGGCCGTCATCACGATCCTTGGAGTGCTCTCGAGCCTCAGCATCGGCCAGTCCCGGAAGATGGTTGACCGCGCCCGCGTGACCCGGGCCATCGAAGAAATTCACATGATGTCACTCGAGTTGAGCACGCTGGACACGCTACCCTCGTCTCTCGCTGGCATCCGCCGGGGCGGCATGCTCGACCCGTGGGGACGTCCCTACCAGTACTTGCTGTTCCCTCCATCCATCACCCGTAACGGCCGCATCGATCCCCCGCAGGGCGCGCGGAAGGACCGTTTTCTGGTGCCCATCAACTCCCGGTTCGATCTGTACAGCCTCGGAGCCGACGGGCTGTCGACACCGCCGCTGACCGCGGCCAAGAGCCGAGATGACGTCATCTATGCCAATGACGGCGGCTACATTGGCCTGGCGTCGGGTTACTAGCGCATGAACCCCCTGCTGCGGCGCTTCGGGGTCATCGGCACGCGGGTCGGTCGCCGGTACCTCGTGCTGTTCCTGGTTGCGGCTCTCGTGCCAGCGCTGCTGCTCTCGGTGACTGGTGGCTGGTACGTGCGGT
>Ga0209014_10001841_pt1 | contig 12497 bp, 14 predicted proteins | sample BarGraNGADG00212_FD_184491 | JGI IMG/M metagenome (GOLD analysis project Ga0209014, IMG submission 184491) | Arctic peat soil microbial communities from Barrow, Alaska - Barrow Graham LP Ref core NGADG0002-212 (SPAdes) (version 2) | ecosystem: Environmental > Terrestrial > Soil > Wetlands >...
GATATTCTGGAACAGGCGCGAACTCATGCCGCCCCCCAGCAAGGTGTTCAGCACGTAGCAGGCGAACCGCTCGTCGTGCGGCAGCGGGTACGACGGAACCCCCAGGCACAGGTGCACTTGCTCCAGCGATTTCTTGTTGCGCAGTGCAATACGGGCGTGCGTGCTCGGAGCCTGCTCCACAGGCGCCGCATCGCCCTTCGGCAGCGCGTCGAAGTGCTGCCTCACCAGCGTCGTCAGCCCCTCGTGCGTCAGGTGTCCGGCCGCCGTAACCAGCACGTTCGCCGGCGCGTAAACCGCGTTGTAAAAATCCCGCATCATCGTGCTGTCGAACCGCCGCACGCTCTGCGGCGTGCCCAGAATCGGCTTGCCCAGCGCGTGATCCTTCCAGAAATTCGCCGAGAAGATCTCGTGGACCAGGTAGTCCGGGCTGTCCTCCTCCATCTTGATTTCTTCCAGGATGACGCCCTTTTCCTTCTCGATATCCTCTTCCCGGAACATCGGGTGCAGCACCAGGTCGGCCAGAACGTCGAAGGCCTGCGACAGGTGCTGATCCAGCACCTTGGTGTTGAAACACACCAGTTCCTTCGCCGTAAAGGCGTCCAGATTGCCGCCGAGCGCGTCCACGCTGCGCGCGATGTCCTCGGCCGACCGGCTGGTCGTGCCCTTGAACAGCATGTGCTCGATGAAATGCGAGATGCCGTTCTGCTCCGTGGTTTCCCGCCGCGAGCCCGAACCGATCCAGACGCCCACCGACACGCTGCGCACGTGCGGCATGACTTCGGTAATTACGCGCACGCCGTTGCCCAGCGTGCTCATTTCGATGTCCCGTAAAGGATTGGTTGGCGATGTCATTGCAAAAGAGGGGAAGGAGCCTATTTTAGTTGTAGCACCTTTAGGCAGTTTTCAGTTGTAGCACCTTCCCACAGCCCCACAGCCAGCGGAGTGGGAGCGGCCCCCCGGACTCCTGTATCCGCTAGACTGGAATAGCATGTCCCAACCGCTCGTGGGCATGGACCTGACCGATCTCCGGGAGGCCCTCGGCCCCGATCAGCCTGGGTACCGCGCCCGCCAAATCTACCAAGCCCTCTACCACGGCCAAGCCGCGGATCTCGCGCAGATCTCCACCCTGCCCGTCCGCCTTCGCCAGGAACTCGCCGAACGGCACGCCCTGGGCCTCCCCACGGTCGACCGCCTTTTCGAATCCACCGACGGTACGCGCCGCTACCTGCTCCGCCTGGCCGACGGCCGCACCGTCGAAACCGTGCTCATGCCCGAAGGCGAGCGCGACACCATCTGCATCTCCAGCCAGGTGGGCTGTCCGGTGGATTGCAAGTTCTGCATGACCGCCCTCATGGGCCTGGAACGCAGCCTCTCCGCCGGCGAGATCGTCGGCCAGGTGCTGCTGGTGACGCAGGAAAACCAACTCCGCCAGGAGGGCGGCCGCCTCAACATCGTCATGATGGGGCAGGGCGAGCCGCTCCTGAACCTGCCGAATGTCGTCAAAGCCACCCGCATTCTGCTCGACCCCGCGGGCTTCGCCCTCTCCCCCCGCCGCATCACGGTCTCCACGGCCGGCATCATCCCCCAGATCGCCGAACTCGGCCGCGAACCGGTCCGCCCCAAACTTGCCATCTCCCTCAACGCCTCCACCGAAGAGCAGCGGCAGCAACTCATGCCGATTACGCGGAAATATCACCTGAAGGATCTGCTGGCCGCCTGCCAGGCCTACCCGCTGCGTCCCTGGGAGAAACTCACCTTCGAATACGTGCTGCTCGATCGAGTCAACGATACCGATTCCGACGCGCGCCGCGTAGTCAAACTGCTCGCCAACCTCAACGCCAAAGTCAACCTGATCGCCCTCAATCCCGGGCCTGGAATCCCCTACGCCACGCCGCTTCCCGAGCGCGTTGCCAGCTTCCAGAACATCGTCCGCCGCGGACTTCCCTGCTTCGTGCGCAAGCCGCGCGGGCTCGATATCTACGCCGCCTGCGGCCAACTCAAGAGCAACTCGCAACCGGCCATCGCTCCGGCACTGCCACCCCGCCCAGTACACCCGTGACCCTCCCCCGCCGCGCTCTTCTCCGCTTCCTCCGCGCTCTCAGGTTTTGACTTTCTTCTGCCTGAAGGGAAGCCATGCGCCCATTCTCCTGTGTGTTCTCCGCGTTTTCCTCAGCGTCTCCGCGTCTCCGCGTCAAGACGCATCTCCCCACCCCCATTTGACCCGTTGCCCCGCGGCAAACTAAACTAGTCAGTAGGGAAGTGTTGATACTCAAGGGTCTATGAGAACGGACGCGCCGCTCAATTTCAGGTATCGCGACATTCTGACTTCGATTGTCCGGGCGTATATCGATACCGGGGAACCGGTGGGATCTCGCACCATTTCGAAGTGCCGCCACAATACCCTGAGTCCGGCCTCCATCCGCAATGTGATGGCGGACCTCGCCGACGAAGGCTACCTCTCCCAGCCGCACACCTCCGCCGGCCGCGTGCCCACCGAGAAGGCTTTCCGTTTCTTCGTCAGTTCGCTGGCCACCAGCCGCGTGACCGCCACCGACTCGGATCGCATGACCAACGAGTTCCGCGCCCTCGATACCGTCGGCGAGCGCGTCGAGCGCTCCTCCTACATCCTGGTGGAACTGACGCGCAACGTCGGCATCGCCGCCGCCATCCCGGAACTGGCCCAGGAACTCGATCAGATCCAACTCGTCCCGCTCTCCGACCGCCGCGTCCTGATGGTGCTCGCCACCCGCGACCACATGGTGCGCAACCGCGTCGTCACCATCGAGGAGCCCACCTCCCCGGAGGAACTGACGTCCATCTGCAATTACGTGAACCGCAACTTCAGCGGCTGGCAACTCGGCCAGGCGCGCCGTGAACTCCTCCGCCGCATCGAGAATGAACGCGAGTTGTATCACGCGGCGATGCACAAGTTGCAGTTGTTGTCGCAGAAGGGACTGCTGGATGTGGACACCTCGCCCCAGGTCCACATGGAAGGCGCCAGCAACCTGCTGGGGTTGGACCTGCACCTGACGCGCGAGAAAATGCGCGAACTTTTCCATGCCCTGGAAGAAAAGCGGCGCCTCATGGAACTGCTCGACCGCTTCCTGGAACAGCCTCCCGGCGAGTTGGCCGTCCGCGTCGGGCTCGAGCAAGCCCACCCGGCGATGAAAGACCTCGCGCTGATTGGAATCTCCATCCGCATGGCCAGCGGATTGCCCGCCAAGGTAGCCGTGCTGGGCCCCATGCGCATGAACTACGAGCGTGTCATTGCAGCGGTGCTGCAAACCAGCCGGGCATTGGAAAGTGCGCAGTTTTAGAATTTGGAAGCGCCGAAGAAGAAAGCGAAGCGAAAAAGCAGTGGATACACAAGAGCCCCAAGAGAATCCCCCTGAAGCGCTCGCCGAGGGCGGCCCGTTCGACTCGATTCTGGAGGGCCAACTGGCGGCGATGGCCGCCGAACGCGAGCAGTTCGCGGCGGAAAAGGCGGAACTCCAGGAGCGCCTGCTGCGCGCTCGCGCCGAGTTCGAGAACGCGCGCCGCCGCTGGGAACGCGAACGCTTGGACTACTTCCAGTTCGCCGCCATGGATATGGTGCGCGACATGCTGCCCATCCTGGACGATTTCGAGCGCGCCCTGAAAGTGGAGACCGCCGACCGCGATTACGCCAAAGGCGTCGAGCTGATCTACCAGCGCATGGCCGACACCCTCAAGAAGCTCGGGCTCGAACCCATCGAAACCGCCGGACAAGCATTCGACCCCAACCTGCATCAGGCCGTGGAGCGGGTGCAGACCGAGGATGCCGAAGACCAGGCCATCCTGGCCGAGTTCCAGCGGGGGTATAATTTCAAAGGCAAACTTCTCAGGCCCGCGATGGTTAGGGTCGCGGTCAGGCCGTAGCCGCAGTGAACCCCGTGTCGAAGAAAGATTATTACGAAATACTCAGTGTCGCCAGGGAAGCCGGCGATCAGGAGATCAAGGGCGCCTACCGCGAACTCGCCAAGCGCTATCATCCCGACCGCAATCCGGACGACCCCGGCGCGGAAGAGAAATTCAAGGAGGCCAGCGAGGCCTATAGCGTCCTGAGCGATGCGCAGAAGCGCGCCGCCTACGATCGCTTCGGCCATGCCGGGGTGCAGGGCGTCGGCGGCCCGGCCGGTTACAACCCCGAAGCCTTCGCCGATTTCGGCGACATCCTGGGCGATTTCTTCGGCTTCGGCGACCTCTTCGGCAATGCCGGCGGCGGACGCAAACGCACCCGCGCGCAACGCGGCGAGGACGTGCGCTACGATCTGGAACTCAGCTTCGAGGACGCCATGTTCGGCATGAGCGCCGATATCCAGGTGCCGCGCATGGAGCGCTGCGAGCGCTGCAAGGGCGCCGGCAGCGAACCCGGCAGCGGGCCCAGCAACTGCCCCACCTGCCACGGCCGCGGCGAAATTCTCTACCAGCAAAACTTCCTGTCGATTCGCCGCACCTGCAGCACCTGCAACGGAAGCGGCCAGATCATCCGCAACCCCTGCTCCGAATGTCACGGCCACGGCTACCGCCAGGTGCAGCGCAAGCTCAAGGTCAACATCCCGGCCGGCGTCGATGACGGCAACCGCCTGCGCCTGGCCGGCGAAGGCCAACCCGGAGCCAACGGCGGCCCTTCCGGCGATCTCTACGTGTTCCTCAAGGTCAAGGAGCACCCATTCTTCGAACGCCACGAAAACGACCTGCACTGCACCATCCCGCTGAATATCGCCCAGGCATCCCTCGGCTGCGAGATTGAAGTGCCGACGCTCGGCCAGCCGCACAAGCTCAAAATCCCCGAAGGCACCCAGAACGCCGCGCAGTTCAAGTTGCGCCACCAAGGCGTCGCCATCCTCAACAGCGGCGCACGCGGCGATCTCTACGTTCACGTCAGCGTCAAGATGCCCACGCGCCTCACCCGCGAGCAGCGCAAGTTCCTCGAACAGTTGCGCGACACTCTGCCGGTCGACAACCACCCCAGCGAAAAGGGCCTCTTCGACAAAGTCAAAAACTACTTCATGTAGGCGGCATCAGTGGCTCGTGGGCAGCAGGCGGGCGGCTCAGATTCGTGCCGCATCATCCGTCGCGTAGGCGTCCCGCCTGCCATGCCGGTATTCCTACCGGTATTTTTCGAAGAACGTCGGCACGGACGCCGACGTGGCAGCCTGAAAGGTTACGCTACGGATGCGGCTAGTTCATGCCGCACATGCCGGGCGTGGGGCAGCGTCCGCCGGAGGGGCAGGAGGGCATTTCGGCGCTCTTCGACGCGCCGTTGGCGCGCGCGGAGAAGGTCGAGAATTCCTGCTGGAGGTGCTGCTGGCCGCAGGACGGGCAAACGAGAGAGTCCGCGTCGGCGGAGCGGCGGACCAGTTTCTCGAACTTGGTTCCGCAATCGGCACAAAGGTATTCGTAGATCGGCATGGCGTAAAGAGTCCCTATTCCAATATTAGATTACAAATGCGGTCCATCACACCGCGGATTTCGGCGGCGGAGCGTCCCCCGTAGTTATTGACCAGGACGGAAAAGGCCACCCAGGTGGCATCGGACCGCTGGAGGTAACCGGAAAGCGCGCTGACGTGGGATAAGGTTCCGGTCTTGGCATACACGCGGCCGGCGGCGGCGGTGGAGCCGAAGCGCGAACTGAGGGTGCCATCCTGCGCGGCCACCGGGAGGATGGAGATCCACTTCTCGCGCGCCGGCGAATCGTACATGTGGCGCAGCAGTTTGAGCACAGTGGACGGGGTAACGAGGTCGAGGCGGCTGAGGCCGGAGCCATCCATCAGGTGGTAGCCGGCCGGGTCTATGCCGGCTTCGGCGAGGAAGGTTTTCATCTCCGCCATTCCGGCCTCGAAGCTGCCCACGTTGCGGCGCGCGCGGCCGACGGCGCGCAGGGCCAGTTCGGCATGAAGATTCTGGCTGACCTTGGCGGTGATGCGAAGGTCTTCGATCAGAGGCGCCGAAACATGGCGGGCGAGTTCGATGCCGGTGGGGGACGCGGGTTCCGGGGCCTGCGCGAGGTCGGCGAGGCCGTCGGGGTACAGGTGTTCGGCAATGGCGGATCCGCTCACCGCGACGCCGCGCCGTTCGAGCGCCGTACGAAGCGCCTGGGCGGCGAACTGCGCGGGGTCTTCCACGCCGATCGGCAGTTCCTGCCCGCGGTCGCGCAGGGGGATGGCGCCCCACAACTGGGCGTCGCGGCTGCCCGGGATGCGTTGGAAGCGGATGCGGCGTTCGCCGCCGGCGGCCACGGTGCGGACGCGGTTCTCGATGCGGTAGAACTCGATGGCGGGAAGCAGGGAAAGCGCGGCGACGTCGCCGATATTGGCGCCGGGACGGACGGAGAGGGTGAGCACGTTATCGGCGAGGGTGAGGGCGGAAATGGGCGGGCCATCGTCGGATTGCGGATCGTCGACGCTCCAGCCGGCGGCGTAGGGCTGCCAGACGTACCAGGTATCGTCGCCGATGATGTCGCCATCGACGCGCCGGACGCCGCGCGCGACCAACTGGCCGGCCAGGTCCTCGATGGCGGCCAGGGGATTGCCGGTGAGGGGGCCCATGCGATAGGGAACGGCGCGCGCGGAGAGATTGGGGTCGCCGCCGCCCGCCAGGCGCAACCATCCGCGGATGCGGCCCAGTTCATCGGGCGGGGTTTGAGAGAGCACGCGGGTCTGGAAAGTGAAGTCCGCGCCGAGCCGGGTGAGAGAGAGCGCGGTGCTGAAGAGCTTGGCGTTGGAGGCGGGGACGAAATAATGGTTGGGGTTGAGTTCGTAGAGGGTCTTGCCGGTGGCGAGGTCCACGATCTGGATGCCCCAGAAGGCGGTGCGCGCGGCAGGAGAGGAATCGAGCAGCTTCTGGATACTCTCCGGCAGGGCGGCGGCGGGCAGTTGGGCGCAAAGCAGGAATAACGCGGCGGCGCACTTCATCTTCCGGTCACCTTGGCTTCCAGCCAGATCAGGAGCAGGAGAGCCATCACCAGGAAGGTCCCGATCAGCGGGATCCCCATGACCACACCGACTCCCCATTTCGACGCGGCGTACCCGAGAGTGGCCGGGGCCAGCAGTCCGCCGGCCAGCGCAAAGGAAAAGATGCCGTTGAAGAACCCGGGATGGTAATAGGGGAAACGCCGGCCGATGGCCTCGGCCACAAGAGGATAGATGCTGGCGAAACCTGCGCCGACGAAGCAAGCGCCGACGGAGGCGCCGAACCCGTTGTCGGTGAAGTACAGCATCATGCAGCCGAAGATGGCGCCGATCATGCTGCCCATGAGGAGGCGTCCATGGCTCACGCGCGGCAGAATGGCGGCGGCGACGAGGCGTCCGCTGATGAGAAACAGCCAGTAGAGGGCCAGAATCATTAGAGAGCTGGGAGGGGTCAGTCCCACGCGGCGAATCAGGAAGATGGGCAGCCAGCCGGCAATGGTCCATTCATTGCCGAATTGAAAGAAGAGCAACAGGGCGAAGAGAACCGCGCCCGGGCTGCGGAAATCGCGCAATGCCTGGCGCAGCGTGGGGTGCGTGCCTTGGGGCGGCGCGAAGTAGGATTTCCGGGCATACATCCCGGCGAAGAAGCCGGGTACGAGGGCCATGAAGATCAGGATGCTGGGGACAGTGTAGGCGTAGAAGGTGCCGGCGACGAGCAGGGTGGCCGCCAGGCAACCGAGGCCGTACAGAATCCCCCCTTTGTTGACCGTCCCGGCAGCATCCGCCTGGTAGCCGGGCGAGATGGCGTAGAACAGCGCCAGATTGAGCAGCCCGGCACCCGCGCCCAGCACCAGCAATCCGGCGACGCGCCACCAATCGGAAAGCGGCGGCGAAACCAGTGCGAGGTAGAGCAGAGCGATACAGGAGAGGCCGCAGGCGAAGACCAGCAGGAAGGAGAGCCCGCGGCGCAGCATGATGGGCCGGGCGAAACGCGCGGCGGCTACAATTCCGATGGCGAGAGAGAGGAAGTAGTTGCCGACGGCGATGAAATCCGGCGGGTCACGGTGATAGCCCCAGGCAGGCAGAATGGCGCCGAGGAGCGCGAACAGAAACCCGGAGACAAGGAAGCCGGCCAGGGCGCTGCCGCCTCCGGGCGCACGAGTATCCGCTGTATCGCCTGCGATGTTCACTTTCTTCTGATTGTATTATTCCCGGCCGCCAAGTGGGACAGGCCATCGCCTTTTGTGGCCTGTCAACCCCCAGGCTGACTTTCGGAATCTGTAGATGCCATTCCCGAAAACGGGATGATTCGCGGGCTGTCGCCAGTAGTTTCAGCAGGTTGCGCGTGGCACGCGGCGTGCATCGCCGGATAGTCAGGTTCTGGTTTAGAGGATTGTCAGCTTTGGTGAGTTGCCTCCTGTCCGCGCAATTTGCCACCCCCGCTACGGGCATCATCTCCCCGGTAGCGGGGATTTTTTTGCCTCTGGTAGACTAGTATCCTCACCACATGACGGGACTCTACGCTCGATACATGGATCAGTGGGAGCGCAAGCTCGCCACGCGCGACACCAACCGGGTGGTGCGTCCGTTCGAATGGGGCACGGATTGGCTGAACAGCCTGGAATTCCCCTCCTGCCCGGCCGGCGCCAACGGAAATTCCGCGGAATGCGTTTCCCGCTTCGTGACCGAAACGCTGGCGGATTCCGACCGCTTTTTCTCCTATGAGCCGGCGCGGGACTACCGGTTGGAGGGGAACCGCCTGACGTTCACCAGCCCGGTGGAGACCCGCTATCCGGAGAACAATACGGCGCACGCGCGGTGGTTCCCGGCGCCCAACGACCAAGGGCGGGTGGTGATTGTTCTCCCGCAGTGGAATTCCGGAACGGACGGTCACGTGGGGCTGGCCAAGTTGCTCAATCGCTGTGGCATCAGCGCGCTGCGCATGACCATGGCGTATCACGCGGAGCGCAAACCGGCGGAGACCGAGCGCGCGGATTACCACGTTTCGAGCAACGTGGGCCGCACGATTCATGCGGGCAGGCAATCAGTGGTGGATGTGCGCGCCTGCGTGGATTGGCTGGCGGCCATGGGATACCGCCGGGTGGGCGTCCTGGGCACCAGCCTGGGGTCGTGCGTGGCGTTCATGGCGGCGGCGCATGACGCGAGAATCCGGATGGGGATCTTCAATCATGTCTCGATGCACTTTGCGGACCCGGTGTGGACCGGGCTCTCCACGCAGAACGTGAGCCAGGCCTTCAGGGGCCACGTGACCCAGGAAGAGTTGCGCCGGTACTGGAGCGTGATCAGCCCGGCCAGCTACCTGAAGCGGTTTCAGGGACGGGATTTGAAGACGCTGTTGATCTGGGCCAGCCACGACAGCACCTTTCTGCCGGTCTACTCGCGGCAGGTCCTGGACAGCTTCCGGGAGCTCGATTTGCCGCACAAAGTGTTCAATCTGCCCTGCGGTCACTACACCACCGGGCAGTTCCCGTTTAACCTCCTGGATGGCCTGGTAATGTGCCGGTTTGCCACCCGGAATCTGTAACCTAAATACTGCATTATTTTATAGATACCCGGAAATCGGGCTAGCGCTTTAGGACTATGGAAATCCATATTGACAGGCGGCGAAGCGCATGCAAGGATATGTGTATCACTGAAAAAGGAGGTGGTCCAGCAAAATGGAAAGTAGCAATAGACCGCGAGAGGTGGCCGACTGTTGAAGTCGCGCCTCTAAAGTAGCCGATTCCGCTCAGTGGTGGAATCACGTTCCTGTGGACCGGCTGCCTCTTGCGCTGGTTGAAAGCCTCAGGTATCTCCAAGGCTGACAAACCCCCGTGTGCCGAAGGGCTCACGGGGGTTTGCGTTTCTGGTATACTGGAATTCTCGAAAGGACCCCCTGGTAACAAGATGAAGGCTGGAATTCACCCCGCTTACAACGAAATCAATGTCACGTGCGCGTGCGCCCACACCTTCAAGACGCGCTCGACCCACAAGGGCGACATGCGTGTGGAAATCTGCTCCGCGTGCCACCCGTTCTTCACGGGCCGCCAGAAGCTGATGGACACCGCCGGCCGTATCGATCGCTTCGAAAAGAAGTATGCGGTTTCGCGCGGCGCCAAGAAGGCTGTTCAACCGACGGCGTAAGGTCTCTCAACCTAACCCCTGGAAAATCAAAAAGGCAGGCGGACCCAGAGGGTACCCCGCCTGCCTTTTGCTTTTGGACGGTTGACCGGGGTTTTACTGCTTCTTGCGCTGCTGGTCGTGCAGTTTGCGCTGGCGCTCGCGCTCGGCATGAAACGTCTCGTATAAGGGGCGCTGGTCGGGACGGAGCAAGTCGTTGATGCTTTCGACCTGGTGGTTCTGGATGGCTTCGCGGTCCGGACGCCACTTGTCATTCAAGGCATCGCGTTTTTCATTCAAGGCATCGCGTTCCGGCTTGATCTTTTCGTTCAGCTTGTCGAAATCTTCGCGGGTGCGATCCAGGATGCCGTTGAGGGTGGTGATCTGCTGACTATCGAGTTTGACCGCAGCGGCAAAATCGGACACGTACTTCTTCCGCCACTCATCCGGACTCAGTTTTTTGGGGGCGCTGCCGGCATCCTTACTGGACTGTACCGGACTGATGGAATAGAGCCGGTAGGAAAACGCTCCAAGCACTGCCCCGCTGAAAAACATTAGGAGCGCGGAAAGCACGGCGGAGAGTCCGAATTTAGGCATGACTCCTCTTTAGCGGCCCGGTCGGTCGGCGGGAAGTTCCAGGGTGGCCGGATTGACAAGATCCATGGAATCGGGTGCGTTGGCTTCGGCCAAAGCTTCGACGTAGGTCTGGTTATAGTCGATGGAACTGGACCGCGGGATCGACATGTAGACGCCCAAGACGAGGGACAGGGCGACCGCCGCCGTCGTCAAAGCGTTGGCCATGCGGCGGAAGGAGAAGGTGAATCGCTGGCGCGATTCGATACGCGCCCAGAGATTGGGCATGAAATTCGCGCCGGCTTCGGGCGCCGCACAGGCGTCGCGGTACGCCCGGAAAAGGACATCCAGCTCTTGGTCGTCGCTGCCGTGCATGGAATTCATCATAGCTCTACTCCACATCCCTTTACTGCCCCGGTATCCCTGTACTACCCCGGTATCCCCGTACTGCACCGGTATCCCTGTACTGCACCGGTTTTATCCGGCTCGCTCTTTTTTCGCCGATCCGAACGCTTTCAGGACTCGCTGCCTGGCGCGAAACAATCGCACCTTAAGAGCATTCTCGTTGACTTTATAGACCTTTTCAAGCTCTTTTAGTGAAAGGCCTTCTACTTCTTTCAACATCAGCAAAATGCGATCCGCCTCGGAAACCGCTCCGAGCAGCGAATCCACCGACTCGCGAACCTTCTTCTGGTGAATATCTTCTTTCTCGGCCTTCCCGCCCGCCATCGCATCGGCCAGCATTACCTGCTGCTCGCTCAGGTCGGACATGCGAAACTCCTGGCGGCGACGCTGCTTGCGCAGGTAATCGTAGGCCGCGTTCACCGTCAGACGGTATAACCAAGGTTCAAAGACCTCTGCCGTCCGCAGTTGATCGAGGGAAAAGTAAAGCCGCAGAAAAACTTCCTGAGCGACATCCTCGACATCCTCCGGACGGGCGATCAAACGGGCGATCGTCCCCAGAATGCGCTTCCGGTAGGCCAGAACGATTTCGTTGAATGCCGCGGCGTCGCTTTTCTGCGCGCGCCGGATCAGTTCGAAATCAACCAGCATGCCGCCCCATGGAAAGTGCCGGCACCCGGAAACAACATTCGCTCCGATTGGTAAGGCGTACCAGCAAGTAGACAGGTTACTAGGCTTTGCGGGGAAACGCAAAACGACGTTTGGGGTTCCCATGAGGACACGCGCCTGGCCCAATGGGGCCAAGCCGGGCCGGACGCTCCCGCGGTTCGTAGAATCATGTGGTTATTACCATTATTCCAGAGTCCCGCGAAATGTGCTCTAATCGCGGAAATTACCGGTCAGGACGGCTCCTACCTCGAGGAATGGCTGCTGGCGCAGGGCTATGAAGTGCAGCCCGGCGGGTGCTATTACCTAGCCACCCAGAGCTTTGTAAGCTATTCATTCGACGACGAATTCTCCACCCTGAACGGCAATATCAACGGCACGCACTTCCTGCTGTCGCCACGGAAAACCCTGACGCCCCATTGCCGCTTCTATTTCGCGGGATCGAGCGAGAGGTTCGGCTAGGCGGAGACCGTCCCGCAGAACGAAAATACGCGATTCCACCCCCGCTCCTCCTACGGGATTAGTAAGGTGGCCGGCTTCGACCTGACGCGTAACTACCGCGAGGCGTATGGCATGTATGCCTGCAACGGGATCCTGTTCAATCGCGAATCGCCGCGCCGCGGATTTGAGTTCGTGACGCGCAAGTGAGGAAGAGATTCTGGATGGCGGCGGACAACTGCCCGAGATGCTGGAGCGGGCGCACCGCGCGCTTTCCCTAACGCACAGCCTGCTGGGTAACCATGCGGCGATCCTGCGGGCGTTGAGGCGTGATGGGCAGGCGGTGCGGCGCGTTCTGGATATTGG
>Ga0209014_10001844_pt1 | contig 12485 bp, 14 predicted proteins | sample BarGraNGADG00212_FD_184491 | JGI IMG/M metagenome (GOLD analysis project Ga0209014, IMG submission 184491) | Arctic peat soil microbial communities from Barrow, Alaska - Barrow Graham LP Ref core NGADG0002-212 (SPAdes) (version 2) | ecosystem: Environmental > Terrestrial > Soil > Wetlands >...
CTCGCCATCTGGCGAATCCGCACCATGGTCAAATCGCTGTCCGTCCCGGACGCCTTCTTGGGCCACAGCACCCACACCCGCCTGCCCTTGCGCATCATGGCCGCGAGGCCGGGCAGTTCGCGGCCCAGCGCCGCCGAACTGCGAAAAAACATCATGACCACATCGGCTTCGCCCACCTGCTTCTGGGTTGGCACACCCGGCAGTTCGAACCCCTGCGGAGGGTACAGCAGCGCCACGCGGGACTGCTTGCCGATGTAGAGCTTGGTCAGCAGGGGCGTGCCCGAATCGCGCGGAGGCAGGGCTTCCCACGGCGCATTCCGGATCGCCCCGCGAATGGCCGCCTCGGCCTTCGCCCAGGTGGTGTACACCGCATCGGGAAGGATCGCGCGCACCAGCGCGGCTTTGTCCGGATCGCCTTCCACGAAGACCAGCGGGATGGCACCGAGCGATTTCTGCTGGCGGAGGAGCACGCCCATGGCCTTGCCGTAGGATGGCAGCCGGGTCAGGTCGATCAGGATGGCGTGCGGCGGGTCCTGGCGGATGCCGCGGAAGCCTTTGGCCCCGAGGCTCAGGTAGGGGGTCGCGTCGAAGCCCAGCGCGCGCAATCGCGCTGCCCGTTCCGAAGCCTCGGCGGTGTCCCTGTGAATCACCAGGACGCGGCTCACCGAACTACACGCGCACCACGCCCGAGATGGGGAGCAGGCGGCTGCGGATCTGATTCATGACGTCGGAGGCCAGGAACGGCTTGCGGAGCACGGGGAAATCGTGTTCCTCGCAGAGCGCTTCCTCCTCCGGCGGCAGAATCGTCCCCGTCATCACGATCACCAGCATCTGCGGCACGGATTGCAGGAATTCGACGCCGAGTTCGACCCCATTGCCGTCCGGCAACATGTAATCCAACAGGGCGGCGTTGGGCTTGTGTTCCTGCATCAGGCGCTTGGCGTCGGTGGCGTTTTCGGCGGTGAGCAGCTTCCAGCCGGCGTCGGCCATCAGGCGCTCCAAAAAGTGCAGCAGGTCGCGATTATCGTCCACCAGGAGCACGGTCGGGTGCGCCGGACCGATGGCCCCGTCGCCATCCTGCGAGCGCAGGTTGAGCTTGCCGTCGTCCCCCAACTCGGCGCGCACCAGCGCCCCCGGGTTAATCTGGTTGGTGGCCACCATGGTGGCCAGGGGTTGCGTCAGGAAACGGTGGATGGTGCGGTTCAGTTCGCGTGCGCCGTACTCCGCGCTAGTGCCCTTTTTGAGCAGGAATTGGCGCGTCTCGAAGGGCACATCCAGGGTGAAGCTCCGATTGCCGAGCCGCGTGTTGACGTGGTTTTGCAGGTCCACGATGTGCTGATCCAGAATGGTCGACAGCGATTCCACCGTCAGCGGCTGATAGGTGATGATGCAATCGATGCGGTTGACGAACTCCGGGGAGAAGCGCTTGCGAACCGCGCCCAACCCGATGCCCTGGAGCTTGCTGGTGAGATCCACGCGTTCGGCGGGGCGTACCGATTGGAACCCGAACTCCGGATTGATCTCGCGCATCATTTCGCGTGAGCCCAGGTTGCTGGTCAGAAACACCAGGCTCTTTTCGAAATTCACCGTGGAGTTGTCGCCCAGCCGTAGAAGGCCCTTGTCCAGCACGCCCAGCAGCAGCCGCGTCATCGAAGGCGCGGCTTTTTCGATTTCGTCGAACAGCACCAGCGAGAGACTGCACTTTTCGCTGGTGACCGCATTCAGCTTCTGCTGCGTCAGCATCGGCTGGGTTTCGCGGTGGCCCAGGTAACCGGGCGGCGCGCCAATCAGTTTCGCCACCTCGTGTTCCATCTGGAACTCCCCGCAATCCACCTTGAGAACGTTCTTCTCGCTGCCATGGAGAACATCCGCGAGCGCTTCGATGGTCTTTGTCTTACCGGTACCGGTAGGCCCCAGCAGGAGAAAAACCCCCACCGGGCGGCCCTCCGGGGCCAGGCCAGCCTGGAACATCTGAATGTAGGGGACAATCACCTGCGTGGCCGCGGGTTGGCCGACAACTTTTTGCGACAATACCGCCGACAGGTCCTCCAGCGGGCCGACGGGTTGCTTGCGCGGCCGGCTCTGCTGGCTCTTGGGCTTTTCCACGTTACTCTCCGCCTTGAGTATAGCCGTGGCGAATTTCCTAACCCGGGGGCGCGGGCGCTCTCCAGGGCGCTCAGGTTCCTTCATGAAGAACCTCTGTGCCCATATAATTCAACAATTTACAGGGAAACGCGCGGATACGCAAAATATTTTCAATGTTGCTGTCACTGAGATCCACACTCGTTTTATAGCACGGGGTTCCCAGTACGTATGGGCTGGTTCATACCGAGACGGTATGGGGCGTGGAGTTTTGGATGGGAACGGCACCGAATGCGGCTGCTATCTGTGCCGGAAGGTAATACGGCCCTTGGTCAAATCGTAGGGAGACAATTCCAAGGTGACCTTGTCGCCCGCCAGAACCCGGATGCGGTTGCGCCGTAAACGGCCCGCCAGGTGTGCCAGAACCACGCGCTCGTGTTCCAGTTGAACGCTGAAAAGTCCGCTCGGGAACTTCTCCAACACCGTACCGGTTACTTCTATGCTGTCCTCTTTGCTCATAAACCTCCAGAGTGAAATGGGCGGGCCCGCGATGGTACCTGCCGGTACCGACCGCCGGCCCGCGGCTGCGAGTTAAGCCGCTATGACGTTGGCAGCCTGCAGACCCTTGGGGCCCTTCGTCACTTCGAACTCCACCTGGGAGCCTTCATCCAAGGAGCGGTATCCCTCCGTTTGGATCGCCGAGAAATGCACGAAGACGTCTTCTCCGTTCTCCCGTTGGATAAAGCCATAGCCCTTGGCTGCGTTAAACCACTTCACTGTACCTTTTTCTTTCATCTGCCTATATTCCTTCTTAACGTATTACCGATCCGCACTGAACCTGCGACGCGCCCGACAACAAAAAAGGGGCTGCGGAATGGACTCGCGCAGCCCCCTCTCAAACTTTGTACGAAGCGGAAAACAAGAGTCAAATGCCTTACCATTATACAACAGGAGCCAGTTGCGTCCGCCGGCCACATTGTGACTACATTCGAGTTCTACCGCTTCCGCTTTCATTTCCGCGCCCTGGATCAGGTTCATTTTCCGCAGGGCAAGAGCGCCAACGTCGTGCGCGGCGCTTTTGGTACGGTGCTGCGCGATGCGGTGCCCCCGGAGGTCTATGCCCGCCTCTTCGAGCCCGGAAAGTCCCTCGGCGCCGCCCCCAGCGGCTTGGCCGACTGGCCCCGCCCCTTCGTGCTTCGGGTGGCCCACCTGGACGGCCTCACCGTGCCGGCCGGCGACAGCTTCTACCTGGACGCCCACGTTTTCGATCTGCACCAGCCCACCCTGGTCCACTTCCGTGCCGCGCTCAGCCGCCTGGCCGAAAAGGGACTCGGTCCCGGACGGGGACGCGCCGAACTGGAACGCACGGAACAACTCGACGTGGCTGGGGCGGCCCAAGCCGTCTGGGAAACCTCCGCCGCCCCGATCGTCGCCAGCCTCGACCCGGAGCCATGCCGGGTGGAGCGCGTGACTATCCGTTTCCAGACCCCCACCGAGCTCAAGAGTGCCGGTGGCCTGGCCGAACACCCCGAGTTTGGGATTGTCTTCGGGCGGCTGCGCGACCGCATCAGCACGCTGCGCTCGCTCTATGGCGCCGGCGCCTTGGACATCGATTTCAAGGGCCTTGGCGCGCGCGCCGCGCGCGTCGAGTTATGCCGCAGCGATCTGGCTTGGGAGCAGGTCAAGCGCAAGAGCGGCCGTACCGGCCAGGTCCACCCCATCGGAGGCTTCACCGGCGAAGCGGAATACGCGGGCGATCTGACCGAATTCCTCCCCTGGCTGCGCGCCGCCCGCTGGGTGGGCGTCGGCCGCCAGACGGTCTGGGGCAAGGGCGACGTCCGCGTGCTGTGAGGGGGAACGCCCGCTCAGAAACTGCCCCAAAAAACATTTGGCCGCAGATGAACACAGATGAACGCGGATAGCATAAAACCAATTTATCGGCGTTTATCTGTGTTCATCGGCGGCTATTCTCTTTTGTTGCGCCGGTCATCCCGTGCGCGTGAACACCAGCACCAGCGCCGCCACCGTCAGCAGCGCAACCACCACCAGGATCGCCCTGCGCCGCGCCGGGGTCAGCCACTCGATCGCCGTGGCCGCCGCTTCCGTCGCCAGCAGGGTTTGCATCCATCGCCGCTGTACCGGACCCGGCAGATGGCGCATCGCTTTGGCGATCTCTTGCCGCCCGCGGCGGTCGGCAATCAGGATCGTCGCCGAATTCGCCCCGTTGGTCGATTTCAAGAGCCGCGTGCGCAACCCGGCCGGCACCTCATCCACGGAACGGAATACCTGGTCCGTCCCGCTGGCCGAAATCAGCACCGTGGAGGTCTGAAACATCCCCGACGCTTTCTCGTTGACGTCGCCGCAATGCGGACATCGCGTTTCGAATTCCTCGATTTTCTTGCGGCAGCGGCGGCACGTCATCAGGCGACAACCCGGGGGGCCTTGGGCTTCTCTTTCGCGGTCCCCAACTCTTCTCCTACATTATCCAGCACAATCTGGATAAATCCCAAGGCCGCCTTGGATAACGCTTTGTCCTTGCGGTAAATCAGTCCCAAACGGCGCACCATCGGTTCCGGCGCCAGCGGGATCGACCGCAGCTTGCCGGCCGCGATCTCTTCGCGGCAGTTGGAGACCGCCACGAAGCTCACGCCCAAACCCGCGATCACAAAGTGCTTCATCATCTCCGTGGAATCCAGTTCCATGGAGATGCGGACGTCGTCTTCCACCACTTCCAGCCACTCGTTCAGCCGCGTGCGCGTCTTGCCGTGCTTGGGCAGCACCAGGTAGTACTCGGTAACGTCCTGCGCGGCCACCGACGTGCGGCCGGCCAGCGGATGTCCCGCCGGCACGATGAGGCGGATCTCGTCCCGGTAGATGTTCACTACCTGCAAGCGCTTCTCTTCCACCGGCAGTTGGACCAGCCCGAAATCGGCCGAGTTTTCCATCACGGCTTCCACAACCCGCGAACCGTAGCTGCGCAGCACCTGTAATTGCACCGACTGGAACTGCTCGCGATACTCCGAAAACACCTTAGGGAGAACGTAAATACAGGTGGCCTCGTTGCCCGCGATCACCAGTTCGCCTCGAGGGTTGGTCTCCAGTTCCGCGATAACGTCCTGGGCGCGGCGCCGCAGATCCAGCATCTGCTCCGCGTACTCGGCGAAAATCTTGCCCGCCGTGGTCAGCGAAATCCGGCTGCCGAAACGTTCGAACAGGTCCGCGCGCAGTTCCTGCTCCAGTTGCCGCACCTGCGCGCTGATCGCGGGTTGCGTGCGGTAACAGGTCTGGGCGGCTTTCGAGAAACTCTTCAGCCGGACGATTTCCAGGAACGTGTGGAGCTGATCGAAGTCCATAATTTGCCGGGTGCCCCGCGCGACTCGTTCTCGTTTCCGCGCCAGTGGCGCCCTGCCGCCCTGCCAGGGGTCGAGTCAAATTTCAACTCGGTGGCATAGAAAAGTTTCATTTCCCATGCTCCGGGGTGTTTGGTATGTATTATAACAAGGGGTCCGGGTGGTGCGGATTCGGATAATGGGATTGGCGAAAACGCGATCGCCTGGTGGTCATGGACGCTGCTTCCCGCACCACAGCCCGGCTCCAAACTGCTAATATTTACGCAGTGCGCTTCATGCTGCTGTTGGTGCTGGGCTTTTGTCTGCATGCGCAAACCGGCGAAAATGTTCTCCTGGTAGTCAACAGGAACGTCCCGCTTTCCCGCCAGATCGCCGACTACTACCGCCCCCGCCGCTCCGTGCCGGTGAAGAACGTCTGCACCATCGATACCACTGGCGATGAAGAGATCCAGTGGAGGGTCTACGAAGAGCAGATCGAACGCCCCATCGGCGAATGTCTGAAGAAAGCCGGTCTGGTCGACAAGGTTCTCTACATCGTCACCACGATGGGAGTTCCGCTCAAGGTGGATGGCCCCGGGGCGCACCAGCTCTCCGAGCGCGCCTCGGTGGACAGCGAACTGGCGCTGCTCTACTCCAAGCTCCAGGGCACGCGGTACTCGCGCGTCGGAGGTATCCCCAACCCTTTCTTCATGCGGCGCGATGCGCGCTTCCAGCATCCCGCCTTCCCCATCTATCTCGTCACCCGCCTGGCCGCCTACGATTTGGCCGACGTCGAGGCGATGATCGATCGCTCGCTCCAGGCCCGCAATCGCGGCAAGTTCGTGATCGACCTGCAATCGGCGAAAGACGAACCCGGCAACGACTGGCTGCGCACCGCCGCCATGCTGCTGCCCGCCCGCCGCGTGGTGCTCGACGAAACCACGCGCCCGCTCTACAACCAGACCGACGTCATCGGCTACGCCAGTTGGGGCTCCAACGACGATCACCGCACCCAGCGGCTGCTCCACTTCCAATGGCTGCCCGGCGCCATCGCCGCCGAATTCGTCTCCACCAGCGCACGCACCTTCCGGCGTCCGCCCGACACCTGGGCGCCCACCGCCAGTTGGGAGGACAAGTCGCGTTATTTCGCCGAGAGCCCGCAGGGGCTGGTCGCCGACCTGATCCACGAGGGCGCCACCGGAGCCAGCGGCAACACCTACGAGCCTTACCTCAACGCCTGTGTTCGTCCCGACTACCTGCTCCCCGCTTACCATCAGGGGCGCAACCTTGCCGAGTCCTACTACCTTTCCCTGGTCTACCTGAGCTGGCAAAGCGTCATCGTGGGCGACCCGCTGTGCGCGCTGAAGCCGTAGGCGCGCCCGGAGGCGCGCGCGTGACCGATGGGCGTTGCAAGTGGCGTTATCGGAAAGCGCGCCGCCATGGCGGACCTCTACGGTCCAGTTTCCACAGGCGCCGTGTATCTGCCGCCGACGCGAGCAGGCGTTCGCAGTCGGGTTCCGTGAGTTATGCTGCGACCGTGCGCCGCCGGACCTGTCTCTCGATCGTCTTCAACGACTTGTGCCGGGTCAGAAGCAATTCGTAGTCCCTCTGAATATTCATCCAGAAATCGGCGCTGGTGCCGAAGTGCCGCGCCAGACGCAAAGCTGTATCGGCGGTGATCCCGCGGCGCTCGTTGACGATCTGGCTGATGCGCGTGACCGGTACGTGCAGTTCCAAAGCAAGGCCATTGATCGAAATTCCCAGCGGCTTCATGAATTCCTCACGGAGCATTTCGCCTGGGTGAACCGGAGGACGGGTGATATTCCAGCCGCCTTCAGGACGCATGATGCTCATATCTTCGCTCCCTCCATTTAGTGGTAATCGACAATTTCCACATCGTAAACGCCATCACTCTCCCATCGGAAACAGATGCGCCATCGATCGCTGATGCGAATGCTGTGCAACCCGGCCCGATCACCCCTTATAGCCTCCAACCGGTTTCCCGGAGGTACATTCAGTTCATCGAGTGTAGTGACCGAATCGATCTGGACCAGTTTGCGCACCGCTACGCGGGCGATCGAGTTCCAACGGCGGCTCATTCCGGTCTCGAAGAGCGCCCTAGTTTGTTTTTCCGCGAAGCTTCTAATCACTCCTTTTTCATTGTATAACGAGTTCCGTTATACCGCGTGTCATGACGCGGCCCCCGGCACCCAGTCCAAAGTCAGTAAGCCGGATCGCGCCCGCCCGAAAACTGGATCGGTGGACCAGTATGTTCCTGCCAACGCCCTTCTCGTAGATGTGCCCCTCAGCCTCTTCTTCGTGGAAAAAGGGCGTTTGCAGCGATCGTCCCGCCGATAACGACACAGGGCTTGGAAGGGCCGATAGCCGTTACGAAACCACCAGGAATCGGTCCACCAGCCCTTCCCTGCACGCCCACGACGCGTGACCCAGCGCGCCCCACGTGGTAAATTCGAGCCGTGAACATCCTGCTGGTCGATGACGACGCCGAACTCGCCTCCCTCCTCGGTGAGTTCCTCCGCCGCGAAGGCTTTACCGTGGATTCAGCCCATGAGGGCAACCGCGGCCTCGAAAAAGCCCTCCAGCCCGGCGTCGATCTGGTGGTGCTCGACGTCATGCTCCCGGGCATCGATGGCTTCGAAATCCTGCGCCGGCTCCGCCAGAAATCCGAAGTCCCGGTTCTCATGCTCACCGCCCGCGGCGAGGATGTCGACCGCATCGTCGGCCTGGAACTTGGCGCCGACGATTACCTTGCCAAGCCTTTCAACCCGCGCGAACTCGCCGCCCGCATCCGCGCCATCCTGCGCCGCTATGAGCCCCGTTCCGCCGCGCCGGCCAACCGCATCGAGACCAACGGCATCTCGCTCGACCCCGGCGCCCGCGAAGTCTTCGCCCACGGCAAGCGGGTCGAACTGACCACCTTCGAATTCGATATCCTCGAAATGCTCATGCGCTCCGCCGGCCGCGTGCTTTCCCGCGACGCCCTCATGGAGAATCTCTATAACCGCAAAGCCACACCCTTCGATCGCTCCATCGACATGCACATCAGCCACCTGCGCAAGAAGCTGGAGTGCGGCGACGATCTCATCAAAACCATCCGCGGCGTCGGCTACCAGTTCTGCCGCACGCCCGAGGACGCCGTCACCGAATGAACTCCCTCTTCGCCAAAATCCTGCTCTGGTTCTGGTTCGCCCTCGCCATCACGGTAGTCGGCTCGGCCTTCATCTCCGCCTTCAACGTGAATGAAAACGATAGCGACGAGCGCGCGCCCGTCGCCCGGCTGGTGCGCTTCGAGTTGGAAGAAGCCACCAGCGCTTACGAGATCGGCGGGCGCCCCGCGCTGCAGAGCTTCCTCGATACCCTGCATCGTGTGTATGACGCCCGCGGCGTCCTCACCGACGAAAACGGCCGCGACCTGCTCAGCAATGAAGACCGCTCCGACCTGATCCGCCACGCCCAACGCCGCGTGCTCTACCAAGTCTTCCGTACCGGCGATTCCACCGTCGCCCGGACCTCCGATGACGGCCGCTACTGGTTCTTCTTCATCGTGCCGCGCGCCCACGTCGGCTCCTGGTTCCTGCAGCCGGAACACCTCTTCGTCATGGCCGCCGCCATCGGGCTCTGCTACTGGCTGGCTTTGTACCTCACCCGCCCGGTCCGCAAACTCCAGAAGGCCGTGGAACGCTTCGGCCGCGGCGATCTCTCCGCGCGCGCCGAAAGCGTGCGCCGCGACGAACTCGGCCAGCTCGCCCGCACCTTCGACCGCATGGCCGACCGCATCGAAACCCTGCTGGCCGCCGAACGCCGCCTCCTGCTGGACATCTCCCACGAACTCCGGTCTCCGCTCGCCCGCCTCGGAGTGGCCATCGAACTGGCCCGCTCCGGCGACGCTACCGATAGCGCGCTCAACCGAATCCAGAAGGAATCCGACCGCCTCAACTCGCTGGTCGGCCAACTGCTTCAGGTCACGCGCGCCGAGGGCGACCCCGCCTCGCTGCACCGCGACCTGGTGCGCCTCGACCAACTGGTTCAGCAACTCGTCGAGGATTCCGCCATCGAAGCCGCCGCCCATGGATGCAGCATCCTTTACCAGAGCGGCCAGCCGGTCACCATCGCCGGCGATCCCGAACTCCTCCGCCGCGCCGTGGAGAATGTCCTGCGCAACGCCATCCGCTATGCGCCGCGCGATACCACCGTCGAAGTCAGGCTGTCGCGCAGCGACTCTGGCGCCGTCGTCGCGATCCGCGATCATGGCCCTGGAGTCCCGGAAGATGCGCTGCCGCGCATCTTCGATCCCTTCTACCGCGTGGAATCCGACCGCAACCGGCTGAGCGGCGGTATCGGGCTGGGCCTCTCCATCGCCCGCCGCGCCGTCGAACTCCACCGGGGAGCCATCCGCGCGACCAACGCCAACCCGGGCCTCGAAATCGACCTGGAATTCCCGGTGGAGTAGGACAGGCCTCCTGGCCTGTCCAGGCCAGTGTCCAGGCCCCTGTCCAGGCCAAAGTTCAAAGACAGGCCAGGAGGCCTGTCCTACAATAGAAACTTCATGAATGCGCTGCCCTCTCTCGCCGCCGCCGGTGCGGCATCCTCATTCCTGGCGTGGGCGGTCCGCGGGCGTTCGGCGTCTGTCTTCGGGCGCTCGGTATGGCGTGGGCCGCGCGACCGGCGGGCTCTCGCCCTCACCTTTGACGACGGGCCGGCCGAGAGCACACCGGACATCCTGGAGATTCTGGCTGCGCACCGCGTGCCCGCCACCTTCTTTCAGTGCGGGGCCAACGTGGACCGGCTGCCCCAGATCGCGCGCGAAGTGGCGGCGCGCGGGCACGAGATCGGCAATCACAGCTACAGCCATCCGTATCTGTTCCTGCGCTCGCCAAACGCCATCGAAAATGAACTGCGGCGGGCCCAGGAAACCATCGAGTCGCACACTGGAGTGAGGCCCGCCTGGTTCCGCGCGCCGTATGGGGCGCGCTGGTTCGGACTGGGGCGGGCGCAACGCAAACTGCAACTGACCGGCGTGATGTGGAGCGCAATCGGCTATGATTGGAGTCGAAGGGTAAATGAGGTGGTCGCACGCATGGCGGCATCTGCGTCTAACGGCGCCATCCTCTGTCTTCACGATGGGCGCGAGCTTCAAGAGAAGCCGGATGTGCGAACCACAGTGGAGACCGTCCGGCGCCTGGTTCCCTTATTGCTGGACCGGGGCTACAAATTTGAAACGATTGGCCGACTCTTATGTCCGAAGACCTGATTCAGCGCGTGACCAAGGTGATTGCCACCTCCAAGCGCATTCCCCTCGAAACCGTGACCATCGATAGCGAGTTCGTGCAGTTGGGAATCGATTCGATGGACGCCGTGGAGATACTGTTCGCTCTCGAAGGCGAGTTCGATATCAGCATTCCCGACGAGGAAGTGCGCAGCGTGCGCAACGTCCGCGACATGTGCGCCGGCGTGGAAAGGCTGGTCGCCGCCAAGAGCGCGGACGCGCCGGCCGGCCAGTAAGCGATGCGACGCGTCGCCATCACCGGCGCAGGCGCCATCAGTGCGCTGGGCCGCAATGTCACCGAATTCGCCGAGTCCCTGCGCGAAGGCCGCGGCGGGATCGGGCAGATTGAATCCACCGGCGTCGCGTCCCTGCGTTTTCAAAACGGCGCCGAGGTCAAGAACTACAGTCATCAGCCCTACTTCGAGGACCGGCGCGCGGACTTCATGGACCGCTTCGCGCAGTTCGCCGTGATTGCCGCGCGCGAGGCGGTGCAAGACGCGGGAGTGGTGTGGACGCCGGAACTGCGCGAGACTTCAGCGATCATTACCGGATCCTGCGTAGGCGGACAATCCACCGAGGACATCGGGTTCGTGGAGCTTTACCAGAAGGGACACAATCGCGTGCATCCGCTGACCATCCCCAAGACGATGGCCAACGCGGGCGCCAGCCACATTTCGATGGAGTTCGGCATCACCGGGCCGGCCTTCACCATTTCGACCGCGTGCTCTTCGGCGGCGCACGCCATCGGGCAGGCGTTCCAGATGATCGCCATCGGGACCAGCGATCTGGCCATCACGGGCGGCAGCGAAGCCCCGTTCAGCCTCGGAATTCTGAAGGCCTGGGAGGCGATGAGGGTGGTGTCGCCGGAGACATGCCGGCCGTTTTCGAAGGATCGCCGCGGCATGATCCTGGGCGAAGGCGCGGCCATGTTCGTGCTGGAACCGCTGGAAGCGGCGCAGGCGCGCGGCGCGCGGATCCACGCGGAACTGGTGGGATTCGGCATGAGCGCCGACGCGTGTCACATTACGCAGCCATCCATCGATGGGGCCGCGCGGGCCATGCGGGCGGCGCTGCGCAGCGCAAAGCTGGCGCCGGAGCAGATCGGATACATCAACGCCCACGGCACGGCCACGGTGGCCAACGACCTCATGGAGACGGCCGCCATCCGCCAGGTCTTCGGCGCGCATGCGGACCGCCTGGCCATCAGTTCCACCAAATCCATGCATGGCCACGCGCTGGGCGCGGCAGCCGCGCTGGAGTGCCTGGCGACGGCAATTGCGCTGCGCGATGGCGTGCTCCCGCCCACCGCCAACTTCAGCGAGCCCGACCCGGGGTGCGATCTCGACGTGATTCCGAACGTCGCGCGTTACCAGCAGGTGGAGTACGCCATGTCCAACTCCTTCGCCTTCGGCGGCCTGAACGCCGTGCTGGTGCTGAAGGTGGCATAAGGCTCGGTGGGACAGACGATCGGTTTGTGTCGTCTGTCGCTGTGAACCGGGATTGACAGACCACAAAAAGCGATGGTCTGTCCTACTTCGACTTGCTACCATCGAAAGTTGAACCCGACAGCTCAAATCGTCGTCCTCGATGCGGGGGGGCAGTATTGCCACTTGATTGCCCGCAAGGTCCGCGACCTCGGCGTGTACGCGGAAGTCCGCGCCAGCGAGACCCTGGCAGCCGAACTCTCGTCCGCCAAGGGCCTCATTATCTCGGGCGGGCCGAGCTCTGTCTATGACCCGGAGAGCCCCACCGTGGATCCCGCCATCTTCGCGCTGGGCATCCCGGTA
>Ga0209014_10001845_pt1 | contig 12477 bp, 13 predicted proteins | sample BarGraNGADG00212_FD_184491 | JGI IMG/M metagenome (GOLD analysis project Ga0209014, IMG submission 184491) | Arctic peat soil microbial communities from Barrow, Alaska - Barrow Graham LP Ref core NGADG0002-212 (SPAdes) (version 2) | ecosystem: Environmental > Terrestrial > Soil > Wetlands >...
GCCGCTTGCGAACTTTTTTCGGCACGACGTGACATTGATGGCCGGCGTGCGTGGAACGCTGCGCACGCATGCGTACGATTTCTCCGCGAGCATCGCGGCGAACCCGCGGTACAGCTACCTCTTTCAGGACGGATTCGCGAGTCCCGGTGGGCGGCGGACGATCGACGTTTCCAATCTCACCATTTCGTTTGGGGCGTCACCGAGGTAGTGAACAGGTACAGCTGCTAGCGCCAGGTCAACGCGAGCCCCGCGTCGACGAGGAGAACATTTCGCGGCGATCCGCTTGCGAGAAACGCGTTCGCAAACAACCTCGTCGCGGGGCGCCCACTTGAAAACTGATACACAAGCCCGAGTTGCCCGGCCGGTCCGGAGAGCGCTCCGCCGCCGAAGTCGCCGCGCCCGAATCCGCCGCCTGCCTTGACCGATAACGGGGTGCCGGAAACATGAAGCGTGAGGACGGCGGTGGCGAACAGCGCATTCACATTCGTTCGCCGCCAATAGTCGGCCTGCGCGCCGAGCATCACGAGCGGTGCGAGCGGGAAGTCGACGGACCCGGTAATGACCGCACCGGCTACCTTGTCGGAGCTCGTTGTGCCGGATCCGCCCGACGGGCCGGCGATACCGCCGCCCAATCCGACGCTCAGTGCGGGACCGAGCGGCTGTTGTGCGCCCGCGGTGCCTGCGGCCACGAGCAAAACGACGAAACACGTCAGAGCGACACGCACGATGTTCCTCCTTGCACACGGATTGGACGGCGGCCGTCTATAGGTTGATCTCTATCCATTGACGGCGAAAGATTGAGGCGGAAGCGGACTCCGTCACGGCGCGATGCGAAACACCGCGAAGAGCCGCATGGAATCCGCGAGGAACGTCGGCAAAGTGATTGCGAAGGTCGTGTCGCGAAGAGGCGGCGCATGCACCGTGAGATTGCCTTGCACCGCGCCGTCCGTGGACGGCGCCGGGTAGAGGGCGAAGATGCCCCCGGCGATAGACGTGGAGGTGAATGGGTCCGGTGCGACGGCGATTCCACCTGTCCGCCTGAACGTCATCTGCGCGCCGACGATCGGCTCACCGGTATCGGCGCGCAGCAGCATGCCCCCATAGAGCAAGCTCGGCCCCACGCCCCACACCTGGAGATAGCGCAATGTGTCATCCGCGTACGTCTGAAGATGCAGCCCCGTCACGATCTCCGGCGTGCGCGGAGGCAGGTAGTGAAGAATCAAGTTACCGACGATCACCCCGCTCTTGTCGGTGTACGGCGCCACGAGAAAGCGGCCAACGGAATTGCTCGTGTCGGTGCGCGGTCGCGCAGCCACGCCGCCGGTCGGGATGAAGTCGACCGCGACTCCGGTCTGCAACGCGCCGGTCGCCCGATTGAACAACTGGCCCACGTAATGCGCCTCCTCCCCGAACCGGTACGTCGCCAGCAATCGCAGCGAGTCGCTGTCGAAGGTCTGCAACTGAACATTGTTGAAAGTCTGCGGCGCCCACGGAGCCGGCGGCGTCATGACGATGTTGCCCGTTACGGTCCCCTCGCCCGAGGGCTCCGTTTGCAGCGAGAAGAGCCCGATCTCATTGGAGACGGCGGAGAGACTCGCAGGCGTGGTCGAGATTCCACTCACGCGGTTCCACGTGAACAGCACTCCCGGAACGCCGCGATCGAGGCCCCGGTGGATCGCCTGCACCACATAGCCCAGCGATGGACCGAACGAAAACACCCGATTCACATAGGGCACTTGATCGCGCCAAATGACCGGCAGGGCCGCGCGCTGATAGACCGTGGGCTGCTGCAAGCCGGGCGTCGAGATCGAGATATTCGCGATGACGGAGTCGGTACTGCCTGCGGCGACCTCGAGAAAGAACATCCCGGCCGTGTCCGTCTGAACCGTGATGTCGTTGTTGGCGAGCGACGCCCCACCCACGCGCTGAATCAGTACGGTAGCGACGGTGCGCGTGCCGATGTATTGGCGCTGCACTTGCCCGAGGAATGCGACGTACGGCTGCGCGAGCAACCGCCCGAGGTCCACGCCGCCACCACGGATGCGTGACGTGAAGAGTTGAAATCCGTGCACCGTATACCCGGCCGGGAACGTCGGCGCGCGCACCGTAAGATCGCCCGTGACCGTTCCGTCCGTGCTCGCCACCGCGCTCAACTGAAACTGCCCCAGCCCGTCCGTGGTGGCGCTTATCGCTCCGCCGAGCGTTGCTCCCGCGGCTGGAGCAAAGGAGATGGTCGCACCCGCGATCGCCCGCCCGGTGGGATAATCGATCACCTGTCCAGTCGCGCTCACCGTAGGCGCCACACGGCACGCCGCAATCCCCGAGCAAGGATCGCAAGCGGATGCGAGCAGCAGCAACGCGAGAAGCATCCCCGCCGCACCAAGACCTCTACTCATGAAGATTGGCAAGTGGCCACCATGGTAAAGGTGTCCGCCAGTTGCGCCGTTTCGGTTGCACGGGCTACGCCGTTGCCGAGTTTCCGGTACAGGTATCGCAGCGCGCGCGCAGGAACGGCCAATTTCATAGGTGACCGTGACCCATGCACCCTCATTGGGCGCCGCAACAGTCCGTACTTCAGCCATCTGCGCAGGCTTTGGCGCGCACCGATCGAGTCCTGCTCCAGATCGGAGAAGCACGTCTGCACGACGTAGAACCCGACGGATTCCAGCAGACGGGTCAAAGTGGATGGCGTGAAATGAAACAGATGGCGCGGCAGGTCCGCGTGCATCCAGTATGCGCCGAAAACGCGGCGACTGAGGCTGTTGTAGTTCGGCACGGCGATGATGAGCGTTCCGTCCGGCTTCAGTAATTTTCGCGCCTGCTGGAGATATGCCCGGGGCGAACGTACATGTTCGAGCACGTGGTTGAACGTGATGGCATCATAAGGGGCGGCGCCCGTATAGTGTGAGAAGTCTTCGCAGACGCTGAGCGCCGCACCCCTTCGCAACCCTGCTTCCACTTGACGGCGGCTGATCTCGATGCCGTCGGCTTGCCAGTGCAGCTTTCCGACGGCTAGGACAAAATCACCAGGGCCGCATCCGACATCCAGCAGCCGGCCGGGTTGTGGATGGCGGCGGCTCAGGAGCTCGATGATCGGGTCGAACTTCGCAACGCGAGTAGTCCCACCATCGATGGTATCTTCCCAAAGCCAGTCCGGATAGTGCGGCGCGAGCTCCATGTCCGACGGCGGCGGTTGGAGACTCACGAGTCCGCAACACCGGCACTTGAAAAGCGTGAACGGCGCGCTCAATCCGACGCGAAAATCCGGACCGGTGAGTTCCGGCTCGTTCATTGCTTCGCCGCAAAGATCGCAAAGAGGAGTCATTTTCTGCACCGCATCACGCCTCAACTATCCCTCTCATGACGCCGCAGACGCGCTCCACTTCTCCCTGCAACGCATACTTGACGATCAACGCCACGCGTGTCGGATAGAACCACACCGCAAAGAGCACCGTGTCCAGAAGTCCGTAATGCAACCGCACGATTCTCCGCCGGTTTCGATCGCGAAACCGAATCTGCATCGGTGAAAGCAGCGCGCCCACCGGCGGCACGCGATGCTTGAGCCGCGCGGCCGGCGCGTACACCAGTCGCAGCCCCTTTCTCGAGACCCTCAAACAAAAATCGACATCCTCGCAGTACGCAAAGAAATCATCGCGGAAGACTCCCACTTTTCGCAACGTCTCCGCCGGAATCAGCAGACCACATCCCGTGAGAAAGCTAACGTCCCGCACTTCGCGCTCAGCGGGATTTGCATCCACGAGATTCTCGCCAATGTGCCGGCCGATCGCGCGCAGCCTGTCGAACTCGCCGCCGCCGAACCAGATCCGATCCGGCGCGTCGTAGCGCAGAATTTTCGCCCCAACCGCCCCGACCCCCTCCTCACCCCTCACTGCCTGAACAAGTTCCCGCACGCACGATTTTTCAAGAACCGTATCGTTGTTCACCACGAGCACGTACTCGGCGCCGTCATCCAGCGCCTGCTTCATGCCGCGATTGTTGCCGCCGGCGTAGCCGAGGTTCTGTCCCGTTTGGAGGTAGCCGGCGTTCGGATAGCGCGCGTGAAGGCGCGGCCCGCTTCCATCGGGAGAGCCGTTATCGACGATGAGCACGCTGAGCGCCGGATAGTCCTGCTGCTCGAGCGAATCCACGCACGCCTTGGTGTCGTGCTCGTTGCACCAGTTCAGGACGACCGCCGTCACCGGCGCGCCGGTCACGTGCCCGCCGCCTCGAGCAGGATCCTTTTCGTCTGCTCTGCGGCTTTCCGCCACGAAAAAAGCGCCGCCTGCTTCCTGCCCGCCACCGCCGCGCGTTTGCGCTCGGCCGGACTGTCGAGCAGGCGCGCGACGGCGCCAACCATACCTTCGATGTCGTCGGGATCGACGAGCACAGCCGCGGTCCCCGCCACCTCGGGAATGGACGTCGCGTTCGACGCCACCACTGGCGCCCCGCTCGCCATCGCCTCGAGAATCGGAAAGCCGAAACCCTCGTATCTCGAAGGATGCAGATACACCGCTGCATTCGCGTAGAGCGCGTGCAGCGCCTCGTCTGAGACGGCGTCGAGGTCCACAATCCGGTCCGCGACGTTCAGCTCCTCCGCGCGAGCCATCGTTCTGTTCCACTCGGCGAAGCGCTCGCCGGCGAAAACCATTCGAAGTGTCTTGTGGACCGGAACGAGACGGGCCAGCACCTCCACCGCGGCGCCGAGGTTCTTGTGCGGCTTGCGATTCGCCACGCAGAGGATGTACGGTTGCCTGATGTCCGCCGCCGCAGTGGACAGCGGCTGTGACGGCGTCGAGAAGAGATCGGACACGCCGTGCGGGACGACATCGATACGCCCTTCGGCCAGCGGAAATTCGTCGACGAGATCGGCCTGCGTGAACGTCGAGACGGTGATCAATCGCGTCGCGCCCTGCACCGCCCGCCCGATCATGGCGCGCGCCACCGCGCGCCGGGCGGCGGACGCTGCGCCCTTCACGCGCAGATGGATCAGGTCGTGAATCGTGACCACGCTGCGCGTGGGCAGTCCCGTGAGCGGCACGTCCCAGTGCGGAAAGAGCGTCACGTCGGCGATGTCACCGTGAGCAGTGAGCCCTATCCATCCGGCCTGCGCGATGGGGGAGTAGCGGCCGCCCCTGAGTGCGACGACTTCCATTTTCACCGTCGAGGTGATCCCGGCGATGAACGGATCGAGCTCTTTCGGTGCGCCGATCAACCGGATCGCGTCGAAGCCGCCGAGAGAAGCGAGCCCGGTGACGATCTCGCGCGTGTACCGCCCGATGCCGGAGCCCCAGAGGGCGCGGGCATCCACCGCGAGCACCGGGCGGGAGGGCTTTGTCACGCCGCTAGCGAGAACGAACAGGCCGCCGTGCGTGGAGTCAGGCCGTGACCTTTACACCGTCATGAAGGAATTCGGGAGCGAGGTCCGCGCCGTTCGGCCAAACGAGTGTTTCGCACTCCGGATCGATGTAAAACTGCTTGAAGAACTCAATATCGTTCAACGGGCGAAACACCGGACCGTCTCTGGCGATGACCGGCCAGATATCGATCTCGCCGGCAGTGCCATCCTTGAAGCGCAGCCACACCACGTAGCCGGACACGTACCGAGCTTCGACGACGTCATAGTACATGTGATTACTCCAAGGGTGCTATTGGTCTGAACGGGAGATCCGCTTCCGCAAGACGCCAGTTCTCCATCAATTCCTCACGGTGACTACTTACCCACATTCGAACGAGCCTGGACGCATTCGGTGGAAAATACCCGGTGATCGCCCCCGTACGAATATCTACACTAATCTCGTGTTCGCCATAGCGGGCATGGAAGTGCGGTCGGGCATGATCGTTGTGATACATCGTGATGATGATTCCGAAGAAACGGCTGATAGTCGGCATGCCCGCACACTGCGGCGGGCACTCCAACTAGTCGTCATCAATCCAACGCTCTTTCCACCAATATGTTACGCGCCCGAGGAAACGACACGATCGTCACTCGCCAAGATAGAACGGCGTCTCCAACTGTGCCTTCACCGGATGCTGCAGGAATTCTCCTCGGTACGACTTCGTCTTGCGGAGAAGCCAAAAGACCGAAAATGCCGCGCTCGGAAACATGCGCGCGAACAGTCGGGCGATCCGGCGCGGGAACGGGTAGAACTGGCTCCCGGAAAACTTGACCACTCGGTATCCGCCGGGCCAGCAGACCTCGAGGAATTTTTCGGTGTCGCGCCGGGAAAATGGGCGAACGTGAGCTGAGTACAGCTTGTGCTGCGTGGGGTGGCGCCCGAAAAGCATCAGGAGACGGTTGTGGAGGGAGAGGACGTTTGGTACGCCCACGATCATGTGGCCGCCGACCTTCAGCGTCCGAGTCATCTCGTGCATGATCCAAAAGATCTCTTTCGTGTGCTCGAGGACCTGGTTTGCCATGACCACGTCGAGCGTCTCGTCGCCGGCCGGAAGACGATCGTGCTCGATATCCACGACATGGACCGAGTCTGCGACCGCCCGCAGCGCCTCGGAAGGGCGCGCGTCGACGGCAATCAACCGCGCAGACGCACAATGTGCTTTCGCGATGCCGAGGTCCCGGCCGCCACCGGCGCCTACGTCCATGACGCTGCCATACGGCGCAATGCTCGCAAGGAAACTCGCGATGACGTGTGGGCCATACGTCTCGCTGTTATCAATCAACCTCGCCAACGGGTGATCGCCACCTCGTTCACCTGGGGAATAGGTCATGCCGCGCGCGGAAACGACACGACCGCGACCCTCGGCGGTGCCTCGTCTCGAGCCTCGCGCCGGCGGCTTTGAACCTCAGGCCGCCTGATCACGAACGGTACCGCCCACAAGAGCCAAAGCGGTTCCATCAGGAACGGCAGCAGCAACGAGTTCACGAACAGCGAGTGTACGACCATCGCCGCCGTAATCGCGGCCACGCCCACGGCCGCTCCACGCTCCTGAGCGCTGGCCGCGGTATCGCGCCAGACCCTCCGTGCACGCATCATCACGAACCACAGCATGGCCGCGAACAGCGTTACCCCAACGACTCCGGTCATCACCGCGATGAACAGCAGGCCGCCGTCGAGCGCGAACGCAGACGTTCCGATGGCATCGAAGCCGTAGAATCGCCCAACGTACCCGTAGGTATTGAACCCAACGCCGAAAATCGGATTGGCCGCGATCACCCGGAGCGCGCGGCTCCATTCGACGAACCGCAGCAGCGCGGATTCATCCACGCCGAGCTTGTTGTATGCGGCTGCGAAGGTGATAAGGCGCGGAATGGCCGGCGCGGCCAGCAGTGCGAGCACGGCTGCGGCCTTCAGGACGCGAGCGGAAACGCCGCGGATCAGCAGCACGATAACGAGACCCACACCGAGCGCCAGCATCGAGCTGCGCGAGAGAGTGAGCAGCAACGCCGTGAGCAGAACGGCCACTCGCCAGAGCGGCACGCGTTCGCCCGTCGACAGCCGGCCCGCATAGAGCAGCAAGCCGATGGCCAGGAGGGCACCCGCATAGTTGGGATCCAGAAACGTCGAGACGAGCCGGTGTCCTTGCGGATCCCAGTCGGCGTAGAGCACCGATTCCGGGTACACGAGCTGCGCGAAGCCGGGCAGAAATGCGGCCTGGACTATTCCGAAGATCGCGAACAAAAGCACCGCAGCATCGAACGCGCTCAACAGGCCGGGCACGTCCTCGCGGCGCAGCAGGTTGATCGCCGCGATGTACAGCCCGAAGTACGCGAGCCAACGCAAGAGATAGGCGAGCGAGAACGCGAGCTCGAAACCGGAGAGTCCGAAGCGCGGCACGGCAAGCACAGCCGCCGTCGCGCCGACAATGGCGAAAAGCACCGCCAAACCGCCCGGCCCGTCCAGCCTGAACGCGCGGCGCCGCATGGCCTCCACGCTCGCGATCACGAGAATCGCCAGCACCACGAAATCGTTCACGAGGAACGGCGCCTGCTTCCCCGCTGAGTCGGCGATCGGAATGCGGCCGAGGTTCCCGACCACGAGCAGGAGGAGTGCAAGCTGCAGCGCGCGCGCCGTCACGGCGGCCCTATGTCAGATCGTGATGCAGCGCCACGCCCGCGCACGGCACGCCCGCGCGCCGGAGCGCGTTCACCGCCTCAACCAGGGTGCGCCGCTCGAGTTTCCCCGCCCTCGCGGCGAAGAGCACCGCCCTCCCAACACCAAGCTGTGCGGCACTTTCAACGGTATCGAGCGACGGTATCGCGACAACTTCCAACGCGTGCTCGCGGCGGCTTTCGGTTTCACCCAGTATGCGCGCCACCGCGGGCGCGTTGGCGTCGCGGCCGAGCGGTGCCACCAGCAGCTTCTTGAAGCTCCCGTCGTGCGCCACGAGCAGTGCCGAGCGCTCGCGCGCCCAGCTCGCGGCCACGCCCGCCGCCCGCTCGGCCTCATCCGGCGACTTGATCAGGCGCCCCATGAACGCCGCCATGAGCGCCGCGATCACGCCCAGCACCAGCCCGGCGCCCCCGCCCACACCGTAGGAGATCACCGGCGTCGGAAACGCCGGCTTCTTGCCAGGTTCCGCCACATCCACCTGTCGCGCGTCGCCACCTTCACCAATCGCCGCGAGCCGTGCCTCGAGCCGCTGCGCCTGCACCGCCAGCTCGGTGCTCGTGAGACGCTTCACGTCGCGCTGGAGGGTGAGCGCCGACTCGGCGGTGCCGGGGAGCGATTCCAGCCGCCGATCAAACGAGTCGCGCTCGCGCTCCAGCTCCGCGCGTTGCTTCGCGAGCGCGGCGGCATAGGTGTTCGCGAGTGGAAGGAGCTGCGCCTCGATCACCTTGATCCCGGCGGTGCGCCCCGCGACGTTCGGTTCGTTTTCCGTGCGTTGCTGCAGCAGCACGGCACGCTCCGCCTCGAGCTTGCCGAGCTGCGCGAGCAGATCGTTGATGCCCGGGCTCTTGAGGAACGACGGATACGCTGCAAGGCGCCGCGCGTCGATCTTGCCCGATGAGACCTGCGGGATGAGATCGTTCAGCGCGACCTGTTCCACGACCACCGACTCGAGCTGATCGCGCAGCTTAAAGTCGGCCTCGAGAATCGCCTTGCCGCTCTCTTCGGGATCGAGCACACCGCTCGCTTCCTGCTGCTTGCGGAGCACGTGCTGCGCGGCGAACAATTGGCGGTTGAGCGAATCGCCCTGCACGGTGAGGAACTCGTAGCGCCGCTGATTGATTCCCTTGTCGACCGTACGGCGCTCGCGCAGGTAGAGCGTGACGAGGAGATTCGGAACCGCGGCCGACGTGACGGAATCGGCCTCCTGGAATACGAGCGCGGCGACTTCCCCGCCCGCCTTCTGCACCGCAAGCCGCTTGATGGTGCGCTTGAGCATGTCTTCGTGATCGAGGATCTCGATCTCGAACGCGTCGGGGAGCGAATCGCGCAGCGTGATCGTCGCAACCGGAAGCTTCACCGTTTTGCCCGGCGATGCGGTCAGATTGAAGCTCCCGCTCTCGACCCGATATTCGCCCGGCGACGTACGCGTGAACGTGAATCGCCGCTTCTTGAACGAACCCGGGTAGTCGTGCGGCGCGACGAACCGCGACGACGGCACGCCGAGCGGCGAACGGAGGCGCACCTGGAGACCTATCGAATCCGACGCTTCTGAGATGAGCGAACGACTCTGCAGGAGCTGCAATTCAGTTTCGAGCGGCGATTTCACCGCAGTGCCCATAAGCCCCGTGGTGACCTCGGACGGAACCCCGACTCGCGAGAGAAATGACGTGCCGCCGTCGTTCCCGGTTCGCAACAGCACACTCGCTCGCCCCTCGAAGCTGCGTGGCCAGAACGATTCGATGGCAAATCCGATCGCGAGCCCGGCGAGCATCCACGCGAGCACAAAGCGCCAGCCGCGGCGCGTGGCACGCCAGATCTCGGCGAGGTCGAGTGAGGCTTCGGCGGAGTCTGCGGAATTCATGCCGGGAAAGGTAGCTCACGAAGGCGGGTCGCCGCCTCCCCCAACGCGAAGCCGCGCTGGAATGCGCCGCCTCGAAGTATTCCAATGTGGCGGCGGCGGCTCGTATTGACATATATTATTCTTGTCAATACACCGGGGGAGAGGCGCCATGAACATGGGTACCAAGCGCGGTCGCGGCGGCGCCGGGGCGGCATTGCACCGCGCCGCCCCGGCGGCCGAAATGAAGAAACCCCGCTCGTTCCGGCTCGCGGCCGGCAAGATCGCCAGGGCTCGGCGCATTCTTGGCACGCCGTCCGACACGGAGACGATCGAAGCCGCGCTCGACGCCGTGGTGTTCCGCGAGGAACTGATCTCGGGCGCGAAAGCGGCCTTCGGGATCGTCGTGGATTCCGCGGCGGAGTAGCGCGTGCGCGGCAGGCAGAGGCCGGTGGTACTTGATACGAACGTGTACGTTCGCGCATTTCGCGATGCGGCCGAGCAGCGTGCGCTGATCGAGTTTCACCGGGCGTCTGCGCCGTGGGAATGGCTGAGCAGCGTGGTGGTGCAGGAACTTCGGGTCGGAGTAAGTGTCGCGGACGGCGCCCGGCTTGATGCGCACATTTTTCGTCCGTTCGAAGATCGAGGGCGGTTGGTCACACCGTCGTATCGCGCCTGGAAGCAGGCGGGCGCGGTGTTGCACGAGTATTCGAAGCGATGGGGCCCCGCGCTCAAGCGGCTCCCGCGGTCGCTGGTGAACGATGTATTGCTCGCGCTCTCGTGCCGAGAGCTGGGCGCGGTCCTCGTGACACACAATCACGATGATTTCGAACGAATCGCGACGATCGCGAAGTTCGAGTTTGCGGAGGCGCGGGGGAGCTGAGGGCCGATAGCTACTTGTGCACGATCGTGAAAATGATGGACGCGAGCACGCTGATGGCCGTGATCACCGCGACGGCGTTGCGCTCGAAGAAACTCTGACGGTCCACGATGATCTCATCGCCGGAAAGGAGTGGCGCCCACGCGGACGCCGAGTTTTCCCAATCGGTGACCTTCGTCCGCTGTCCGTTCCGAACGATCGAGACGTGGTCCGGCCGACCGATTTCTGCGACTCCTCCCGCAAGCGCGACTGCGTCGCGGAGATTGGTGGTAACGTCGATGTAATAGACGTCCGGTTTGCGCACATCGCCGACGACTCCCACACGGCGAAGCGGTGTGACCTCTATCGATTTCGTTCTCAGCACCGATCTGTACGCGGAGCGAACAGAGTCCGCAATCGACTCAACGGGAACACCCGCAAGCGAGATGACGCCGACTCGTGGAAGGACCACGTTCGAGGCCTGGTCGATTCGTACGCTGTCAGAGTAGCTCGAGTCCAGCCATATTTTCAGCAGGAGCTTGTCGCCGGGCGCGAGCGGAGCCCTCTGCGGATCAGGACGCAATTGCGCCATGGCACCCGACGGAATCCCGAGCGCCAGCGTGACGGCGAGCACAGACAGCGACCGCATGGAGAGACGTATCATTGGATCGGGATGGTACCGCTGGGCCGGGTCGCGGGCAAGGTTGCCGAAAGGTTGCTGGCTCGCGTTTCCGCACTTAGGTTCCCAATGTTCGTCTCTCATTCCCTCACCCCCGACCGGATGCCGCCGCGCAAGACGCCTGTCGAGCCAGTTCGCAAAACGCCGCCGCGCGTTCGAGCGGGTGAAATCTCCAGTAATGGTTCCAAGTGGCTGGACGTTTCTGAAACGGAGTGCCGGCGCGTCATAATTGTGGGCGTTCCGGAGGACATTCCGCGTGCGCTGCAGCATCCGGCCGCCATTGCCGGGCGATTCGAGGTGGTGGCGGCACTCGCGGTGGACGTGGAATCGGACGATCAGGACGCTGGAGTGAGCGAGCTCGCTGCGCTACTCGATACTCACCGGGCAGAAACCATTCTCGTGGCGGGGCCGGTGGGCATTGGCACCATGCGTCGGGTGGCGGATCTCGCGCTGCTGCACCATTGCGAGCTGCTCGCCGTGATGCCCACCGAGGTGCTCGCGGGGCACGATCCGGTAATCGTATGGAGCGGCGAGAGTCCGCTCGTCCAGCTCGCGCGGATTCCGCGGCGGCGCTGGGAAGTTCAGGTCAAGCGCGCATTCGATGTGGTAGCCTCGGCGCTGGGGCTGCTGGTGACGACGCCCATATTTGCGCTGCTCGCCATTGCCATTCGCCTGGAGTCGCGGGGTTCGGTGCTATTCAGGCACGAGCGTATCGGTCGCGACGGGCGCAAGTTCCAATGCCTGAAACTCAGGACCATGACGTCGGACGCCGAGGCGGTGCTGCGCGCCGACCCGGAGATGTACGAGGAGTACCGGCGCAACCACTACAAGATTCCAGACGACCAGGACCCGCGCGTGACGCTGGTGGGCCGATTCGTGCGGCGGACGAGCCTGGACGAGCTTCCGCAGCTCTGGAACGTGCTCGTGGGCGAGATGTCGCTGGTGGGTCCGCGGCCGGTAGTGGAGGAGGAACTCGAGCACTATGGCACGGCGCGTGACCTGCTGCTCTCGGTGCGGCCGGGCATCACGGGCG